>ORJL010794483.1_pt1 | contig 151709 bp, 144 predicted proteins | sample 1779941 | NCBI WGS metagenome assembly ORJL01 (sample SAMEA104232317, study PRJEB22302) | groundwater metagenome | biome: forest; feature: aquifer; material: groundwater | place: USA | collected 2011-08-07 | depth 5.8 m | reverse complement strand
CGTACTGCACACCCTGGCGGATGCGCGTCGCGATGCCCTCGTCCTTCGGCTTGTACGCCTCGTCCTTGCTGCCCACCACGGCGGCGAGGAACTGGACGACCGCGACGTTGCGGTACCGCTTGCCGCCGTGGTCGTTGTCGAGCCAGCGCCGCGTCGCGTCCGCGATGCCGTAGCCCTTGCGCACCGTGCCCTTGTCCATCTCGATCCGAGTCCTGGTCGTCATGGCTGCTTCTCCTTACCCCTTTTGGGGGTGATCGTGCCGGGGGAACCCCGGGCCACGTCGAGCTAAAGATAAAATCCGTTTCAATGGTTCTTTTATCTGTACTTCAACATGTCCCGGAATATCCCGGAATCGTAGTACCCTATCTATGCGCCATCTCTTTAAGAGAGACGCATCCTAAATAGGAAATAGGTAGATAACCTGATTGTAAAAGGACAGTGAGTCGGTGTTGTCATAAATAGACACACCAAATGGAGACTTTTACACGAAAGCCCCACCAGGAGTCAAAGGTTGGCCCCGAGATTATCTTGCCAAGATATCAAACTTATTGTATTTGTTCATTTCTGGCTTTTCAGGTTTTCGGCATTGGCCTGAACATATCGAATAATCTCTTGAACATCTTGCGTCGGACCAACAACTTTTTCCCCTCTCGTATCTTCCCCAATCCATAATGAATATTCGCCAGTCGCTTCGTCTAATTCGATGTGTCCTATGTCACGATATGGACTGCTTTCGTCAGGTTCTCTATAAAGATCAACAATAAATATGTTTCGTAATTCTTCCGGCACGCTATCGGGTCCAAACCCCGACGCATATCTTCCTTCCTTCGCCCCTATGCCTTGTTTTCGAAGAAACTGTACCTCGCTCTCAAGTGAGTCACGCAGTAAAACTTTTGCATCTCCGGATAGTAAACCAAGATCAAGATCGACTCGTTGACTATAGAGAAATGCTGCAGATTTATCAGGAGCGGTATCTGCCTCTGACCTCGCGTATACCATCACCCCATAACGTCCTATTTTATTCCCAGTGCAAATAATGAATTCTTCTGTCTTCGTATCGATTCCCACTAAGCGTCTCATGTTCGCCTCATCCTTTCTCTTTATACCGAGCACGAGATATTTTATTGTTCCGCCCGGTTCTTCTCCGAGCTCTCTGCTTTCATATTCTTCCCGAAATCCTCCATCTGCCTCTCCCATTTCTTGTATTTCCCATTCCGTTTCTGGGAAGTGTTTTTTGATGGCAGCGATTAAGGCGCGTTTTTTTGAATGGAGTCTTTCATTTATTTCCGGTTTGCGTTCTTTGGGTAAAGGAGTTGGTCTATTTGCTTCGGCGGCCGGTGGTCTTTCAGATTTTCCTTCATGCAGATGTATGTGCGGCGATGCGCATGCCGGGGCGAGTGCTAAAACCAATGGAAAAAATCTACGCCGAAAACTTGATCGTATTCCAGAAAGCCAATCAAATACTTTCTTTTCCGGATCTTCTCTCCAAAAGTTATCTGGGCGCTCCTCAGTTTCCACTGTTTGTATAATAACCTAAATTCATATTTTAGTCAATTTTAGCCGATACCTGAATTTGAGTGCGATTCAGAAATCGCAGGATATTATTTGTTTTATAGAAGGCTTAAATTCTCCATGGTGGATTTTTGTGTTATCAAAAGTTTAGAAAAATTTCATGAGCGTGTGATAGAGGTTTCGCGCATGGCAATAAAATCCACTTGACTATGAGTACACGCTCATATATGCTAAAATCAAATCGCTCAAGAAAAATCCATCCTTTATATCCTTAATTTTTATTTTATGGCTCAACAAAGCTCCGAACGAAAAAAAGCTCTCGATCTTGCCCTCGCGCAAATCGAAAAAAACTTTGGCAAGGGTTCGATTATGAAAATGGGTGATGCAAAAAGAGTTCCCATCGAAACGATTTCCACAGGGGCTCTTTCTCTTGATCTCGCGCTGGGCGGTGGCATTCCGCGCGGCCGCGTTGTGGAAATTTACGGACCTGAATCTTCCGGAAAAACCACACTGACCCTTCATATCATTGCTGAGGCTCAGAAGAAGGGTGGTCAGTGTGCTTTTGTGGATGCGGAGCATGCTCTTGATCCGGAGTATGCCAAACGCATCGGTGTGGATATGACGAATCTGCTTGTTTCGCAGCCGGATTCTGGGGAGCAGGCTTTAGAAATCACCGAGACCTTGGTGCGTTCGAACGCCATTGATGTCATTGTGATTGATTCGGTTGCTGCGCTTACGCCAAAGGCTGAAATTGAAGGAGAAATGGGGGATAGTCACATGGGTCTTCAAGCCCGGCTCATGAGCCAGGCGCTTCGAAAGCTCACCTCTTCTATTAGTAAATCAAAAACCTCCGTCATTTTCATCAACCAGATACGCATGAAGATCGGCATTATGTTTGGGAATCCGGAAACAACACCCGGCGGTAATGCGTTGAAGTTTTATTCTTCGGTTCGTATGGATATTCGTTCCATCGGAAAAATTGATGTCGGAACGGGCGATCAAAAAGACATTATTGGTATTCGCGCCCGCGTGAAGGTCGTTAAAAACAAGGTGGCGCCGCCTTTCAAAACCGCAGAATTCGACATCATGTATAACCGAGGTATTTCCTATGTTGGTGATCTCCTTGATATGGGCGTGAAGTATGAACGGATTCACAAGAGTGGCGCTTTCTATACCTACGGTGACTTGAAGCTTGGCCAGGGCCGCGAAGGGGTTAAGGGTTTTCTGTTGGGGAATGAAAAGGTCACGAAGGCTATCGACGCAGATTTGAGGAAGTTCCTTGCCAGTGCGCCTGTCCCAGCTGAGTCTGCCGCGGAAGAGGAGTAGAATAATGTTGTATGGAAAAAGAGACCTATCAGGTTCTCCTGAATTATGCGTTTCGTTTACTGGGACGAAAGAATTATACCGAGGCGGAAATCCTCAAAAAATTTTTGCAGCGCGGGAAAAAATTAAAACTGACGGGAGTCGATGGAGCCGTGAAAAAAATCCTGGAACGACTCCGCGAACTTAAGTATTTGGATGATGCAAGAATTTTGAGTGATTATTTTGAATATCGCTTAAAAAGCCGGCCGGTGGGAAAATTCGCCTTCCTCCACGAAATGCACCGGCGGGGCATTCCTTTTGTACGTGCAAAACAAGAATGGGAGAAGCGAGAGATTGACGAAGAGCCCCTCGCGAGGGGCCTTTTGCAAACTAAAGGGAGACTGTGGGAAAAAGAAAAAATGCCTGTGGTTTTGCGCAAGAAAAAAATAGTTAGTTTGTTGAGTGGTCGTGGATTTGCGCCAGATACCATTTGGGGGATTCTCGATAAAGTCGATCTGTAGGAGTAGGGCTGGCACTATTGACAAAAAGCCAAAACTGCTTTATTAATAGATCCGATATGACGCCTGGAGATCCACCATCTGATCCTGGTAGGCACTCAGCCCAAGGCCCCGCGAGATTTGGAGGGCTAGAAACTACTTGGACTCAGGAGGATGAAGCCCAAACTTTTGATGCCATTGTTGCGAGAAACCCCGTGCATCAAGATCTTTTTGAAAGAATGGCACAGACCGTTGCCGCCATACGTGCCAATCGAATCGTTGATATAGGAGGAGCAACCGGAGGTTTTGCGCAAAAACTGAGGAGTGATGGAGATCGTACAAGGGTTACGATCGTTGACCCTGCACAGGCCATGCTGAGTTTAGCTACTGCCAAAGGTTTGGCAGGCGTTGAGACGGTTTGTGCCGGATTTGGGGAATATAAAATTGATAGAGGCGACGATACGACATCCCCAGATAGAAAAGTGACGGTCGTTTCTTCCTATGCTCTCCATAATTGGACCCGAGAGGTGAGAGTATGGTTTTTTCAATGGCTGCGCGACAATCTCCATCCCGGCGAGTTTTTTGTAAATGGCGATATTATCGCCGAAGATCCTCCTGGAGACGAACAGGCTCGTATGGCTCATGCGCATTTATTTTTGAATTCCGTCGGAGCAAGGCATTGGATGGCTGATGATACCCTCCCGTGGCCTGCGCGAGCAAATATCCTTGCTCACACGGCTCGACATGACCTTGATAGGGTTCCCGATTTGTCTGAATATCTGAGACTTGCGGGGACCGATTTCGCTACGGAACATGTGTGGAGTGATCCGGATAGTTATTTACGGATTATGCAGTTTTGCAGGAGGTAAAACGTCCCGCTTGCGGTGTGCTTCCTATGTGTTATACTGGAGCCACTGGATGAGAAGCATCCTGTTTTTTCCATAATTTTTTTTGACCATGCAATCACTTTTTCTTGCCGCCATCAATCAACTTTGCGATGAAAAAAATCTTCCCAGGGACGTGGTTCTTGATACGGTAAAGGCGGCTCTGCGCGCGGCGTATCGAAAAGATTACGGAAACCGCGACCAAAATATTGATGTGGATCTTGATGACAAGTCGGGCAACATCACCGTGTATTTGCTGAAGGAAGTGGTAAAAAAAGTGGAAAATAAAGAGTTGCAGATGACCGTGGCGGAAGCAAAAAAATATAAGGACGACGCAAAAGTCGGGGACACGGTGAGGATCGACGTGACGCCGGTTGGGTACGGTCGCATTGCGGCGCAATCGGCAAAGCAGGTTATCATCCAACGCTTACAGGAAGCGGAGCGCGAACTCATGTATCAAACCTTTAAGGACCGCGAGAATGAACTCTTGAATGCCTTAGTGCATCGCGTGGAACGAAATCAAGTTTTTGTTGATTTGGATAAAATCACAACGTTGCTCCCGCCGGATCAGCAAATTCCTGGTGAACGGTATTTTGGCGGACAGCGGATAAAAATTTATTTGGATAAAGTGATTAAAACGACGCGTGGTCCGCAACTTTTGATTTCCCGAACGCACCCGAGTCTTGTGCGGAAACTTTTAGAACTGGAAATCCCCGAGATTAAGGCAGGGATGGTAGAGGTAAAGGCCATTGCACGCAGTCCGGGGGTTCGATGTAAGATTGCCGTTTCCTCCAATGATCCGAAGGTGGATCCGATCGGTTCGTGTGTGGGACAAAAGGGTGTGCGCGTGCAGAATGTGACGGAGGAGTTGAATGGGGAACGTATAGACGTGATTCAGTGGTACGCTGAGTCGGAAAAATTTATTGCTGCGGCGCTTTCACCGGCAAAAATCTTCCACATCAGAATTGATCCGAATGTGAAACGTGCTTCCGTTTATGTGAATCAGGATCAGCGTCCGCTTGCCATCGGCAAGCAGGGGCAGAATGTTCGGTTGGCTTCTCAGCTCACCGGTCATGAAATTGATATTCTCGACGTGAAAGATCTGCCGGAAGGCGCCATGCAAGAAGGTGCCCCTGGAGAAGCCCCACTGGCTGCTCAGGAGAAAGAATATGTTGCCAAGATTGAGCAGCTGGAAGGCGTGACTCCCGAGATGGCGGCAAAACTTGCAGGGGTGAATCTTACTGAAGTTCAACAGCTCAAGGGTCTTTCTGCCAAGGACCTTTCTTCGATCGAGGGAATCAGCGAAGAAGATGCGCATAAGATTGCGGATGCGGTGAAGAAGGTGAAGTAGCAGCTTGTTCTCAGGCGGCCCCCGGGGCTTTCAGGAAGCCTATTTTTGTGGTAAAATAATAAGAAAATAAATATGGCAAATCAAACGACCGACCAAGCTTTATTGAGCATCAATCGTGACCTCCAAGAAAAGGCCACGCAGGAGCGCGCCAAAGATTTTAATCTTCCCTACATTGATGTGGCGGGATTCCCCGTGAATCCGGATATTTTGCATTTGATTCCCGAGCTGCAGGCGCGGGCGGCTCTCTTTATGCCGTTTTTCAAATCGGGGAAAAAAGTGAGAATCGCGGTGGTGGATCCGGACAAAGCTGAGTTTAAAGAGGCGATCAAACAATTGGCGGATAGGGGATTTACCATGGAAATGCACATCGCTTCCGAAGCGGGATTGAACGAGGCCTTAAAACTGTACGCCTCGGATCAATACAAACTCAAAATTGAGACAAAGAATGTCGTATCCGATGAGGAAATTCATTATGAAAAAGAGCTTGAGAATCTCGCGAAGCTCAAGGATACGATCGCCACACTTCCCGCAGAAGAAGCCCTTAACATGCTCCATGTTTCCGCGATTAAAGCCGGAGCATCGGATATTCACTATCAGCCCGAAGAAACGGAATGTGCGATTCGATTTCGCATCGACGGGGTGTTGCATCCCGTATTTTCTCTGGGCCGAGAGGTGTATGCGCACATCGCTGATCAGTTGAAATATAAGGCCAAGATGAAGCTCAATCTCACGAACGTGCCGCAGGATGGCCGTTTTCGTTTCATCGTCAACGAAAGGAAGATCGATGTTCGTGTTTCTTCGTTGCCGACGGAATATGGAGAGGCTTTTGTATGTCGTATTTTGGACAGCGGGAAACATTTTGCTTCGTTTGATGAATTGGGATTTTCCGGAAAATCACTCGAAGTTTTGAAAAAGGCGGGCGATTTTGCGCAGGGCATGGTGCTCGTGACCGGTCCCACGAGTTCGGGAAAAACCACGACGCTGTACGTACTGCTCAACCAGTTCAATCAACCCGAGGCAAAAATTATCACCCTGGAAGATCCGATTGAGTATCACCTCAAAGGCATTACCCAGAGCCAGGTGAATGAGAAACAGGGATACAACTTTGCGAGCGGGCTTCGTTCGATTCTTCGCCAGGATCCGGATGTGGTGATGATCGGTGAAGTACGCGACCTGGAGACGGCGGAGGTGGCTACGCAAGCGGCTCTCACGGGTCACGTGGTGCTTTCCACGCTCCACACGAATAGTGCGGTTGAAACGATTCCACGCCTCATTACCATGGGGGTGCCGGCATTCATGATTGCTCCGGCGCTGTCGGTGGTGGTGGCGCAGCGGTTGGTGCGAAAACTCTGCGTGACATGTGCGCACGAGACGGATCTGACGGCGGAAGAAAAAGCGCTCATAGAAAAGTCGCTCAGTGACATGAAAGCGGTGGATCCATTGTGTGCCGCTGTGGTTCCGTCGAAACTCAAACGAGCGAAGGGATGCGAAGCGTGCAACGTGACGGGATTTCGGGGGCAGATGGTCGTTTCGGAAGTTTTGTATGTGGACGATGAGATGGAAGAAGCTATTTTGAAGGGCAAATCCGCCCCGGAGCTTTTTGCTCTCGCTCGTAAAAAAGGTATTTTTACGATGGCGGAGGATGGGCTCCTGAAAGTGATCGATGGACTCACGACGCTTGAGGAAGTTCATCGCGTAACGAACGCGTGAGCGCCAATGATACTGATGAGGCCTTGAATCTCAAGACGGGAGAGGATTTCATTGACGCGCGAAACTGGAAATTTGCTTTGTATGACGAGGGAGTCTATCGGGAGTGAGGATTTATTGAGGAGTTCATAAATAAGATTTTCGTCGCGTGAAAGGGGGTTTGTTTGCAGCTTGAGGGCGATGGATTCTACCCCAAGGCACTCAAAAATATCTTCCACGCACGTTACCGGAAATGCATTCCCGTCGCGGATGAATCGATTGGTGCCCTGGCTTGTTTCTTGGGTAATATTTCCCGGGATAGCAAAAACATCCCGATTGTATTCGAGGGCAAGTCTTGCCGTGATGAGAGCCCCGGATTTGTTGGGCGCTTCTATAACCAAGGTAGCGATACTCATGCCTGCGATAATCCGGTTGCGTTTGGGGAAATTTCCTTTGAAAGGAGGTGTATCATCTTCATATTCAGTAATGAGGGTTCCGGTTTTCTGAATGTTTCTTGCGAGGGGAATATTGGTGTGGGGTACGATGTGTTTCAGTCCGCTGCCGAGCACCGCAATGGTTTTTCCGCCCGCATCGAGGGCGGATTGATGGGCAGCTCCATCGATGCCATAGGCGAGCCCGCTGACGATGACGAAACCGGCTTTTGAAAGCGCGCTCGCAAAAACTTGTGCCATCTGGATTCCATAAGGGGTGGGATGGCGCGTCCCCACGATGGCAAAATACTGGTCTGAAGGATTCAGTTTTTGCCCGAGGCAAAACAGCCGCAAGGGAGGATCAATGATTTCTTTGAGGAGGGGAGGAAAGATGGCGTCATTTTTCCACAGACCATACACTTCGACTTTCCTATCATACTTTCATGAAATTTTTCTAAACTTTGTATGACCACGCAAAACCTGCCAAAGCTGGTTTTGCGCTTCTATCAAACAAAAAATACGAGCGTTTTTCCCGTATGTGATTTTAATATGACCCCAGGATTTTTCGTCACTTTTCCAACCACCGAAGCTTTGAATCCGGCTTTCTTTAAGAGTGCGAGCGCCCCTTGCGTATTTTCAGCGATAAGCATCATACCGATTCCCATATTCCAGGTTTCATAGGCCTCACGGTCAGAAACATTTCCAAGCTTTTGAAGTTCAAGCATGGCCGCCGGTGGCAGAGGGAGCTTATCGAAAAGTATACCGAGCGGTTTGTTCCCAAACATGCGCGGGGCATTTCCCGGCAAACCGCCGCCCGTAATATGGGCAAGTCCTTTCACTCTCATGCGCGGTTTTTCTCCAAAGCGGCCGATGAGTGAAAGCATTCCTGCATGGTAAACGACTGAAGGCGCAAGAGCGATATCGCCCCATCGCTTTCCTCGAAAGGTTTTGAGATGCCAGTTTTTGCCGTATTTTTTGGTGAGGACCGCGCGCAGGAGCGTGAACCCATTCGAACGGAAATTCGGACTCTCGAGAGCAATAATTTCATCACCCGGTTTAATACTTCGCCCATCGATAAACTTTTTCTTGTCGACGATTCCCACGGCGGTGGCGTTCCACGTATATCCATTCACATGCCCTTTAAGTTCCGCAATTTCACCTCCCGGGACCACGATTTTTTGCTCGAGGCAGGCTTTTGATAAGCCTTTCATTAAGCCAGAAACCACGTTTTTCGAGAGTGCCGAAGTATCGATGGTATTCGTGAGAGAAATAACTTCTGCGCCTACGCAAATAGCGTCATCGGCGACCATCGCCACGAGGTCATACCCAAGGGTATCAAAACGCTTCATCTTTTCTGCTACTTCGATTTTGGTCCCAACCCCATCTTCATTTTGCACGAGGAGAAATTTCCCCATATCGAGGGCACCGGTAAAACCACCATCCATTTGGAGCGGCTGACCGATCATTCCCCTGCGTCCGGCAAATGTTTTTTTTGCTTCACGGTAAGCAATCTCAGAGCACCGGTCGCCAAGATTTCGATCTACGCCAGCCTTTTTATAAGTCATCATAGGAGGCACGCTTCTTGTCGGTGAGGATTGAAGAAGATGTGGGTCCCAGTGAGCTGTTTCAATTCACTCTGCGCCACTTTTTGGCTTTTCGTCGGAAAGTGAATTTCCCACAGGGTTCCGGTGTGAACTGCTGTTATTTCGTTCAATTTCAGGCGCTTCTGGATGGCGGTCAGTTTCGACATTCCCACAAAATCCGGTTTTTCGCGAACAAGGAGCTGGAATGTCACCGGTTCGCGTGGCTTTTCTTCAGCAGGCAGGAATTTTTCTTTCTTCGCATCAAACACGAGGCGCTGTTTCGGAAATTCTATGGTGGCCCATTCTTTGTTCGTGTTGAGAAGCACACCGCTTTGGATAATTTTTTTCGAGAGCGTTTGGAAATCCGGCTTTCCGGAATATTCCAGCTCAATGAGCGTTTTTCGTTTCAGGCTCACCTTCGGCCATCCGAGATTTTTGATGGTCATTTCAAAGGTATCCGCTTCGTTGTCGGTGATAATAAGCGAGATAAAAAGTTTGATGGATTTTTCTTTGGGTTGGAATTTTGGGAGCGGCCAAGTGGTTACCGGTTTTACGTTAAGGTGATGAGCGCGTTTTTTTAAGCCCCCGGCTTTGCGAGAGAGCAAGGCGTCTCGCATCGAAGTGAAGAGTTTTGCGCTCGAGATAAGATCTCGTTCCAGATGCGGCATCATGGCCATCACGTTTCCCTCCGGATTACAGATTGCGGCGGTATTGAACATGGCTCCATTCGGATTTACCGGGAAATCTTGCGTGATCACGCCATAAGCATCGCAATATCGCAGCACAATCTGTTCTTTTGAGAGAAGCAAAGGCATGAGGTTCGCAACGTCCGTTGTGAAACGGCCTTCACCATGGGCAATCGGCGCCTTAAGGATTTCCCCCTCCGGAATATTCCACGTAAACATGCAGGACTCTTTTGGCGTCGAGCATTTGAGATGTGTCCAGGTATTGAAATAACCAGTTCCAAGCACTTCACCATTTTGGATTCTTTTATTTCGAGCGAGCGCCATGGCCATTTTGTTGCCGTCGACTCCTGGGATGAGCCCGGATTCAACGAGTATCTGCGCCCCGTTGCAAATTCCGAGAATGGGTTTTCCTTTTTCGGCCTCTTTTTTGAGTTCTGTCATGATGGGATCGAGCGAGGCAATGATGCCAGCCCGTCCACGATCCTCATAGGAAAAGCCACCGCCGATAACATAACCATCATAGCCCGCGAGTTTTTTCGGATTTTCATTCCAGCGAAAGAACTCACCCTGCATACCCACCTTGTTGATCTCACGGCGGGTTTCATATTCCGTGTTTAAGCCTGGAAATTGGATAATGGCGATTTTGAGCATCACGCGAGCGCAGCGAGCGCTTTATAAAATAAATTATCTCATTTTTTCCCGTAATCCCCCGAGCCACGCACCTCGCATGGCGGGAAGTTTTACGTTGAGAACTTCTTTTCCAAAATCAAAAGCGATGAAGCGGTTACTGCGAGTCGTAAAACCAAGCCGAATGAGCGGCACCCCCGCTGCTGATATGATTTTTTTCGCCTTTTTCATATTGCGCCGCGTAATTTCAACGATAAATCCGCCGGTTTCCGAAAAAAGTTTGGTATCACTGCGGAGCGGTTTGACCTTTTTCTTTTTGCTCGGCCGTTCGTCGATGGTGCTGAGGACTATTTTTGCGCCGATCTTCCCGTCGCCGCTGCCACCAAGGCACATTTCCGCCACGGCAACCGCGAGTCCGCCATCAGAAATATCATGGCAGCTTTCGATAAGTCCCTCAGAAATAAGATCCGTCACTGCGGAAATTTCTTTCGATGCTTCTTTGAAATCAGGTTTCGGCAGATTTGCGCCGAGTTGGCCGAAGAGATGATAATAAGCGCTTCCGCCAAGTTCATTTTTTCTTGGGCCAATGAGAAAAAGATGATTTCCCGCCGATTTGAGTTTTACCGTTACCGCTCGCGAGACATCTTCCATGCGGCCGAGTGTGGCGATGACTGCCTGGGGAGAAATCGAAGATTTTTCAGAAGCATTGTAGAGACTGACGTTGCCAGAAATACACGGAAGTGGAGTTTTTTCATGGCCTTTGAGTCCAATTCCTTTCAGTGCCTCGGCAACTCCACGGACGCCTTCGGTAAATTCCCACATCTGATCGGGTTTTTCAGGATTTCCATAGTTGAGGCAATCGGTAATACACCAGGGTGTGGCGCCTACTGCGGCTACGTTGCGGCAGCTTTCCACTACGGCGTTTGCCGCTTGCCAGTAGGGATCGATCTGACCGTAGAGAGGATTAGCATCGGTGGAAAGTGCAACGCCGATCTTTTGAGATTCTTCCGGCACATCTTCTCGATTTCGAAATGGAGCAATAACCCCTGCGTCGGCCTGCCCCGCTTCGATCACCGAAAGCCCCTGTACGTTTTTGTCGTACGATTCGTAAACTGGCGCTCGACAGGCAATATTTTCATGCGACAAAAGTTTTAAGAAAACGTTTTTCATATCGCGTGGCATCGGGAGTTTTGGTTCATGGAAGGCTTTCCGGCGCGGTTTCACGGGTCTGTTATACAAAAGTCCTGCAGTAATATCTGCGGCCTTGGCATCGCAAACGTTGGTTCCTTCGTATCGAAGTACATAGTTTCCTTTCGTCACTTTTCCAATAACCGAAGCCTGCGCACCTTTGGCAATTTTTGGAAGAGCCCATTTTTCATTGTAATGGTGGAGGATGAGTTTTGTGAGCTCTTTCGGTACCATCCAACACATGCGCTCCTGAGTTTCAGAACAGGCGATAACGTGAGGTGGAAGGCCATCCACGCCCACATGGATTTTACCGAGATCTATATCCGCGCCGTAACCCGCGTGCGCCACCATTTCAACGGTCGAACACATCATGCCTCCGGCACCAAGATCTTTAAATCCGACTTTCGCTGTTAATTTTTTCTCTTTCAAAATTTGGAAGAGGTCGTACGTGGACTCCATGATGTGGCGTTTTAAAAATGGATTTGGTTCCTGCACGGCGCCTTTGTTTTTTTCACGATCTTCCTCACGCAGCTGGAGCGACGCAAATGCTGCGCCCCCCATACCGCTGAAATCAGTCGGTTTTCCGACAAGAATGATTTCATACCCTTTTTCCGCAGCGCCCTTCGGGGCGCGACTGTGAATAATTTCATCTTCGGCCAAAAGTCCAAGAGTGACAACGTTCACGAGGCAGTTGTCATTGAAGCTTTTGTCGAAATAGACATCTCCGCCGATATTTGGCACGCCAATGGGATTTCCATAGCCGCTGATTCCATCGATCACGCCATTCGCAATAATTTTTGTTTGGTTTCGCGAGATGTCGCCAAAGCGCAGCGGATCGGCCACTGCGATGACGTGAGCGCCCATACAGAGTACATCACGCACGTTGCCCCCGATGCCGGTTGCAGCGCCTTCGTAGGGAACCACCTGCGAAGGATGATTGTGGCTTTCGTGGGAGATAACGATGCCGAAACGTTTACCGTTGATTTTCGCAATCTCCACAATGCCGGCATCCTCACTCGGGCCGAGCATGACGTTTGGACCGCTCGTCGGCAGCATTTTAAGATGCCGCCTGCTTGATTTATAGGAAGAGTGTTCAGAGCCCTGAATGCCCCAAATGGTGGCTTCGGTAAGGGTGGGATTGCGTCCAAGGAGTTTTGTCACTTTTGCCGCTTCCGCTGCCGTGAGTCCGATGGAGTGTTCGCGCAAAACTTGAGCTATCTTTTTCTCGGGGAGTTTTTTGAGCTCAAGGGTTTTTTCGGCGTAGGGCATGTGACACCTAAAACTTAATGGAGCGGAGAGCCTAAGTCAACCTTCCGTTTTCGAGATGAATGACTTTTTGGCCGATCAGATCGACGAGCGGGCGGTTGTGAGTGGTCAGCAGAACGGTCACGCCATTCATGTTCATTTTCATGAGTTCTTTGAGCACTTGTTTTGCATTTTCGAGGTCGAGATTTCCCGTCGGTTCATCCGCCAGAATAAGTTTCGGTTTGTGCACCGTCGCGCGCGCGAGAGATACGCGTTGGGCTTCGCCTCCAGAAAGTTCATGGGGAAATTGATCTTGGAGATGCGTGAGATTCAGCGCCCCAAGCGCAACCGGCACCAATTCCATAATTTGGGGTAGGGTGTAATCGCAGGCTTCCAGCGCAAACGCCACGTTTTCAAAAACGGTTTTATGGGGGAGAAGTTTGTAGTCCTGAAAAACCGTTCCGATATTTCGGCGATGCTGCTGGAGCTCATCATCTTCAAAAGCCGCAACGTCTTTATCGTGGATAAAAATGCTTCCCTCTGAAGGTTTTTCTGCTCCGAGAATGAGTTTTATGAGGGTCGTTTTCCCCGCACCGCTCGGCCCAACAATCGAAACAAATTCGCCCGGTTGAATCTCGAGGTCAATGTCTTCCAGTATGGTGCGCTTGCCAAAGCGTTTTGTGACGGAATCAAAAACGATCATGATTCCATGATACCTTACGGATACGCTTTTTTTAACCAGTTTTCGAGGCGCTTCATTCCTTCATCAATTTCGGGAATGGTACAACCGAAGCAGATACGAAGATAATGTTTACCTTCCGGTCCAAACGCGGAGCCAGGCACTACGGAGATTTTTGCTTCGCGGAGAATATCTAACGCCACTTGAACAATGTCATCATGAGGCGGAAGAAATTTCACAAACGCATAGTACGCGCCTTTCGGCTTTGCATAGCTCAGCCATTTTTTCATGCGGTCAAGATGTACACAGAGCCGATCGCGACGATCTTGCAAAGTTTGTCGGAGCTCCTCAACACATTCCTGCGGACCGTTCACGGCCGCAAGCGCCGCCACTTGGCTTGGTCGCGGAGCCGATACAATAAACGCATCATGCACCTTCATCATCTGTCGCACCATGCCTTCTTCGGCAAAAACATAACCCACGCGATACCCTGTCATGGCGTATTCTTTGGAAAAACTGAAACAGCTGATGCGATTTTTCCGCAGCCGCTCATCGCTCACGAGCGTCGGCAGTTTTGCTCCATCGAAGAGCAAAAAATCATACGGCTCATCGGTGATGAGGATGAGATTGTGTTTTAAAACCGCTTCCGTAAGGGCATCAAGCTCGTTTTGCGTAAAAATGTTGCCGGTGGGATTGCAAGGGGAGTTAATCATGATCGCCCGCGTTTTTGGAGTAATGAGTTTTGGGAGGAGATCAATCCGCATGGCCCAATCTTTGTTTTCATCGAGCGGCAGATATTTTGGAACACCGCCTGCAAGCATCACTTGTTCGGTGTATGAGGAAAACCCGGGAGATGTAATGATCACTTCATCGCCGGGATTCACGGTGCATTGGATGGCATCCATGAGACCTTCCATGGCGCCGGCCGTGACAAGGAGTTCTGTTTTCCAATTCACATCGACCCCGTATTTTTTTGCAAGGCGCTCGGCGAGCGCTTGGCGAAGAAGCGGCAAGCCGGCGGACGGTGAGTACCGGCCGATGAGATGGTCTTCATCGAGCGCTTTTTTGAGCGCTTCCCGTATGTGCGGTGGCGTATCCACAAAAGGGATTCCCCACGCGAACGGAATCACATCGGGAATTTCCGCAGCTAAAATTGCGATTTCCTTAATGGGCGAAACGACAATCCCGCGCGCACGGTCAGCGATACCTTCGGTGCGAGATTTGATTCCAGCCTTTTCTAATGCCGATCGCGTCATAGTTTCTTTATACCATAAACATTCTATGAATTTTCGCTGTTTTCAGTATAATGCAGGAAGTATTCTTTAATTTTTTTTATGAAAAATACTTTTATTTCAAAATTCATGCTTGGAGCAGCCGGTGTGCTCTTATTAGCAGGTTGCGCCGGTAGCAGCGTAAGCGGAGGCGGAAAAGCGGCTCTTGGAGCAGGTTCTGCAGTCATTGCGGATTGGGGCGGCAACGGGAATTGGTACGATGGGAAAATTAACAAAGCATGTGATGGTGGATTTGAAGTGGCATGGAACGACGGCAGCGAAGCTGCGTGTGTTCCGCAGGCAGGAGTGGTGGCCGATGTGGCTGCAAGTGCATCGAGTGTCCAGGTTGGGACCCCTGTTCTTGCCAAGCAAGAAGGAGCCTTCAATTTTTTCTCGGGTAAAGTAACGGCCATAGATGGCGCCACCTATTCGGTCGCAACGGACTCTGGAATTGTCGGTCGAGGTTACACCATTTCTAATTTGCGCTTGAAATAAACTGCACGCTGGCCGTGCCTGTTTACTGGTGAAATTTCTCGTGGACTTCCCGAAGTCTTTTGTTCGTGAGATGGGTATATATCTGCGTGGTCGTGATGGACGCGTGGCCAAGCATTTCCTGAACGGCACGAATATCAGCGCCGTTTTGCAGGAGGTCGGTCGCAAAACTGTGCCGTAACGTATGCGGCGTTACCTTTTTTCTGATCCCAGCGAGCATGGCGTATTTACGAACCATGGTTTCGATGGAAACCGTGCTCAGCCGGGAGCGCTCGCCTTTCGTAATATCGACGGCAGAACGCGGGCGGCCCGTGTTCAAAAAGAGGGGATCAAATGCATCCTGACGTTGCTTGAGATAGGCGGTGATGCAATCTGCGGCACGCTGCGAAAGAAACACAATGCGTGGTTTTTTGCCTTTTCCCCGCACCATGAATTCCCGTCGTTTGAGATCAACTTGATTTCGATTGAGTGCGGCGAGTTCACTCACGCGCAGGCCAGTGGCGTAGAGGGTTTCTAAAATTGCGAGATCGCGCAGGGCCGTTTTGGATTTTTGGTCGATCGCTGCAAAAAGGGTTTCCACTTCTTCCCGGCCCAAAAATTCCACCGTGCGCTCAGGAATTTTCGCGAGCTCCACTTTTTCCGGAGCCAGCGATTGATAATCATTTTTAATGAGGTATTTCAAAAACGCACGAAGGGCAATAATGTGATAATTCTGAGTTTTTTTTGAAAGCGTCCGGCCTCGCTCATCCTCAACCCGATTCAGGTGGAGCCGGTATTTTTGAATAAGCGGCAAATCAACATCGTGGACATCGACATCACTGGCAAATTCCAAAAACCGCCGCAGATACCTGCCATAATTATCGATAGTTTTGAGCGACTGATTTTTCTCAATCTCGCAGTACTCGAGGAACTGTTGGATGAGCGGTGTGAGTTTTGCCATGATCGAAGTTCTATGTTATAATAATATGAAAAATGAATTACCGATACCTCAAAATTTTTTGCGGATTTCTCCTTGTTTTGCTCTTGGCGTCATGCGGCAACAGATCACAAGAAGCCGCTGTCTCAGACTCTTTTTTGCGCGTTCCATTATCTGATAAGGATATTAACTTAGATCCATCAGGAGATTGGCTCGTCCCGAATGCCGAGGTCTTCAGTGTCTTTTATGATCCATTATACCGGATTGGTACCGACGGCAAGGTTTTACCATCGCTCGCGACAAATTTTCCAAAAATAAGCGAAGACAAAAAACTTTATCTCATTCCGTTAAAGTCAGATGTCCGATTTCATGATGATGAGTCATTTGATAAAGGTAAGGGGAGAGTGGTTACTGCAGGAGATGTTATTTATACCCTGAAGCGAATTGCTGATCCGAAAAATGAGACGGGCCTTTGGTCGCTCATTGAAGGAAAAATCGAAGGGCTCGACGTATACCGGAAATCTCTCCAAGACGGAACCGGGAATTTTAATGACGAGATCAGTGGTCTTCGTGAGACCAGTGATTCTGAGCTGCAAATAAAGCTCACGAAACCGTATAATCAAATTCTTTTTATCCTGGCTATGCCCACTTTCAGCATCGTTCCCCATGAAGCAGTTACTCGCTACGGAGAGGATTTTAAACATCATGCCGTAGGTACTGGTCCGTTTCGTTTACAGTCATATTCATCAAGGCAAATTGTGGCGGAAAGAACTCGTCCTACTCCCGATCTGCCTCCCGGCATCATATTTTCTTACGTCGATGACCAGTGGAACGCCTTTAAAGAAGGGCAGCTCGATATTGCTTATATTGAATCGAGACGTCTCCATGCGTACACTGACGATCATTTTGAACTCAAGAAGGAACTTAAGGACGCTGGGTATGGCTTGTATTCGATCAAGGAAGCATATCGGAGTTTTGTAATTTTTAATCACAAGAATCCGCTCATGCAAAATATTCATCTGAGAAAGGCTATGGCTTATTCGATTCCGTGGTCGAATGTCATTGATGAGGAAGATTCGCTTTCTGCTGCTCTTATTCCTGAGCCCATTGCCGGTTCCACGAATCTTCAATGGAAGTATGATCTTGCGAAGGCCAAACAGGAAATGGCTCTGGCCGGATATGCTGGTGGAGTTGGACTTCCGGAATTCGTCATGCGAGTGCGCTATCCCGGGAGGCTTTTTATTGCCGGAATGGTGCAGGATGCGCTCCAAGACATTGGAATTCATGTGCGTTTAGAACTCAGTGAAACGAATGAATTAGAAGATGCCCATTTGGGAAGCCAGAGCTGGGTGCTCGATTTTCCTGATGCATTTAGCATTCTGGCACTTTTGTCTTCCCGTGCTTTTCCGCCTGACGGGAACAATTATGGATATTTTCAAAATGTCGAGTATGATGCCTTACTTGAGAAGGCATTGAGCTTAGAGGAAGCTTTTCGCTTCGCGCATTACACGAAAATGGGACAGTGGATTTATGACCACGTTGCGGTGATTCCTTTTCGACAGACGAAGATTTTTTACGGTTTTCGACCTGGCATAGATCATGTTGCTGCTGACCCACTCGGCTATCTCCAGTGGGCCAATATAACAAAAACCCCCAAATCATGATTAAATTTTTCAAACGAATTTCGCGAAATTTTCTGTACGCGGCAATCATTATTATTCCGCCGATGCTGCCCTTTTTCGTGTTTGCTTTTTATAACGATCGTCAGGCAGTCTCGGTGAATGAAACTTCAGTCGTTATTGAGCGCGATGCCCTTGAAGAAGATTTTAATCGCTTTACGCCAAGGAAGATTTTTAAAATTGGAATGTATGTTCAAGATCTCGCAAACGTACAGGTTGCCGATCGTGCATTTCAGAGTCGTTTCGTGTTTTGGGCGAAAAATTTTTATGATAAATCCGCCAATGATCGTGCTGATTTAGGAACCGGTATTCGTCTCGTGAATGCTGATGAACTTGCCATTGAGAATCGAGAGTCAGATTCAAATCAGTATGTTTCGTACGAAGCCAGCGGGACGCTTAAAAATGAGTTTTATCTCCCGGATTATCCTTTCGATACGCACAAACTGCGATTTGTTTTTGAACCGCGCGATATGACGGCGGAAGAAATTATTCTTACTGCCGATCCGAATTCAAGTTTGGCAGCCGGAGTTTCGATAGGCGATTGGGAGATAAAATCTTTTGAGGCACGTTCAGAAATTGCTACGGCAAAAAGCGATTTCTCGGATCCCGGCCGAATTAAACAAGGGTCGCTCTGGACGTCAGTTCCACGCGTTACATTCGAGGTGGAAATTCAGCGGAAGATATTTTCCCATCTCATAAAAGAACTCTTGCCGCTGCTCATAATTCTTCTTATGGCCTTTACGAATTTATTCATTGATCCGGATGAATTCGACTCAAAAATCGAGGTAACCTTTACATCATTTTTGAGTGTTGCGGCGCTTCACTGGGTTGCTGGCGAACAGACCGGCGTCTCTTACCTCACAGCGATGGATAAGTTCTTCCTCGTGGCCTTTTCGCTGGTCTTATTGTTGTGTGTTGAGGCTTTACTCTCGAGAGAATTTTCCGATTCGAGCAACGGAAGGTCCGAAAAAATGCATCCTCGTTGGTTTAAGTATGGTGTGCCGGCGATACGTATCGCATACCCGATTTTGCTTGTCGTGAGTTGGTATTGGATAGCTTTCATAGCCATTACTCAGTAGTTCTTATCGCTCTGATATAATGGTGATCCATGGCAAAAAGGATTTTGGCACCGTATGCAGTAGATGACTCTGTTTCATGTGGTCGTGAGTTTTTAGAGCAGCGAGATCCGACGCGAACCGAGTTTCAGCGCGACCGCGATCGTATTATTCACTCCAAGCCGTTTCGGAGGCTCTCCGGCAAGACGCAGGTCTTTGTGGCGACGTATGGCGATCACTTTCGCGATCGGCTTTCGCATACACTGGAAGTTGCTCAAGTAGCGCGGGATCTTGCGCGCAGCCTGAGGCTGAATGAAGATTTGTGCGAGGCCATTGCACTCGCGCACGACCTGGGGCATACGCCTTTTGGTCATGCGGGCGAGCATACATTGAACGAAATTATGCAGGAATTTGGTTTCCATTTTGAGCACAATGAACAGAGCAAACGCATTGTGGAGGTTCTCGAAAAACAGTTTCCGCATTTTGATGGGCTCAATTTGACGTACGAAGTGCGCCAGGGACTTGCGAAGCATCAAACGCTTTACGATCAACGGACGAAAAAAATCGTTGGGAAGACGCTCGAAGCTCAAGTCGTCGATCTTGCGGATGAAATTGCCTACCATAATCATGATCTGGACGACGGGCTTCGGTCCGAGCTATTTACCATGAAGCAGCTCCACAGGCTTGTGATCTGGCGTGAAGCTCTTGCGGCGGTTCACAAAAAGTATGGAAAGAAGCTCGATGCCGTTGTGTTGCGGCATCGCGTAGTGAGCGCACTTATTTCTTCTATGATTCGGGATGTGATGGAAACCGCACAAAAGAATCTTCGCCATGCCAAAATTCGCACATTGGCGGATGTTTTGAAGCACCCTAAGAATCTCATTGCGTTTTCGGGCGGTTTTCAGAAAAAGGTCGGAGAGCTGCGGAAATTTTTGTGGAAAAATATGTATCAATCGGCCGCGGTTTTGAAGCACTCGAAGCGCGGACAGCGGATATTAAAAAATCTTTTTTGGCGTTTTTATAGGGAGCCGAAGTTGCTGCCACGGCGTTTTTACGAGAGAATAGGGAAGCGTATGTCGCTTGCAGTCGTTGTGAAGGATTATGTCGCCGGCTGCACGGATCAGTTCGCCACTCAATTGTATGAAATGTCCCAAATGTAAAAATGATGATACCAAGGTCGTCGATTCACGAGAAACGACTGATGGAGCCGAAATCCGCCGCCGCCGCGAGTGCGAAAAATGTGATTTTCGATTCACGACCTTTGAGCAAATTGAGACCGCCAATTTTTTGGTGATTAAAAAGGGCGGTTCGCGCGAGCCGTACAGCCGAGATAAAGTGGAGAAGGGGATTTGGCAGGCTTGCGGTAAGCGGCCTGTGACAGAGGAGCAGGTAAGTAAAGTTATCGATGCGCTCGAAGCCAAGTGGATTGCGGTCGGAAAAGAAGTGGAAAGCCGGGTGATTGGCGAGGACGTGATGGAAGCTTTAAAAGAGCTGGATGAAGTGGCATACATTCGATTCGCGTCGGTGTATCGCCACTTCAAAGACCTCGAGAGTTTTAAGAAGGAGTTGTCGAAGCTTTTGGATTAATCGAGCAATATTTTTTTGCTATATTTTTGCAAGAAGCTCCACCATATGGTTAAGACATTGAAAAACAAAAACATCTTTGGGCTCTCCAGTCGGAGACACATCTGCCTCAAGTATTCTATCCAAATCAGCACGGTGCCTCATAATAGGCATGGGACTGTCATTTTTTACCAAGGCGAGTATTTTTCGAGAGTAGCGTGGGGATGATAGTATGCCGGCACCAAACAATTGTACTCTGTCTCCCTCCATAATTAATCCTAATTCAATTGCAAAATAATAAAATTTTGCAATCATTGTTTTGCGCTCAGCATCTGCAAGGCAGAATTTTTCTCCCATAACGCGATAGATATCCGCGGTATTTGAGATGGCGATGTAAGGTACATGGCCAAAATAATCATGAAACAAATCTGGCTCAGGCGAACTGTCAATTTCACTGGACGATCGTAGACGACTACTAACGGGCAATCGTCTATTCGCTAAATACTCAAACCACTGCGCGTCATCGATGGTGGCCCAATCCCCCACAACGAGTTGCCACCCCGACAGCCTCCTATGAAGTTTTTCTTGGATTTTAATTGGATCAGGCAAACAGAGGCGATCGAAATGAATAGTGCGCAATCCCTCCAAATATATTGGAGAGATATGGCCGTCCGCTTCCGCTAAAAATTCAAGCTGCCCTGTGCAGAGTTTTCTCCAAACACAATCACCTTGCTCTGGTGCTCTATCCATTCTCCTACTCACATCCACAGGCGGCATAAATGAGATTTAATGAATACGCTTTTTCCCGAATCTTTTGCTCAATTCTTCCCTGATTTTTCCCAGGCCTACGCCACGCGCCACAAGCGCCACGAAGAGGTGATAGAGTAAATCGGCCGACTCTTCGGTAAGCCTTCTTTTTGATTCTTGTTTTATTGACTTCACTGTCTCGGCAGCTTCTTCCTTAATTTTTGCGCATATCTTGGGAATCCCTTTTTTAAATAGATATGCGGTATATGATTTTTTTGGCATTTCGCATTTTCGTCTTTTAATAATATTAAAAAGTTCGTCGAAAACTTCTTCGCCGGATGTTACTTCGCCGAAGCACGATGCCGTCTCTTTGTGACATGTTGGGCCTTTCGGAATCGCCTGGACGAGAATGGCATCGCTATCACAATCAAACGCAGAATTTTTATAATACAGAATGTTGCCGCTTGTCTCTCCTTTCATCCATAAGCGTTTTTTTGATCGGCTGTAAAACCATACGCGTTTTGTTTTCAACGTTTTACTGAAAGCTGCGCAGTTCATGTAGCCAAGCATAAGAACTTGTTTGGTGCGCGCATCCTGTATTATGGCCGGCAGAAGGCCGTCTAATTTTTCCCAATCAAGAGGAGTCATAATCGCATAGGTATCCCGGAGAATTGCAAATATTTTTTTACCTGTTTAATGGTCAGCGTGTCGTAGTGAAATAAACTTGCAGCCAAAACCGCGTCTGCTTTTCCGGAGCTAAGCGCATCTTTTAAATCATCGAGTTTTCCCGCCCCGCCGGACGCGATAACCGCGATCGTCACGGCAGATGTCATTCGCTGAAGAAGATCAATATCAAAACCACTTTGTGTTCCGTCGCGATCAATTGAAGTGAGCAGAATTTCGCCTGCACCAAGTTCCTGGACTTGTTTTGCCCATTCAATAGCATCGAGTACCGTATCTTCGCTTCCTCCTTTGATACATACGATATAATTATCCCCCCGTTTTTTTGCATCAATGGCGACGACGATGCACTGCGAGCCGAATTCGCGCGCTCCTTCTTTAATCAATGCCGGGTTTTTCACGGCTGCGGTGTTGATGGTCACTTTGTCGGCGCCCGCTTTGAGTAGCCGACGCATATCATCGATCTCCGTAATACCGCCGCCAACGGCAAATGGTATAAAAATATTCTTTGCGATTTGCCGCACCATATCGATCATTGTTTTTCGATTTTCGCATGCGGCTGATATATCAAGAAATACGAGTTCATCGGCATCGGCATCGCTGTACTTTTTACCGAGTTCAACGGGGTCGCCAGCGTCGCGCAGATTTTTAAAATTAACCCCTTTGACGACGCGGCCATTTTTCACGTCAAGGCAGGGTATGATCCTTTTAGTGAGGCCATTTTGTGTGATTTGCAGCGCTTCGGCAATCGAAATTTTCCTTTCATATAAGGCCTTTCCAATAATGGCGCCATCAATTCCCATCGCCTTTAATCGCGCAATGCTTGAGACATCGGAGATACCCCCTGCAGCAATTACGAAAAACCCCATTTTTTTAAGTTCGCATGCGAGATCGAAATTGGGCGTACCCATGGTGCCATCCATCATGGTATCAGTCACCACAATCGTGGAGACGCCGTCTTGGCGGAGTTTCTTTGCGAACGCATTCATCCCGTATTCGCTTATTTTTTGCCAGCCTTTGATGGCGAGTTTTTTGTTCTTATCATCAAGCGCTACGGCAATTCGCTCCGCGCTAAATTCCGCGATGAGCTCCCGTATGAAATTTTTACTCGTCACCGCTTTTGTTCCGATAATGACTCGTTCAATGCCGGCTTCTAAATAATTTTTCGCGGTATAATAATCACGAATACCCCCGCCGACTTGCATCGGAATTTTTACTGCATTTCGCAGTTTCAGGATGAGTTTTTTGTTCACGGGCTTACCCTCTTTTGCTCCGTCGAGATCAATAATGTGCAGCCACGGCGCCCCCTCGAACTCGAGATATTTTGCAACCTCAACAGGATCGCTGTTATACACTTTTTTTGAAGCGAAATTGCCCTGTGTAAGCCGTACACACATCCCGTCGATGATATCGATTGCTGGTATTATGAGCATGATTCGCAGAAGTTACGTAGTAAAGCTATGCCGCTTTCTCCGGATTTTTCGGCGTGGAACTGTATCCCGAAAAAATTTTCTTTCTGCACCACGGAAGGGAAGTTTATGCCGTATGGGGTTTTTCCGATGACATATTGCTGCGGCGCATCAAAATAGTAGGAGTTCACAAAGTAGAAGAATTTTCGGTCGGCGCAATTGCGTGTCAGGCATGATGTTTTTTCAAGGCGCACTTCATTCCAGCCGATGTGCGGCACCTTGAGTCCCACCGGGATTTTTTTTACTCGCCCCGGGATAATACCAAGGCACAAAACGTTATCCTCTTCCGAAAAATCAGCAAGGAGCTGCATGCCAATACAGATGCCAAGAAACGGCATTTGCAGGCGCGGAATCGCGTCAATGAAACCATTCTCAAGCAGCGATTGCATGGCACTTCCCGCTGCGCCGACTCCGGGGAAAATTACTTTTTTTACCCGTTTCAATTCTTTCGGCTTCGTGATGATTTGAAAATCTTGGCCTAATGCCGAGAGCGCACTGCAAACGCTTTGGATATTTCCTGCATTGTATTCAATAATACCAATCATAAAAGTCCTTTCGTAGAGGGTAAAAGTTTCGCGCCGCGCACATCGTATGAGCAGGCTTCGCGCAGGCTTCGCGCACATGATTTAAATGCCGCTTCAAGCCTGTGGTGCTCATTTTGTCCAGGATTGAGAAACTGAATGTGCAGATTCATCATGGCGTTTATTGCAACAGACCCAAAGAAGTGTCGCATCATTTCGGTTGGAAAATCATTCACTTTTTCACGGATCGGCGCATAGTTTGTCTCGAACGCATAACGTCCGCTAAGATCAACGGCGGCGAGGCAAAGCACGTCATCCATCGGAATGATGTTTGAGCCATAGCGATTGATACCGCGTTTTCCATTTGCGAGCAGAGCTTTTGCAATTGCTTGACCAAGCACAATACCAATGTCTTCAATAACATGGTGATCGTCATACGCAATGTCGCCAGTGGCGTTCACAGTAAGGTCAAACAGAGAGTGCTTAGCGAAGAGTTCAAGCATATGGTTCAGAAAGCCTATCGGCGTTTTGATGGCATACTTTCCGGTACCATCAAGGTTTATGGCAATGGAGATTTGAGTCTCTTTCGTTGCGCGTTTGATTGTTGCAGTGCGTTGTTTCATAAAAATGTGCCGTTAGGAGGCGTTTTGATAAATTGAATGCCAAGATTTTGTGCAAATGCTCCGTCGGTTTCACGGTCGCCATACATGAAAGATTTTTGCCGATCGATTTCGAACGTTTTCATGAATGCGTCGACAAGCCCTGTTTTTGGCTTCCGGCAAGCACAATTATCTTCTTTAAAGTGAGGGCAGATGAATATTTTGGAAAAGATGATGCCGTTTTTTCGAAATATGTTCAGCATGCGGTTCTGCGGTGCCAAAAAGTTTTTTTCCGGAAATGATTTTGTGCCGAGGCCATCTTGATTTGAAATCATCACCAGCTCGTAGCCCCTTTGAATGAGCTTTTTAAGGCCTTTTATGACGCCTGGAAGAATGCGGAGTTTTGCGATGCTGTCGATTTGAAATGTATCCTGGGGTTCAAATAGAAGCGCCCCATCGCGATCCACAAATGCAATTTTTTTCAGGATTTTTTTGCGAAAAATGCGGATGAATTTTTTCATTTGAGCGACTGTGCCGATGGAGAGCCGGAGGGTTCCTTCAATGTTTTGGCCTGACCGCGGACGCGTGAGGATACCGGCTTCCCGCAAGGTGTTATACGTTTTTTGAACGTTATTTGGTTTAAAGAGAATGAAATTTGCTCCGCTTGGATAGAAAGTTATTTTTTGTTTGCGGAAGAAATCTTCGATGAGCCGTTTTGCTCGAGTCATAACTTCGCTTGCATAGGCGCGTGTTGATGCCACGTCATTGAGCGCCGCCGATGCAGCTCTGCATGCTGGCATGTTGATGTCATATGGTCCAAGAACTTTTTGCATCTCAGAAATATTCTGTTTCTGCGAAAGAACATATCCGATGCGCAGCGCTGCTAATCCAAAAGCTTTTGAAAAAGTGCGAGTAATAATGAGGTTCGGATACTTTTTGACCAGAGGCGCCGCGGTGACCTGTGAAAACTCATAGTATGCCTCGTCGATATAAACCATGCATTTTTTTCCCGCCGCTTTCTTAACAATTTGTTCTATGTCTTTGAGGGGGAGGAGTGTCCCCGTTGGATTATTGGGATTACAAATAATAACCAGCTTTGCTCCCTTTCCGACCGCGTTCATCACCGTGTTCATCGGATAGGCGAGATTTGGAAGTTCATAGGCGGGTTCGAGAATCTTATTTCCCATGATTCCGGCGCATTGATAGAACATTGCAAAACTGGGCGAGGGGATACAAACGGTATCGCTCGCACCCGTAAATGTTCTGAATATGAGATCTATGCCTTGGTCGGAACCGTTGGTGATCATCACCTGTTCTGCCGGAACACGTGCGTATGCGGCAATTTGTCGTTGGAGTTCATCGCCATATTCCGGATAAACCTGTAGCTGATTTTTCTTCACAAAAACACGCAGAGCTAACCGCACGGCAGAACTCACCGGCGTTGTTCGTTCATTAAAATCGCAGAGAACACCCTTGTAGCTCCTCCGGCCTTCAATGGGAGGGTTGTACGTTTTCATCTTGCGTATTTTTGGATTGGCGAATGGATTCATAAAAATCGTATGGTTACGGCGTTTTTGTGAGCATCAAGCCCTTCGCATGCCGCCAGCGTCTCGGCTGCATTACGAAGGTTTTGAATCCCTGTGAGAGAAATTTTTTGGAACTGAATCATTTTGCCGAATGATTCAGTGGAAAGGGGAGCAAACATTTTTGCAAACCCCGATGTTGGGAGCGTGTGGTTGGCCCCCGTGACGTAGTCGCCAAGGGGTTCGGTGCTGTACGGGCCAAGAAAAATCGAACCGGCATTGTTGATTTTTTTCGCCAGGTTTGATTCATCTGCGGTAGCGATTTCCAAGTGTTCCGGAGCGTATTCATTGATGATGTCGCATGCCTCATCGTTTCCGCGGACGACAACGGCAAAACTTTTTGAAAATGATTTTTCGATGATATTTTTGCGAGGCAACACATTCATTTGCTTCACCATTTCTGCAATAATTACCCGCGCGAATTTTTCGGAAAAAGTTATAAGAATGGCTTGCGAATCGGCTCCGTGTTCAAGCTGAGAAAGAAGGTCTGCCGCAATCCATGCAGGATTTGCTTTTTCATCTGCGATGACGGCAACTTCCGACGGGCCAGCCGGCATGTCAATCGCGACTTCTCCGTACACGAGCATTTTTGCGGTCGTCACATACTGGTTTCCGGGGCCGAAAATTTTGGAAACTTTAGGAATTGATTCTGTACCATATGCCATCGCGCCGATTGCCTGAGCTCCGCCGACTTTATAAATTTTCCGAATGCCGCACAAATCTGCTGCAACAAGGACGGAAGGGTTTATTGAGCCGTTGCTCATGGGTGGCACACACATGACGATTTCTCCGCATCCTGCAATTCTCGCCGGTGTGCCGAGCATTAAAACGGTTGATGGATAAACAGCTTTTCCGCCTGGTACGTAGAGCCCAACCTTTTCGATTGGCCGGAATTCTCGCCAGACCTCAACTCCATTTTCGGATTCAACTACCTTATTTTTGCGCGTGAACGTTTTTGTGTGAAAAATTTCAATATTTTTCCGTGCTCGCTTCAGCGCATCGATGACTTTTGGATCACACATCTGATATGCCTCTGCTGTTTCATCTCGGGATACCTGCAAATTTTCCGTCGTCAGTTTGACGTTATCAAAACGTTCCGTGAGTTCCACGAGCGCGCGATCGCCATCTGTTTTGACTGCTTGTAAAATTTCGTTTACCGCCTGAGTAACATCTTCCGGAGCACTCCGCTGCGAACGGATCTGCGCGACGATAGAAGCAATCGATTCCTGTTGTGTTGAAAGTATTTTCATTGAGGTTGTTTAAATAAGCCTTCAAAATTTTTCGCTGCACGCTGGGTTAAAAACGGTGATTGGATGAGCACTGCCTGTGATTCCAAAATAGCAACAAGAGGTTTGAGGTTGTTTTCTTCCAGCGTTTTACCCGTTTGCGTGAGATCGCAGACGGCATCAGCTAAATTCACGCTCGGCGCAATTTCTACGCTCCCCTTGAGGGTGAGTATGTTTGCGTTGATTTTTTCTTCTTCTAAAAAGCCTTTCAAAAGATTTGGATATGACGTTGCAATTTTTTTCTGTTCGAGATCTGCTATTCGTTCTATCCCGGAATTTTGCGGCACTGCAATAGTGAGTGTGCAGAATCCAAAGGGCAGTTTCTGGAGTGTTTTCGCGCGGACATTCTGTTCAAGGAGTACATTTTCACCCACAATGCCAAAATCAGCGACGCCGCGCTCCACGTATTTAGGAATATCGTCATCACGTAAAAATAATATGTCTAAGGCGTAATTATCACATGTAACGATGCAATTTCTTCCGTTCGGTTTAAAGATAAGTCCACTTGCGGCAAGAAATGCGAGACTCACGTCAGAGAGTTTCCCTTTTGTCTGAATGGCGATGCGTACATTATTCATATGATGAGAAGAGAGATACAAAAAATCCCGCTCTGTGCGGGATGGATGGATACCGATCGATGAGGCGCTCTTAGCTTTTCATGCGGCTCAGCATAAATCGATACCCACCCATTCCATGATGCAGCCAATGAGCGACCCGGGTTATCGTGGCGGTGGAGGAGCCGGTTTTTTGAGCGATGTTCCGGTAGGAAATGCCTTTTTTCACCTGCTGGGCTACTTGCCAACGTTCAGTCATGGCTTTGAGTTCGGCAAGCGTGCACAGATCGCGCAGAAAGAGTTTGGCTTCGCGAGGAGTTTTAATATTTGCGATGGCCGTGAAGAGCGCGCGCATTTCGGCAGTGTCGAGTTCAGTTTTTTGCATAATGCTGTTTTAACGTGTTAAAACGCTAGCACAATTGTAGCGCACCGCAAAAAAAAGTCAAGAGGTTTTACAAAACGACATTTTAACCTGTTATTTGGGATTGGGCGCAAGTATTAATGGATTAACCCCCCAGAATTTCTACAAGTTTGGAAAGTTGCGTTCCCACGGGCGCCCCAAGGATTGACCGTACCGCCTCCGCAGTTTCGTCGGCGCTCGTCGGGTTCCACCTCATGGCGCATCGCAGTCCATCGCCAAACTCAGCCTTCATGGGATACAGGTCGAGTTCTGGAATATCACTGATATACCGAACTACCGTGATCCCAGCCTCTCTGCATGCTTTTCGCACGCGCTCACGAAATATCCGCCGTCGTAAATCCAGCCTGATGTCGGCGCCATAAAAAGGCGATAAATCGGCATGTTCACTCGGAGAGTCCGGCATGGTTGGGTCAACTTCAAATTTGAACGCATCCCCAATGACTCCGATTCGTCCGGGAGCGATTTGATCATGGGTGATGTAGGCTCCAAAGCCGGCCCTTCGAAGCATATCATCGATTTTTTTCGTTGAAGAGTTGGTGGTAATTCCGACGATTCCATTGCGGGAAAGGATGTTACCAAGAACGCCTATGGCATCATCTTCTATCACCGCATGCTCGTGCGCCGCCGCGCTCGCCGTTCGATAAAGTTCGGTAGTCTGACCCGGCTGTTTGAAAATTGGATCCAGGCGCCGCACTGCCGCTTCGATGAGCAGAAAATGATCCACCGCCGGAGAAGTCGGTTGGTCTGCTTGAAGTTTTCCCCAGTAGTCAGGATGGGCTCGGTTTGGGAAAACCTCTCCTAAAATGAGAGCCCGGAGGCGTTCATCAACTTCGCGCACTGCCATTCCGGTTTTTTGAGCAGCAAAAGTTACGGCGGATTCAAAGTAGCGCTGTACTTCTCCGGTTCCGGGCCTCCCGGCTAAGGCACCCTCCATATCGATTTCCGTGAGGGTTCCGTCCGCGTCAAAGAAATCTGCTTCATGAGCCATAAGTGAATTTAAGATCCCACTGTAATTGGATGGCAGTTCAAAATCAAGCCTAGGATTGCAGGCCCCTAGAGAGGTTGCGCTTCAACGTATTGCGCAAACAGGTAATTTATTAGAGCCTCATCCACCTCTTCATCTGATAAATCGACGGGATCGACCGGGGTATCATCTTCTCCTGTAATGGTTTCCAGGGCGGTATCTCTTGATTCTTCTACGAGTTCATCCCACTGTGCTTCGGTTTCATACCCAAGAGCTTCCATTATCGCTTTTTTCTTTGCTTCTAATTCAGGCGGTAAGGGGTTTGATCCCGGTGTTGCCGGCAGGTCTTTCGGCATAGGATTATTTTGATGATTGGATTACGGCTTTTGCCACAGCCTGTGCCACGCCTTTATCAAAAACACCTGGAATAATTTTTTCCGCACTCGGTTTCTTCACGAGTCCGGCAAGTGCGTGCGCTGCGGCTACCTTCATCGCATCGGTGACATATCGCGCGCGGCAATCGAGAACACCACGAAAAACGCCAGGGAAAGCCAGTACGTTATTGATTTGATTCGGATAATCGCTGCGCCCGGTGGCAATAATTTTTGCACCGCCTTTAAGCGCCTCTTCCGGCATAATCTCCGGCGTCGGATTCGCCATCGAAAAGACGATTGAATCGCGAACCATGCTTTTTACCATTTTTCGATCCGCAATGTGTGCATGGGAAACACCGATAAAAACATCCGCCCCGCGCATGGCATCCGCAAGCACGCCTTTTCTCATTTCGCGGTTTGTGAGTTTTGCTATGCGCTCTTTGTAGGGGTTCAGATCATCGCGGCCTTCGTAAATGATTCCTTTGCGGTCCGTGAGAATAATATGGTTCGCTCCTTCGTGGATGAGCAAACGGGCCGTTGCGATTCCTGCGGCGCCGGCACCTGCAATAACAATGTGGCACTTGCGGAGATTTTTGCCGACAACTTTTAAGGCGTTCATGAGTCCCGCGAGAATGACAATGGCCGTCCCATGCTGATCATCGTGAAAAACCGGAATATCAATTTCCTCTTTTAATTTCTCTTCGATGTAAAAGCAGTTCGGCGCGGCGATATCCTCCAAATTGATGCCGCCGAAGGACGGTGCGATGTGTTTTATGGTTTTAATAATTTCATCCGGATTCTTTGTATCGAGGCAGATCGGAAACGCGTCGACCCCGGCAAAATGTTTGAAGAGGAGACATTTCCCCTCCATGACGGGCAGTCCCGCAAGGCCCCCGATGTCCCCTAAACCAAGGACTGCCGTGCCGTCGGTCACTACCGCCACGGTGTTGGCTTTGATGGTGTACTGGTATGCCAGTTCAGGATTTTTCGCGATGGCTTCGCAAGGAGCTGCAACTCCCGGTGTGTATGCTTTACTTAAATCTTCTTTATTTTTGAGAGGCACTTTCGAATGTATTTCAAGTTTGCCCTGGTATTTTGCATGGAGGGCCAGAGAAGTTTTTTCGTAGCTGTGCGGTGTCGACATTATTTTGGTTGAGGCTGATTTGGCTCAAAAATAAGAGGCGGAGATGATGGGCCTTTACTAAAGGGCGCCTTCATTTTAGCCGCGGGCCTTTCGTCGGCTTTTGCCCCGCACGCAGCAAGCAGCAGGAAGGCGAGCAAAGCGGCGGCCCATATTTTTTTTTGCATATATGAATAGTTAGAATGCGTTCGTTTCACCTTCGCGGATATTCAGAATCGTTCCCGAGTTGCGTTCCAATTTTATCGTATGGTTGGCCTCCATACTAGAGTAGTAATCGACCGGACCCGTGCCAATGCCAATGGCGTCGGTGTGAATGAGTTTTTTGTCAGGAAAGAGCGGCGCGATTTCTTTCCATTTGTCGGCCACGAGGATGTTTTCCCGAAGCGTTTCCATGCGTTGTTCCAGCGGAATGGGCGGAGGGGGAGGTGGCGCCGGCGGGCGCTCCACGTACTGATAGGAAAGGATGATAGCATCGATGTATTTTTTGAACCATTCGCCGATCGGTGCTTCGCCATAGTCGCCGTACATCATGAGAAAGTTTTTGTTTGGAAGCGCGATGGCGGTGTCCACAATATGCCGGTCGTGCACCGAAATTCGCAAAGCCGTTTTTCCACCGAGCGCCGTTTCCACAAAAATGACCTTGAGTTCCGGATAGGCCTTTGTATAAGCATCTTTCAGCTTGGCAAAATACTGGCCTGCGGTGAAATTTTCGGGATTTTCCACGAGGGAGATGGAAAGCCGGGCGCTTTTTGGCCAGAGTCGAGTGAAAAATGTCTGCACCCCCGTTCTTTTCCAAATAACGCTATTTTTTTGCCCTTGAAATACCTCCCAGTCAGCGGGGCGTTTGATCTTCCAAAAATTATCGGGATGCTCGGTTTCAACCCATCCACTCGTAATATCAAAAGGACGCTGTGTTTGCTGAAAAATCCGCATGCGGTAAATAAGTTCGGCAAGCTCGCCGCGCGTGAGGGGTTTTACCGCATCGATGTAACCATTTTCATCCGGCTCAATGAGATTTTTATTCTTCGCAAATTGCGCCTGTTTCGCATACCACGCTTTCACGTCAAGGCCGCCATAAATCACCTCGCCAACATCGACTTTTTTCACACCGACACGATAGAAGGAAACCGTCATAGCGAGGGCTTCCGGCAGGGTGACCGGATTATCTGGCCGAAATGTTTTATCAGGGTATCCTTTGAGCTTTTCCAGAGCGACTCCTTTTTGAATCATGGGAAAATACCAAGCGGTCTCCGGCACGTCCGTGAAGGGAAGTTTGGCGGACGTTTTTTCCGCCGTAATGCCGGCGGCTTTGAGGATGATCGCCACGGCCTCGGACCTGCTCACCGTTTGATCGGGTTTGAATGTTCCATCGGGATATCCACTGACGATACCGGCGTCTTTGAGCGCTTGAACGGCAAAGGTGTGTTTATATGTCTCGGGCACATCGGAAAAATTCGCCCCCAACGCGACCGCAGGGAGCACTATTAAAAAAAGGCTAAAAATTTTATGTCCTATTCGCATAACTTTATTCTACCCTAAAACAAAGAGATCGTCGCGCGCGGAAGGATAAAAAACCCTACGAGGATTGCAATAATGGCAACAAGCACAACGATGATAATTTTTGCGGTTTTTATGTCCATATTTCACCCTCCACTATATCATATTATTCGTCATCCATAATTTTTCGGTGATATTTCTCCGCGGCCTCCCAGGCGAGCTCAAAGGTTTGTTTAAAAACTTTCACAATTTCTTCGCTCTCGATGATGATGCCGAGTTTTTCTTTCCAGTCGGCAATCATAATCTTGTTGTCAAAAAAATTTATTTCCGGCGTAAAATCAAGATTTTTCTTTGGAAGCAACCGACTCCTGCGCAGCTCTTCGCGGTCGAGCTTGTGGCGTTCTCGGTCTTTCGGGGTATCGGGGAAGAGCGCCCGAATTGGGATTTTTTTAGCGGCGCGGCGTTTGTAGTAGGTCGGAAAATACCACGGCACGGCTTCTTGATTCGCTTGGTCCGAGGCATACGCCAAAATCTCTTCGCTTGAGGTAAGCGTTTCTTCGTACACGCGGATGAGTCCTTCTTCGCCTTCGTAAAAATATACTTTTGGCCTTCCGGACTGTGCGCGGTAGTGGGTATTGAGTTCGGGGAGAAGTGACTGAGTCTCTTGAGCGAGCCGGCTTAGTTTTTCGCTTTCTTCTTTAAGATATGCTACCAGTTTTGCCGGAGGAAGCGCTTCGAAGGTTCGGTGTTTTTTGCTCGTTTTGCTGATGATGAGGCCGCGTTTTTCCAGGTTCTCGAGCAGGTCATATGCCGTGGTTCGATTCACGCCGGCTTTTTTGGCTATGGTCGAGACGGCACAGCTCGCACCGAGTTCAAGGAGTGCGATATACATAGCCGCTTCTTTTTTTGGGAGGCCAAGTTTTTCGAGTTGTTCAATCATAGGTGTGTGGAAAAAAACCGTCAGAATTTAATTTAAGTATAATTAACAGATTTAAAAAGTCAATAATACTGTCGTATTTTTTCGTCAATTGATTGACAATCAGCCTAGAAAGTACAAAATCATGGCATGGATCAAACATGCGTATCATGTCAGAAACCCTTTCACACAGGAGAAGATGAAAAAATATTTCTCGAAAAACTCTCGCCGCAAATCGGCACCAAAAAATTTCCCCTGCCGATTCCAGATCTTTGCCCCGATTGTCGTTTGCAAATCCGGACGGCCCATCGAAATGAACAGTATCTCTATCACAGCATCTCCGCGAAAAGTGGGAAGCAGATCGTGACCCTCTATGCGCTGGGAACCGAGCATGGGAAAGATTTTAAAATTTATGAACATGATGAATGGTGGAAGGATGATTGGGACGCGATATCGTACGGCCGAGATTTTGATTTTAACCATCCATTTTTTGAGCAGTTCCACGAACTCCTAAAGGAAGTTCCACGCGTCAATTTGATGCAGGTGAATAATGAGAATTCACCCTACACCACCGGAACCGGCTACTGTAAAAACTGCCATCTCATCAACTGTTCCGAAAACGATGAAGATTGTTATTACGGCAAACTGCTCCAGGGCTGCCGTGACACGATGGACAGCGATTACGTATACGACTCCGAACTCTGTTACGACTGTTTTTATGTTCGAAAATGCTACAACTGCATCGGTGTTTCCTACAGCCAGAACTGCATGGACTGTTATTTTTCGGAAAACCTGAAAGGCTGCCGGAACTGTTTCCTCTGCACGAATTTGAGCAATAAAGAATTTTATTTTATGAATGAGCCGATGAGCAAGGAGCAGTATGAAGAGGGCGTGAAAAAATTTTTGGGTTCCCACACGAATTGGCGTAGGGCGAAGGAGCTTTTTGCGGCCGAGCGGGCCAAGCGAATTTATAAATTCGCCAACGTCTTGAACTGTGAAAATTCTACGGGCGATTTCCTCATGAATTGCAAAAACTGCGCGGATTGTTTCGACGTGAATGATAGCGAGGACTGTAAATTTGTGACGGTCGGTGTGAACGTGAAGGATCTCCTCGACTGCAGCAACATGTATTTAAAGCCGCAGCTTTGCTATCAAGTGCTTGGGACGATTGAGGTGTATCATTGTTTGTTTTGCGTGTACGTGTTTCATTCACAGGAACTTATGTATAGCCAGTTTTGTTTCAACTCCAATAATCTTTTTGGATGTGTGGGCTTGAGGAGGAAGCAGTACTGCATTTTTAATAAGCAGTATACGAAGGAGCAATATGAGGAGCTGGTGCCGCGCGTCATCGAGCACATGCAAAAAACTGGCGAATTTGGAAAGTATTTTCCGCCGTCGCTTTCACCGTTTGGATATAACGAGAGTGTTTCGCAGGAATATTTCCCGCTCACGCGGGAGGAGGCCCTCTCAAAAGGTTTTTTCTGGAAAGAAAAAGATCCGAAGGAGTATCAGCCGCAGACGCACCTGATTCCAGATTCTATCCGCGATGTGGCGGAGGGTATTACGAACGAGCTTCTTGCGTGCGCGCAGTGCGGGAAAAATTACAAAATCATGGTTCAGGAATTGTCTCGACTCAAAACCATGAAGCTCCCGATTCCGCGCCAGTGCCCGGATTGCCGCCATGGTGAAAGGATGAAACTCAGGCAGCCGAGGCAGATTTGGGACCGTGCATGCAACCAGTGCGCCGCCCAAATAAAAAGCGTGTTTCCGGCTGAAAATCCAGAAAAAGTGTACTGCGAAAAATGCTACAGCGAGACGGTGTACTAGGGCGGCCCTAGTACAAAACTTCCCCCGGCGAATACGTGTCGAGTCGTTCTTTCCCGAGCAATTTTTTCATTTCTTCTACGACTTTGCTATACGGCACAATATTCTGGTTTCCCCGTTTCATATCTCGAATGATCGCGGTTTTGTCGCGCACCTCCGTGATGCCTATAAGGATGGTGTAGGGAACCTGGAAACGGTCGGCATGGCGCAGTTGCGCCTTGATGGAATCTTTTCCGAGCGCACCAATGGTTTTAATGCCGGCTTCCCGCAGTTTTGTCATGAGCGTGAGGCATTTTTTCTTCGCTTCATAGCCGAGCTGCCCGACAAAAACGTGGAGGTCGTCTTTTTTGGGAACGCGAATGTGCTCGCGTTTCATGTTGTCCACAATACGTTCCATCCCCGCGGCAAAACCAACCGCTGGGGTCGGCTGACCGCCCATGAGCTCAATCAACCCGTCATATCGGCCGCCTCCACAGATGGCATTCTGAGCGCCCGTTTCACGATCCCAAAATTCAAAAACGGTTTTTGTGTAGTAATCGAGACCGCGCACAAGACTGGGGTTTTCTGCATATTCTATGCCGAGTTCCTTTAAAAAATCGAGGAGCTGCTTGTGGAACTCTCGGCACTCCTCACAGAGATAATCTTTCATTTTCGGCGCAAGCTGGGCCAAAATCCGGCAATCCTCCATTTTGCAGTCCAGGAGCCGGAGCGGATTAGTTTCGGCTCGCCCTTTGCAATCAGCGCACAGGCTCCGTTCCTTTCCAAAGTAGAAATTTTTGAGATCGGTCATGAATCGCGGCCGGCACTCTTTATCCATGCAGCCGATGGAATTGATTTGGAGTTTGAATAAACCGGCTACGCCAAGATCTTCCGTGATGGTTTGCGCGAGGTAAATGAGCTGAGCATCGAGCGCCGGATCGCTCTCACCAATAACTTCAAAGCCGTACTGCCAGAACTGGCGGAAACGGCCTTTCTGCGGGCGGTCATAACGAAAGTGCGGTTCGATGTAGTAGAGTTCGACCGGCTGTGCGAGAGTCTGCATGTTGTGCTGAATGTACGCGCGCACTGTTCCAGCAGTACCTTCCGGCTTAAGCGTAAGCGAACGGCCCTTGCGGTCTTGGAAGGTGTACATTTCTTTGCTCACGATGTCAGTGTCCGCGCCTACTGCCCGCGTGAACACATCGGTGAATTCAAAAATCGGCGTGGAGATGCGGCGAAAACCGCTCTGTCTCGCTCGGTGACGGACCACTTTTTTTATGAAGGTGAAATATTCGTGTGTATCTGGGAGAATGTCGTGGACACCTTTCGGGCGAGTAAACGCATTGCCTCGCAAAATCTCTTCTTTTTCATTCTCCACCATAAGAAGTATTATACCAACTTGTAGCTTCGATGCAATGCTAAATTTGGATCGGCGATAACCGGCCGCCATTTTTTGTATTTTCCAGGATTTTTTTTATATCGGAAGTAACCAGCTGCCGCGATCATGGCAGCGTTGTCGGTGCAGAGAGTCAGGTTGCGACAAAAACGCAACTTCATACCCGTCGGGAGGAGGTTTTGGACCCATTGGCGGAGGTGTGTATTTGCGGAGACACCGCCGGCAAGGTGAATTTCACAAACGTGGTATTTCTGTGCCGCGCGCACGAGTTTTGTCGCAAGTACTTCGCAGACGGACTCTTGGAAACTTGCCGCAATGTCACCCTGGGCTTGCCACAAAGTTCGCGGGGACATTTTTTTTGTTAAATACAACACGGCGGTTTTAAGTCCCGAAAAACTAAAATCCCATGGGTGCTCGGGGAGCCACGCCCTCGGAAATTGGTATTTTTTTGGATTTCCTTTGAGAGCGGCCTTTTGAATTTCCGGACCACCGGGGTAGGGAAGTCCAAGAAGTCGCGCAACTTTATCAAAGGCTTCGCCGGCCGCATCGTCGAGCGTGGCGCCGAGGAATTGATAACTTCCGTGATCCTTCCAAATGAGCAGTTCGTTGTGTCCGCCAGAAACGGTGAGTACCGCTGCTGGAAATTTCCGAATGGCGCTTTCGAGCCAATTTGCATAAATATGCCCCTCAATGTGATTTACCGGAATAAGCGGTTTTTTATGTATGAGCGCAAGCGTCATCGCAGCATTCACCCCGATCAACAACGAACTCAAAAGTCCCGGCCCTGCGGTAACGGCAATGGCATCGATATTCGTAAGCCTTACACGTGCTCTTGCCAAAGCCATTTTTATAACCGGAGCTATTTTTACCACATGTTCCCGCGCGGCCACCTCCGGCACCACGCCACCGGTTTTTCGATGTAAAGCAATTTGCGACGAAATCACATTCGACAAAATCCGCCGGCCATTTTCCACCACCGCGCAGGACGTTTCGTCGCAGCTCGTTTCTATTCCAAGAATTTTCATAATTTTCTTCGCTTTGTTATACTGCTTTTAAATATTCTTTAATTTTTTATTATGAAACGATTCGCGATAGGTACTCTTGTTACTATGGCCCTCCTTACGGCATGCGGTGGCAGCAGTTCGACGACTTCATCAAGTCCATCGCCCGCTCCATCAACCGCCAGTTTACCAGACCTTGAGGTGAACGATATTGAGGCGATCGATGACGGAGCGAAGATCACCATCAATAATGCCGGAACAGGAAATGCCGGCGATTTTAATCTTTTTATCGAACTCTCAAAAGATGGAAAAACCGTTGGAGAATTTAATAAAAAAGTGAATGGGCTTAGCGCTGGAGAAGAAAAGGTCGTGGAAACGTCTTTCTCGGGTACGGAATATGATGGTTTCATCTATGTCGAAATCGATTCGTACAACGCCATTGTTGAGAGTGATGAGGAGAATAACAGTTTCGCGTTATAATAGGTAGGTGAAGCTGACTTCCATCGAAATTATTAAGATTCTCCGCCGTGCCGGTTTTGTAGCCTACTGGGCGGGTGGTTGCGTGCGAGACATGCTCCTGGGGACGGCCCCAAAGGATTTTGATATTGCCGCTTCGGCACAGCCGTCGGATCTTAAAAAAATTCTTAAAAAAATCCATCCGATTGGCGAAAAATACGGCGTGGTGATTGCGGAACACAAAGGACACCATTTTGAAATTGCTACGTTCCGCTCCGATAGCGGATATTCCGATGGCAGGAGGCCTGACGCTGTACTTTTTACGAACCCGCAAGAAGATGCCAAGCGACGCGACTTCACCATTAACGCGCTTTTTTATGATCCGATCGCGGACAAGATTTATGATTATGTCGGAGGCCAAGATGATCTCAAAAATAAACTCATCCGTTTCATCGGTGATCCCCATGAACGCATCCTGGAAGATCATCTGCGCATCATTCGTGCGATCCGTTTCAAAAACACATTTGGATTTCAGTATCATCCCGATACGTATCAGGCTTTAAAAAAGCACGCCAAACTTTCCGAAAAAGTTTCCGCCGAGCGCCTCCGCGACGAACTCAATAAAATGATCCTGCATCCGTCGTTTCCGCAGGCGCTTGAGGATATGGAGGATACGGGTGTTTTAGCCGTTGTCTTACCTGAAATTCAGGCCATGAAGGGGGTCGCGCAACCACCCGAGTATCACACCGAGGGCGATGTGTGGGAGCACACCCTCCGTGCGATTGCGGCACTTAAACTGGAGGCTTCGCTCTTGCTCCGCTGGGCGGTCTTTCTCCATGACGTGGGGAAGCCGGAAACATTCAAAATTGCGGAGCGTATTCGATTTGATCATCATGCCGAGAAATCCGCTGAACTCGTTGAAAAAATTCTACGGCGGCTCAAATTTTCCGTAAAGGACATGCGGATTATTCAGTGGCTCGTGAAGCATCACATGATGGTGTACAACGTTTTGGATATGAAAGTCGGGCGCAGGCGCCATTGGTTTTTGAACCCGTGGTATTTGGATCTTTTGGAGGTGAATCGCTGTGATGCTTCTGGGACGGTCCCTGCTGATTTATCGACGCATCAAAAAGTGCTTGAGTTGTATCGAAAGGACATGAAGGAGATGCCGCGTGAACCAAAAAAGCTTCTTTCCGGGGAGGAGATTATGGCTCTTACGGGGCTGAAACCAGGCAAAAAAATCGCAGAAATTTTGGAGCAGTTGCGATTCTTGCAGCTTGAAAAAAAGCTCAAAACGAAAGCCCAAGCAAAGCGTTGGGTGACAAAGCTCACGAGAGGGTAACGAGCGTTTCGAGATATTCAAAAGCGCGTTCGTCTTTTTCGTTCACAATGCTGTATGGAACTTTGTAGCCATCAGTCTGTTCAATGCCGATGAGGTATCGTTGAACCACGATGAAAAAATCCGGATGGCCTTTTTTTAATTCATGGAGCATCGCAGCGACGCATTTCGGCGAGATGAGGCCATTTTCCACAATGGCGTTTGCCGCAGAATCGCGCAAAGTAAGAATGATACATTCGCGCGTGAGGTCATGTTCCTGCGCCATGAGAATTTTTGTTTTTGGAATAATCAGTTCGCCAACGGTTTCGGTATCGGCCGGGAGGCTGAGTTGTTCCTGAATGCGTGAAAGACCGGCACTTTTTCCACCCTGTGGAGACTGTCGAATTTGAACGCTCGGAGGATTTTCATGAACCAGAATGGAGATAGGAATTTCATGGGTGCGAGTCGTCTTGAGTTCGTAGGATTTTGAGGATGGAGAGAAAGAATTGAGATACGTTTGAATGCACGCTTTGGCGCGTTTTTGGTACTTGAGTCCGCTAATTCCCAGGTCGTCCTCGAACATATCTACCTATTATATAATACTTAATAGAGATACGTCAATTTTAACATTCAAGAAGACAGACCGTTTCTATGTGATAGGTATGGGGAAACATGTCGACCGGTTGGACTTTTTTGAGACGATAACCACCGGTTTCGCAGATGATTTTGAGGTCGCGGGCGAGCGTGGCCGGATTGCACGACACATAGATCCATTTTGGAATTTTGAGCGCAATGATTTTTTCGAGAGATTTTTGGGCGATGCCGGCGCGGGGAGGATCGGTGATGAGCAAGGAGGTTTTTGGGGCGGTAAGAAGAAATTTTTCGATATCGCCGCAAAGGAATTCGATATTTTCGATGCCGTTAGTTCGCGCATTTGCGAGGGCGTTTTCAATCGCGTCTTTGCTCAACTCAATGCCGGTGACCCGACATCCGGTTTTTGCCAAAAATATGCCGATAGTTCCCGTGCCGCAAAAAAGATCGAGCGCCGTTTCGTCACTTTTGGATTGAGCAAATTCCAAAATTTTTCCATAGAGTATTTGCGCCTGTTTTGTATTTGGCTGAAAAAAGGCTTGGGGGTGAATTTCAAACCGGAGGGTGATGTTTTGAACCGTAAGCGTTTCCATAAGTGCCGGTTTTCCGGAAAGGAGGAATTCTTGAACCACCGTTCGGTATCCGCGCCGTACTGTTACAGCAGTACGATAGCAGGAGGTAACCTCTGGAAATTTTTCCGTCACCAAATTCGCAAAATCTTTTTCGAGAGGAAAATCTTCTCCCGCGGTCACCAAATTTACCATGATTTCATCGGTATTTTTCCCTTCTCGTACCACAAGGTTTTTGAGCATGCCTTTCCCAGACCGAGGATCGAAGCCCGACAAGTGCTTTTCCTTAGCCCACTTTTCAACCGCCAGCGCAATTTCAACGGACCGCGGCGACTCCAAAAAACATTCCTCCAAATCAAAAACTTCTTTGTAATTTTTTGAAGGGTGGAGGCCGAGCGTGGCATCTGACCCAAAACTGTATTCCATTTTGTTCCGATAGAACCATGGCGATTCGCAGCCAAGAATCGCGTCAACAGCAATATCTTTTATCCCCCCGATTCTTTCCAGGGCATCCACCACCATCTTTTGTTTCCATTTCAATTGATTTTCGTAACTCAAAAACTGCAACGAGCACCCTCCGCATACACCGAAATGTTTGCACCGCGGTGCGATGCGGTCTTTCGAAGGCGTCACCATTTTCTCAAGTCGCGCCTCCGCATACTGCTTTTTTATCTTTGTGAAACGAGCAGAAACTTTATCGCCCGGCACACATCTTTCAACAAAAACCGCCAATTCACCTTCGTCGGTTTTTATTTTCGCAACGCCCACTCCTCCAAACGCAAGATCCGTGATTTCCAACTCAACGCTTTCTCCTTTTTTGATCATCATCGCATGATATTATTACCATGCGTATGGCATCTATTACTATCTACACTCAGCCTTTCTGCGGTTACTGCTCGGCAGCAAAACATCTCCTCAAAAGCAAAGGCCAAACATGGATTGAGATTGATGTTGGCAGCGATGACGCACTCCGAGAAGAAATGGTAAAAAAATCGCACAAAACCTCCACGCCGCAAATCTTCATTAATGGCAAGCACATCGGCGGATTTGATGATTTGAGCGCGCTCGATGCCCAAGGAAAGCTCGACCTCATATTGAAGGAGAAGTAATTTTCTGGTATAATAGACAAAAATATAAATAACTATGAAGATACAATTTTTCGGCGCTGCCCAGGAGGTGACAGGCTCCAAGCACATGATTGAGGTCAACGGAAAACGGATCTTCCTCGATTTTGGGATGCATCAGGGTAAGCGCGAGGAATCTAATAAAAAAAATAGAGAACTCCCCATTGATCCGAGCAAGATTGATGCGGTGCTCCTTTCCCACGCCCATATTGATCACAGCGGCAATATTCCGTTCCTCGTGAAAAAAGGATATAAAGGCCCTATTTTCGCTACCCATGCCACGCGAGATATTTGCGCATACATGCTCCTCGACAGCGGTTTCATTCAGGAACGTGAAGCGGAGTATCTCAATGTTCGCCTCAAAAAAAAACACAAGGAACCGGTCGAACCCATTTACACCGCGGACGATGCGCGTCAGTCGCTCACTCAATTTGTGGGCATGAGCTATGATCGTCCGTTTGAAGTGGTGCCGGGGGTGGTGGCTTCTTTTCGTGAAGCCGGTCACATTTTGGGGTCAGCGCAAATCGCGCTCGTCATCGACGATCAAGATACGAAAAAACAGTGGATTGTCGTTTTCACCGGTGATCTCGGTCGGAAAAATCTGCCGCTTTTACGCGATCCGTACCAAATCGAACGTGCTGATATTTTGATTATGGAGAGTACGTATGGAAATCGTTTTCACACGTCGCTCATGGATGTGTCTGGTCAGCTTGAGAAAATCATCAACGATACCTGCCGGAAGGGAGGGAAGATTATTATTCCCGCATTTGCCCTCGAGCGCACCCAAGAGATTGTGTACCACCTCAATATTTTGTTTAAAGAAAAGCGAATTCCCGAGATCCCCGTTTTTGTCGACAGTCCGCTTGCGGTGAATTTGACGGAGATTTTTACGTCGCATCCAGAATGCCTCGACAAGGAAACGTGGGAAATTTTCTTAAACGACCAAAAAAATCCATTCGGTTTTGGGCGGCTCAAATATATTACGGACGTGGAGGACTCCAAGGCTCTCAATGATTATCGCGGGCCATGTATCATTCTTTCTGCCGCTGGAATGTGTGAACATGGTCGTATTCTCCATCACCTCAAAAACAATGTTGAAAATCCGGCCAACACGATTTTAATCGTTGGGTATATGGCACAGAATACGCTCGGCCGAAAAATTCTTGAAAAGCAGCAGATCGTGAAGATTTTTGGCGAACCGTATCACCTGCGTGCGAACGTGGTCGTGATGGATGCATTTTCCGCTCACGCAGATCGGAGCGATTTACTTGATTACCTCGCCCACATTCGGGAACTTAAAAAAGTTTTCCTCGTGCATGGGGAAGAGGAGCAGGGGATGACGCTCAGAAATATTTTGAGCGAGGAAGGATTTAAAGATGTTTCCATGCCGGCGCCGGGCGAGATTTTTAATTTCTAGGGAATATGGCAGAAATTTTGCCACCTCGACCGCCAGAACAGTCCGGAGAACGACCGAGGCAAATGAGGGTCGATCGTTTTGACGAAGTTCCTGCTCATCATGATGCGGCCATACTTCAGCTCGAAGCCGAAATAGTCAAAGCAGATGCTGAAATAGATAGGGGACTCGTAGAAGGAAATGTTGATCCAAAGATGGTTGAGACGCAAAGTCGGCGAGAGCGAAACTTCCTCAGAAAACTTGGTGCGCGGCGAGCATTTTTTGCCGATCGCACCGTGAGAGATCTTCCCCGGATTACACGAGAATTGTCTCGTGCAAAGAAACCGCCTCGAGAAATGAGAGGTGTCATCCGTCAGCGTCTTTTTCAGAAAATTGAATTGGGACAAGCAAAAGCCCTTGTTTTTATCAGCGGGAAAAGTCCGCCTCTTGCTGAGCAGAAGAAATTTCGAGAGAGTTTAGCAATACTGAAAAATATTATTCCAGACAATTTTCCTGATCTTCCCGCGGCGGAACAGTTAGCAATAGCCCAGAAAGTAAAAGATGCATTCCATTCCCCGAAAAGCGCCGAAGAATTAATGACGTTTTTGGTTCAGTTTAGGATGACGGGTGCTCCTCTGGAAACATTCGTACGGGCTTTTGAGGATGAAGCGTTTTTCGCTTCTTTTGTCCAAAAGGCCGCAGTCACGGGTGATGTTCAAAAGGTTTTTGAAGAGAGTTTACAGCAAGCACCGCCCGAAATTCAGGAGCAGTATCGTCGTTATCGCGAAACTTGTGAATCTCAGGCCATGGTTGGTTTTTTTCAACCACCACCTGAAGTCGCGGGCGCTCAGGTGGGACTGCTTTCTCGGGAGCAATCCATTTTTGCGGTTCGTACCATTGAAGACGATGGAATAACGCTCCATCTGGGAGCCAATAATCTGGGGGAGATTCATTTCGGGAGCTTAGTGCGCAATGTTGCCCTCTATTCTGTTCATGGTCAGCCGAAGCTTTTTATTTATGATGAAAATGCCGATAAGGGCATTGTCGGGCCGGTAGATTTGAAAGAAGTACGTGCAACGCTCGGAAACATGGTGATTGATACGTATTTTAGTGAAAGGTTCCGTGAGTATTCCACGCGGAATACAGAGCAGGATCCCACGAAGGTCGTCGATGCATCGCTTATTAAAATTGCGCACGCGTTTTTGCCGAATATGGAGGCAGATCAAGAAACATTAGATGCCAGGCAGCAGGCCGTGCTTTCTCGTCTTGCGCGCCTTTTGGTCGCGCCGGATGTGCGGTATGTTTCTATGGGAGATAAAGTGAAGTTTTTACAACGGGTAGTAGCAGATCCATCCCAAACAGACGCGGCACGAAAATTTTTGGCAGAGGGTGATTTCTTGGCTTCGGCAGAGACAATATCCATGAGTAATTTTGAAGCTCATATAAAAGGAAGTGCGACGCATTGAAGATCAGGAGGTTTTTACTTACAATGAGTGTTGTGCGGGTATAGTACAATGGTTAGTACGTCGGTTTTCCAAACCGAGGATGCGGGTTCGATTCCCGCTACCCGCTCCATAGACAAAAAAATACAAAAATTGTATAATATACAAATGGCTCCTGAAACCAAAAACCAAGATGAAAAACTTCGCGAAAGCGTGAACTGGCCAGAATTTTTAGACGAACTATGGCGGAAAGGAAAGACCGCAGCCGGTTTGTCTAAGAAAGGCGTATCGATGGAAATCTGCGGGGAAGTTTTTATCGTGCGTCACAATCGAAGAGATGAAAGTGCTTTTTTACGACTTCAATCTGCCTCTGATCCTCAAAAGAAAATTCTTGTTACTTTGCGCAGCGCTTATTTGCTCGAAGACGCGGAGGATAGGTATGGCAAGCCAGAGATAAATTCCTTGGTGAATGTTTCGTCTGAGCTTCATGGACGTATGGTTGAAAATGCCGATTTTGTGGCCAAAATGGACGATGGTGCCGGAGTGGATGAAGTTCATGAAACCCTGCAAAGGCTCACCCAAATTTGTGACATCACCACCGATATAAAAAGATTTCGCCTGAATTGGGATGGGGACATCATGCAGCTCCTTCCTCATAGTTTATTGGATCAACTTTACGAAATGGTTCGGGTGTCTCCGGAAGGAGCGTTGGTATTGAATAATTACAAAGCACTTTCGAATGATGGGCACACGGTGGAGCAGTACGAGAGAGACTCAGGGATCGGTATACAGAAAGCTATCAATATCCGTGAAGGGATCGTGACCGAACGAGATGCGGAAGATGTCGAGGTTTATATCACCGACGAGCGTATACGAAAACACATTCAGGACGTGATGAAGAAAACAAATATGTCTCCGCATCATCCGCTCTTTCAGCAGCTGTACGATTTTTACTGCAGTATTGTGCTGCAAGTGAAAAGCACTCGTGATCGTCTTCAACATTTGTTGCCGGTGAGGCCGAATGAGCCACTGAGGGTTCGCATTGGGACCGATAAGCTTAAAGGTCGCGCCTATTTTGAAACAAGAGCCACAAGACGTGGAAAAGCGCGTTTTTTAAATCTTGAAGAAGAGCACCATCATGCCTACATGACCTATCCTCCAAATAGATATAAGGAGTTTGATCCTCAAAACCCGGTCAATTTAGCAATAAATCCTGGTTCACTCCGGGCTGAAACGCGACACCATATTCATTATATGAATCTCGATGTGTTAGACCAAAAACTCCCAGGCGGATTACAGGGGAGCGGAATTGCCGAGATGGTCGATGATATGCAGTTGTTTCCAACACAATATTGGTCTGAAAAAAAACATCCATCCCGAGATCGACTTCTTAATTCCGGGGTTCACTGGTGGTCATTAATGGTTCTTGTTGATTCAGGTCATTTATCGGGGGTAGATGGTCATATCTATACTGGTCATGTGTTGCATTCACTGGCAGAAAAATTTGCAAAACGTGAGAAGCCGTTAACCCCAGGAGAGTTCGAGATCATTGATAAGGCGGTGTTTGATTTTCTGTCGCATGTTGAAGTAAAGGAAGGTTCCATGGAAAGTTTTTGTGCTACGATGTCAAGAATACGCCACTTAATTCGATTGAATTCACCACGAACACTTATTGATAATGAGATGATAACATTACGGAGGATAATGAATATGTCTCCCAAGGCACGCATTGGCAAAGCAGATATGGAGAAATTTAATGTACTGGCCAACAGATATGAAGATTACAAAAGGCGATTAAAGTTTCTTGTAAAAAAATATTATGATCGGCGAAGCGATAATTTTTTATTAGATCCGCTTTTTGTGGATTGTGCGGGAGACCGAATAGATTTGGCAGAATTTATGACTGAACACATACCCTTTCGTGCTCCGAACGGGAAAAATTACCCATCACCGGCGGCATATTATTTGAATCCGAACGTGTTGTATGAAGAGATTATACGGCGCTTCCCGCAATTGGCCGTATCGTAAAGCACCAGTGGGGGAAGCTTTCCCTAAAGTCTTTTGGAATTGCATCATACTTTTCTGATATTTCGCACAATTCAAATAAAGCTGGGTCCATTTGGAATTCCTCATAATTGTTGGAAAAGAGGATGAATCCGCCTGTGTTTAAGAGCGCGAGCGCCTCCCGGATGAGCCGCGGATGGTCTTTTTTGATGGAAAAACTTTCGCCTTTGTTGCGGCTGAAGGTTGGGGGATCAATAATGATGATATCGAAGCGCAGTTTTTTTCTTTTCGCATATTTGAAAAATTCGAGGGTGTCCATTTTATACACCCAGTTTTTTTCGAGCGGCAGATTGTTTAAAGCGAGATTTTTTTTGATCCATTCGCAGTAGGTGCGCGAAAGATCGACGCTATACGTTTTTTCCGCTCCGCCTTTTGCGGCATATATGCTGAACGAGCCGGTGTATGCGAACGTATTGAGCACGATTTTGCCTTTACTCTGAGCCATAATCCACCTGCGCGTTTCCCGGTGATCCAGGAAAAGGCCCGTATCGAGATAATCAGAAAGATTTACGTGAAATTTGAGGCCGTATTCTTGAATAATGATTTCTTTTCGTCCGCGAAAATTACTCTTTGGAAGGGAAAAATCCATTTTGGTGCGGTTTTTGTAGAAGAAGTTTTTGATGCCGAGGCGTGCTGTGATTGCTGTTTCGATTCCCTGCAAGAGCGGCGGCGCTATTTGATCAAAAAGATGGATAACCGCGTTATCGCCATAGACATCAACCGCGAGCGGAAGGAAGGCCTCTTCTTTTGTAAGCAGCCGATAGGCCTCAAGTGAATTTTGTTTGATATAGGCTTCGCGCGCTTTGAAACTTTGTGCGATGAGTTGAGCTATCTCCATGAAGGAAAGTATAGCAAAGGTGTCTTATGCGAACAGGGACTTTTCGAGGGTCCATAAATGGGTTACACTCTTTTTGATGGCAGGAAAAGAAAATAGTCCACAGGGGGTTACGAGTCGGCGGATTATTAAAAGTTTAAAAGCAGAAGCAGACAAGAAGCGAAAAATCACGGAAAAAATCGCCGATACCATGACCGCGGCGTGCGGGAGCATCACCTTTTTAGTTTTCAATGTGTTTTGGTTTGCGCTCTGGGTTGTTTGGAATATGGGGTTTATTCCTGGGCTGAAGCCGTTTGATCCCTATCCCTTTGGTTTGCTCACCATGATTGTTTCGCTTGAGGCCATCATCCTCGCTATTTTTGTGCTTATCTCTCAAAATCGCGGAGCGAAGGTGGATGATCTTCGCGAAGAGGTGGATCTCCAAGTCGATATCATCACGGAGCAGGAGCTCACGAAACTTATGACCATGGTGGCTTTGTTGCTTGAAAAAAATGGTGTGGATATCTCAAAGGATGAAGAACTTCAGGGAATGCTTCGGCCCACGAATTTTGATAAAATTAAAAAGGCACTCGAAAAACAAGTTGGCGAGGATTAAAGCTCAAACCTTTTGAAAAAGAAACGTTTCGCAATTTCCGCGACGACGAAGTAGGCAGCGAGGATACCACCGATGAAAAAGAGGATCGGTACGGGGAGAGCCGTGAACGCGAAGAGCCGACCACCAAGGGCTGTGTAGGTGAGGGCGATTGTGAGGATGCTGGCGCCCAGAGATGTCCAGACGAGCCATGAGCTGGGCTTGCTTTTAAAGAACGGCATTTTCGTTCGAATCGCGAAGGTGATGATGATTTCGGAGAGCACCGATTCCACAAACCATGCGGTCCGGAAAAGTTCAGGCGTCGCCTTGAGGATAAAGGCGAGAGGGAGGATGAGTGCGAGATCAAAAAACGTGCTGATGCACCCGAACACCACCATAAACCGGGAAATGAGTTTCATGTTCCAGCGCTTCGGTTTTTTTACAAAATCTTCGTCAACGTGATCCGTCGCAACGGTGAGGAGTGGAATATCGCTGATGAGATTATTGAGCAAAATCTGGGACGGGAGGAGGGGAATAAATTTGAGGAACATAGAGGAGGCCGCGATGGTGATCATATTTCCAAAGTTCGCGCTGATGGTGTTGAAGATGTACTTGGTGATATTCCCGAATATTTTTCTCCCTTCGATGATTCCCTCTGCAAGAACGTTCAGGCTTTTCTTGAGGAGGATGATGTCCGCCGCTTCTTTTGCAATTCCAGAACCGGTATCAACCGAAATACCCACATCGGCTGCCTTGAGAGCCGGTGCGTCGTTGATGCCGTCGCCCAAGAATCCCACGATGTGATTTTCTTTATTCAGGCCCGCCACGATGTTGTATTTTTGCTCGGGCGAAACGCGTGCAAACACATTGGAGGTATTGATACACCGTTCAAATTCCTTGCCCTTGAGTTTCTCGAGTTCATCTCCGGTCACGACATGGTTTCCGGCAATCGAAAACCCGACATCACGACAAATTTTCCCTGTGATTCCGGCACTGTCTCCGCTGATGATTTTAATGTCGATGCCGAGTTTTTGCAGAGTAATGAGCGATTCTTTCACCGATGCTTTCGGCGGATCCAGAAAGAGGAGAAAGCCGAGCAGGGTTAATTCTTTCTCATCCTGTTTCGTTGAGTCATTTTTTGAAAAAGATTTTTGGGCAATCGCGATGATGCGCTGTCCGTTTTCTTCATAGCTCTTAATGGTAGCGGCCATTTTTGTTTTTTCCGATTCGGACAGAGTGCAGAGCGGCAGGAGTGATTCCGGCGCCCCTTTTGCAAGAAAGAGATTTTCTTTTCCACGACGCACCACCACACTCATGCATCTCCTCTCAAAATCGAACTCATTCGTATCCAGGAGTTCAAATTCCTTCATTTTCATCTTCAGTTTTTTCGCTTTTTCGCTTTTAAAAAGGGCTTTATCGAGGACATTATCGCCGGCGCAAAGGAGACCCATAAGAAGGACGGTGTCATCTTCTTGGCCATCGATATTTCGGTAATCGGCAAGCGATAATTCGCCTTCCGTGAGCGTGCCGGTTTTGTCGCAGCAGAGGATATCCATATTTCCAAAATCCTCTACGGACGGCAGCGTTTTTGTAATGACTTTTGCTTTCGCCATTTTGAGCGCCCCATTCGAGAGCGTGATCGTTATAAGGATAGGCAAAACCTCCGGCGTGATGCCGACCGCAAGCGCAATCGCGAAGAGAAGCGAGTCAAAAAAACTTTTTCCAAGCGCCGCATTTACCACGAGAATGAAGAGGGTCATGGCAAACGTGATTTTCATGAGGAAGTTCCCAAACTCTCTAATGCCTTTGTGGAAGCCCGTTTCAGGCGCTTTCTGCTTGAGGAAGGCCGCCGTCTTTCCGAAAAAGGTTTGTTCTCGGGTGGCAATAACGACACCCTCAGCGAGTCCGTTTGACACCGTGGTGCCCATGAAGGCCACGTTTAAGAGATCTTGTGGAAGCGATGATTTCGTGTTTGATGGCAGAGTATTTTTTACAACCGGCATGGATTCGCCCGTAAGCGCCGATTCATCGGTGCAGAACTCGTCGACTTTCAAAAGTTCAATGTCTGCCGGCACGATATCGCCGATATTCAGGCGCACAATATCGCCGGGAACGAGTTCCTTCGCATCGATTTCTATTTCTTGACCATCGCGAATAACATTGGCTCGGATCGTGATGAATTTTTTGAGCGATCGCAGGCAGCGTTCCGCTTTGTATTCCTGAAAAAAACCGAGGATGGAACTCAAAAACACGATCGACACGATGACGATCGCATCAATGCTTTCGCCGATCGAAAAAGAAATGCCGGCCGCAATAATAAGAATAAGGATGAGCGGGCTTGAAAATTGTGAAAGGAGAATGGAAAGCCCGTGACGATGTGTTTTTTCACTCAAATCGTTCGGGCCATATTGAAGGAGGCGTTTTCTTGCTTCCCCAGATGAAAGTCCGTTTTGTATTTTTGTATTTTTATTTTCCATTTATATATTATACCATATTTTCCTTATGGCCGCCTTCTGCTCGCGCCGAAAAATGTACATCAGATCCCGGTGAGCAGATCTCTTTCTAAGATTTTCGCATACTCAAACCCGAGCTCAAAAATCGAACGCTGGGTGTCGGCGATATTTTTGTTCTGAATAATCACGCCGATCTCATCTTCGTGGGAAATAATGGCGACTTTGTCATCATAGATGTTAATTTCGTTTCGGAAGGGAAATTTTTCTTTCGGGATCAAATAAATTTCACGCAGTTCCGCCTCGCCAAATTTTTTGAAACGCAATGCCATTTTTCCATAAGAGAATACACCCCGCAGCCAAATCTTCCGCTTCACCTTTTTGGCGATGTAGGTGGGATAGTAGTCGCGCAGACAACTGACGGCTTCATCAACATCGGCCCAGCAGAGGAGTTCGGTTTTGGTCGTGAGGGTGTCTTCCATGATTTTTATGAGGCCCTCTTTTCCTTCATAAACCGACATCTGCGGCGTCGCTGCATACTTTGTATGAAGTTTTAAAAGTTCCGGAAGAGATTTTTCAAGTGCGCGATATTTATTCTGTTGGTCCTCAAGAAGCGTTCGTGGATGGAGCGGTTGAAAGTATAAAAATTTTCCTTTTTTGAGATGACTCACCAATCCCCGTTTTTGGAGTTGTTCAAGGATCACATAGGTGGTTGGTCTTTTGACGCCAGATTTTTTTGCAAGGGTGCTTGGGAGTGCTTCCTTGAGTTCGAGAAGAGCGAGATATATTTTCACCTCTTTTTCCGAAAGTCCGATATTTTCGAGTATGGTGGCTGTATTCATAAATTGTCAATAATACTGACAACAGTATAGCACACAGATTTTAATCTGCAAAATACTAATTTTAGGTGCAAGACATCTAAGATAATTGACTAAATGTATTTTTCGTAGCATTATGGTCACTTAGCTTTTAATTTTTCATTTTATGGAAACGAAAATAAACCGATTCTTAGACGGTGATGCGGTGCATTGGCATCGACTAGTTCAGGGCCTTCCTGGTTATGAAACGCCCGAAATTGTAGAGGCAGTCCAAAAAAGCAACCTTTTTGCAGACCTGCTGTTTGATAACCCGGATATGTATAGCACGAGAGCCGATGGTCCTGATATTGCGGTTGCCATTGGTACCAAGCTCAAAGGATTCGTCCTGGCTCAGCATCAAGCTGCATGCGAACAGCCGCATGCAAAAGAGATGATTAACGCCGCTTTACAGAGCGACCCTAGCCAAGGCTTGGAATGTGCCATTGTGTACCCTGAAACTTTTGAAAAATTGAGAAAAATGTTGGGATATACTAGAGATTGGCGTGTGCGGAAGAGGTTCGACGAGGTGGACAAAATAACAGAGCCAGTTCGTCGTTTCAGAGAAGCACTTGCCGGTATAATGAATGATCCTAATTTATCCCGTTAGTATTTTGTTATAATTTCAACGATTATGAATCCTGTCTCATGCAAAAATTGTAAGCGGCCGTTTTCCGTCGACGATGAGGATCTCGCATTCTACAAAAAAATGGAAGTACCCGCACCGACCATGTGCCCTCGCTGTCGTCAGCAATGCCGGCTTGCCTTCCGGAATGAAATAAATTTCTTTCATCGGAAGTGCGACAAAACCGGAAAAACGATTCTTTCCATGTACGCGCCTGACAGTCCTTATAAAGTTTACGATCATGAGGAGTGGTGGAAAGATGATTGGGATCCCATGGATTATGGTCGTGAGTTTGATTTCAAGCGGTCGTTTTTTGAACAGTTTGGAGAGCTTCAGCGGGACGTGCCGCGTATGTCTCTCAACGTAGAAGGGAGTGAAAATAGTTATTTTTCGAATTACGCCCTTCGCAACAAAAATTGTTATCTCATTACCACTTCAGATTATAATGAGGAGTGTTCCTACGGCCGTTTTTGCGACCGGAATTTTCACTGCATGGACCTTGATTACACCTATGATTCGAGGTTTTGCTATGAGACGCTCAATGTTCACAAGGGGACGAGCTGTTTCTTTTCAGAGAAAATCGATTCCTGTTCCGACGTCTATTTTTGTTATGACCTCCGCAACTGCCACAACTGCATTTTTTCGATGAATCAGAGGAATCAGTCATATCTCGTTTTTAATAAGAAGGTTACTCGGGAAGAATTCGAACGAGTCAAGAATGAGCTGCGACTTTCTTCTTGGAGCGGTATTAAGGAAGCTCGGCAGAAAGCCGCGGATTTTTTAAAAACCCAGCCGCGAAAATTTCTTGAGACCATCCAGTGCGAGGACAGCTTGGGAGATTATTTAAAAAACTGCAAAAACGCGAAATTTTGCTTTGATGGATATGATCTCCACGATGTGAAATACTGCAGCAATGTTTTTAAATTGAAGGATTGTTACGATTGGGATTTTGTGGGTGATCGAAGTGAGCGCTGTTATTTTATGGCGAGTTCGGCCGGTCGGGACATGAACTGCCGGTTTTGCATGAATACATGGGAAGGATGCACGGATATGACCTATTGCGATTTGTGTTTGTTTGATCAGAATTGTTTTGGTTGTGTGGGACTTCGCCGGAAAAAATACTGTATTTTGAATAAGCAGTATACAAAGGAAGAATACGAAAAACTTGTGCCGAGGATTATCGAACATATGGGAGGAGCTCCGCGAGCGCACAGCGCGAGCGCGAAGCCAAGCGAGGATCTGGCTTCGCCAGTCCGAGCGATGGCTGAGCTTAAAAATAAAGAGTGGGGCGAATTTTTTCCCGTCTCGCTTTCTCCTTTTGCCTACAATGATTCTGTGGCTCAGGAATACTATCCGCTTTCTCAAGAAGAGGCTCAGGCACAAGGGTTTTTTTGGCGCGATGGAGGAGAGAAGGACTATCAACCGCAAACCTATGAAGTCCCGGATGATATTAAAGATGTTACCGATGGTATTGTCGATGAGGTTTTGTCGTGTGAGCAGTGCCGGAAAAATTTCCGAATTACTGCCCAAGAGTTGAAATCTTATCGCGAGATGAAATTTCCGGTGCCTCGGATATGCTGGCTTTGTCGTCATCGAGCACGCATGCAGCGCAAAAATCCACGCATTATTCAACAACGAACTTGCACCCAATGTTCAGGGCAGGTCGTTACCACCTATGCGCCTAATCGTCCCGAACCCGTGTATTGCGAAAAATGTTACCTTGAGTTCGTGAGCTAGCATTTGCCGTCGTTTTCTCTAAGCAGTAGTCGCTCTTTCACAGTATCTCGATCTTTCACCATCCACCATGTGCGCGGTCCGCACTATTCTTCCGGGAACATCGCTCATTTCGAGCTCCAAGGGCTTGAGCACAGGAACTTGGGCAGTTGCCATTTTTGCTTCATCAATGGTTGCCTGTCCCGTGGCTCCGTCCACCGTCGCACATCCATTTACAATGCGTGCTCGAAATGGCTTTCCGTCTTCAATGTTCATTCCAGCGCGTCCAGCAACCGGTACTCGTGCAAACGGAGTCTGTCCTCTTCGGGTAACATCTCGAAAACCTTGTGCGTCCGGTTCCATACAAAGGTACGCCGTGTCTCCGTGGGTAACGAGGAGAAGCACGGTCCCTGGCTTCGAATGGGGAACGGAGCCAGCAAGTGCACCGGTTTCTAAATCAACAGGAAGTACGCCAAATTTATCAGTGGTAATCCCGGCTTGGGCAGTCAGAACTGCCAATCGATCATCAAGACTCACAGGCACGACAGCATCTCGTGGATCAGATGGACCAACCATGGCTAGATCACTTCTTTCAACTCGTGGTGGTTCTGGGATAGTCGGCCTAGTCTCGGTACCTTCTAACATAAATGTGAAAGTTAAATTATTGGTCCTAGATTTAGCGAGCATACTGGATCATGTCAAGCGCCATTTATGCTAAACTGGGTCCATATGGAAAACTCATCTCCAAAAAGCTCCCCGCGCGATGTGTTTTTATATCTCCTTGCCATCGGCACACTCTACATATGTGTCTGGCGCTTTATCGATCTGCTTTTTGAATACATCAATTACGTTTTTCCCGATGTTTTGGAATATGCCTATCACTACGGTTTTAACGAGTCGATCCGCTGGTCGATCTCCTCGCTCCTTATTGTTTTTCCGGTATATCTCGGCGTCACGTGGTATCTTCGAAAAGATGCTATTGCTCATCCGGAGAAGCGCGAGCTGCGCGTCCGAAAATGGCTCTTGAATTTCACGCTTTTTTTGGCGGCGATCACGATCATTTCTGATCTTGTGGTTTTGGTGAATCGATTTCTGGAAGGAGAGATTACTGTGCGATTTTTCTTAAAAGTGATCGTGGTGTTTTTAGTGGCCGGTGCCGTATTTGCGTATTATTTGTGGGATCTGCGGCGCGAAACAAAGCCGGATTCAAAGCCTTCTCGCGCGTTAGCCGTTATTACCGCTGTGGTGGTTTTGGGGAGCATCGTGAGCGGATTTTTCATCATCGGTTCACCCGCATCACAGCGTTTGCGCCGTTTTGACGAGCGACGTGTGAATGATCTTCAGGTGCTCCAAAATGAAATTATCAATTATTGGGGGCAAAAAGATCGATTGCCGAAATCGCTCGACAATTTAAAAAATGACATCAACGGATTTACGCCGCCAAAGGATCCCCAGACCAGCAGTGTGTATGAATATAAAGTGCTTGGCGCTTTAAAGTTTGAGCTTTGTGCGACGTTCAACGTGAAATCATCGAGCGCTTCCGAAAAGCTTACCTACGGCGGTCCGTATTATGCCGAAAACTGGGATCATGAAATAGGGCGCGTGTGTTTTAGTCGAACTATCGATCCAGACTTGTATCGCCAGACGAATCTACGGCGGCCGGTTCCGGTCTACTAGCCGGCGTTGGAGCTGGAGTTGCGGCTGACATGAGACCATATCGGAAACGGGCTCGCACCGCTCGGGTCACATCGCCGAATTCGTGTCCCGGCATGTAGGTAAATTGCCGCTCGCGAATAACCTCTTCGTGAGTAGAGAAGAGGGTTTCTAATGTTACACCGCGGGCGGCGGCTTCTTTCGTTACATCATCATGGGTAAAAATAAATTCGCCAATAGCGAAACGTTTTTGAAGATCAGGGTCCGTAAATCGAAATGTTTGATCTAAAATTTCATAGACGGTTTCAAAATTTGATAAAAGATCAGCGGCTTCACCCCGAGCTTTTTCAAAGGCTTTTTTCGTTGGTTTGAATCCTGCTGGAAGCAGATGGCGATGGGGTTCGGTTCGACGGCCACGTAGGGTTCGGCCGGTAGGAGACGGGTCTCCATTCGTGGCCGGGCTCGATCCGCGCAGGTATCGTCTTGCTGCCCGTGGAAAAAAACGCAGCGGGAGTTTTCCCCTCCATGGTGGCGGATCGGGAGGCGGAGGTGGTGGAGGAATGTCGGGAGCGCCCCCTCGGCGTCCAGGAAAAACGTGTGGCGGCGGAGCTATGAGGGTGATAAAATCTTTAAATTCTCTGACAAACGTTCGATCATCGCACGCAAGTTGGGCATAGCGAAAAAGAATATACGCTCGAAGCGTCTCATATTTTTTTTCACCGAGGAGAATTTTAAGCGCCTCCGCGGAAAGTGTGGTCGTTGCGAGTTCGCCCTTAAATCGATCAACGAGCAATTGCACCGATTCACCGTGAATAAGGACTCTTGCCCCGCTCATGCTCGAAGGTTCTGGGTGGGTGCGGAGTCGGTCAAGGACGCCCCGCTTCGTCAATGAATCTTCAAAGCTCGCATCGTACATCGTGATATCGGCGTCATACATTCCAAATTCTGCAGAGGGGAGTCGGGGTTGTTCCGCAACAAGGCAGACGGGAACGTGGCATATGTCTTCTTCATGAGAGACGGAGAGAGGAACATCATATTCTCGATGTTTATTAATGGCTGCAAAGAGTCGTTCGTTGATGGCGGTGAGTTCTGGGAGCGAGAGGTGATCAACTGGCCCAAGCGCAAGATCGTGGCTGTTAAAAAATGCTCGAGTGCTGGGAAGTTCTCGTAAGAGGGAAGAGGTGCGGTTCGTATCGTTTGGACCCATTCCTTGCACAATTTCACCGAGATGAAATGCTCCAAAAGCGCGTTCCACTCTTTTATCGGCTTGATGGTTCATGAAGCGCGAAAAAAGTTCAGAAACGACGCCATAGAAAATAATGTTAATGTAGAGCGCTTGTATAAAAGGGATATCGGATCTTGCATAGGCTGGATAGACATGAGTGAGAGACTTGAGAGCTCGCATGAATTCTTTGATGCCGTCCGTTTTTGGGTTGCGGAATTTATCAGGATTTTCTCGGCCGAAAACACTGGTCATAAAAAACTTCCGCAGCGCGGCTTTGCATTTTAAAATGAATGGCTGGGCCTGCTCAAAAACCAAGCGGCACAGCTCCGGATCCTTCTGTAATTGAGCAAAAGAATGTGGAGAGAAGAGCGCGTCAAGCGCTTCTAAGTCGGCAATGGTATCGCCCCAGATTTCGCTTGCGTCTGCGGAAAAGCTGAGTTCACGCGGTTTATCAAGGCGATCTGACATAGCCGGCCGAGTATAACCAATTTGACAGAATCCGTAAAGTATTTATGTTTAGAGGTAATGGTTTCACCTTCTGAACTGATGGAACGCGAGCATGAGTTGCGTGAAGAATCCTTGGATCGCGAGAGCAATCGCAGCGAGTGTGCGCTTGGTTTTTTTCGATATGGCGGTCCGGGCGAAATTGATTACTATGCTTTTGCGCAAAAACTTCAGAAATCTCAGGGGAGGTCTCGCGGCGGTGGCGGCCGAGGGCTCGTTATGAATGCCATGACGCATGCACGAACCATGGATATTTTGCATGGTGCAGCGTCTCGACCGCGGAGAATCCGTATGTTTGGTCCAACACATCAGGTGGATCTTTCTGCGGCGTCTCATTTGGAAGTTGTCCAGGTTCATGCACAAGGTCGCAGCGTGGATGCGATTTTGGATGGTATCGGGCTCACGGGCGCCCGTCCCTTGTACGTAGAATCTATTGCCACAAATCCCGGTGGTTTAAGTTTTCGAGGTTTTCAGGATACCTTTGGAGACATCGAACCGGGGCGCGTGCTCGATACTTACCTGCGTATCTTTGTTGATAATCCAACCGGAAAAGATTCCATCGCTCTCCAACAAGAATTCAACGTGAGAAAACCGGGGCCGGTGGTGATGTCTTGGAGTTCAATAGAAGAAGATTCGCCTGGGCTCATGTGTTACCGTTTTGCCGGAGGTGACGAAGAATTTGACGAATTTTTTCGTCCAGATCTTGAAGAATTTACTGCCACGGACTTTGAGAATCATAGTCGATATCCTACGCAACAGAGCCGACCGGGCGTGGAGGATAGTCAACCTCGGGTTCAGAATAAAAGAGTGAGTATGCACAATGGGGATAAGGTGAATGCTTTTGTCATCAAGCAGCGGCTTCGTGATGCCAAAGCGCATCGGGCGGAGCTGCAGTTTTTTGCAACGTATGGAAAGCCGGGCGTGCCATTTCAAAAAATGCCGTATCGGCACATTGCCGGGGTTGATTCTGCGGTCGTGGTGAAAGTGCACGCCTATCTCGCAGATTGTTGTAAACGTCACGGAATTGATCCCATCACCGTCTCGCTTTTGGAACGTCCTCCTTCACTTGCTCAAATTGCGATCATGCCGCCTCCCGAACGAAAGTTTTTTACCCTCGCCCGTCTGGCGTTTCCGGAAATGAATTATCAGGGTTCATCAGCTACGATAGTTCGGACGGATGATTATGTTCGTATCACAGCGGATCGGACTCGGACGCTCTGGGTGGCTCGCGATCATCATAAAAACGTATATGTTGCGAGTAACGGTGGAGCAATCACGAATGCTTGTCATCCCGATGATTTGGAATTCATTCGACCCGTGGAGGGCAGTGAAGTTATCGATGTTGATTTGCGCACCGGTGAGATCATCAACCGTGGAATGGAATTTCAAGTCCCGCAGACTTCGCAACCAAGCATTTTCCTCCCGGGCATTGGTTTTGATCCAGCACGGGTGCAAGAACTTCGCAGCGTCAATGGCAACGGGAATGGAATCGAAGCAAAACGAAAACCATTTGAAGGGAAGGAGGATCCTGTTTTGCCAGCAGAGTTTTTAGGTCAGTTTGGCGTCTATGGCTATGAACTCGTTGATTTGAAACGTCTCGTGAAATACGGTGATACCGGTACCTATCTTGCGACGGGGCTTGGGAACGCTGATCCTGACGGAATCATGAAACGTGCCACGACGATTTCCCATCTCACTTCAACCCATCAAGCATTCATCGTTTCTCCGGGCCGAGATAATCGCATCGAATTTAGCGCGAGGACATTGCTTCGAAATGGAGACGATGAACCAATTTCGATCCGCAGTCCCATTTTGGTCGGTTCGAAAATGCTCGCTTCGGATCCCGATGGAGTTACGGCGCTCAAAGCAGTTGCAGAAAAATACGGAACCCGCACGGTCGATGATTTGCCAAACGCGGTTCGCATCAAAGCCACGTATCGACCGGACGAGATGTTTGAACAAGCCTTGAAGCGTGTGGCCGGGGAGGCGGAGTCAGCTGCCCTAAGTGGCGCACAAAATATTATTTTGGACGATACCATTTTTGATGATGAGATTCCGATGCCACCGAGCGTGATCTGCGCCGTGGTTCATAATAAACTTCGCGAAGCCGGAGTACCCGTTGATTTTGGCGGAGAAACGGTCACCGAAAGTCTTCGGTCGCGCGTGAATCTCATCGGGAACTTTCGCGGAGCGACTACTGTCGAGGAGCTCAAAGAATGTATTATGCATGGAGCCGATGCGATTTGTCCCGAATTGGCGCTTGAGGCAACTATGGGATTATTTGGGCAGGAACTCGACGGGCATCTCACCGAGCATCGTGCCGAGCTCATCCAGCGGGGCATCAATGCGCTCTGTGGGATGGAGGAAGATTTGGCGATCGCCTCCGGTTCGAGCGGTTTTCACGACATCAACGCTATGAGGGGAAACGCGCCGGGCATGGAATATGAATTGGGGGTGGATAGCGATTTGAATGCTCTGATAGGTAATTTGCCGGGGATGCGAGCCGGAGGGATTGATTTGAAGACGCTTGATTTATTCCTCCGTTCGCGGATGGTTCAATTTGGAAGTCGGGAGAAGATTTCGAAGAGCGACCTCCTTGATCACGAAGGCGGCTGGGAGCGCTGGCACAAAAAGATACTCGAAATTATCGATCGCATGACCCGAATGGGGGCGTCGTATAACTTTGATCCGAAAGAGTATGAAGGAGTTCCCGTAGTGACCATGGAGGATATGGTTCGCGTCGCAGGCTTTGAGAATTTTCAAAACTTTTCGGATGAGGAAATTAAAGATATCGATCTGCGCGTGCTTGATTTCATTGGCGTCATGGTTGCCCACATGTCCATCGGAGCGAACAATGTGGAAACGTGGATTGCTATCTTGGCCGCGCTCTATGAAATTCGCCACGAGGCCCAAGAAGGAAAAATCCCATTTTTAAACGAGCAAGAAAAACTCATTTTGGCGGGTATTGGGGAGGGAGGGATTGCGGCTGAACTGCGGCTCTTTCTGGCCCACATCTGCGGGCAGTATGCTTCCGGTCGTTTTGGTCTGGAGACGAACGATGGAGATATTTTTAATCGTAAGCATCTCATGGAAGAAGGCCTCCTCCGTATGCAGGGCGCTCAAGAGGGAGCCTTTGATCCCGGCGAGATTTCCGATATTGAACGAATGATTATTGGGCTCGTGAAATCGGAGCATATTGTGAAAGATCTCGCGGCCATGGAAGAAGGGAAGCTCGATCTCTTGAGTCGTTTTATTGCCATCATCAGCGTGAAAAATGCACAGGATGCCAAGCGTGGATATGGCGGCATGATGGCGAAAACGATATTTTTGATCGCCCGCATTCGAGGCGTCACGCCGCACGATGTCGTCAAATCATTCTTTAATCACGCCGATGGCGATAGTATTGAAGAAATGCGTCAGCGAATTTTTGCGCTCATGCGCGAGGTAGGTGGTGAGATTCCTGAGCTGGGAGACCAAGAAGTGTGTGTTACGAGCAAGGATGCGCTCGATCCCTATGCGCTCGCAAATATGTTCGGAGAAGTGAAGGCGGGAGCCGTGATGGTTGATCATGATTGGCGAGGGGGAACGGGAAATCGCCCCATGGGAACGAAGAGAGCGAGTCATCCATGGCTGGTTGAAGCAGGGCGTTTTGACGCCCTTGATCGCGGGATGCTTGGGATGATGACCATGAACTGGATGTCGAGTAATCGAACCCCGGTAGATGCGCTGCGGAATATTTTGCTCGGAAATGTCGATGGAATTCTCATCGCCACATCGCTTTTGCGCGCGATGAAATGCATCATTGGCCGATGTCGAAATTGTAATACCGGTTTGTGCCCTCCGCTTTTGACCGATCAGCGTCCGGGTCGCCGAGGAAAACTGTATACTTTTGACGCTTCTTCTCCTGAGGATCCCGACACTCGGGTGGTGAATGCGAAGTCCCAAAAAGAACGCGCTAAGCGCTTCATGCTTGCTTTTATTCGCACCATGAAGGTGCTTTTGAAAAATGTTGACGCGAATACCATTGCTCAAGCGAAAGGCCACCGCGAGAGACTGACGATTGATGAGGGTATCGAAGTTGAGGGAGCCGAGTGGATTCGGAGAGTTAAAAATCATCCCTACGATGCGGCGACGGTGGAGCGTGCGTGCAGCGTGAGCGCCCGTTTCAATGTGGGGAAATTTATCGAAAAAGAAGATTTCCCTGCAGCGAAGTTGGCAAACACATTGCAAACATATATGTCTCTTTCCGCTGAAGGAGTCCCCAATGAGCAGCTTTCACGAAATTCATTTTTGGTCATCGGGGATATTGCGAACGTATTCCCTCGACTTTCAAAAACCGAACAAACTCAATATTTTGGATTCTTTCATAATGCACTTGCCCGTTTGGAGGAGTCTTATCGCCGATTCCTGCGAGACCAGGACGAAGATGTTCCGTCTTCGTTTTCAAGTGAAGGTTTGCTGGAACGATATCACTCGCTGAATCATCATACCGATCGTGATCATGGTGAATTTCTCGAGCGGCTCATCACCGCTTATCGTCTCAAGGGGCTTCTGAAAGATTTTTCCATGTCTGGAAATGAGCATCGATACAAAGACGAATTTTTTGCCCGAACTGAGCATCGGAGTCAGAAAGATATTTCCATCAAAAGTCCCCGCGCCATTGTTTCCCAGGAAAATAGATTTACCATTGATCGGTATCGTGGCGTTCAACGGTTGGTTGCAGCGCAAGTGGTTGAGCATGTACGGAAAAGTCCAGAGAAACGTCCGCTCGTGATTGAAATCGATCAACCATTGAACGATAGGGACATGGGAATTTTGAGTTGTTTGGGACCACTCTATCATGCGTTCCCCGAGGAGTTTGACCGCACCGTGGAATCGATTGAGCTGCACCTCAAAAAAGGAGTCGCGGGTCACAACTTGGGAGCCATGGTGAATGGGAATTATCTCTTTGGTCCCGGGTTAGGGAAATATAAATTACATATTATTGTGGGGAGTGAAGATCAACCCGCTCATGCGGATGGGGGTGTAGGGATGTCGGCGAACGGTCTCACGGCTGTGGTGAATGGGTATGTTAGTGATTGCGCCGGAGCCTATGCTTCGGACTTGGAACTTGCGGTGCGCGGGGCATCGGTGAAGTTTGGTATGGGGGCGAAAGGGAATACCCTCCTCTATAGCCACGAACCGCTGCAAGATGTGGCGGGTATTGGTATGAATGGGAATGCGACGATTCTTTGCGCCGGCGTGCGTCGTCCTGGCGAAAGCCGTCGGGCCATTGCAAAAACGGGACTCGGCGGCGATATGCAGGGACTTTCGAAAATCGTTTTGGCAGCGCCTGTTGACGAGATAAAACGTTCCCAGATTTTGGGTGTTGGGGCTACCGTGAAGAGGTTGTCGCGGCTTGATGATCGGCAGATTTCCGAGGCGTACGGACGACATTATTCTCGGTATGAAAAAGGAGCTCCCCCACCTTCGATTGACGCTCAGTCTCATTCAAAAGTGGTTTCCGAATTGTATTACCGGAATGTGGTGACCTCCATTTTGGTGCACGATTTCTATAAAATGCGCGAGGATTTTTCTTTTGAAGAACAGGCGAAAAGCACTGCGGGCGAGCTCTTGGAGATGGTTGGAATTGATGATCGTGATCCAGCCAATGAATCGCTTCTTCATTCAGTTGAGGTAATGCTTCGGAGCTTAAGAGATCGTTTTATGACGGATTCAAGCGGACTGCTTAAGAGCGATATTGATGGTGCATTCTTGGAGGCTCGTAAGCGCGCCCTGGAATTTTTGGGTGCTTTCAAGGCTACTCCGCCACAAGCACCGGTAAGCGTGATGGATGACGTAGCTGCGGCATGAGATCTTTAGCACGCGATTGCCCAGTATCAACAAAAATGGTAGAATAGACTTATGGGAATTCCTTTTGTACAAGCACGCGCCGGTGGAGGTGAAGATTTTGTAGGTGTTACTGGTGGAGGAGGCGGTGGTGGTGGCAACGGCGGTTCTTTTTATTACTATGGCGGTGGAAATCCGATTTTTTTCATAATTGGAGCGGTTATCATCATTGTCGTTATCCGTGCGGTGAGGAAAAAGTTCACTCAACATGGAGTTGCAGGATTGTCTCAGGCAATGGCGGGCACTTCAGGGGCAGTCGGTGGTTCGGTCGCGGTACCCGATGTTTCCGCGGGTCTGGCTGCTCTCAAACAGAAAGATTCAAATTTCGACGAACAGAATTTTAAAGACAAAGCGAATACGGCATTTTTCAAAGTTCAATACGCGTGGCAAAAGAAAGATATGGAAGTTGCGCGGGCCTTTGTGAGCGATAGCATTATGGAACGGTACACGGTCCAGCTCCAAGGTTTGAAAGATAAGCATTGGACGAATCACATGGATAACGTTGCGGTTGGTTCCATGGATATTGCGAAGGTGAGTCAGGATGAAAAATTCGATAAAATTACGGTACGGATTTCTGCCAGTGTCGCGGATTATACGACGGATGATGCGACCGGGAAGGTAGTGAAAGGTTCGCAGACATCAAGTCATTTCACGGAATACTGGACTTTTATTCGTTCGAAGGGAGTCCATACCGATAATGAAAAATCGCTTAAAAACGAAAAATGTCCCAGTTGTGGTGCCGCGCTTCAAGTGAGTGCGACGGGAAAATGCAATTATTGCAGTTCGGTGGTGAGCAGTGGAGAATACGACTGGGTGCTTTCGGAAATCACGCAACAAGGGGATTTTGAGAGGATGAATCTTGGTCCCCCAGGACAAGGAGGAGCTATCGGTGAAGGCGTGGAAAAAGCTTTGACCAATGCCGTTGCAGGAGCCGTTATTTCCGGTTTGCTCGGGGGATTTCGGCGTCGCCGTTAATGCAAAATTTTTGATTTTTATCTTTTAATTTTTACTTTTTATGGGACTCTTTGATGGCATCAAACGTCAGCTCCTCACCAATATTCGCTGGGATAATCCGCAGCCGGGCGTGCTCATTTGGAAATTTCCGCAAAAAAACGACGAGCTCAAAAACTGTTCCACGCTCATTATTGATCCCGGCCAGGGCGCGATTTTTGTGTATGAAGGAAAGGTTGCTGCGGTCCACGCCGAGTCCGGCTCTTTCGATATTAAAACCGGCAATATTCCTTTCTTAACGACGCTGGCGAGTGTTATGCGCGCGTTTGATTCGAAGCATAAAGCCGAGGTATTCTTCGTAAATTTAAAGGAAATAACGAATCAAAAATGGGGAACGAAGGCGCCGCTCAAATATCAAGATCCCCAATACAAATTCCCCGTCGGTTTGCGGGCATTTGGAAACTACTCATTCAAAATTCTGAATTCGGAATTTTTCTTTACGAACTTTGCGGGGAATCAGAACGAATTTACCGTCGATGGTTTTCGGGAAACCGTGACAAATCGAATTCTCACCCCTCTCACGGATGCCCTTGCAGAAGCCAAATTTGGGTATAACGAAATCGACGGTCAGCGAGAGGAACTTACGGCAAAACTCCTCGAAAAATTGAAGCCGGATTTTACGAAGCTTGGGTTTGAGCTGACAGATTTCCGGATCGAGAGCACGGATTTTGATGAGGCAACGCAGACGAGAATCAACAAAATCGCCGAGAGCCAAGCAGCGGCGCAGGCGGTGAATGCTATGGGGGAGGTGAATCAGGGAGCTCTCGCGAACTATGCCCAGGTTGAAAAACTGAAGGCGCTTAATACCGCGGCATCGCAAGAAGGCGGAGCGGCCGGTGTTGGAGTTGGACTCGGCGCGGGTTTGGGTATGGGGCAGATGATGGTGCAAGGTATGCAGCAGCCACAAGCGCCTGTGGGCGGAGCTCCTGCAGCGCCTGGAAGTTTCTGCGGTTCATGCGGCGCAAAGTTAACCGCTGGAGTGAAATTCTGCGGCGGCTGTGGTGCGAAACTGGCCTAAGATAAATCTAGGCGTTGAGAAATTTCACGATATCCGGAACAAGATTTTTCTGTGAGGAAAACAACGTTGTTCCGTGATCTGAACCGCCGAAAATGGTAACGGCGGCGATTTCTTTTTGAAGTTGCTGGAGGGCGAGGGAAGAGTCGACAGAATATTTGTCGCCTTCGGCCGCTATGGTCCAGACTTTTTGGTACGCTCCGAGCTGGCGCATCAGCGGCTCGGTTTTGACACCGCGATAATCAAGGCCAGGGGAGAGGAGCACGGCACGGGATGTACTGCTGTACCGGTGCAGCGCATCGAGGGAGAGATTCGCCCCGATGGATGCGCCGACAAATGAGATATTTTTTTCATCGAAGCCTTTGGACTTCAGGAAATTCATGGCGCCGTCAACATCGAGCCGGCTCGCCTGATGGTCTTTATCAGAGAAATTATTATAATCGAGCTTTTTTCCGCCTTGGTCGGTACTTTCTCCGTGGCCGCGCAGATCGATCGCAAGAGTAGAGAAACCGGCACCATTGAGAGCTTTACTAAGAGGTTGCCAGCTTACTTTCGTCGCCGGCATCATATGGAGCAGGAGCACGGCTTTGGTTGCGCTCGGAGCTGCAGACCAATCACCAACAATACTTACACCATCCGTGGTTTGGAATGAAATCCGTTCTTGAGCCATAGGAGATTGAGTTACAGGAGACGAAGGTTTTCCGCAGGCGGCCAGGAGGAGTATGAGAGAGAGGCTGAACCATTTTTTCATATGGGGCATACTAATTTTCCTAACCGATTTGAGAGCTCAAAATTTTCCGTGTAATCCACCGGCACATCAATGATCACGACGTTGGGAATTTCGATGGCTTCCTTGAGCATCGGCAAAAGATCTTCCGTTTTCGTGACTCGCATGCCGACGCATCCAAAACTCTCAGCATATTTCACAAAATCCGGATTTCCAAAGCTCATGCCAAAAGACTCGCCGCCGAACTGATTCATCTGTTTCCACTCAATCATCCCGTATTTTCCGTCATTAAAAATAATCACCACAAAAGCGAGACCCAACCTTTTGGCGGTTTCCAGTTCCTGGCTGTTCATTAAAAAACTCCCGTCGCCGCAGACCGCAACGATGTGACGATCCGGATGCACGAGTTTTGCCGCGAGTGCTCCGGGCAGAGAAATTCCCATGCTCGCAAATCCGTTTGAGATGAGAACGGTGTTAGGCTCATATGCAGGATACAGGCGCGCAACCCAGAGCTTGTGCATGCCCACATCCGAGATTACGATATCTTCATCCGAGAGCGCATGCCGCAGATCGTACAAGATTTTTTGCGGTTTCACTGGAAACGACGTCGAGTCTTTTTGCTGACGATATTCTTCCTTGGCGATTTTTTTGAGCTTTTCCACGTAATCAAAGCTCTTATCAAATCCGGTGAGTTCCGTAAGTTCCTCAAGCGTCGTGGCTATGTCTCCGATAAGTTCAATCTCCGGTTCATAATGTTTATCAATTTCTGCGGGCTGAGAATCAATATGAATAATGTGTTTCCCTGGAGCATTCCAGAATTTTGGCGAATATTCCATAAGGTCATAGCCGACCGTGATAATAAGATCTGCTTGATCAAAACCGCACATCACGAAATCTTTCGCTTGCAAGCCGATGGTGGCAATAAAAAGATCGTGGCGGGCTGATAGAGCGCCTTTTGCCATGAATGTGTTCGCGACAGAAATCTTGTTTTTTTCGCAAAATTTTACGAGGGCCTCGCTTGCGTTTCCGCGAATAATTCCATTCCCGGCAAGCAAAATAACATGCTTTCCATTTTTGATAAGCTCGACGGCTTTTTTATATGCCTTTTGCGATGCCTGTATCATGGGTGCCGGACCGGCCTTGAGCGGCTGTGTTTTTTTCTCTATCTCAGGCGTCAGGTCCCGGCCTGCAATCGCTTCCGAAATTTCTATGTGGGTCGCCCCCCTTTTTTCGATTTCCGCGAGACGAAAAGCTTTGCGCACAATTTCTGGAATCGTGTCTTCGTGAGGCACGCGTGCATTCCATTTGGTAATTGGTTTAAACGCATTGACGACGTCGATGTACTGGTGGCTCTCTTTGTGCTCGCGCCGCATGTCGGCCTGGCCCGTGATAGCTACGAGAGGTGCGCGGTCCATATTGGCGTCGGCCACGCCGGTAAAGAGGTTGGTTGCGCCGGGACCAAGCGTAGCGAGACAAACTCCGGCCCGTCCAGTAAGCCTTCCGTACACATCAGCCATGAACGCGGCGCCCTGTTCGTGCCGCGTGACGACGAATTCGATTTTGGATTTGCGCAGTGCCTCCAGGATATCGAGGTTTTCTTCACCAGGAAGGCCAAAGACATATTTCACACCTTCGTTTTCCAAACAGCGGACAAAGAGGTCGGCAGCGGTAGCCATAAGAGCTTCAATGTACTACAACAGTCTTAATATTCACAAACTCTTTCATGCCGTAACTGCCCAGTTCTCGCCCGAAGCCCGATTTTTTAACTCCGCCAAAGGGAAGGCGTGGGTCACTCTTCACTACGCTATTAATCGACACAAAACCGGACTCAATTTGGGCCGCCATATTCTCAGCAAGCTCCAGATTTTTCGTCCAAATGCTTGCGCCCAAGCCAAACTCACTTGCGTTTGCCATTGTTACGGCCTCTTGCGCAGAATCTACGGTAAAGAGGAGCATTACCGGTCCAAATACTTCTTCTTTATAAACGGCCATGTCCGGCTTGATTCCCGTAAGCAGAGTGGGTTCCAAAAAATATCCCTTTCCCGCAGCCACTTTCCCGCCGAAGAGCAATTTTGCGCCTTTTTTTAGAGCATCTTCCACTTGTCTCACAAGTTCATCTCGGATCTCGCGCTTCGCGAGCGGTCCGATGTTCACGCTTTCATCGAGCGGATTGCCCATCTTCAGTGTTTTGAACTGCTCAATTATTTTTTGCTCGAATTCCGCATACACGGATTTTTCGATAATGAACCGCTTTGCAGCAATACAGCTCTGGCCGGTATTGATCGTGCGAGCCTGGAGCGCCGCTTGGCAAGCAAGGGTGATGTCGGCATCCGCCAGCACAATAAAAGGGTCGCTCCCGCCAAGTTCGAGCACGCATTTTTTGAGACTGAGGCCGGCTTTCATCGCAATTTCTGATCCAGCCTTCGTTGAGCCCGTGAGGCTCACCGCAGAAACGACATCAGTTTCAATGACCTGGCTTGCGGTTTTTGAATCGATGAGGAGCATCTCAAAAAGTCCGTCTGGGAATCCCGCTTTTTGGAAAACCTCTTCGATGGCAAGGGCACACTGCGGCACATTGCTCGCATGTTTAAGGAGGACTCCGTTTCCTGCTGCTATGGCCGGAACCGCGAATCGAAATACCTGCCAGAAGGGAAAATTCCACGGCATGATGCAGAGAATCACCCCGAGCGGATCGAATCGCACATAGCTTTTCTTTGCTTCGGTTTTTACTTCCTCTGGAGCCAAAAATGCGGCGGCATGATCCGCGTAGTATTCGGAGAGGAGTGCGCATTTTTCCACTTCCGCTCTTGCTTGAACGATGGGTTTGCCCATTTCAAGCGTTATAGTTTTAGCATAGGAGTCAAGACTTTCCCGCAAAACCCAGGCGAGTTTTTTTACGAGAGGTACCCGTTGAAGAAGAGGATGCTTTTTCCATTCCCGCTGCGCTTCACGACAACGTTCGGAGGTCACCGAAGCTTCTTCAAAAGTCATTCCGGTAAATTCCCCGAGGAGTTCTTCGGTTGCCGGATTGATGGATTGAAATTTCACTTTTTCATTTTATCACAACCCATTTACCTTCGCGGCCATGATGAAGTCATTTTCAGACAGTCCGCCAAGAGCGTGGGTGTAAAACGTGAGATGCACCTTGTTCCAGCCGTGGAGGAGCATATCAGGATGATGGCCGTTTTCCTCAGCCAGGTCCGCAATGCGATTCATAAAGGCCACAGCCTCGTTAAAATTTTTGAATTTGAACTCACGTTCAATTTGAAAATGGTTCGCCCGGCCCCTGATCGGGGAGGGCGCTACTTCATGGAGTTCCCAGCCGTTTACTTGTTCGAGCATTTTTTGAGCTTCATCATGGGAGATCGGCTGCGTTCCGCCTTCGCACGGGACACATTTTTTTGCCGCAAGTTCAGTCATGCTAAAATGATACGGTAATTTGCGGGTATCGTATATCGGTATTATGTGGCCTTCCCAAGGCTAAGAGACGGGTTCGACTCCCGTTACCCGCTCCATTGACAAAAATATAAAATAACGGTAAATGATAGATCATGGGCGGATTAGATAGTAGGGTAGAAGGAGGCATAGGTTTTGTTCAAAGAGCCGAAGGTTCCATTGCCAGCGTGAGTGTTCTCAAAGGCGAACTTCAGGGAAGTATTGCAGATTTGGCGTCTACCACGGGAGTAGCTTTACTTTCTAAGGGGGCGCTAACCGATGAAACACGAGCAGCCATCGGCGAGGTGTGTAGCTGGGGTTTTCGAATAAGGGCAGAAAAAGAAAGTGGCCTGAGCGGAGAATTAAAAGATGCGCTTCCGTTTCATCGCGGAGTAGGCGGTTTGCCAAATGCTTTTTTCCACGCGCATCGTGCAGTTGCTCTCGTTCCCATAAACGTTATTACGAAGACTGTATTTGCCGATGCCACTGCGCAAAGGTCAGCCTATGGCGAAGTATTGAATGATCCAAGATTATTGGCGGATCTTACTCATGCTTTAAGAAGTAAACATGCCCCCGATTGGCCCAGGATACGTGAACAAATAATAAGCGGCCTTTTTACTGATGAAACTCGCGATGCATTTATTAATATGGCAGGCAATACCCAGAGGGATTCATCGCTGGGAGGTCTTTACTATGGAATAGCGAGAGACGTGCAGCTCTGTCTCGAGGCAAAAGGGCAATTAGTCGAGGTCCCTTGGAGCTTAGCCGATGCTGGTGTTATCGATGAGAATTTGCCACACGCACGTGACTGTCGAAAAAGAACGGAACGTGAGGAAGATTCTATGCTGTGCACATGGGGTTGAGCATTTCTATAAAATTTTAAAGACAAAAAAAGCCCCACAGAATTTCTCCTGCGGGGCAAATTGTTAAACATGGCAGCTGTTAGGAAAGATGCTTTGAGACGAGTTTGGTCATCTCAAACATGTCGACTACCTTTTTTCCGCCGAAAACCTCCTTGAGATTCTCATCAGCCCTGATATTTCTCTTGGCTTTTGGATCTTGAAGATCGTTCTTCTTGATATATTTCCAGAGGGCTTTCACCACTTCAGATCGTGGCATCGGACCTTTGCCTACCACAGCGGCAAGTTCTTCGCTGACCTTCATCGGTTTCATAAAGGCCGAATTTACCTTTTTTGCTTTTTTTACCTTTTTTGACATACAAATTTGGATTAATAAATATAAAGCTCCGTCGCATTGTAGCACATTGTATATCGGATGCTGTTGACTGAAGATGAATTATGTATTAGTATAATCAGATGGACGATGCGGAACAACCAGATGAAGCTGAAGAATTTGCAGGCGAATTTGGCACGCAAACCGATGAAGCGGATCGCGACGCCAAAGCACAAATTGCAGAGTTAAAAGCAGAGAGAATAAATAATAATCCTCATGTACAACAGGCTCGAGAGAAAGAGGATGCAGCTCGACAAAAACTTAAGGACGCTGAAGGATCGGTGATAAGAACCGGAAAAGATATTCTCAGAGCAGAGAGTGAAGTGGCGCGTACACAAGGCCTCCACGATCAAAAACGTGCGCCGAGCACACTGGCGGCCTTACAAAAAGCCGAAGATGAATTACGCGATGCGAAGAAAGCGAAGGAAGATGCTCTCAGGGCAATGAATCAGGCCGAAGAAGAATTGAGAAAAGCGGCCGAGGAACGCGAATCGGCTGAAAGCGAGGCGGTTTCTTTGGTCGTACTTGATAAAGGAATGAAAGCGGTGCGAGCTATGGAAGACCAAAGCTTGGATCGCTGATCGATGGTACCGCTAGCGATTGGAAAAGGTATAAATCTTGATCAGCTCTTTCATGGCTTTTTTGTATTGGTCGTTACTTTTCATCTGGGCTCGCACATGGGTAATGAGGTGATTTTCGAGGAGCATCTTATCCAGACTCTTTAAGGACTGCTGGATAGAATAGGATTGATGAAGAAGTTCGGTACAGTACACCTCTTTATCTATTGCCGATATAAGTCCGTGGAGTTGCCCCTTAATGATTTTTGCCCGATGTATGGCGCGTTTTTTGATTTTTTGATTTACCATAAATGAATCAATATAGATAATACCCCTATACCCTATATGATAGACTATATTTTTCCCTTGCGCAAGATGGTAATTCTTGCTAAAATGAAACCAATGAAAGCCAATGGAGAAAAGCGAGGCACGACCATGAAGAGCATAGGAGTTATGCTCATTATAGTTTTTGGGATCCTGAGCCTTTGGGGAGCTAATATCACCATGATGACGCACTCTGATGGTATGATGCAGCAATGCCCTTTTTCTGGCTCGGCTGTGAAGGTATGCGCCATGACCGCACGTGCACACATATCCTACTGGCAACAATTATTCCTCTCTGAGCCCGGAAAAATCGGGGCACAGACGATGCTCGGGATTCTCTTCCTCTTCAGTGCGTTTTTGGCGGTAAAATATTTCTCTCACTTCTTTCTCTTTGAATTTGTTTTTCGTCCCAGCGGAGGATCTCGGGCAGGACCGCCGGGTTCGCTCTCCTATAATTATCTCTACCGCAATGTCGGCAGTGGTATAGTTCATAAAAGAGAATAAAGATTTACCTTCAGACTGTTTCAACAGTCTTTTTATTGTTTGTGTAATCTTTTTTATGAATGAGAAAAAATTAAAATCGGCCCAACTCAAAATTCTCGGCATGACGTGCCCAAGCTGTGAACTTGTGCTTGAACGGAAGATAAAAAAAGTGCCGGGGGTCATGAGCGTGAACGTGGATCACCGCACAGGGACAGCTGATATTACCGCGGACATAGAGCATCTACCAAATGGAGAAGATCTCGAAGCGGCAATCACCGAAGCGGGATATTCCTTAGAGCAAAATCCCGAGCATCAAGCCGTTTCGGAATCATCCCTCGACGCCAAAGGAATATTGAAAGTTGCTATTGATGGGATGGTCGGGAACCATTGCAAGCTTCTCATTAATGAAAAATTAAAACTGGTGAAAGGAATCCAATATGTATCTTTGAATTATGCCAAAGGCACCGCGACTCTTCACTATAAAGGTGTCGTGCCTGCCTGGAACGATTTGTATGATGCCGTAAAAAGCGCTGGATTTACCATGCGTAATCTTCATGGGCCGGTGTCTTCTGCCCCGTCAGCATACCAAAAATGGCTTGAAATCGGCGCATCGTTGATCATCATCCTGGCGCTTTATCAAGTCCTCAAAGCCTTCGATATCTTTTCTTTTATTTCCACCTCAACCGCAGGTGCCGCAACCTTCGGTGGAATTTTTCTCATTGGACTCGTCGCAGGAACGTCCAGTTGTTTGGCGGTAACCGGCGGACTTCTCTTGAGCGTTGCCGCAAAATATAACGAGACGAATGCCTCGCTCAGCAGATGGCAAAAATTTAAACCGTTACTCTACTTTAATGCTGGGCGGCTCGTTTCATATTTCCTCTTTGGAGGACTCATCGGGATGTTAGGACGATCCATTACCCTTTCTCCCCGAACGACAGGGTATCTCAATATTTTTGTGGCCATAGTGATGCTCTATCTTGCCCTTTCTATTCTGAAAGTAATTCCAAAAGGAAAGTTTTCTATACGTCCCCCAAAACGTTTTTCTCATTGGATCGCCGATATTTCCGAAAGCCGCCGTCCCATCGCTCCGTTTGGACTTGGGATGTTTACATTTTTTCTCCCGTGCGGATTTACCCAGTCGCTTCAGCTTGTCGCTCTGGCATCGGGCAGTTTCCTTTCGGGATCCATGACGATGTTCGTCTTTGCACTTGGAACCCTCCCGGCACTTCTTGGCATTAGCGCCATATCTTCAACGGCGCGAGGCACGGCATCTCGGCTCTTTTTGCGGTTTTCGGGAGCGCTTGTCCTCGTGTTGGCATTTTTTAATCTGAGTAGCGGCTTGCTTTTAGCCGGTGTAGATACTTCCAATTTGTTGCCTTCTCTTGTTTCAAAAACAGCCAACGAAGAAGCCAGCGACCCCAATGTCACCGAAAATCCCGATGGAACACAGGTCATAAATATGCGTGTGAGTAATTATGGATATCTCCCGACTTCTTTCACGGTCAAAGCCGGCAAGCCTACCGTGGTTCGCGCTACTGCCGATGCTGACGCCGCTGGATGCGCCAGTGCGCTTACGGTCCCGGCATTTAATCTTATTCAATATCTTGAACCTGGAAGTACCAGTATCTTGGGTCCTTTTACCCCCACGAAAGACTTCCTTCTCACATGTTCCATGGGAATGTTTCGGGCTAAGGTCAATGTCATTAACTGATTCTTATGACTCAACTTGAATGGAAAGATATTCATATGGCTCCCCCAAACGAATCATCTTGGTTTTGGGTGGCCTCAGCATCCTTTTTATTCGGCCTGATTATCGGCTACATCATCGGTAAAATTATTACTCTATAATTCACCTCTATGAAAACTATTTTCTCAATTCCAGGCATGCACTGCGAATCATGCGTCTCACTCATTAAAGATGTAAGCAGCGATTTTTCCTCCATTCAGAAGCTTGATATACAGCTGGACACGAAAAAAGTTGAGATTGAACACGCAGAAAGCTTTAATAAAGATTTATGGATTCGAGAAGTGGAAGCGCTTGGTGATACGTACAAAGTTCAAACAGCCGCATAATTTTTATCGATCCCTATCCCATTATTTTATCCGTATGAGCACATCACGAGCTACTTTCAGTATTTCCGGGATGCACTGCGCCAGTTGCGCAGCCCTTATTACTCGAAAACTTAAAAAAACCCCCGGGGTTCTGGATGCAAATGTCAATTATGCTGCGGCGAAAGCGCATGTGCGTTTTGAGTCCGATACCGTTGATGAAACCGGTTTAATGAAAGCGGTAAAAAGCGCTGGCTATGGCGCCGAAATTGCCAATGAAAACGATCGTGATTCGGACAGAAAGAGACGAGAAGCCGAAATCGCCCATTATCGAACCTATTTTTTGAGGTCACTTATTTTGAGTGTGCCGCTTTTGTATTTCATGCTTTTATCGTTCATCCCGCAGCTTCCCCTTGGCAACGTACTGCCGCCTTACATGGGAATCATCTCTTTTCTCCTGGCGACTCCCATTCAATTCTGGCTCGGCGCAGGATTTTATCGCGGCATGTGGTCCAGTTTAAAAATGTTCATGTTCAACATGGACAGCTTAATCGCGATTGGGACGTCAACGGCCTATTTTTACAGTTTGTTCAATCTTGTAAGCAATGTTGCAAAAAACAAATCTATTTTAGGAGAAGTGGACAACCTCTATTTTGAAGTTGCAGCACTGTTGATTACCTTTGTGCTCCTTGGAAAATGGCTGGAGAGCCGTGCAAAAGGAAAAACGAGCGATGCCATTCAAAAACTTATGGGATTACAGGCAAAAACGGCGCGAGTTCTCAAAAATGGTGAGGTTCATGATATCCCCATTGAAGAAGTGCAAGTGGGCGATACGATCATCGTTCGGCCAGGAGAAAAAATTCCTGTGGACGGTCGAGTTATAAAAGGACTTTCTTCCGTTGATGAGTCCATGCTGACGGGAGAAAGTATTCCCGTTGAAAAAAAGACAGGTGATATGGTCTACGGCGCAACACTGAACGGCAATGGCAGTTTTGAATTTCGTGCGGAAAAAATCGGTGCGGAAACGGCACTGGCTCAAATTATCCGTTTTGTGGAAGACGCCCAGGGATCCAAGGCGCCCATACAGGCATTTGCCGACTGGGTATCGTCGTGGTTTGTACCGGCCGTAATCGGTATCAGTATTCTCACCCTCGTCGTATGGCTCATCCTTGGAGCAAGCGTGACTTTTGCCGTGCTTGCCTTTGTTTCGGTGATTGTCATCGCGTGTCCTTGTGCGTTAGGCCTCGCGACACCCACGAGCATCATGGTGGCAACGGGAAAAGGTGCCGAGCAAGGCATTCTGATCCGCGGCGGAGAACCGTTGGAAGCCGCCAATCACATAGATACCATTATTTTTGATAAAACCGGCACGCTCAGTAAAGGAAAACCCGAAGTTACTGACATTGTCGAGCTTGAAGGCAGCCGTGAAAATATTATAAAGATTGCTTCAAGCTTGGAGCAGAATTCGGAACATCCGCTTGCAGAAAGCATTGTTACCTACGCTCGAAATCAGAAAATGGCACTGGCTCCAGTAGATCTTTTCAAAGCCATTCCGGGTCATGGCGTGGAAGGCACGGTTGATGGCAAGAAATATTTTTTGGGGAACCGAAAGCTCATGGAGAAAATTGCCGTTTCTGGAATAGAGGCGGAGGAACATCTCCATAGGCTCGAAGATCAGGGAAAAACCGCCATGCTGCTGGCGAGCGACAAAAAAATTCTCGGAATTATTGCCGTGGCCGATACGCTCAAGGAAAGTTCCAAAGAAGCCGTTGATCGTCTTAAAAAAATGGGACTCTCCATCTACATGATCACGGGAGATAACAAACGAACGGCAAACGCTCTCGCCAAAATCACCGGGATTGAAAACGTACTGGCTGAAGTATTGCCGGAGGACAAAGCAAACGAGGTAAAAAGACTACAGGCAGCCGGGAAGCATGTTGCGATGGTTGGAGACGGCATTAACGACAGCCCCGCATTGGCACAAGCAAATCTCGGAATCGCCATGGGTAATGGTACGGATATTGCCATGGAAACCGGGGGCATTGTGCTGGTGAAAAACGATCTCCGTGACGTGGTAACGGCCATACGCCTCAGTCGAGCCACCGTAAACAAGATCAAGCAAAATATGTTTTTTGCCCTCTTCTACAATGTCATTGGGATTCCCATTGCCGCTCGGGTTTTTGCTTCTTGGGGGCTCGTGTTGCGGCCTGAACTCGCCGGCCTGGCCATGGCCTTTAGTTCTGTTTCGGTAGTCGTTAACTCTCTTCTCTTGCGCGGATTTCATCCCACAAAGCGCAATTGGATATCAGATATTGCCCCGGTCATCATGGGCACAGGATTTACGGCGCTCTTTTTCTTTTTCGCAAAACTCAGTTCATAAAAATAATGATGGAGCCCAAGATCGCCGCCAGAGCGATGAGCAGAAATCCTATAAGGGAGCCAAGCGAAAGAAACCGTTTTTTTGCGGCGGTTTTAAAAAACCAGAAAAGTTCTCCAAATACGGCGAGAGCCGTGACGCCGAGCATAAAATAACCGGGTGGATTTTTTAAGAGAGCTGGATTGATGGTGAGGACGTGAAAGACAGCGCTTAAATACGCGATATAGACGAAGCGGTGAATGAACTTCCATATTTTAGGCGTGAGTTTATTCATGGCCCAGTCCGTGGAGGTGGCAGCCATAATGAAGAAGATCGGGAAGGCGGCGGTTCCAAAGACCACGGGATTTTTGATGGGGTTCCATGAGAAGTAAATGGCTTTGAGTTGGTAGTCAAAGATGAAGTGATACACGCCCCATGCATGGAAGGCGATAAAAACGAAGCCGGCAACCCCGAGGTGACGGCGGAGGCGCCAGTATTTTGCGGTTTTTGGGAACCAGCGGAAAATGGCGCTTGAAAAGAGCGCCGCGCTGATCAAACTCATGCCGGTGAGGGCGCAGGAGCGCAAAAAAGAACTTCCAAAATCCTTTTCCGAGAGCCAGAAATACTGGAGGAAGAATTCGATGCTCCAGAAGAGCACCGCAAAAAACGAGAAGACGAAAAGCTCACGCCAATACGTTGGTTTTTTAGGTGCGATGGATGGTGTGCTTGCAGTAGGAGAGCTTGAAACCATGACCTCAACAGAGAGCATGCCATTTTCAATTTTCGTGGGGTATGTTTTTTGAGCTCGAACGGCAGGAGGCCGTGCGACTTGGCCGGTCGTAACATCGAACTGAGCTCCGTGGAGCGGGCACTCGATGGTGTTGCCGTCGAGCGTTCCATCGCAGAGGGATCCCCCAGCATGGGAACACTCGTTCTCAAGTGCAAAGAATTTTTCCCCGATTTTGAACGCCACGATTTTTCGGCCCTCAATCATTTTGCAAAGGAGTTTTTTATTGTTAAAATCGGCTACCGCTGCAAACGGAATGAATTTTTTCGCGCCAACTATGGGTGCCGATTTTTTTACGGGAATCGGAATCTCCTTTTTCGTCCTTGAGAGTGAGAAGAGAGAAGCGCAGGAAGGCGCTTGCCCCTGAGCCAAATCACTCAGGAGTTTTCCTGCCAACGCCCCGCCGATCATTCCATTGCCGCCAAAACCTGTGGCTACGAAAATTTTTCCACCAGAGTGCGGGTGAGTAAATATATATGGCAAACCATCTTCGGTATGGAGAATGGTTCCGGACCAGGTATGGGTGATTTCGAAATTCCCGGGCAAATGTTCTTTTAAAAAGTTCTCGAGTTTTTCAAAAGGTTTTTGCGTATGAATTTTATCAACATCAATATCAGCGCCGCCAACAATTATGGTATCGGTGCCAACGGTTCGATAGTAGAAATAGGGATCTCCCGTGTCCCAAAAAAGGTTATTGGAGACAGGGAGCTTTTCGTATCGGGCTGCCATGACATAGGAAATTTTCGGCACCACAAGAGACGATAATTCCGGAAATAGCTTTGAGGCATTTCCCATCGCGAGGAGTAATTTCCCGGCGGTCACCGTGCCGGCGGGTGTTTGAACGCTTATTTTCTCTCCGACGGTTATTTCGACCGCTTCGGATTCTTCAAAAATCATGCCGCCTTTTTCAATAATTTTTTGAGCAAGTCCGAGGAGGAATTTTCGCGCATGCCATCTTCCCTCATTTTGAAACCGAATCGCTTCTATAAATGGGAAAGTAAGAGATTTTTCATTTTCGACGAATGTTGCCTGCGGCTCAACTTCTTTATACGTTTGCCATTCTTGTTGTAATACGGTGTCGTTTTTCATGTAACTCCCAAAATTCGAGGTGCAGAGCGAAAAATCGCATGCAATGCCTTCATTCTGAATCAAAGCAAAAAGTTCCTGCTGGGTACTTCGCATGGCTTCAAAAAGTTGTTTCCCAAAATCGAGGCCGTAGCGTTTCTCAATCATAGACATTGATGTGTCCGGCACCCGCGTCAAAAATCCCGTGGTGAGTCCCGTATCGCCGGTCGCGAGATGATTTTTTTCTATGAGCACGACACGGTGACCTTTTTGAGTGAGATGAAAAGCGGCGAGGAGGCCGACGATGCCTCCTCCAATAATGGCGAAATCGGCCACCGCATTTTTCTGGAGTGGCTGAAACCTGAGTTGATCTGGAACCGTTTCTATCCAAACAGATTGCATCATGTAAAAAATACATGTTGAAAGAGATGTGCCGCAAGGTCAAAGACGAACATTTGCTATAATGCGCGCGTGATAAAAGATCTCATCAAAAAAGTGATGCCCCGACCTATGAGAACGGCAGTCCGCACTGCTTATTACAGCGTCCTCGACGTTTTTGATGCCATCACAGGGAATCGCCACGAATTTCAGCCGCCGCGCCGCCTTTTTTATATTGGGGGAGGTGATTACAAAAAAATAGGCGCGGACTATCTGCATCGCTTCATTCACGACTGCGCTTTGAAGCCGGAGGGAAAAGTGCTCGACATAGGCTGCGGCACGGGCCGTATCGCGGTGCCACTCATGGCGTATTTAAATGAGCGCGGCAGCTACGACGGCTTCGATATTGATCCTCGCGGCATTCTGTGGTGCGTCGCCAACATCACTGCCAAAAAACCGAATTTCCGCTTTCTGGCCGCTGATATTTACAATGAAGAATACAACCCAAAGGGCACGCAAAAGGCCCATGAATATCGTTTTCCTTATGCCGATAATACGTTTGATCTCGTGACCCTCATTTCGGTCTTCACTCACATGTTCCCGATGGACATAGAACATTACTTACGCGAAATCTCCCGCGTTACAAAACCTGGAGGGTTCAGCCTCATTACTTACTATTTGTTCAACAAATCCAAGGGCTATCTCAACACTCGTGGCGGCACACTCAACTTTCAGAACGACTGCGGCGCGTATCGCACGATCAGCAAGGAGGTGCCCGAGGCGGCGGTTTGTTGTGATGAGGATTCTATTCTCGGGTTATATAAAAAGTGCGGGTTGGAACTGGCGCATCCCGTGGAGTATGGGAAAAACCGCCAAGACATCATCGTGGCCCGCAAACCTATTTGAGGAAACAGACGTTCGCTGAGAATTTACTCCGTAGCGTTCGTGAGGTTCGGTAAATACTCTCGCGTGATATCGACATTGGTTCCGTCGGGAAGGGTAATAACATCCGTTTCGATACGCATGCCGCCATCTTTTGCCAACCGTTCCATGAGATCCCAGGCAATCAAATCAGCAGTTTTTATTCCATTATCCGCCTTTTCGTCGCGTGCTGCCAAGCGTGCGCGCAGCATGTTATCACAATATATCCCCGGTTCCACGGTCATGGCATATAATGCTCCCAAGGATCCTCGCGGGCTCGTATAACCGGAGCCTACGAGTATCGGATCCGTCGGCATGGCTGGGCTTCTGCCCGTATGATCAATCTGTAATAATCCTTCGTCGTGAACATGGGCGCCAATGGCGTGTCCGACAGAATGCATAATGAGGGCGGCGGCTAATCCTGATTCTCCCGCTCTTTGAGCATCGCATCCGACAATGACCCCAGCATCGATCAAAAGCTGCGCCACTTTCAGATACATTTGCTTTTGAATTTCATTATAATCGGCTCCAGGTTTTACCATCTGCACCAATTCTCGCTGCACCCCATCAAGCCCAGCAAGAATTTGTCTAAATTCGCTACTGACCCCTTCTCGTACATGCGTGCACGTTACATCGGATGCATAGCCATTATGTTGTGCCGCAGCGTCAATCAGTAAAGTACTTCCATCGGTTACCCCATGATTGGGTCTGAAATAATGCAGAATAGCGCCATTGGGACCGAAAGCGACAATAGGTTGATATGGGGAATCGGACTCCGCAATGCCAGCTCCAGCTAAATAGGTACTGAGAATACTTCCTTCAGAAACCGTTCCATCGGTAGGGTTACTATTTACGAAAGCGGCTCTGGCCGCATGGTGCCCAAGCGCGGCTTTCCTTGTAGCGAGAATCATACAGACTATTTCATAGGCGGTCTTCTTGAGCCTGTTCCAATTCAAATGATCCATGAGTGCTTCGGGGGCGTGAACGAGATGCGGACGAGTACGCTGTTGTCTTCTCCATGCAACATCGGGCATGTCTTCCGGACCAAGAAAGGCAGTTCTTTTTGGGAGGGCGCCCCTTAATTTTCCCCAAAGTTCTGCTTGGGTTTTTGCAACCACCACTTCGAAAAACTGATCCGCTCTTTCGGGAACCTCCGCCTGAAGAACCCATCGATTTTCCGGATTCGATTCAACGTATAATTTTGGTTTTTTTTGTGATGGATCAAAGACAACGGCGTGCCCCAAAGTGTAATCTAGTCTTGCAGCACCGTCTTTGGCAGGGGGAACTTTTTTTGGATAAAGCCCTCCAGCCCACCGTGCCATTTCAGGATGGGGGAGCGGTAATACGATGGAGTCACGTCCTATTTGCCGCAGTTCAAGGCCGGAATGTACCACTAAGGCATCGAACTCATTTGCCCTTAAGGCTTCCGCCGTTCGATCTTTCATCTCAGCTAAATGCTCCGCATATAATTCGGCCGGTTCTTCAACACTCAGGAGGGATTCTTTTGATAAGGCCGTCATAGAGGGCAAATATGAGAAGATTGCATCCTAGCAAAAATGGTTTCCTGATGCAATATTACAATTTTTGACAGAAACACACAGTTCGGTATAATTATCCTTAATATGGAGCTTGATATGGAGATTGATCCTGAGAGATCCAAAAGTCTTATTCAGGTAGGGGATGCCGCCTCCGAAGAGACAGCTAGAAGCCTTTTGGTTTCCGCTCACCATTTGGACGATCGGGTCATTTTGGAGTCCATGGTCGCCTTGGCCGATGAAAGGAAAGTGAGCCGAGCTGACGCGCTCGCCGCCATTATTGCTGAAAAAGTTTTGAAATTGGGAATTCCCAAAGGAAGCGGAGTTGTTTTGCCGACAAGCGGAATTATCGATCGCGGTATGACGAATACCAGCCAGGCTGATATTACGCTTACCGCCTTGAGACAAGTTTTGGAAGGTGCCACGACGAACTGGCAAATCGTGGATGCCGGCGTACAACTTGGCGATCGTGCCACTCACTGTGCTGCGGGTTTTTGGGGTAGCCGTCACATTGGACGGGTGATGGATGAGGACCAGCGAAGAGATTACGCAGCTTCCATGGCGAGCCGTGGATATCGCGCGGCATTGAATGCTGCGCAGCGTCAGCCCGAAAGCACCAGAGCGCGGGTGGTGAACGTTACGGTTCCGGAAATCATCAAACGCTTCGGCCACATCGTGCGCATTTTATCTTCCTTCCACGAAGAAGAGCTCGAGTTAGCCGCTGCCAAGAGGCTTCTCTGCTGATTTATTTTATATATGGTTTCTGCTTGATGAGTTCGCACTGAGTTTTCGTCATGTTCCTTCCCGTGCGATCGTAGTTCATGATATTTCCGGCGTCGCGTGCGCCCTGAGCATTTCCATCATCATCGGGTTGATCTTTTACGGCGTTACCGCTGAGCTGATGCGCGAGTTCATGGCCGAGCGTGAGATTATCGCGGTCTCGACGGTTATTAATCGCAAGGCCGCCATTATTTGGATAAGAAAGTCCGAGGATGTTTTTCCCTCCGCGTGGAGCGATGTCCGGCACATACCAAATCTGCACGCACTGGGCATTCCCGGAGAAATTATTTTTAAGATTAGTTTCTTCGGCGGGATCGAGGAGGTTCGGGGTGCCGGTTCCGACATCAATTTTTGCTGTCCAATCCGCTGCGGAAATGGAGTGGAAGTTTATCGTCCAGTTGAGCCAAAACGGGCAGTGCGAGAGCGCTGCCGCTCCATTAAAAACATTCGATGCTTCGTTGACATCGGCCATAGCCTCGGTGCGTGTGGCAGCACCTTCCACGAGCCATACATCAAGGCAAACATCTTTTACTTCTTTGACCGCATACCACCAGCGGAAAAAATCGTCGCCCCATCCGCTGCTCGGATCCAGGTTGATAATTTTTTCTTGGTCGTTGATCACCACGCCGGTCGGCGCATAAATGGTTCCGGAGCCGATGTTTGCGGTGGTCGTGAAGTTCAGGCTCCCGATTGCGAGGATGCCTTCAACGGGCACGGTGCGCGTTGTTTGTTCCACTCGAATGGTTCCATCGCCAACCGTGACTTTTGGCGCATGAAAGCCGTCGCTCGGATCAAGATCCGTGGCGTTTTGAAATAAGAGGTCTTCTTTTTCGTAATTGAAGGTAAATTTATATCCGGCGATTTCCCCTTTGTCTTTCGGGAGGAAAAGATACGCCGGAAAAGAAACAGATTTTCCCGGTTCCAGACCTTTTGGAATGTCGATGACGAGAGGCGAGAAGGGGATTTTTAATTTTCCTACGGCATCTTGTACGGCTCCGCGGTTCAGGTGCGAAACTGTCAGATTCGCCTCGCCCCACGTGTTGGCTTCCACGGTGATCAATGTTTCGTTTCCGGATTTTTCGGTTTTTTTCACGCTGCCGATGTTGTCTGTGGAAATGCGAAAATCCCGAAGATCAGCATCAATCGTATTTCCAAATTTGTCTTGCAGGGTCGCCGACACAACCGCTTCTTTTTTGGATGCACTTTTTACCTGCGGGGTTACGAGGATGAGTTTTACCTCAGCTGGTAAAGCTGGCGCGAAGGTGAGATCCCGCGGAGAGCCTACGGGCGCTGTATTTTGGTAGACGCTCACAGAATACGTCCCCGCCCACTCAGAAGTTATATCCGCAGCATATTTTCCGGTTTCAAATTCTTTCAACTCATACCTTTTTTCAAAATCCCATCCGGCTGAAAGAATGAGATGGAGATCATGTACTCCAGACATGGGTTCGTTCTGCGCATTCACAAGTAAAACCGTCGCTTTGACGGTTTCGCCGGCGCGGGGACTAACCAAGGCAAAATTTATGGAAGTCTGATTGGTGTCGGGCGCTGCGGGAACGGGAGATGGCACCAATGGAAGTTCGATGTCTACGGGGAGGTCATCCGGAGGGGTATTCATAACCAGTGGCAAATCCTTTTCTCCAAAAGTTTCTTCAAATCCTTCCGGATCTTCTATGGCCCGCTTGTCGCACAGAATTTTTTCAGGCAATTGAAAAAGCACTTTTTCCACATTTTTGAAAAGTACATATGCGGCTTCTTTCCGTAAAACCCATTTGCTTTTTATCCCTTGTCTACGGAATTCTTCCAGTACCTCCTTTTTTGGAATCCCAAGAGCACGCGAGAGTACTATCGCCACTTCCTGTTGGCGCAATTTTGCCTTTGGTTTTTGACTCCGCAGCTTCGGCAATTTTTTATCCAAGACGTCCTGATATTTTTTCAGCATGTCGAGAAAATCGCCGCGCGTGATCTTTTCATCCGGATGAAATTTCGGAAGCGAAGGCGCATCGTTTTCTCCGCCCTCAGCGCCGAAACTTGAATCCAAAAGAATCAAAAAATTCGCCGCATGGGTATACCACTGTTGGATCGGAACATCTTCAAAAACGGGTTCTCGATCATACTCAAAAATCTTCGTAACACAGGATTTTATCGACGTTTCCGGAATTCCAGGGCCCGGCGCTAGCGCAGAAACCAAAGTGGCTATGCCAAACATTATGATAAACAGAAGAGCGCCGCTGACAAAGTGAAATTTGGTATTTTTTGTTTTCATTTTGAGATGTCTTTATTCTATTTTAACATAAAAAGACCAACAGGTAAACCCCGTCTTTCCCACACTTTCATGATTCATCTTTCTGAGCGTTTCCGGTCCGTTGCTTGCAGGATTTTTTTTCGGAGCCGGATATTTTTCGGAGTGATTTCAACCAGTTCATCCTCCTCAATAAATTCAAGCGCCTGTTCGAGGGTAAGCAGCTTTGGCGGCGTCAGCATAATGGCATCATCACTGCCCGAGGCGCGCATGTTCGTGAGTTTTTTGCCTTTGCACGCGTTGACGATGATGTCACCCTCTTTCGCATTTTCACCGATAATCATGCCTTCGTACACGTGCGTGACGGGTTCACAGAAAAGCATACCGCGTTCTTGAATTTTCCAAAGCGAATACGAGGCTGTTTCGCCTTCTTCCTGCGAAATTAAAACGCCATTTTTGCGTCGTTCAATCTCGCCCTTTTCGTCTTCGTAGTGCGAAAAACTGTGATCCAAAATCCCTTCGCCGTGCGTTTCCATGATGTACTCGCTTCGAAAACCAATGAGACCCCGCGTGGGAATAAAATATTCAAGTCTTGTTTGACCTTCCCGGCTCACCATGTTTTGCATGATGCCTTTGCGTTTCCCCAATTTTTCGATCACGACACCCGCATACTGCTCCGGCACCGTAGCAATGAGCAGCTCAATGGGTTCTTGAAGTTTTCCGTTCACCGTTTTAAAAATCACCTCCGGCCGCGAAACTTGCACCTCAAAGCCTTCCCGCCGCATGTTTTCGAGTAAAATAGAAAGATGGAGTTCGCCGCGTCCTGAAACCGTATACCCGTCGGAATTCGGAATCGAATCCACCTTCAGCCCCACGTTGGTTTGGAGTTCCCGCTCAAGCCGTTCTTTAATATTACGAGTCGTGACCCATTTTCCTTCCTTCCCGGCAAAAGGGGAGTTGTTCACGAGGAAGTTCATCTTCAAGGTCGGTTCGTCGATTTGGAGGAGAGGAAGCGGATCTGGGCTTTCACTCGCGCAAATGGTTTCTCCAATCGTGATGTCCGAAATGCCAGCCACGGCAGCAAGGTCGCCGCACTCCACGAGCTGTGTTTCGACTTGCTTGAGCCCTTCAAATGAAAAGAGTTTTGTAATCCGGTGTTGTTCCACCGTTCCATCGCGACGGCAGAGGGAGATATTTTTTCCATTTTCCAGTTGTCCCCGAAACACGCGGCCAATCGCAATGCGACCGAGGTAGTTATCATACGCAAGGCTCGCTACCTGCATCTGGAGAGGTTGCGAATTTTTCTCAGGATAAAGCGGAACGTGGGAGAGGATCGTTTCAAAAAGCGGCGTCAGGTCCGTAGAATTTTCTTCGGGCGAGCGTTTTGCAATGCCCTGCTTGCCGATGGTATAGAGGACGGGAAAATCGAGCTGCTCGTTGTTGGCATTTAAATCCACGAAAAGGTCGAATATCATATTAAGCACCTCATCCGGCCGGCTGCCTTTCTTGTCGATTTTGTTAATGAGGACGATCGGTTTGATTCCGAGAGTGAGTGATTTTTGGAGCACGAACTTGGTTTGCGGCATGGGACCTTCTTGGGCATCAACGAGGAGGAGCACGCAGTCGACCATTTTCAAAATTCGCTCCACCTCGCTCGAAAAATCCGCATGTCCCGGAGTATCCACCATATTTATTTTTATATCTTTATAGTGAATCGAGCAGTTTTTCGAGAAAATCGTGATGCCGCGTTCGCGTTCAAGGGGGTTTGAATCCATAACGAGCTCCTCAACCTCTTCATTTTCGCGAAAAGCGCCGCCTTGACGAAGGAGCATGTCGGTGAGCGTCGTTTTTCCGTGGTCGACGTGAGCGATAATCGCGATGTTGAGAACTTTCATAGTATTGAGCGGGAGGATTCTAGAGGGAAAGGGATAAGAATACAACACCTTTGCCCAGGTAAGTTGCTGATGCACATTTTATATGGTAAAATAATATAATGCAAACCTGGAAGAAGGCTATCTGCGGACAGGCCTCAAAATTTTCCAGAAAAAGAAAATACTTTACCAAAATAAAATTTATATTTTATGAGTACACCTCGTGCTGAATATCAGGATGAAAGTAACAGGACTCCCGAGAGGCCCCCTTCCGTTTTTGAAAGGCCGCGCGAGCCGTGGGATAAAAGATCGGACGTAGGAGAGTATGCGAGACGGGAGCGGGCACATTTTGCGGGAAAGCTTTTGTTGTGGGGTGCGATACGTCGGGAAGGAGAAAAAGGCGAGAAAGAAAAAGGGCGGCCGAGGGATCTCGAAAAAGCCTTTCGGGAAGGCGAGGTGGATTTGGAGGGACTGCATGGAAAAAAAGTGGCGCTTGAAGGTACGCGCGCCGATTTAGCAGAACGGTTTGAGGATTTTCGGCAGGCGGAAAAAGTCATGGGACATGCTCTACAGCCATTCGATGGGGAGAAGCGTGATCTGCTTTTTGGCGCATTGGACCACGAACTGAATCCTGAGATGAAACACGATAAGCCGCTTGCGGAAGATGACCAACGGAAATTCGGTGAGGTTCTGCAAGAGCTTGATGCGAGAACTGCCCCAGATCAACAGCACGGGATGCACATGGCGGCGTATCTCTATTTGAAACAAGAGCGAGTATTTGAGGCCGAGGATCAACTTAATGGAACTCGCGAGCAGGCCCTTGTGCGTGAAACAGCAGTGGCGGATTCGCAAGGAGCCGTAAGAAATTTTTTGCAGAGCCAGCCGGGGTTGGCCCGTTCGCTGACTCAAATTGTGCAGGATTCAAGGCGGACCGATGATCAAAAGGTCCGTGCCATCGATTTGGCCCTTGCTCAGCTTGATGATCCGGAACAAAAAGAAATGATGGAAGGATACGTTTCCGTTTTGGCACAGCAGATCCAGTCGGCGCCGGAGCTCGCGAGAAGGATAAAGGACGGAGAGAGAGGTGTTCAAAACGAAAAAGAATCCATCGTGAAGCTTCAAGAGCTTTCCGATCAGGAACAGGCGCTTGCTCAGCTTCCCGAAGATGAGGCTCAAGGAAGACAGGAAGCATCTCTCGAGCGGCATGATATCGTTCCGGAAAATAAGCAAAATTTGGCTTGAATGAATTTACTTCAGCCACTTCCACTTTCCGCACTCATTTTCTTTCTCTCCCCCAAAAAAGATTGTGCAGGATCTTCGATAGCTCCGTTGTTTGTCGACGCGAAATGAATATTCTCTCCCCACGTCCTGTCCTGCGCCTACCGTGGGATTGTAGCAGAGGTAACGAATCCGATTTTCATTAGATGTTTTTTCAATTTCGCACGTCACATTCATGCGATGTCGCTTTTTTTCAATGGATTTTTTGTGGGTAGCAAGATTATATATTCCACCGCGGGCGAATTGTTCGTGAGATTCGTGGGATCGGACTTCAAATCTTAAAATGAATACGAGATCTCCAGAGGTGCACATATATCCGATGAATTGGGTCATAGAATCTCCCACAAAGGCTTCTTTGAGTTCTTTCCATCGATCGGCGTAATCTTGTTCATAGATGCTGGTTGAGTAGGAACAGTCGAAGTCGGGTTCGTGAATTTCTGCTGCAAAGCCGAGCGAAGAAGAGGTGACGAGCGCGATGAGAAGGACGAAGATGAGGCAGGTTTTTTTCATAGGAGACTATGAAGGGATAAAGATTTTTTCGCCCGGAAATCGGGCCTTTGCTCCAAGGAATTCTTCGATGCGGAGCAGTTCGTTATACTTTGCTACTCGGTCGGTGCGCGAGAGCGACCCCGTTTTTATTTGGCCGGTCTCCAGCCCGACTGCCAAGTGCGCAATCGTCGTATCTTCGGTCTCGCCGCTCCGATGCGAAACGACACAAGCGTATCCCGCATCCTTCGCTTGTTCGATGACATCGATGGTTTCGGTGAGAGTGCCGATTTGATTTAATTTAATAAGGATGGCATTGGCAATGCCTTTTTTGATTCCCATCCTGAGCCGTTTTGGATTTGTGACAAAAAGATCATCGCCTACGATCTGGATTTTGTTTCCAAGTTTTTTTGTGAGCCATTGCCATCCTTCCCAATCGTCTTCGCTGCAACCATCTTCAATGGATACCATGGGATATTTTTTTGCGAGTTTTTCGTAGTATGCGATGAGTTCCCCAGCGCCGACATTTCGCTTTTTCCCACCAATGGTGACTTTATATATACCGTTTTTGTAAAATTCACTTGAGGCCGTATCGAGAGCGATAAAGACTTCTCGTCCGGGTTTATATTTTGCGCGCTCACAGGCTTTGAGAATGAGATCGAGGGCTGCTTCATGAGAACGGAGCCGTGGCGCAAATCCTCCTTCATCTCCCACCGTGGTCGCGAGGCTTTTTTCCGAAAGCAGTTTTTTGAGGGCATGAAAAATTTCCACTCCTATGCGCAGCGCTTCGTGAAAGTTCGGTGCACCGGCAGGCACAATCATCATCTCTTGGAATTCGAGTCCGGAGTCCGCATGTACCCCTCCATTGATAACGTTCATCATCGGTACCGGGAGAAGCTGGGATTTTTTGTTGAGGTATTGAAAAAATGGCACACCGACTTCAAGAGCTGCCAGCTTCGCGCATGCTAATGAAACCCCAAGCATAGCATTGGCTCCAAGCTTTGATTTGTTTTGAGTTCCATCGAGTGAGATCAGGGCATCATCAAGGAGTCGCTGACGCTTTACGTCAAATCCTTTGAGTTTTTTTTGCATGACGGTGTTTACATGGAGGACGGCTTTCTGTACGCCTTTTCCGCCATATCGCTTTGGATTTCCATCCCGAAGCTCGAGCGCTTCATGAGAACCGGTAGAGGCGCCACTCGGCACCATGGCCGATGCGGAAAATCGCGCTGACGAGGCAACGACTTCAACGGTCGGATTTCCCCTGGAATCGAGCACTTCTCGAGCGTGAAGAGAGTGTAATTTTGGCATCTTCTCTATAAGAATACATCATATTTTGATTTTTTGCCTTTTGCATTTATAATGCGGTCCGTATGGATATCCAATGGCACGGTCTTTCCTGCTTTACTCTGAAAGGAAAAAACGGCACGCTCGTGACGGATCCTTATGATCGCAGCGCCGCCGGTTTAAAACTGCCGAAATTAAACGCCGATGTGGTGGTGGCGAATAGTGACGATGAATCTCATGCCACGAAGGAGTTCGGGGGAGAGGTGCGCGTTTTTGATTGGCCTGGAGAATACGAAGCAAAAAATATTATTGTGCAAGGAATTTCCGCCTACGATCGGCCACGCGAAAAAGAAGATGGAAAAAAAGATGAGGCGAATCGCGTGATTATTTTTACCATCAAAATCGACGGATTCAACGTATGCCATTTGAGCAACCTCGGCCATAAACTCACGCCGGAAATGCTCGAGGCCATCGGCGACGTGGATATTTTGCTTGTTCCCGTCGGCGGCAGCGTATGCCTCGATGCTAAAAAGGCGCATGAGGTCATTGAGCAGTTGGAACCGCGCATCGTGATCCCCATGTATTACAAAGTGCCTGGCGTAAAATTGCCCCTTGCGGAGATCGGAGGATTTTTGAAAGAAGTTGGATTGCATGCGCCGGTGAGCGAAAAGGTTTTGAAACTCCAGAGCCCGTCGAATTTGCCGCAGGAGCAGACCGAGTTCAAAATCTTGGAACCGGTACTGGGATAGGTTTTATTTTTTGTCCGGGTGCGCTTCGATATAAAAGAAGTTTTTTTTGTGCTTTAATAAATGTGAGCCCCTGTAGTTAAATGGATTATAACAGTCCCGTCCTAAGGGATAGTTGGAGGTTCGATTCCTCCCGGGGGCACCAAATTTTTAAGCTTAGCTTCGCTCGGCGCGGGACCCACAAGACCCGCGCCTCCCTCGCTTCGCGGCCCGCCCGTGGCGGGCCCAATAAGGAAGAACTATTTTTGTAGCTCAACGAAAAAAGCCCCCGTTCATCCCGGAGGCTTTTTTGGAGAAGGCGGATTTACATTTTCTTCTTTTTCTTCGCAGCCTTCTTTGCTTTCTTCTTTTTTGGCATACCGTAGTGTGGTTAAAAAATAAAAAGAAGGAAAATACAATTTTTTTCAGGATTTAATTTTATAATAGAGATTTATATTTTTTTTGTAAAGCACATTTTCTATTTTGCGTTTTAATTTTTATTTTTCATCACTCAAAAATTCATGCGTGCGTTTTTCGTGCATGAGTTCCAAAAACGTAAACGTCCACACGGCGTTTGCAAAAACATTGAGAATGCCCGTGAAGTACGATGCTACGAAAAGCACAAAGAGGCCGACGATCGTTCCTACGATGATGCCGATTTTTGTGAGCGTGAGGGTTGCAAGAAATCCGGCTGAGAAAAAAAGAAGCGCCGGAACGAGGAGCACGGCGATAATATTAATAATGATGCGTAAACCGATGATGAGCATGAGAATGGCGATCAAAAATGTGTGCTGCCAACTTAATACGACGAGTTTGGCGCTGCGACCCATGGAACGTAAGACCGGTTTTTTGTCGAGCACGATAAAAAATTCTGAATAGGTAAAAAGGAGCGTGAGAATAAGTCCGATCACCGCTGCGGCAATAAAAACGGGAAGAAGGGTTGTGAGTGCGCCTGGTCCCAAATTTCGTAAAATGAAGCCCGCTTCTGTGAACAGCGAAAAAAGAGAGAATCCTTTAATAAGGAGGTGGTATTCCAAAAGCGGGAGGAAGGCGAGAAATCCATAGGTAATGCCATCGCTTGTTTTCACTTGTTCGCCTTTGCGTTTTTTGGCGATGATTTGAATGAGGCCGCCCTGGAGGAGGGTTGGGAGAAGCGCGTAGAGAAGGAGAACCACCACAATGGTTATTATTGCCGGAATAAGCAGTTTTTCATTTTGTTTAAGAAAACCGAATGTCGTCGTAATCACCTCCGTTAAAAAACTCCGTGGAGCATCTTCAAAAAGCGGCGAACGCTTGAAGGCAAAGAACTGATAGGTGAGGTAGAGGATTCCGATGAGGGTGGTGAGAAGGGACGGAAAGAACGCGTACCACCACATGAGTTTTTTATTTTCTCGTGTAAAGTACCAAGATTCCGCAATGATATGGCGGGAATTCATCGATCGCCGCGATTATACCATGAAGAAGGTGGTTGCTCCCTGCACTTGCACCAAATTTTTAAATTTGGTAAACTTCTGAGGAGCTATGAAACGGGACCATAAGAAAAAAATTATTACCAAGAACGGGATGCATCCAAAAGACACCGGATCGCATCAGGTTCAGGTGGCCATTCTCACGGAACGTATCGATCAGTTGAGCAAACATCTTGAGGATCATCCGAAGGATAATCATTCTCGGCGCGGTTTGCTCATGATGGTCGGTAAGCGCCGCAAGCTTTTGAATTACTTAAAATCGTCAAATAAAAAGGGCTACGAAGAGCTCCTTGAAAAACTGGACTTACGCAAATAATCTCTTGGAATTTTTTTGGAGGGAGTAACAGGAACATGATTCGCGCTATGCATAGCCGGGTGCATCATGGCATGAGCCACCTTCTTGTCACTTTCATCCCATTGGCTTCAAGAGAAATATATTTCTTAATTTTCTCTCTATGGATCCAATGGCAAAATCTCATTCGGTGGAACTGAATCTTGCTGGTCGCGTGCTCAAACTCACAACCGGTGTTTTTGCGAATCAGGCGCACGGCGCCGTAGTGGCTTCGCTCGGCGATACGCAGATTCTCGCGACCGCCCTCATGACGGACTTTGTGCGCGAAGGCGTGGATTTCTTCCCGCTCATGGTGGATTACGAAGAGCGTTTCTATGCTTCCGGAAAAATTAAAGGAAGCCGTTTTATTAAACGAGAAGGCCGGCCTTCCGATAACGCCGTCTTGACAGCTCGTCTCATCGATCGGCCTATTCGACCGCTCTTTCCGAAAGGCACGGCGAATGACGTGCAGATTATTGCGACGGTCCTCTCCGCCGATTTGGAAGTGGATCCCGGCACCACGGGCATTATCGCCGCTTCAGCAGCTCTCATGATTTCTGGAATGCCATTTTCTGGCCCGGTTGCTGCCGTACGCATGGGATACATAGCCGATAGCGATGGCAAGGATCAGCTCATCGTGAATCCCACCTATGAACAAGTCGAAAAAGGCCGACTCGATCTCGTGGTCGCAGGTACCCTCGATGCCATCACCATGGTGGAAGCGGCAGCAAAGGAAGTGTCGGAAGAAGTTTTGCTTGAAGCCCTTGAAATGGCCCACAAACATATTAAAAAGATATGCCAGATGCAGCTGGATTTTCGAGATGCCTTAAAATTACAACCGCGTCAGCCCATTATTTCGGCAGAAAATGAGGAGGCGGTGAAGGCTGTTTCCGAGACTTGCACTGAGGCGATGCTGAGCGAAGTAACGGGTAAGACAAAAGGCGAGGTAAAAGAGAAGGTGCACGCGCTTGAAGAAAAATTGTTTGAGAAATATGCCAAGCCGATTGAGGAAGGCGTGTTCAGTAAACGCGACTTGAAAGAGGTTTTGAATACGATGTTGGAAAAGAACATGCGCAAAAATATTTTGAAGTCTGAAAAGCGCGTGGATGGGCGCAAGCTGGATGAAATTCGTCCTATTTCATGTGCCGTCGGAATTATTCCTCGGACCCACGGTTCGGGATTCTTTCAGCGCGGTGAAACCCAAGCCCTCAGTCTTACCACACTCGGTTCGCCCGGTGCAGCCCAGATTATAGATACCATGGACGTGGATATGGTGAAGCGGTATATGCATCACTATAACTTTCCGCCGTTCTCCGTCGGGGAGGTGAAGCCGCTCCGAGGAACATCTCGCCGAGAAGTTGGACATGGTGATTTGGCCGAACGTGCTTTACTCGCGGTGCTCCCGACAAAAGAAGAATTTCCCTACACCATGCGTGTCGTATCGGAGATTTTAAGCTGTAACGGTTCGAGCTCTATGGCTTCCGTATGTGGTTCCACTCTTTCCTTGATGGATGCCGGTGTGCCGATCAAGCGGCCGGTTGCTGGTATTGCCATGGGGCTCATCACTTCGGATGATTTTGACGGTAAAAGTGGCACCTACAAAATTCTTACGGACATCCAAGGTTTGGAGGATTTCGCGGGTGATATGGATTTCAAAGTGGCCGGAACCACGAACGGAATCACTGCCCTCCAAATGGATATCAAGGTGAAGGGTATTTCGATCGAGATTATGCGCGAGGCTCTTGCGAAAGCCCAAAAAGCGAGGTCCCAGATTTTGGAGGAGATGCTCAAAGTACTGCCTCAGCCACGCAAGGAACTTTCTCCACACGCGCCGCTCATTATGAGTATCCAGATTAAGCCGGAGCAGATCCGTGAGGTTATTGGAAAGGGAGGTGAGACGATTCAGAAGATTACCAAGGAAACAGGATGTGAAATTGATATCGAGCAAGATGGATTGGTTATGGTTACGGCGCCAAATCAGGAGAAGGGCAAGCTGGCGCGCGAGTGGATCGAAAAAATCACTTATATCCCTAAAGTCGGCGATGTGTTCGAAGGGAAGGTGGTGAGACTTATGGAATTTGGAGCATTTGTGGAATTTGCGCCGGGCAAAGACGGACTCGTGCACATTTCGCAGTTGGATCATCAGAGAGTGAACCACGTAGAAGATGCAGTGAAACTCGGCGATACCGTGAAGGTAAAATTGGTGGAGATCGATGATCAGGGTCGATTTAACCTTTCGCGAAAAGCCACGATGCCACTTCCTCCCGGGATGACGGCGACGCCGGATATTACAAGACGCCCGCCGCCGCGCGGTGGCAGCGGAGGCCATGGAGGGCCACGAAGAAGGTTTTAGGGCCTAGTTGATTTGCCTTCCTTTAAGCTTCCACTCGCCTTCGTCTTCCTCTTCCGCTTTTGTGATAACAAAACCCGAAGCGAGCACTACCTCATCGCGAATGGTCTGGACCGGGGCGCCCTCAACTACCTGACCAACAAAAAGGGTTCCATTTGCGCTTACTCGGTGGGTTTCATCGGCAATCCTCACCAAGACGTCGTTGTCCGGACTCGTGATGGGTTCGACGCGAAAGCCGGTTACAAGATCTCCATCCATAGTATTGAAGTTATAATATATTGAAAGACTCCTTTTGCACAGCTCCTCGCTAGATGTCGAGCAGCAGTAATTTCACCGTGTTCTCCACATCCTTTACCTCCAAAAAGTGTGGGTACACTTTAATATTGTTGAGCCGGAGGTTGTAGTAGAGGAGGGGCCGGATCATGCTGGAAATCAAAATATTCACACGCTCTGTCTTGAGGTATTTTGAGATTTCCGAAATTTGATTAATGGTAAACTGCGCTGGCTGACTATAGAATTTTTGAATGGCACCGTTGCGAATTTCCACGAAGAAAAAGCGAAAAGGCTCCTTTGGGTTTTCGGCAATTTCCGAGTGCAGGCCGTTTTCGCGGCTGATGGGAATGGCCACTCGTGCGAGTACGGGTTTCGGCGGATCGATATACAGGACGAGATCACCGAGGTGCTCCACGTTTCTTTCAACATCGCGATCAAGACGATGAATTTCATCCCGCAGATCTTTGCTGTCCGTGAAGGGATTAATTTCCAAAAATACCTCTCCAAAAATGTACGTACCTGCGTGGCGGAGCCGGATATTTTTCACGGCCGTCACAATCTTTGATTTTTCCAAAATCGCGCGAATTTTTTCTGTTACCTCGGGTTCATTCCAGTAATCGAGGAGGTAGAAAATGGCATTTTTGCCGTGATTGAGTCCCGTCCACATGATGATGAGTGCGAGGAGCATTCCAATTGAGCCTTCTACGTATGGGATATTAAACTGATCAGCCACGACGCTTCCAAGAACGCCGAGCGAAACAAAGGCGTCGTTGCGTTTATCCTGAGCAGAAGCCATGAGGGCGGTTGAATTGATTTCCTGGGCTGTCTTTTTTTGATAGAGAAAGGTGAAGAGCGAGACCACGATGGAAATAATTGACGTGATAATACCGACATCATGAGAGCTCGTTTTTACTTCAACGAAAAATCGATCGAAACTTTCTTGAGCGATGCGAAATCCCGCATAGAAAATAAGTATCGAAATGATGAGGGTCGTGAATGTTTCGACCCGGTGGTAGCCGTATTTGAAGGTATTACTGGCTTTTTGTTGAGAGAGTTTGAGTCCGACAAAAATGGCTACCATGGTAATGATATCCGCAAAACTTCCAATGGCATCACCAACAAGGGAGACAATGTTTGTGACATAACCTCCATAGGCTTTTACGATGGTGAGGGCGACTAATACAAAAAGGCTGTTTCGCGCGACGCTCGTGGCGTGCTTTAAATTCTCCACGTGGATCTGTTTTTTGCTGATTAGTTTTTGTTCCATATTGTGTCCGGGCATATTCCGGATTCTGTTTATTTTACCACAAAATAGCCTGACTGGCTAGCTAGCTGCAGGGGCTGTCTTTGTCTATTTGCTCTTCCGTTTTTTCCATTCTTTTTTCCATTCTGCCCATTCACTCGCTATTTTCTTCATTTCACTTCTAAGGTCTCCTATTTCACTTCTAAAGTCGCTTATTTCATCTCTAAAGTCTCTTATTTCATCTTCCATCCGTCTCATTTGGGCAGCCTGAAACTTCTGTTCGAGTTCCATATTGATAACTCGATGGAGAATTTCATCGAGATTACTCAGCGCTTTGGTGAGTTCATTTACTTGGAGAGCAACCATATCGAGATCCCTTTGCAGGGCATAAAGTTCTTTCGCCATGGGTGGAGGGAGTTAAGAAATATGCCGACCACCCTAGCAGAACGAGATGAATTTTTTCTAAACTTTTTATGAATTTTCCGTGAAATGGGATCCTACTTTATTCCAGGAATATTCACAGGATCAATCATTTGTTATTGCTCTTTTTCTGTTTCATTCTCTGTTTTCCTTCGGGGCAGTATGGGAGGAGGGGACAAATGCCGCACTTTGGATTTGGTCGGCAGATTTTGCGTCCATGCGCGATGAGTTGCATGTGGAGGGAAATCCAAAGGGATTGAGGAAGTGTTTTCTCAAGTTCATCGGTCGTATTGTCTGCCGTTTTGGCATGTGCGAGGGCAAGTCGATTGGCGACGCGAAATACGTGTCGATCAACGGGAAATGCTGGAATACCGAAAGCTTGCGAGAGAACAACGCTTGCCGTTTTTCGCCCTACTCCCGGAAGAGTTTGCAGAGCCTCAAGCGAACTTGGAACCTTGCCTTCAAAGTTTTCTACCAGTGTGCGTGACGCGCCCATCACGCTTTTCGTTTTTGCGCGATAAAAGCCCGTTGATTTTATGAGAATCATGAGTTTCTTCTTGCCGAGTTTCACCATTTTTTCGGGTGTGTTCGCCGCCCGAAAGAGCGCCGGTGTTACCAAATTCACGCGTTCATCGGTGCACTGGGCTGAAAGAATCGTGGCAATGAGTGATTCGAATGGGTTTTTGAAACGCAGCGACGGACGCGGATCCGGATAAAGTTTTGTGAGGCCCTCAACAATTTTTTTCACTCGCGCATCCACAGCGTCATCATACCATCACTCTGTCACCACCAAGGTACCTGTCATACCAGCTTCTTTGTGGCCCGGCACTCCACATGTAATCGGAAAGCTGCCAGTTTTCGTCGGGGTGAAAGTGGTCGATGCCGATGCGCTGTTCAAGGTGAGGTTGACGCCGAATTCTGTGATCGTGAAGGTGTGGCCGCCTTTGTTGGTGATACTCACTTGCACGGGCTGATTTACTTTTACGGTGATGGTACTTGGTTTGAAAAAAAGATTTCCCGATTCAACGGAAACTTTTTGCACGATCGACACGGGAGGAGGTGGTGGGATGGGTTTCGCAGACACAGGGACCGGTGGTGCCGATGGTTCTACGGGAGGTGGAGGGGTCGGTGCAGCGGGAGGTGTAACTGCGCTAGGTTCTTGCGGAGGTGCTACCGCCGGTTGGGTCGGGGGGGATTGCGAAAAACAGCCGCTGAATAAGACAGAAGCAATAACGAGAGACATGAAGATTGTCGGAACTTTTTTTATCATGGCGTCATTCTAGCACAGTCCAGTTTTTCCTCCAGGAGAGTTTGCTAGATATCATATTTTATGTTATAATTATTCTAATAAAATGAAAACAAAAATCTCCAAAAATACTCAAAAAGTTTGGATTGGTATTGGTATCACTCTCCTCCTTCTGTTTTTCGGACTCACCTTCAGTAATTTTAACTTTTTGAAGGGGAGCATTCGTCGGAGCGCCGAGGATACTTTCCAAAGCTTCTGCAGAACTCTTTGGGGAGATTTTGATCCTCACAATAATACTTGCCAGTACGTCGACACTATTTATGATGATATAACACAGCTTGAAGAACGGCATAACGCATTCCCGGCATTTTGCGAAAGCTATCAAAATTTTGGTGCGGTCTGGCATGACGATGCCTTTGAGTGTGAATGGCGAGGATTTTCCTATGGAAGCGAAGGGTGGCTTATGAGTCAGCTGAAGGATTTTAAACGAGTATGTACGAATGTATACTCTCTCGAATGGCATGACGACGACCATTCATGTGAGATAGACGGAGTTCGCTATAATACGGCCAATGCATTGGAACGCGTGCCAGCTGTTCAGTTTGCAAGTTTTTGCATTGTAAAAAAAGCTTTTGGTTTTGGAACAGATTGGCATCCAGAAAATAGAACTTGTGAATACAAAAATATTGCCTATGACAGTGAGGCTGCTCTCCGTGCGGCGTTCCAAGAATTAGAAGCTTTACGTGAATTCTGTTTGCAGATTGTGAATGCGGAGTGGGTACCGGCGGCACAAGCAGGAATGATTGATCATTGTATGTGGGGTCCGCCGTCAGGAAGATATTTTAGTAAAATTGAATTAGAGACAGCCATACAAGATTTGCAAACGCAGTGTAGCCAAACCGAAGGGGCATTGTGGAATGACGGAGAGAAAAAATGCGTCTTTCAAGATAGAGATTTCTACACCAGTAGTGATCTTGCAAGACAACTGGCTCTCGCGAATGTAGAGCCGTTCAAAACGCTCTGCGAAGAAACTGATGGTGCCATTTGGCATGAAGAAACGAGCATCTGTGATTACCAGGGTACGTCATATGACGCAACGGGAATACGTCATCTTCGGGCAATGGTAGATATGGAACAAGCACACACCATTTGTGACCAAATCGAAAATGCCATTTGGCACTATAATCAAGGTTGCGAATGGGGTGGGTTTACCATTTCTTCACCATACAATCTCTTAGGGCAAATTCAAGAAGTGAAAGATGAGTGCGCACGGACAGAAGGTGGTGTGTGGAATGACGACGAGAAAAAATGTGAATTTGAAGGAAGATCATATTATAATGCAAATCTCTTGAGAGATAATGCAGAGCCCGTGAGCCTTCGGGCCCTCTGTTCTCAGGCGGATGGTAATTTTGTTGAAGACGAAACAAGATGCGAATTATTCGACCAGCAATTTGATCTACATGGACGTTTAGGCCTCAATGAATTGCGTTTTGTGGTGAACCACCTGGATTTTATTACATATTGTCGTTCTCTTAACGTCGGAGAGTGGGTTTTTGGGAATATCGAGTCTATGAGCTGTACTGTTGACGGAATATTACGATTTGATGAACTTTTCGAATTAAGGAACTACATAGCGAACCTCCCTGATCCTGATCCAGCCCCTGTCCCTGATCCTGATCCTGATCCAGCCCCTGTCCCTGATCCTGATCCTGATCCAGCCCCTGTCCCTGATCCTGATCCAGCCCCTGTCCCTGATCCTGATCCTGATCCAGCCCCTGTCCCTGATCCAAGTCCTGGGCCCAGCCCTAGTCCGGGACCTGCACCGTCACCTGCTCCAGCTCCAGCTCCGTCGGGCGGAGGCGGAGGTGGAGGCGGAGGTGGCGGTGGTTTCATTAGCTTTATTGCACCTCCTGTAAAACCCCCCGTTGTTGTAAAAGTAGCGAAACAAACAGTACAAGCAGAAATAAAAGGACTTGAGTTAAAAATCAAAGCACTGAGCAAGAAAATCGCTAAGTCAAAATCAAAGAAAGAGAAAAAAACACTTAGAAAAGAACTGAGCGTTTTAAAAAAGCAGTTGAAAACTGCACAGATGAAGGCCGTCGCTGAAGCAAAACTCCGGAAAGCGGCCGTGAAGAAATCTCCCAAAAAAGCCAAAAAAATCGCCGCAAAAACCACCAAAGGTAAGGCGAAATCCAAGAAAAAAACTCTCCGTGGAGCTCTTCAGGCCAGCCCCGAACAAGTCGTGCTTTCCCCATATCAAATCGTAGTCATTGCCGTGAGTTTCCTCATTGTTTTTGCGCTTGCCTTCTTCATTCAATGGCGAGACAAGCGAGCGGAAACCTCGCAAAAACATGTCGAATCATTCTCCGTCCTCATGAGTGTTTTCTTTTGGGGAGTTGCCACAACCTTCCTCCTCAAAATGTTTTTTGATGTCATATATTTCTATTTCCCAAGCACCAGCGATTCGCAGTGGTTTTTTGTCACGAGCCTCTTCCTGGAAGAACTCGCAAAAATTGCCGCTCTCATAATCGGTCTCGGCGTCGCCGGAAAACTCTTCAACGAACTCAGCGACGGAGTTATTTACACCGCTTTTGCTGCGCTCGGTTTTCTGTTCCTCGAGAACATAATCTACGTTCTCCAGTTTGCCACGGACGCACGCAGTTTTGCGGAAATATTCATCGGGCGCAACATCTTCACGCTCGGACTCCATTTCTTCACCATCATTTTTGGAGTACATTTTGCCTTTGCGTACCTTTTTGCAACGCGCGGGGCTGGAAAATCTCCCGTTCAACCTTGGCAAATATTGCGGCATCTCAAAATTCTTTGGCAGCAGTTTGGGTGGCTATTTTTCCTCTGGCTTCCGGTTGCTCCTTTCATCACCCTCTGGAAATTTTTCTCGAAAGGGCTCAAGCTCCTCACCATTCCCGAAATGCTCTGGTCCGGCTTGCTCCTCTCATTCTACCTCCATCTTGCCTATGATCTCATTATCGGTTATGAATTCGCAACGGTATGGTTTGGCAAACTGGTCCAAGGCGCCACCTTCCTTGGTATCATCGTATTCCTGTGGGTCATTTTTCAATACTTCCCGAAGCTCGATGTGGCGGTGAAAGATGTGAAGGAGATAAAGACGAAGGCGTAATATGACCCCTGAGAGAAAACACGATCTTGCAGACCTCTACCGGTTGTATGAAGGGCGTTGTCCAGTGCTCGACTCTTCTTCGGTTCAGAAAGTTGATTTAAAAATTGAGAGGAAGTCACTCGTGAATCTTGTAACGGGTCCTATGTCCAAGATCGCAAAGGATTACGACGCGGTAAATAAAGGAGATGCGGAAAATACCATAGAGAATGGGCGTTGGGGCGATGGCGAATCACGCACGGTATATAACGCAACCTCTCCACAGAATGAGTCCATTGCTTTTTCTGTGAGGAAAAGTTTTAGGCGCATACATGACGATGTGCAGGATGATGCCGGAACATATCCACCTCATCCTGCAGGCGAAGAAAGCGAGAGCATTTTTTTTGAGCTCTATAATGGCGCCACTGAAATTGGCGGGTATCGATTGGACCGCGGGATGGCCCAAACGGCACGTCATGAGTGGGCGCTCAATGACCGGCTTGTGCTCGACGAATACCGCGAACAGGGTTTCGGGGGTGCTCTTTTGGCCGCAACCGAATCATTCGCGCAGCACAGGGCTAACCTTGAGGCTACGCCACAGAAACTTACCGCCAATGTTGGGCAGCCAAGCGTGCTGTTTATGCTTTTAAATAAGGGATTTGTGGCACGGAGCGAAGAAGACCAAAAACGTATCGATATGGTGCTCAGTGCTGATCCAAACCTTGAACTTGATCACGCCGTCGTGAAACGTGAAAATGATGAATGGGAACCACAAAAATATAAGGATCCCTATGTTTTTACAAAGGGCACGATATTGAAAAGCGAGGTGAATGCCCTGCGCATCAATCTCGAAAAAACATTTCAACCGAAGGTGGGCCCTGTTGAAACGGACATTTCAGCAGCTCGAGGCAGAATTCTGGATGTTTCTACCGTGAAGTAGCACCGTTCGGTTTTTCTGTTGTATCAGGGTAAATTTCATGGTAAATTTTGGCCTTTGTTATGGCTGAAATACCCTTGAAGCGACCAGATCAAGCAGCTTTGCAGCATGCCGAGCGCATAGGCCCTACTTTAGTAGATGCGCTTACCGGTGACACGAATGCGAGATTGCAAGTAATACTCAATGCTGTCCTTGGCGATTCAGTCATTGCAGCCAAATTTCAAGGATCATCCATCCGCCGTACTGCGATGGCTGTTAAGGTAGTGAAATTATTGCTCGAAAAAGCCGGCGTAGATCCAGAAACCGTGCATGATATGAGTATTGGCGACGTGGCGTGGCCTGAATTCGTACAATTAGCCGCTCATACTTTGTTAAGAGCTTCGTATATTCATCATTCGAGGCTTTATGAGGAAGAAGGGCCCGGGTATGATCTTGATTCGCAGGGAACACCGGAAGCGCGAGAAGCACTTGTCGATACTTTTGATTATCATTACCGATTTTCAGAAGTTCCTGATTTGCCTGCGAAGCTTTCCGCCAATATGTGCTTGATGCCAGGCGGCATGCGGACATTGGATGATCTTGCAGGAGCGCTCGCAGGAGCAGCATGTGAAACTCCTCATCCGCATAGGTTTATTTCACCGGATAGCAGCTTTGCAACGTGGCACGAAATCGTTCGTAAAAAAGCGAGAGGACGACCGCAGGTGTCCGTGCACAAAATTGCAACCGAACAAAAAGACGGCCTCCATCTGACTGCTGATAAAGTTCGCGAATTTCATGAAGCGAATCCTGCGCATGGTACTGAGACTTGGTACATTACGCCGGTTTCTAATCCTTCCGGTAATGTTATGACTCCGGAACAATTGTTTGAAACATGTAATGAGATTTTGCGTTTGAATTCGGAGGCGGTAATTATTCTGGATTGCGCGTATATACGGACGCTTACGCCCGATCGAGCCAAGCTCCTTATGCAGCCGATAATACAGAATGCGCATATTTTAGACCGTATTGTTTTTGTAGAAAGTTTTTCGAAAACGCACGGATTCTGCGGCGAACGACTTGGGTGTTTCTTTTCTGCAAATGAGAAACTTTTCGCGATATTGCAGAATCATCATATGGTTATTTCCGCAGGCGACGGATTATATAGGAGCGCACTTGCTCTCGCGATAGCAGAAAGTACACCGCAGCAAGTTGCAGTTTTTAATCGTATGCATGCTTCGTGGGCGGCAGAAAAAAAAGGTCTTTATAATTTTCTTCGGCAGCCGCAATTCGCACATCTTTTTGACGAGGATCAAAGTCATATTGATGAAGCGGACCTCGGAGAACCAATGGGGCTTTATTTGCTTATGAAATTGAAGCCGGGAGTAACTCCTATACAGGTTGCCGTCGAAACCCACTGTCTCGGGGTTGAAACAAAGTTGGATTCCGGAACGTATGTGCGTTTTGCCCTCGGGAAGATTACAAAACCGATGTATGGCGCTCTTTAGTCACTTATGGAGCGAAGCGCGCGATCGTGGATTTTTGAAAATAACAAAAGTGCCACCGTTGCTCCAATAAGCGCTAGGAACATGTCGCTTTGCGTATCCCAAATATATCCTTGCGTCCCCAGGAATGAATCGCCGGCGCTTCCGGTTGTCACCGAAACCCACCACTCAACAATTTCATATAAAGCGCTTATAGCGAGGCAAACACAGAGAATGAGAAAGGAAAGCCATTTGCTTTTCTTGAGAGGCGAAGTGCGAAGCAGCAGCTCTCGAACAACAAGTGCAGGGAAAAAACCTTGGGCAAAATGGCCTATTTTATCGTAATTATTTCGGCCAAAAATTCCGATGTCCCGCAGCCAATTAAATGCCGGCACCTCGGCGTAGGTATAATGTCCGCCAATCATCAAAATGACTGCATGAATAAGAATCGCGGTATATAACAGCGTTGTGAGTCGAAATTTATTATACGTAAAAATTATTACCACGAGGCCAACAAGAGCCGGCACTACCTCCAAAAACCACGTGAAATAATCATGAGGATTTATAGCGGACCATCCGAGGACGATGAAGAATATAATAAGTAATACAGCATGGTATCGCTTCATAAGACGAATATAGCATAAGGGGACCACCACAACTGAACCATCCGAACTACTTTACATAATCGCTATTTTGGTGTATAATAATATCAGTAATATTTCTTAATAAAATAAACATGAAATCTAAATTGTTAACAGCAGTGCTCGTGGGAGTCTTCGCGCTTTCGGTATCGGCGGTCAGTTTAGCTGTAAATAAAAGTGCCGCGGACGAGCCATCAACCAGCGTAAAATCTAGCATCGTGAAAGCTAAAAAGTTAAAGAAGGCGAAAAAGGCAAAAAAAGCAAAGAAGGCGAAAAAATTAAAAAGTGGTACACCTGCTGAAACTGGTGCACCGTCGGAAACTCCGACTGCAGAACCAGCTCCAGCTGCACAGCCAGCCGCTGGTGCAGTATCTGAACATACCGCAGATGTAACTTTGAAATGCGGTAGTAAGGATATTTTTCTCCAATTTGTAGACAGGCCAGCACCAGAAGTACAACTTGATCAATGGAATCCTGATTATGGGCATGTAAAAGATGGTCCTGGTCAACTTAATGATAAACGAAAGGAATGTGTGCAATCTGTCCTCGATACCTGGCGTGAAGACTTCAAACATGGCACCGGCAAGACCTATCCTGATAAGCTGATGCAACAGAGATTGGGCGTTGCCCCTGTGGAATATATAGACACATTCTATTCGGATGGACGAAAGATGTGGAAGTACTATTTTAGCGGGGATAGCATTTTGAAGTCACTTGGAGACAAATTTGCTCCTACTGATGAAAACACCGGCATGAAGGGCTCGCCATGCTACAAATACACGATCACTGACGGTCGTGCTATGCCAAAGATTGCTGCGGATTCTGCAATGGTAGGAATATGGACTACCTCGTGGCGGGAGAATGGGACGGTCGTCGATAATCCAACGTGCTCAAAGCCCGATGAAAACACGTAAAAGAGTAATCTTTTAGGGACGTGATCTTAAAAGCGGGAGAAGTTAAAAGCTCCCGCTTTTTTACTACCCCTTTCTGCCTCAGGCGGGTGCCGGGTGTGTATCGCCCGGCCAAAACGGCAAACGAACGAACCCCGAAATTACGGGACCACATCATCGGTCAAAAAGCTGCCGTGGGTCGCCGCGGCGCTGCGGGCGCAAAATTCCGAATGGAGCGGCCTCCTTCGCGAAGTGCGGACTTATATTTCAGGTGTTGGCTTATCGACTCGCGGATCCATATAAAAAGCTTTGTACCCCTGCGGGATCATATTCTCATCAATATATTTTTTGTCACGTTGATACGCTATCTGTACGGCTTCTATGTCGGCATCCATATCTACAACATGCCATCCTTTTTTTGCATAGCTAGAAAGCACCTCTGGGTTCACAGATGCTCCATGCCAAATTGGCGTTTCTCCCTCGGTATCCTCCGCATATTGAAACACATACTGTTGAAGAGTCGGATGAAGTTTTCTTCCTCTATATTTATGCAATGTGGAAGCCTTACCGAGAGATAAAACGGGCCGCCCGTCATGAGTCTCTCCGAACTTGTCATATGCTAAAACGCTTACAATGCGACCATCAAGTTCTATTCCAAAAACTCGGCCTTTGGACATGCGCCGCGTAAAACTTCCCTGGTCCTTATTTTTGGTTGAGCCGCGTCTGCTATACGCGTCAAAATGTTCTTCGGCACTGAGATCAGGATAAATGAGATCTAATTTATCATCTGACATAGCAAGTTTTCGTAGCAATGGAATGCCTTTAATTCTTTCTCGTACTTTAAAAAGGGTTCCCCTTAATTTTTGTTTTTGCGCTGCATGGCGTATGTCTTTTCGAGGAGCTGCATTCACATCGGCTAGATTTCTTGCATGCTCCTGAAGATCTTTATCGGTAATATAATCAGGTGCAATCCTAAGAACTCGAGCCTGTTGTCCACCAATATCAAGTTCCGCGAGCACTTCACTTGACTCAAATAATGGTTCATTTTCGTCCGATTTTAAATTTTGTGACATCCACTCATTATACCTGTAAAAACCCTCGTTTGAGAAGAGAGATTTGGAGCGGCTTACTCCGCGAAGTGCGAATCGGAATCGTGCAAAATAATAAAGCTTCTAGATTGGCACAGGAGATTAGTTCTACAGCGAAAACTACCATGCCTCAGCAAACACTATATTCAAGGAACAAGAAAGATAAGGAAGTACATTGACTCCCGCTTATTTTTTCTTGTCCTTCTTCGGTTTCTTTGTCTCTTTTCGATGACGATTATTTCCTTTACCCATAGGTCTTCATTGTACACCAGAATACTGCTGCGCCGCAAAAAAGTTTGAATTTACCGTTTGGAGCGGGTAAGGGGAGTCGAACCCCTGTCCACTGATTGGCAACCAGTTGTAATAGCCGTTATACTATACCCGCATTTTTTTGACGCCCCTTATTTATACTGCACTTCGACCGGTGACTCAACCGTTTTTATCGGCGTAGAATATCGGCCGTCTTTTTCTGAAAGAACAAAGCGAATTTCATATTTTCCATCGGCTCCGAGCACTTTTTCAAAAAGGTGCTCATACGTTCCATTCACGGTTTGACCGGCAGGAATTTCTTTGTCCAAAAACTGGAGGACCGTATAAGAAAGTTCATTTTCTCTCGCCAGGCCCAGTACCATTTCGTATTGGTCTGTCGTAAGATTTACCTCCGAACGATTCGTGATCGAATACGATATTTTGGCCTTTTGTTTGAGGAAGTTTGCTCTGTTCAAAACAACACTGGAAGGATTGATCGTCACCGTCATGTCGATTTTTTGACCGAAATCTTCGCCCGCAGCGCATCCGGCAAGAAAAATTATTCCAGCGCTCAAGGTGCAAATAAGCAATTTTTTCATGGCGTTATTATGGCATAGAGCCGGTTAGAGAGCCAAAAGAAAAGGAAGGTCGCAAGATATGCCGCGAGCGTTCCTATCCAAATTCCCCAAGCGGGGAAGGTCAGCGCCGCAATCAAGGCATATACCATGAATCCGACCGATCCGGGAAAGAAGAGGGAGCGCGCCACTGCGGGAATGACCGCTTTGCCTTGGAGGTGATAGTAAATGAGAAAAGTGGAAGCGAAGGCCGCGGGGAATGCAGAAAACAGGCCGCCCCAAATATTGCCGAGCGTATTCGCGAGGACGACGATGAGAGGGATGATCGTGCCGCCGATGATCGAGCGGATAGCAATATGCACCGGTGTCATGGGAAAAGTTTTTAGTTGATGAACTTGCGGCAAGCGTTTTACAAAGAAATATCCCATGATAATCAGAGGGAGACCGTAGAGGAAGGCGGAACTGGCAAAACTGGCTGGTGGAAATTGCAGAAGAAGATAAGCAGGAACCGCCCATGCCAAAAGTCCACCCATCACACTCAGGAGAAATCCAAATCGCGAAAGCAGTGCAAAGACCGCCACAAAGAGGTAGTCGGGCCCGAGCGCCGCCGGAACGATACGCGCCGCTTCCACCACATCTTGGGGCGTTTTTGTAAAACCGACGAAAAACAATCCAAGCGCGAGAGTGGAGGGAACCGTCAAAACGATGCTGCGCCATTTGCCCTTAACCCGTTCCGCGATCAATGTTTGGAGCGCAATGAATATCCCGCCGGCGAGGAAGGAGATGATGAGGCGCAGGGTGAAAAACATGAGGATTTGGTGCCAGGGGGCAGGATCGAACTGCCGACACCACGCTCTTCAGGCGCGTGCTCTACCACTGAGCTACCCTGGCATTTGGACTTTAAAACAAACTATCCAAATCCTAATGATGCTCGGAGTAAAAGGCAATGCATTATCTGGCCTCATTTACTTTGATTCAGCTGGAAGCTCGCATTTTGTTTTTTCTGCGAGCACTTCCAGTGGCAACGTACTTTCAATGCGGGATCCATCAGCGAATTCCCAGGTTGGGGTGCCTTGAATATTTTTCGCTTGGCAGAGTTCTGGTTTTGCATTGTCTCCGCGTGCATCACACTCCACATAGTTGATTTCACGGAAGGCGGCTTTGCCGAACATGCGTTTTTGGTCTTCGCAGTGAGAACACCAGTACACGCCGTACATCGTCGCTTTTTTCCCCGTGAGACATTTTGCAAAACTCACGTATCGATCGCCGAGCGCATCAGTTCCGCAACCAGCAAGTCCAAGGCTCGTGATCAAAGTTAGGCAGGTGATTTTGAGGAAGTTCGCCATAGCATGAGGGAAGTAATAAATATAAGAAGGATGATGATTTGCGAGGTGATGCAGAGGAGACAGAGCGCACCGAGCCAGAAAAATTCCACAAAGGTGAGATAGAAAGAGAAGAGAAGGGCCCCGCCAGAAAGAATCACAAGAGCCGGTCGGCCCATGTGTTCCTTCCGGCGCGTCAAAAGCATTCCGGCAAGCCCTGCGAGCACGAGGTATCCGATTATGCCGATGATGGCCACGGGTATGCCGGCGATTTCTGAATATTTGCTTTTGTTTACAATATCGCAGCTCACGACATTATTGAGATTGCAGAATGATCTGCCGGACGGGCGGTAATGCTGGTAGGTAGCGTACGCACTCACAAACACACCGAGTATAGAAAAAATCAATATCGTAAGTGCCAATTTTTTCTGATATGAATGCATATTATTCTAGAAATGGAAATTTTTTCACGAGAGCGGTTTGAGACCACCATTTCCCAAAACCTAGCCAATGACCGGTATTTTCAAGCGTAAATCCAATGAGAATGAGAATGTAAATAATGTGTTGGTCCATAAATGGATTTGTTTTCGGTAGGAGGAGCGCAGTCCATATGAAAAACATTAAGAGTGATCCAGAGTATCCAGCAATTTTTACTCCCATGCCAAGTATGAGCGCAAGACCGATCAAAAGCATGCCCAGCATATAGAGCCAATCCACCACCGGACTTCCAGCGAGCGAGTGGAATATTTCAACGAAAGGTCCTTTCGTTCCGCCTTGGAGAAAACCTGTTGTAGGAGATGCTCCCGCGAGCCACGATTTATCGGCCGTAGTAGAAAACCCCAGACCAAAGGTTTTGTCGAGGAATGACCAGAGGAAGATCCACCCCATACTTATCCTGAGGAGGCCTAAAAGAATTTGATTCTTTGATATGGACATAAAGTAAATAAGTTTAAAATGTAAAAAAACGTATCGCTTAAAAAGAACCGTCGAAAACGATGTATTGCTATTTATGCTGGACGATGGTTTGTAGCCATTTATTTTGAGAGATGCCGAACTGAGAAGGATGAGATTTGAGAGATTCAAACGAAGGTGCGTCAAAATGGAAATCGACTAAGTGGGTTAGATTGAGAGAAGGCGGGACGGGATAGATGTTTAAGGACGAAGATTTATCGGCTTGTTGCAATGCACAACAGAAGCATTTTTCCGTCGCTCCTGTTTTTTTGGCTCCTGCGCAGGCCATGCTGGCTCCGTGGGGATTTGAAAAAGCCATCAGCCCCACATGGTTGATCTGGAAAAAGAGAAGAGCAACGAACATTCCCGTGATGACCGCTTTTCTCTTCATATACGGTAAGTATGCTCATTTGGTTCTCGAAAAACAATTGAATTTGCTATACTCGCCGCATGAATCCTATTGATCCCTCCAAAGATGAGCTCTTAAAAAAGCAGATTTCTCAATATGCTCTTGCCGAGGATCGAGGGGTATCCCTCCTTTCCCAGATGCTCGAATTTGTGCCCGGCGACGAAGAGCGAGTGTTTCTTGTAGGCCAGGTGGAGGATGAAAAAAAGCACAACCGGCTCTTTTCAGAGCGTGCAGATGAACTTGGGGTTGAGGAACAATTCTTTACCGAGAGCCTGGAGTGGCTCTATGATTTTGGTCAGGAGTGTGTGGATAAAAAAGATTGGCTTCTCTGTGTGACATGCCAGAGCGTTATCGAGGAACTCGCCATGGCGTCCTTCGCAGTTTTTTTCCAAAGGGCGGATGAAAAAACGCGAAAAATTCTTTTGGAAATCATCGATGATGAAAAACGCCATCTGGATTTTGCTCTCTGGCAGATCGGAAAATGGACCCGAACTGATGCAGATCGAAAAAAGGTGTTGGATCTCCAGCATCACGTGCTTTCGTTGTTTCTGAAAGCGCTCACTTCCCGCGATCTCCGAGATCGCAGCAAAGAAGAACAGGCACATTTTAAGAAAGTTTTGAAAAATACCTATACGCTGCATAAGCAGCGTTTTAAAAAGTTAAACATGGATGTTCCTGCGATTTCAGCAATATCCTTAACCTAATTTTCTATGCACCTCAAACCTCACATCTTTGGCGTAGCGGGAGCAGTCACCACGGGCCTTGGGTATTTGCTCGATGCGTTTTTTCATTATTTCGTGCCGGCAAAAACTATGAAATTCTATAGTTTCATCTCGTTCAATTTTGATTTTTCTGCGTTTGGTCCAGGCGTTCTTACCTGGTCGAGTTTTATTGCGGGGTTGCTCGTTTGGATGGTGATGACGTATGTGTGTCTGTTCGTATTCGCGTGGTTTTACAACAAGTTTGCGTCCTGAATTTCCGTACGGTTTTTGCTATGGAGGAAAGAAAAGAAACTCAAAAAACTCCTGAAATAGGAGCTTCCCCACAACCCAGCGCCGGACGTTTTGAGGAGGTGCTCATGCGAGAGGCCTATGAGCTCATTCAAAAAAATCAGTACCAAGCCGCCGCAAATATTTTTCAGGATATTTTGAAACGGTTCGGTGTTGCCCTGGAAGATTCACAAAAAAGTTTGCTTCACAGTGAGCTCGGCATGCTTTTGTATTGGCTTGGAGATTATGAATCCGGAAGGCAGCACGCAGAAGCGGCTCTCGCATTCGGCGATAATGATCAGGCCTATTCTATTTTGGGAAAAATCGCCGTGGCGAAGTTTCAATTTCCGCAAGCGCGCGGGTATTTTTCAAAAATCGATCCCAAAAATCCGGCCCGCTCTCTTGGCATGTGTCTCGTTTCCATAAAACTTCGCGATACCGTGGGAGCCGAGTCTTTTTTACGCGAGGCATCGGCAAAAATTTCTTCGAATGATCCGGAGTTTCGCGTGTATCAGGCCTATTTCGATCTCCTGAAAGGGAACAGCAAGCATGCGGTAGCGAGCGCGCGGGAACTTGTGAAAAAGTGTGAGCGCGATCCGGCTTTGCTCTTGCTCATTGCGGAGATTTTTATGACTGCAGGCCATTATGGCGAAGCAACGACGCTCGCCGACAAGGTGGGGGCGCAGTGTCCGGAAAATGACGGGGTTTTTGCAGTGAAAGCTCATGCGGCTTATGCGGATGAAGATTATGATACAGCTGATGCCCATGCGCGCGAGGCGGTTCGACTCAATCCGCTGAATGCGTATGCTAAAACCGTCCTCATGAAACTTGCGACGCGCAGCGGGAGCTACACGATAGCGGAAAGCGTTGGACAGGAAATTCTTCGAGAGAGTCCGGAATATTCTCTTGCGCACGCCAACCTCGGCGATGTGTATTTTAACCAAGGCCGTTATGAATTGGCGCAGATTGAATATGAGCAAACCCTTCAGCTCATGAATGCTGATACGAAGGGCGCGCGGCTTCGTCAAGCTCGCATGAAATTTATCGCAAGTGATTTCCACGGTGCGGCCGATATTCTCGAAAAACTTATTGAATCCCATCACACCTATTATGACGATGCGATGTGTGATCTTGTTTTGTGTTATGATGCCTCCGGCGATGAAGAGGCGAAGGATCTGGTGGTCGACAAGATGCAATTCCGCCGCTCCTTCTATCATCGCACCGAAAAAATTCTCCAATCCTTCGATGTCTAAGAAAATCTTCCTTTCCTTCATTTTTCTCCTTATTCCGCTGGGCGTCTCCGCGGTCGATTTTCCTGATGGATCGGTGGTGCAATTGAAAGGATCTTCCCAGAAATATTTCATCTTCCAGGGCCAGAAGATGAAGATCGCGAATCGCTACACGTTTGGGCAGCTCGGAATTTCCCAAAAAAATGTTTCCCGAGTAGAAAAGAGTGTTCTGAATGAGATTCCAGCCGGGGAAATTTTGAAAATCTCCCCACCGAAAATTAAAGGGATGTTTGACATGCATGAGCATTTCCGCGCGGGCGGGAATATGCAACTCTACCTCGACATCGCCAAAAAACTCGGCGTTGAAAAAGCCGTTTTTGTGCCAACGGGCATGGGGCCGGATAACGCCGGGTATAAAGAACACATGACGGCTCTCCTCGAAGAACAGAAAAAACATCCGGACCGCGTGATTGCATTCTGCACGATAGACGAAGCTGACCCCGAGGCTCCAAAGATTTTTGAGAAATGTTTAGATGATGGAGGCAAGGGTTTGAAAATTCTTGGAGGCCACCCAGGTTTTTATGATGTACCGCTCGATAGCGATATCATGAAGCAGATTTTTCAAATCGCGCAGGACCGCGATGTGCCGGTTCTGGTACACATCAGCATCATGACGCTGCCCACCGCCAAGCAAGAATTTAAAAATTTATTGGATCAGTTCCCCGACGTACGGGTTCAGTTTGCCCATTACTGTTCCAGTATTTATAACGGAATTAACACCGATCAGTGTGCCGAACTGCTCGACCAGTATCCGAATTTGTATGTTGATCTTTCCATGGGTGGGGGTATTGAACGGTACTTCAAATACATGACCGAGGAAGGGGGGATTCAAAAAATAAAGGATTTTATTTTGAAATACCAAGACCGGGTTTTTTATGGAACGGACATTATCGCGGCGCCTTTTCCCAGTCCGACCACGCGCCCAAAATGGCTTTCCGGCCGTATGATGTGCGATTTCAGCCTCCATCAGGAAAAATGGTACCGATGTCCCGCAATGAACAAAAAGGGAGCCTATGCACTCCTCCCCGGTTTCGAATTTTCAGAGGAGGTTTTGAAAAAGTTGTACGTCGAAAATCCTAAGAAGTTTTTCTCGCCACGCCCTCAATAACTCCGCTCAAGAGATTGAGGAGTGGAATTTTGCTGAGCACTGCGTCGAGCGGATACACAAATTTATAAAATCGGCCATAGAGGCGTTTCACGCGGTGGGGGAGGCCGGTGAGATTTTTCGGGAGGAGGTTAAATTTCCACAATTGCTCAACCTCAAAGCCGTTTTTTTCGAGCATCGTGTGAATTTGTGCCGTGCTGTAGCGAACCGGATGTACGCTGATTTTCCGCCATTCACTAAGTTTCTCCACCCACGAAGTTTTTTGAGGCAGCATGAAGAGGTAAAAATAGCCGCCAGGTTTTAAAATCCGATAAATTTCCTTGAGTGATTTTTCTGGGTGAGGAACGTGTTCCAGGACCCCGCAAGATGAAACTCCAGCGAATGATTCTTTTTCAAAAGGCAACTTCACGGGATCTTTATCGCAGACCATAGGAAGCGCAGCAAGCTCGGGAATTTGATCGACATGCTCGCGTTCCTCGATGTTATAGCCGGTGACGTTGATGCCGCGGTTTTTGAGGAGCCAAGTGATTTGTCCGTAGCCGGCGCCCCAATCCAGGAAAGGGAGCTGGGTCCCTCCCATGCTTGGCCAGTTTTTTTGAATATGATTCGCAATAGCATTGGCCATGCGGATGTAGTTGTAGGCTCCCATGGGGGCATCGAGGTGTTCCAGGTCGGTATTCGAAAAACGCTTCCCAACCTGGGCGAAGGTCTGCATTGTGAGGAGTTCATTGGTGGCATTTTGCGACATACGTGCCGAGAATATCATGGAAAAATATATATTGCAGGTTGTTACAATGGTGTTCTTACCCGCTTCATGGATTCCTGAAGTGTTTCGAGGGCGAGCAGTCCGCACTTCACGCGACTGGGTCCGAGTTCGGTTCCAAGCCACTCAAACATATGAAGTGTTCCCAGCTCGGAAATTTCTTCCACAGATTTTCCTTTGGCTTCTTCGGTTACCATAGAGGCCGCAGCCATTGATATGGCGCATCCTTCTCCTTCAAACGAGCAATCGAGCATTTTTCCGTCGGCGCTTGTTTTTGCGTAGATACGAATTCGATCCCCGCATGTTACGTTAGCACCAGAGCCCGTAAAGTTCGCATCCGGCATGGCGCGTTTGTTGAGGGGATTTTTGTAGAGATCAATGATGAGGGATGAGTAGAGATCCATGGTGGTGCAAGAGCGGTTGGTTGCTTAGGCAAATATTTTCTTCACTTTCCAAATCGCTTTTCCCAATTTTTCAATATCCTCTTCGGTGTTATAGAGATAGAAGCTTGCGCGTGCAGTGGCCGGAATTTTGAGCCGCTCCATGAGGGGCATGTTGCAGTGATGGCCCGCTCGAATCGCGATATGTTCTTCGTCGAGAATGGCAGCGACGTCATGGGGATGGCAGCCGTTAATTCCAAAAGAAATAACTCCGCTTTGGATTTCGGGATCGCAGGGTCCATAAAGAATAACGCCGGGAATTTTTCGGAGAGTTTCAAGCGCGAGCGCGAGGAGATGCTTTTCATGCGTTCGAATGGCGCTCAAACCGATGGATTTGAGATAATCCATGGCTGCCGCAAGCCCGATGGCCTGCGCAATCGGAGGCGTGCCGGCTTCGAATTTCCAGGGGAGATCATTCCAAGTTGCGTGGGTTTTAAAAACCTCGCGAATCATATCGCCGCCGCCAAAAAAAGGATCCATCTCTCGGAGGATTTTCTCTTTTGCGTAAAGGACGCCGATACCCGTGGGGCCACACATTTTATGTCCAGAGAAAGCCAAAAAGTCACAGTCGAGATATTGGACATCGAGGGGGAGATGGGGCGCGCTCTGTGCGGCATCGATGAGTACTTTTGCCGAGACGGCGTGGGCTTTTTGAATGATCGGTTTGAGGGAGTTGATGGTACCGAGGCCGTTCGATACGTGAGTGAGGGCGATGATACGGGTTCGCCTCGTGAGAAGCTTTGAGAGTTGATCGGTTTTGAGAATGCCCTGGGCGTCAATATCGATATATTTTATGGCGCAATTTTTTTTCTTTGCGATCATTTGCCACGGAACGATGTTGCTGTGATGTTCCAAAATGCTCAGGATGATTTCGTCGCCCGATTTGAGGTATTGCTGCCCCCATCCCTGCGCAACGACGTTCATAGCTTCCGTGGCGCCGCGGGTGAAGATTATTTCCTTTTCCGATTTGGCGTTAATAAATTGCTGTACCGTTCGTCTGGCACCTTCATAAGCCTTCGTTGCTTTTTCGCTGATTTGGTAGAGGGCCCGGTGCACATTGGCGCTGTAGGCTCGGTAGTAATCCGATACGGCATCGATCACGCACTGCGGTTTGAGGGAAGTGACCGCACTGTCGAGATACACGAGCTCTGGCCGGGTTTTAAAAATTGGAAAATCAGCGCGGAAATTTTTCCACTCCTCGTTTTTCCTTTTTTTCCTGTTTTCCGTTATTACAGTCTGCATATTTTTTCTTGAATAGAAGGATGAATATTTTTTGCTTCAGGCAGATCGGAGTAAACCTCACTGAGGAATCCTTCGGCAATGAGCCGCACGGCTTCTCGTTCTTCAATCCCTCGGCTGCTGGCGTAGAACAGTTGTTCATCATCGATGCGCGTCATGGAGGCTGAGTGGGTCGCGATGACATCATTCGTATCAATCTTGAGTCCTGGGATAGCATTCATTTTTGCCTCCGGAGAAAGCAAAAGAGTGTGTTCGTTCAAGCGAGCATTCGACTGTTTCGCAGATTCAAAGATATGGATATTTCCATCGAATCGCGCCTGAGCCCGATCCGCGAGAATTCCTTTTGATTCAACAACCGCTTTGGTGTGTTTTCCTTTCATGAGGGTGTTCGAGAACATATTGAAGATTTGGTCCCCGTTCCCAAAAAAAATGGTTTTTTCACAGAGTTGGCTTTCGTCGCCCTCCAAGTGTGTTTCAATAAACAGGCTCGAGGTAGCTCCTCCCACCATGGCGAAAAATGATTCAAGACTCGCTCCGCGTTCGAGGAAAATTCGAATCATGGTCATGCTCTGCATCAGAGGTTCCCCGTTGTGGATGAAGGAAAGTGAAAGCCGCGATGACGGTTTCTGCGTGATTTCAACGAGCGTAATTCCCGGTTCGGGCTTGAGGTGCAGGTGTGTGGATGTACCCTCCGGCACAACAATGGAAGATTTCCGCGCTTCTTTTTCTATAGTGGTCGTATCAAAAGTTGTCATAATGTTTATCCAACGGCGCCGAGCGGTTCCATCTCAAGTTCAATCAAGCGGTTCATCTCCACCGCATACTCAAGCGGCATGGCTTTTACGATGGGTTCAATAAATCCGTTTACGATCATGGCCATGGCTTCGTCTTCCGTGAGCCCGCGGCTCATAGCATAGAAGAGTTGTTCTTCGCTGATTTTTCCGACGCTCGCCTCGTGGCCGATGGATACGTCATTTTCGGCAATCTTCATGTCCGGAACGGTATCGGAAACGGAGTGGTCGTCGAGAATCAGCGCGTCACACTTTACCTGCGCCTTAGCGCCCTTTGCACCCTTCAAAATATTCAAGAGTCCCCGATACACCGCTTTACCGCCATTTTTACTCAAGCTTTTCATAACGACGTTGGATGTGGTATTTGGTCCGACGTGTATGACCTTCGCACCGGTATCTTGAATTTGATTCGTGTTTGCAAACGCAATGCCGAGGTGATCCGCGTGGCTGCCTTCCCCGCGTAAAATACTGCACGGGTAGAGCATGGTGCAGCCGCTCCCCATATTTCCCCCCACCCATTCCATAATGCCGTTTTTATCTACAATGGCACGTTTCGTATTGAGGTTATACGTATTCCGGCTCCAGTTTTCCACGCTCGAGTATCGGAATCGCGCGTTTTCTTTTACAAAAACTTCTACGAGGCCCGCATGGATGGATGGCGTTTCATATTTTGCCGCACTGCAGCCCTCGATGTAATTCCCCTGTGCTCCCGCCTCCACAATAATGAGGGTGTGTTCGAACTGGCCCATGGAGCTCGCATTCATGCGAAAGTATGCCTGCAGCGGTTGGTCGACATTCACGCCGGCGGGAATAAAAATAAAGGTGCCGCCACTCCACACGGCTCCGTGCAGCGCCGCAAATTTATGGTCACGCATGGTGACGCACTTCATGAAGTACTGGCGCACCAGTTCTGGATAGAGCTGGAGCGCCGTGTCCATATCTTCAAAAATAACGCCGAGCTTTCCCCATTTTTCTTTCAGTCGATGATAGACGTTTTTGCTTTCGTACTGGGCTCCGGCGCCGGCTAAATATTTTCGTTCCGCCTCGGGAATGCCGAGCTTCTCAAACGTTCTTTTGATATCCTCCGGTACTTGATCCCACGAATGGGCATTCGTGACTTCACCCGGCTTCGCGTAATAAATAATGTCATCAAAATTCAGCCCGGAAAGATCCGGTCCAAACGACGGCATGGGTTTTTGAAAAAATACGTCGAGCGATTTGAGTCGGTGTTCCAGCATCCACTTTGGTTCATTCTTCTCTTTCGAAATATACTCCACGAGTTCGCGATCGAGGCCTTTTCGAACGCCTGACATATAATGCGTGGAGTTGGCTTGATCGAGGGTCGTTCGGTCGAGATCTTTAATGTAGTCGAGGGCGACGGGAATCATAGAAAATAAAATTAGGAAGCCATGGCTGTGTCTTTACGGAGCCAGTCATAGCCTTCGCGTTCCAGCCGAGCAGCAAGTTCCGGTCCGCCGGACTGCACGATGTTTCCATCGATCATGACGTGCACAAAGTGCGGTTTCACATAATGGAGGATGCGTTGGTAGTGGGTGATGAGGAGGATGCTGCGCTCGGGCGACAAAAGACGGTTGATGCCTTCGGAGACGATTTTGAGCGCATCGACATCGAGTCCGGAATCGGTTTCGTCGAGCACCGCGAGTTTTGGCTCAAGCAGGGCCATCTGGAGGATCTCCATTTTTTTCTTCTCCCCGCCGGAAAATCCCTCATTTACATACCGATTCATGAACTTGGCATCGAGGGAAAATTCTGAAAGTTTGCTCCGGAGCAGTTTTCGAAATTCAATGGGACTCTGTATGGGCAGAGCGCGCGCTTTTCGCACGGCATTCGTTGCCATTTGAAGGAAGGAGATGACGGTGACCCCTGGGATTTCTTTGGGATACTGGAAGGCGAGGAAAACCCCATGTCCTGCGCGCTTATCGGCTTTCAAGCCAACAAGATTCGTGTCATCCACGAAAATTTCGCCACCCGTCACGGTGTATCTCGGATGGCCCATAATGGTATTGGCGAGGGTGGATTTTCCTGAACCGTTTGGGCCCATGATGGCATGAATTTCTCCGGGCGCAATTTTCAGGGAAAGTCCATGAATAATGGGTTTTTCTGCGATGGCGACAAAAAGATTTTTGATAAAAAACATGAGGCGAGCATTAATGAGTGAAAAGGTTCAGATCGCTTTTTGGCGCGCGTAGGGTATCTTCCAAGGTTTTGGTTCGCAAAAACTGGATGAGCATGGATTTTGCATCTTGCCATGTGAACTTCACGTTGCAGGAAGATTCGCTCCCGCATTTCTTCTCTTTGTCGCTGCAGCACCGCACCGGTGAAACGGGTCCTTCCAGCACTTCCAGGATTTCCATAACGGTGATTTCTCGGGCAGGCCTTGCGAGTGTGTATCCACCATCTCTCCCTTCCTTGCTTTTTACGAGTCCGGCTTCTTTTAAGGGAAGTACTATTTGTGAGAGGTAAGGGAGGGAAAGTTTCTTCGCCTCGGCAATCTCCTTAAGCGAAATGAATTCGCGTCCTTCCTTCATTTTTTCCGCGAGTGCCGAGAGCAGCAGTAAGCCGTAATCACCCCTTGTTGAGATTTTGAACATAAACTCTTAGTAAAGCAGTAGGAGTATAACAGAAAGTCAAAGTGTTGAAAGGAGAGGGGAGTTTTACAGGTTATTTTTGACTTTTATCTAAAACCATGATTTAATATTTTCCTTTATGGAGCTCTATTCAAAACTCCGTGATCTGTTATTTGATGCCGGCCTCAGCGAAGCCGAGGTAGTGGTGTATCTTGATCTTCTGAAAACGCCTGCACAAACTGTTTGGGATCTTGTGAAGCGTACGGGGTTTTCAAAGAGCGTGATTTATCGAGCTTTTACACGACTTAAAGAGCTGAAGATGGTCTCGAAAAACGAAACCGGTATTCGAGCGCTCACCCTCAAAGCGCTCGTAGCCGATCTTATAAAATCCGAGCGGCGGCTGCGAAATACGGCCTATCGAATAAAGAAGATCGCTCCGTTTCTCCACGCGCCGCAGGAATCCATCGAGGAGTTTGAAACGTTCTACACTCCCGACCAAATCGCCGAGACCTACGTTGATATTTCCCAGCTCAACTACGGCGTGAGTTTGGATTTCGGCGATTTTGAAAACTTTGTGACCATGTCCGTTGGAGCCATAAAACCGACGCTCCAGTTTCGCCATAACCGTTTAAAGAAAGCCATTAACCAGGCCATCTGCACTTCCTATGGTCCCTACACCTCTCTTTTTTGCACGAAGGAAGCAAAAGAAAAATTCAAGAATTACGTGGATATTTTACAAGTGAATTTCGATGGTCGATTCATTAATTTTTTCGACACAAATGACTACGTGTTGTTTCATGATTTCCGCGACAAAGAGTGCCCTACGGCTGTGCTCATAAAATCAAAGCCGGTGGCAGATATTCAGCGCGCTCAATTTGCGGCTTTTTCCCAAAAGTTTGGGAATGCGTAGCGGGGCGTTTAATCTGAAAAAAGATCGATTTCGCTTACACGGGAGCCAAAATTTGCTTCACACGGGAGCCCAAGTTACGTTGGCGTCATGAACCGCACATGTGTTTTTTGTAAACAGGCATTCCTTATTCGAGAGGAAGATCTCGCCTTCTACGATAAAATCTCACCCGTCCTGGGCGGCCAGAAATTCCTTATTCCTCCGCCGCAGCTCTGTCCGTGGGATCGGCTGGTACGCCGAGCCGCGAATCGAAATGAGAGGTTTCTCTATCGATCAAAAAGCGCTTTGAGCGGAAAGGAGATGATCTCGTGCTTCTCACCGGACACTCCTTTTCAAATCTTTACGCGCGATGAATGGTGGAGCGATGACTGGGACGCCATGGCATTTGGTCGGGATTTTGATTTTACCAAAGGTTTTTTTGAGCAATTTTATGAGTTGCAGAAAAAAGTACCTCGTCCGCCTCTCGTCAACAACAAATCGGACAATTCTGATTTCTGCAATTTCGTCGATGGGAATAAAAACTGCTACCTTTTGACTGCCGCCAACGATAATCAAGACTGCTACTATGGGACACTCATGGCGAACAATACCAATATCGTGGACGGCATGTGGATGATGGATTGCCAGCTTTGCTATGAGTGTATCGATTGCCACCATAGTTATAATTTGCGTTTTTCGCAGTCGTGCGAGAACTGCTCGGACTCAAGTTTTCTCTTGAACTGCCGAGCCGTAAAGAATTCGCTCTTCTGCGTAAATCTCCGCAACAAGGAGTATTACCTTTTCAATAAGCCCTCGACCAAGGAGCAGTATGAACAAACGATGAAGAAACTCGCTGGAAGTTTTGAAAAATACCAAGAAGCGCTGCGCCGTTTTCAGGAACTCAAAAAAGATTTTCCCATCCGTAAGGGAAGTAACATCGTGGCGAGCGAAAATTGCACCGGCGATTCCATTTATCATTCCCAGAACGTGCACCACGGTTTTGATATTTTCACGTCCAAGGATTGCGCGTACCTGCACGACGGGCTCAAGGGCAACGATTGTTTTGATGTTTGTTATTACGATCGCGTGCAGTTTTGCTACGAATCGAATAGCCTCATGGGCTACGGGTATCGTTTCACCAATTTCTGTCGCGATTCGTACGATCTTTTTTACTGCGATAACTGCCACGGCTGTCGCAACTGCTTCGGTTGCACAGGGTTGCGCAAAAAAGAGTACTGCATTTTTAATAAGCAGTATTCCAAAGAAGAGTATGAGGAGTTGATGGCGCGGATTATCCGCCACATGGAGGTGCGAGGCGAATGGGGAGAGTTTTTCCCCATTTCGTACGCGTTGTTCCCGTACCACGAGTCCATTGCTCAAGATTTTGCACCGTTGGCCGAAGGACAGGTTGAAACGCAATCGCAGCAGCGCGCCCAAACCGTGGTGCTGCCGGATGCTATCCATGAAGCCAACAATGAGCTTTCTCGCGAGATTCTCGCCTGTAATGTATGCGGGAAAAATTATCGTTTGATTCCGCAGGAAATAGAGTTTTACCGAAAAATGCAGCTACCGCTTCCCAGAAAATGCCCGGAAACACGGTTTCTTGAGCGCTTGGCGTTGCGAAATCCGTTCCGGTTAGGGCAAAGAGCGTGCGAAAAATGCGGTGTTGCAATGGAAACGAACTATGCGCCGGAGCGTCCCGAAAAAGTCTATTGCGAGAAGTGCTATTTAGAGGAATTATATTAATGTGTTCCAATCACCCGGTTCGATCGCTTTGCAGCTCGGCCCTCTCACGATTCATTGGTATGGCGTGATTATCGGGATCGGGATTTTGGTGTGTTACGGGTACATTTTTCTTGAGCTCAAGCGCCGTCGTATGGATCCGAAACCGATTGACGACATGGCGTTTTGGCTTATTTTAAGCGGGGTTCTTGGTGCGCGGCTCTATTACGTCATTTTTAATTTTTCATATTTTTTTGAGCATCCTGCGGAGATTCTTCAAATTTGGAAGGGCGGACTTGCGATTCATGGAGCGCTCCTCGGGGGCGCGGCAACTTATTTCCTCTTTTGTTTTCGGCACAAACTTTCGCTCCTTCTCTATGCGGATGTGATTATGCCCGGCGTGCTTTTCGCTCAAGCACTTGGCCGATGGGGAAATTTTTTCAACAACGAAGCCTTCGGTCGACCGACAGATCTCCCCTGGAAGCTCTTTGTCCCGGAAACCTTCCGGCCCGAGCAGTACGTCGATTTTTCCTACTTCCATCCAACCTTTCTGTACGAATCTTTGTGGAATTTTGCCGGCTTTTTATTCCTCGTCTATTTAAGCCGCCGTTTTACTCATTCTCGCGGCGTCATCGTCTGCAGCTATCTCCTTTGGTACTCCTTCGGCCGTTTTTTTATCGAGGGTCTGCGAACCGACAGCCTCTATCTTGGCCCCTTGCGCGCCGCACAAGTCATAAGCATCGCGTTATTCCTAACCGGTCTTTTAGGATTGATCTTTTTGTGCAAAAAAACTACAATGAAGGTCCGCTAAACTTCCAATAATCCCTTAACCCTTTCATTCTTATGGAGACGATTTTCTTCTTCAAGAACATGACGCCGGGGGAGCAGGACGAACTCCGGGAGTATTTTTTCACGAAGGTGCCGAAATTTGAGAAAATTCTGTCACACTTTCCAGACGATGGAGTGATGCTTCAGGTGAAGGGGGAAAAATTTCAAAAACACTCCGCGTATGATGTCGAATTAACCATGAAGTTACCGGGAGAAACGCTTTTGGGAAGGGAAGCGAGTCATACCATTATGAAAGCCGTTGATTTGGCGAAAGATCGGCTTGATATGCAGCTGAAGAAATCCGTCTCAGTAGAACGCCGGGGTCACCGGAGTATTAGAGCCAGGAGCAAAATGAAGATGATAGGAGTAGAGACGGTATAGCGAAAAGGGCAAACACAAGGGCGAGCAAGGCAAACCGTGCGAGCCTCTCCGTCAGGGTTTTGAGTGGGAATTTTTGGAGATGCGACAGGTTCCACCACGCGACACCGAAACTGAACACGAGGACGATAATGAAAATGAGTCGGCCGATTTCTGAGGTCCAAAAAGCAGGAATAGACGGGAGGAGAAAACTTGCCCCAATAAGGATGAAGAGGTGCGCGAGCTGATCAGCGAGAAAAAGCCCTTCAAAGTTTTTCTTCTTTCTTTGGTAGCGGATTTTGATGGAGTCGATAAGGCCGTGGGTGAGGGCGATCCCCGCGATGAGGGCAAAAACATCAGGTTGTCGCGGTACAAGGACGACTACCATCGCAAACGCGTGGAGCAGAGCGTGAATCACGACGCCGCGGTGGTTTTTTTCCTTCCACTCCACCAGCCATTTTGGCTGGAGTAAAAAATCGGCAACAAGATGAGCGAGAAAGAGGGGATTCATTTTTTATTTGTTTTTTTGACCGGCTTTTTTGTCTTTGAGGTTTTTTTCGTGGTTTTTGTAGCCTTTTTGACTTTTCCAGACTTCGCCGATTTTTTCAGAGACTTCTTGGTCTTCGAACTGCCTTTTTTGAGGGAAGATTCTTTTGCCTTGAGGTCCTGGGTTGATTTACTTTCGATGCTTTTCCGTATCTCCGAGAGCCGCTCCGCAATACCATCGATTTCGAAACCGAAGATTTTCCCTTCCTTTTCAGCATCGAGAATTTCCTGAAAATCACGTTTTACCTCTTCAGCGGTTTTGAAATCCTCCGCAAATGTTTTTTGTTCCTTGGAATCAGGCTTAAGCGATTTGGCAAAATTTTCGATCCAGCGGAAATCTTCCTGGATCCCGACATACTGATTCTGAACTTTGGTATTTTTATCCAGAAAAACGAGGGTTTGTTTTACCGTTTCAATATCACCGGTTTCAAAATCTTTTACGGTTGACTGGAGCTGGGTGATCGATTCGGCGTTGCAAGCTGAAGTCTTGACGAGCTGTTGGAGCTTTCGGGATTTCTTCGCGCTATTTTTAAGCATTTCGTAAAATACTTTTTTAAATGCCGGATTTTTCACGGATGTTGATTTGAAGGTTGCATCCGCTGCCTCAAGGAAGCTGTCTCCCTGGGATATCACTTTTTCATCGATCGTTTCCCTATAGGTTTTACAGCTTTCTTCTGTAACAACCGTGGGTGGTACAACGCTCGTATCCGAAGGAACTTCCACGGTAACGATTCTCTCTACCGTTTGGGTGATGATAACTGGTTCGGGGGGTATATCGTCTTTTCTGTCGTCTCTTCCACCCGCTATTTTTTTAAGCGGAGCGCATTTTAAGAAATTTCCATCTTTGTATGCTGTGCCTTTTGAGGGACAAACAATACTTTCTTCTCCATACACACACGGTGAGGTGATGTTGCCTGTGCGTTTCGTGGCTTGCGCTGTGCACGATGCATCCGTGCTTTTATCCGGTTGCGAGTAGCAACCCCACAGGTAGTATGATGGCACTTCTTTGAGCTGATATCCTGCCGGGACCGCGCCAGGTTCAGCGGTTCCTTTCGCCGGGTCGGGCTTACGAGGACACTGGCCTCCGGACCCGGGTGGTTTAGTTGGCGCCGGTCTATTCTCTCGATACCAAAGACATTCGCTCGTGTTGTAATCGGCAAGCCCCGTGTCCCAGCAGTTACTGTCTGGCTGGCAAGTATTATCTGACATTCTTATATGCTCGGTAGATTTACATGCCGGCATAGGTGATGGAGAAGGCGACGGTGATACGGTGGGGGAATCTTTAAAGCACGACCCACCCCTTAACGTATAGTCTTTTTGACATTGGATTATTTCATCGTAAATCGATTTGTAATCAGGAGGTCGAGAGTACGCAAGGCATAACAATTTTGAATAATAGGTCGCCCCATTTGGTCTTTTGCATTTATACGGATCAACCAATTCCGGGGCATTATCCGGCAAACAGAATATGGTTTGCAGATTATCTTTTACAACGAGATCCCCTTGTACATTATCTTTGGTGCTGTAATAAACATTCGGTGCGGAAGCAGGGCACTCTACGACATCTGCTAAGACGGAACAGCCTATTTCTGGATCAACGCCTTTTGATGATTGTGCCACGCTATCGTAACAGGAAAGGGGCAGTACCGCCGTTGTTTCCACCGCAGATGCAGAACTACCCGTTATAAGCAAGGTTATGGACGTCAGAACTGTTAGAAAAAACAACGATGAGACAATGAGGCGTGGTTTCATATGGTGGCTTTGTTATTTTTTTTAACGCGGCTCAGAAATTCCGTTGAGATTTTGTTGGCCATGGTTGGGCTCGACTCGAGCAGTTTCACGAAATCTTCTTTTTTGAGTTGAAATACTTCGCATTCTCCGATGGCGGTGGCCGTGGCGTTGCGCTTGTCATTTAACACGAGCGCCATCTCGCCAAAAAAATCATTATCGCTTAACACGGCTACTTCGCGATCCTCTCCCGACATGCTATCTTTCCTCGAAATCTTTACCATGCCATGCTTGATGATGAACATGGAGCCGTCCGGATCTTCCTCGTGGAAAAACACGTAGCCCACGGGATAATAGTTGAGGACGATGTTGTTGATGATTTCGCGATGCTCCTCCTCGGTTAAATCCGCAAAGAGTGGAATTCGCTTTAAGATAGGAAGAATAGTTGGGAGTTCCATATTTCATTCTATTTTATCACAATTAGACAGATGGTGCAACTCCGGGTATCCTATTCCTGATACTTATGCGCTACGAGGCCAAAAAAGTCGAAGAAAAATGGCAAAAAGTTTGGGAGTCCAAACGGCTCTACGAAGTCGATTTAACGAGCAAGAAGGAGAAGTTTTACTGCCTCGTGATGTTTCCCTATCCTTCGGGCGATAAGCTCCACATCGGCCATTGGTATAATTTCGCGCCGGTAGATTCATACGCGCGCTTTATGCGTATGCAGGGCCTCAATGTTTTTGAGCCCATGGGCTATGATGCTTTTGGTTTGCCGGCGGAAAACTATGCCATCAAAACGGGAATTCACCCGAAGCAGAGCACCGAAAAAAACATCGCGTATATGCGTCAGCAACTCAAGCTCATCGGTGCCATGTATGACTGGAGCAAGGAGGTGGTGACATGCCAGCCGGATTATTACAAATGGACGCAGTGGGTATTTTTGGAACTCTACAAAAAGGGCCTCGCGTATCGTAAGGAAGCGCCGGTGAACTGGTGTGGCAGCTGTCAGACCGTGCTCGCGAATGAGCAAGTCAAGGAGGGTTTGTGTGAGCGATGCGACAGCGAGGGGACGCAAAAAAATCTTTCGCAGTGGTTTTTTAACATTCGATCGTATGCTGAGGATTTGCTTCAGCACGATGGTTTAGATTGGCCGGAGAAAACGATTCTCATGCAGCAAAATTGGATTGGACGAAGTGAAGGCGTCACCTATAAGCAAAAAGTGAAGGACATGGATCTGGAATTTGAGTCGTATGATTCGGTGCCGCAGACCTTTATGGCGCAGACGTTTGCGGTGATTGCTCCGGAGCATCCGGCGGTGATTGAGCTCGTGAAAGGAACAAAACATGAGAAGCCGGTGACTTCATTTGTCGAAAAACTGAGGCGAAAGAAAATGGCTGATAAATTCAACGTTGAAAAAGACGTGGAAGGAATTTTTACCGGCCGATACCTCGATAATCCTTTTGGCACGGGCGATTTACCGATCTGGGTGGCTTCGTTTGTTTTATATGAATACGGCAGCGGCGTAGTAAACTCGAGCGCCCACGACGAGCGCGATTTTGCTTTTGCAAAGAAGTACGGAATTGAACTACGGCCAGTGATGTTTCCGGCGGACAAAAAATCAGCTGACCAAGTAAAAAATTTAGAAATATGCTATCACCATGATTCGGAAGGCATTATTCAAGAACCGCGAGAATTTAAAGGGAGGAAATGGGGCGAGGCGCGCGGCGATATCATTGATTATATTGAAAAGAAGGGTTTTGGAAGGCGGACGGTGAATTTTAAACTCCGCGATTGGCTCTTATCGCGCCAGCGGTATTGGGGCGCCCCGATTCCGGTGGTGCGCTGTAAAAAATGTGGCGATGTGCCGGTGCCGGAAAAGGATTTGCCGGTGTTGCTTCCCGAAAAAGGCGTGGATTATCTGCCGAAGGGCAAGGCGCCGCTTGCGAGCGCGGAGGATTTTGTGAAGACGAACTGTCCCAAGTGCGGGGGAGCTGCTGAGCGTGAGGTGGATACCATGGATACGTTTGTGGATTCGAGCTGGTATTTTTTGCGATACCTCGATTCCCAGGACGGCGCGCGGGCGTTTGATCCCTCCATGAATAAAAAGTGGATGCCGGTGGACATGTATGTAGGCGGTCCGGAGCATGCGTGCATGCACTTGCTGTATGCGCGCTTTATTCATAAGGCGCTCATGAACGATCGTAAATCTGAGCCGTTCAAACGGCTGGTGCATCAGGGGCTCATCACGAAAGATGGTGCGAAGATGAGTAAATCCAAGGGAAATGTGGTTTCCCCGGATGAGTTTGTGGAAAATTTTGGGAGTGATGTGTTTCGCATGTATATGATGTTTATGGGGCCATTTACGGAAGGAGGGGACTGGAACGACAAGGGCATCATGGGAATTGTTCGTTTTGCTGATCGGGTATGGAATTTGATTATTGGAAAGTCTTGCGAAAAAGACACCGATGAACTCACGCGGCGTTTGCATTTTACGATGAAAAAAGTGACGGAAGACATTGCAGTTTTTCATTTCAACACGGCGCTCGCAGCTATGATGGAGCTTGTGAATTTGGCGTACAAAGATGGAATGTCTTTGCAGGCCAAAAAGCTCTTTGTGCAGATTTTGGCTCCGTTTGCGCCGCATCTTGCGGAGGAATCGTGGGAATATCTGGGCGAAAAGTTTAGTATTATTGATGCTGGCTGGCCCAAGTTTAATCCGAAATATTTAAAAGCGGAGACGTTTGAGTTAGTGATTCAAGTGAACGGCAAAGTCCGAGCTCGAGCGAAAGCCGATATAGGAATTTCAAAAGAAGATGCGCTGAAGTTGGCCCTTTCGCAGGCGCCGGTACAGGCTCACACAAAAGGCAAAAAACGCATCAAGGAGATTTTTGTGCCGGACAAATTACTCAATATCGTCGTTAATTAATCTGGGGGATCCCGGAGGCGCGATGAATACTGAAGGATTTTTGTCGTGCGGGGAGGGCATCTGCAGCCGCACCAGGGGTGTTTTCCTCGAGTTCGATCGTGAGGAGTGGTGACGTTGGTCCTCCGGTGCAGATAAGTTGAGTTTCGGCTCTTCCATTCAAAAACCTTATGGCCGCTGGGCTGCAACCTTGTGGACTTACAAACGAGAGGTTCGTTTGCAAATCCAGAGTGAAGCGTTCGATGACCTGCATAGTGGCATCTTGTTTTTCTCCTTGGAACACTGCCGTATTAGGCGTTACAAATGAGAATTGCACTTCATACCATTTCATATCGGAATTTTTCCCCGTCACCGCAAGCGAACGTGCCTGTTGCACCATGAGGATGACTTTATTGAAGGCGTTTCCAAAACGGAGACTGCGAATAATCCCCCCTGCTCCGCTAAGCGCCGCACCCGCCAAAACGATGAGGATGCTGATGACGATAATAAGTTCTATGATAGTGAAACCTTTTTTCACGGCTCCATTATAGCACCGAGCACGACCGTGAATTCGCCGCGTGGTTTTTTAGATTTGAAATACGTGATGGCCTCGGTGAGGCGCCCGCGAAAGGTTTCTTCAAAAACCTTCGTGAGCTCGCGACACACGGCAATCTGCCGATCCCCCAAAATCGCCAGAACTTCTTCCAGCGTGCGGACGATTCGATGAGGTGCCTCATAAAATACTACGGTGTACGGATTTTCCTTAAGTGATTCGATGAGTTTTTTCCGGCCCTTTTTCAGGGGTAAATAGCCGAGGTAGAGGAAACGGTGACACGGAAGGCCAGAAGCCACCACGGCGGTGATAACGGCGCTCGGTCCAGGAATTACCGTTACCGGAATATTTTGTGCGACCGCCGTTTTTATGAGTAAAAATCCGGGATCGGAAATTCCCGGCGTCCCCGCGTCAGAAATAAGCGCGAGGTTTTTTCCTTCTTGGAGGAGCGCTATGAGTTTGTGAAGTTGATCTTCGGGACTGTGGCTGTGAAAAGAAAGCTGCTTCGTTTTGATTTCATATTTTTGGAGGAGGATTCCAGAGTGTCGTGTGTCTTCGGCCACCACGAAATCGGCTTCACGAAGCGTTCGGATCGCGCGAAGCGTGATATCTTCAAGGTTGCCGATCGGGGTTGCGACGACGGAGAGCATATTTATCTTTCCATTCCTTGAGTTTCGCCATCATGCGTTTTCCATGTTCAGGGCTGATCAGCGGAATGGCAATCAAAATGAAGAGCCATCCTTGGAGGATGGGGAGTAAGAGCCCAATGATGCCAACAAGGAGCAGGGCTATTCCCGCAGCGATTCGAAGAGTGTTTTTAAGATTTGAGTACATGGGGGCGCGGCTTGGTGATATTCGGCGGCTTTGAATATTTCGGTACAACGGGGAACTCTTTTTTCAAGTGCGAAGGCCTTAATGATAGCATAATTTCGCCAAAACTTTTGTCACTGAACTTTGCGAGCGTCATGGTGGACACGGAGAAAAGAGGAACTTCGAGACCGAAGGCGAGCACATTGGCTACCGTGACGCCGATGCGAAGTGCGGTGAAAGAGCCCGGCCCGCTCACCACCACGATTCGGTCGATATCGGAAAATCCCACTCGTACCTTTTTTAAAAGTTTTTCTACCGCCGGCAGCAATTTTTTCGTTTCATCGTAGTTTCCCTTCCACGAAGTCTGCGCCAACAATTTATTTTTCGAAAAAACCGCGAGCGACTCCATAGGCCCAGAGGTATTGATAGCGAGGGTAAACATGCTCTGAATCTCACACGTCGCACCATCCGTGTCAATTTTTCTTCTGTTTCCGGCGCATCATTTCCTGTTTTTTCTTCTGGAGACTCAAAATGCTCCTATGGAGTGCTACGATGAGTTCGTCGATCTGCTGGTATGTAAACTTACTCCCGCGATTAATAAAGTGTACGAGGCGCAAACAGATATTCTTAAGCGACCCACCTTCACTTTTTGATGCTTTGCGAATTTGGTTTCCCGGATTGAAATGTTTTTTTCCGTTTTGGCCACCTTGGCGAGAGACGTTCTCAACGGGAATAAGCTTCAAGGTCATCCCATCATAATACCATTTTTAATCTGTAATTTCAACTCCTGAATAGTAGTATTTGATGATCTCCTCTGCCGTTTTGCCTTGCTTGGCAAGTTCGGTCGCGCCACAGCCGGAAACGCCGACCCCATGTCCTTTTAATTGGGTAGTTCCGCAAAATGGATCTGGAACGCCCTTCAAATACGGCCGATCCGTCCATCCCCAAACCTCCAAAGCCGACCGCGTTCGACCGTCACTTTGGCTAAAATAGGGGGTCATGACCGGTTTTCCATTATAGGTAACGATTTTTCCCGTGGTTTCTTTCACCGCGGCCGTGGTGTTGGGAGACCGTGATTCCACCCCATAGCCCAAATACTTTTGGGTGTGATCCGGATCATCGTCGAGATCATACGGTTTTCCTGGAAATTTCCGCGCCTGACCCCGGTAATACCGGGCATAGCTGCGTGCCAAAATAATGATCGTTTTTATTTTTTCTCTCGGATCTCCGTTGGAAATTTCCCCAGATCCTTTCAGATAATCTTCGATTGGGAGTTCGTTGATGACCTGTAATTTTCCATCCACCCGAGCAACCTCTAAAATGCCGCGGAAGGTATTGTCATTGAGCGCCAGATTCCACGCCGGTCGTTTTTCTAAATTAAGAAGCGTAAGAATGCCGACCCCATTGCTTTTAAATCGGGGCGGGGAGGTTAGGGTAATTTTTTTCTTTTCCGTGCGTACCCGATATTTTCCGCTTTTCAGCCACGCAACAGTAACGACTTCGCCAGCACGAAATTGATGGATAATTTTCCCGTCCGCAATGAGTTTCATTCCAGTTTGGCTCATGATTTTTGGCTTCGCTTTATGAAAACTGAGGGCCACGCGGAGCGGCTTTTCCGTGGCCTCCACCATGATGGGCATCGGGAATGATTTTTGAGGTCGAATGCTCCCGTTGATGACGATACTCAGATACGGCATGAACATTCCGGACGCGTATTTTGGCGGAATAGTGCCCACAAAAATACCGAGTGCCCCGGGTTCGACGCTTTGCGGTTCGAGTCGCGCAAAAATTCTCGGCAGCCCTGGTTCCGTCGTGTTCTCGAGGTACGTGTCATTGTTCCACGCAATCTCGCCCGTATTTTTCACCCGGATGGTGACTTCGTTTTCTTTTTCTTGTGGCATCACCGCAAGGGGACTTTGTTTCACGGGCGTAAAGTTGTATTTTGCCGGCTTTGACTTTTTCTTTTTTGCTTGGCGGTAGGAAATGAGCCGGCGGATGTTTTGGAATTTTTTGTAAAAATATCTACCCGGATCGAGTTTGGGAGTGTTGTCTTTATGCCCGTGAATATTCGGGTATACCTTCCCTTTATACTCAGTTTGGCCGAGTGGATCGATGGCGTACTTTTTTGTGAGTTCATCGAGGAGCTCGATGGTTGACTTGAGCATGGGCGCCGGGAGCTCCTCATCTTCATAATTTCCCATAAGGGAGATACCGATGGAAACTTTATTCACCGGTTTTGCGTGCCCCCCGACCACAAAATCTCCGCCCTTTCGTCCTTCATAAATATTCCCTTTTCGATCGATGAGATAGTGGTAACCAATGTCTCCCCATTTTCTTCCTACTCCGTGGGAATGATAAATATTGTTGATGTCCGTTATGGGATTGTCGAGATTATCCATCACGGCCGTGTAGTGCATCACAATAAATTTTATTTCTTTCGCGTACTGGAGGGGCCAAACATATTTTTTCCCATTGTCATCATGGGTAATAACGCGCTCAATCTCAGGATCTTGCTCTTGGGGTTGGTCTAAAGTATCGGGTCCATGCTCCTCTTCGCCAAGGTCTCCAGCGGAAGTTTCAGGCGGAGGAGGTTCGTTTTTTTCAAACGTTAACTCTTCATCCGCGCCCCACTCTTGCCTGGAAATGATGCGCAATTTTTTCGCATGGGCAAGGGGTACTGTAAAGATAAACACTAAAACAACGAGCGCAATGGTACGCCAAAAATATTTCATACTCTACACATTGTACTACGGATTTTTATTGCCATGCGTTACCGGAGTTGCTAGTATGGCCTTCGTTATGGCTTTTCATTTTACCGATCAAAATTTCAAAACTGAGACAGCCAAAGGGGCGAGCGTGGTTGATTTTACGGCTTCATGGTGCGGTCCTTGCAAAATGATGGCGCCGGTTTTTGAGGAATTGGCTACGAACATGGAAGGGAAGGTGAAAATGGGCAAACTTGATGTCGATGAGAGTCCCGAAACTCCTGGTTCGTTCGGAATTCAAGGCGTGCCAACCCTCATTTTTTTCCAGGACGGAAAGGAGGTAACCCGGCTTGTAGGATTCCAGTCAAAAGACGCGCTTACTGAAAAACTCAGCGAGACGTTTGGGGTGAAATAATCTCACTTTTTGGTCCTCAACTCTTTTTGTCGTTTCTTGGCTTCTCCCCAGGCAATTTTGTCTGCCTCGGTATTTTCTGGATGCCCCGCATGACCGCGTATCCAATGCCAAGTAATTTCATCAAATTTTTCTCTCATACTATCGAGTTTTTCCCATAAATCCAGGTTTTTCTTTCGTTTCCAGCCACGGTTGAGAGTTGAAATAATAAGCTGGGAATCAGAAAAAACAGCACAGGTTTTTATGTCCGAGATTTTTTTATTTACCCAATAGAGTGCAGCAATAATAGCGCTCATTTCCATGCGATTATTTGTCGTGTCCAGTTCTCCTCCCTTCACAATAAACTTTTTTCCTCCTTTTTTGATGATGGCTCCAAAGCCCCCCGGTCCTGGGTTTCCAAGGGAGCTTCCATCGGTGAAAATCTGCACTTCCATCTTGGGCATTATACACCAGCGCTAATTACTCTTTAAAATAAAAATGTATATTTGTCAAATTACAGTAGGTTCAAAACTTCTTTTAATTATAATCTCTTTTATTGAATTCCAAAAGTCGATCGTATTGATTATCTGTCAATACTATTGTGAAATAATAAATTTGCAGGAGAAGTTTTTTTGGCGTACCCTTTGGATTACTTATGATAAATGCCTTAAGTAACCTCTTTGCCCGCTTTGTTTCAGGGATTTCGGAAATAACCCGGAGCATTTGGCAAAATATTAACGTTGCTCAGTATTCAGGATTACAGGTTTTTCTCGACATTATTTTAGTGGCGATTCTTTTCTACTGGCTTATTATGCTTATCCGCGGATCGCGCGCGGTAAACATCATGCTTGGCCTCATTGTTGTCGCCCTCGTGTTTGCGTTGAGTCGATGGCTGCAGCTCCTCGCCCTTGGCTGGCTTTTGGATCGACTGCTTACGGTAATCCTTGTAGCCATTCCCATTATTTTTCAGCAGGAATTACGCCGCGGCTTGGAAAAATTAGGAAGAACAAAATTTTTCTTGGCGCAAGAAGCAAAAGAAATTGATATTGTGCGGAGTGAAATCATTGAGTCATTTTTCGAAATGGCAAAACTTCGCAGGGGAGCGCTCGTTGTATTCCGTGGAGAGGTGAGTCTGAAAGAATATCTTGATACGGGGGTGTTGCTCTATTCTCGAATTTCAAAAGAGCTTTTACTTTCGCTTTTTTCGCGAGAAAGCCCCCTCCATGACGGAGCCGTGATCATCGATCAAAACCGCATTACAGCCGCCGGTTGTGTTTTGCCCCATTCTTTCAAAGAATATGGGCATAAGTTTGGCACCCGGCACAAAGCGGCCCTGGGTCTTTCCGAAACCACGGATGCGAATATTTTTGTGGTTTCGGAACAGCGCGGTACGGTGTCGTACGTCGGAGATGGAAACATCGAGGAGGATATTGCCCCCGAGCGCGCGCAGATTCTGCTTACCGAGATTCTCGCGCCGAAAAAGATCGCGAAGAAAAAACGGAAAAAATCCACAGACGCTGATCAATTCTAGTTATGTTAAAACACCTCCACCTCAAAATCCTTTCGCTCGTTCTCGCCATGGTATTCTGGATTTTTGTGGTGAGTTTAGAAAATGCTTTTTTTCAATTACCCGACGAGATTTCGATTCAAGTTTTCAACCTTGCACCGGAATTGGCGCTTGCCAAAAAACTTCCTTCGGTGCGATTGACCGTCCGCGCATCAGATCCAGTGGCACTCCGGAGGCTTTCGCCAAGCGATTTTGAGGCTTACATCGATTTGAGGAATATTGCGGCCGGTGAGCGAACGGTGCCGGTTCTTGTGACTTCAAAAAATTCCCAGGTGAGCGTTGTTAAAACGGAGCCTTCAGAATTGCAGCTTGTCATAGAACCGGTTCGGCAAAAACTTGTTCAAGTTTTAGCGGAGGTGAAGGGTCAGCCTGCCAAGGGTTTTCGCGTTGACGCCGTGAAGCTTTCCAGTGAAACGGTGACGGTGAAGGGTGCCGCGAGCGTTCTTTCCAAAATTTCCTCAGCAAAGGCGTTTATAACGCTTGATGGCACCGAGACGGAAAATAGCACCAAAAAGGCGGTGGTGAAAATTTATGATGCTGGGGGGATTGCTTTGGATGAAGTGCAAATTCAAGAAACAGATTTTTCTGTAAATCTTTCCATCGTGGAAGTTTCGAATTCCAAGCAAGTCGGGGTGAAGGCGAAAATCACGGGCGCCATAGTGAATGGAGTGGTGAAGCGCATCGAAGTGGCCCCGGCGGTGCTCTCCGTGAAGGGAACGAAAGAGGTATTGGGTCAGCTGGAGGTGATTGAGACAGAGCCGATTGATTTAAATAATGCATCGGCGAGTTTTGAGAAGAAGACGCGAGTGGTGTTGCCGAGCGGTGTGACATTGGAAGAAGGAGAGAAGGGGGAGGTGGTGGTAAAAGTGGAGATAGAGAAACAATAAAGGGCTCTCTGCGGATATTTCCTTCAAACAGAGGAGCGCAGCCCCCTTGCAGCTCCGCTTCGGCGTAGCTTTCAGGGGACGCTCGCCGCATGCGGCTCGCTCTGCTTCCTAAAAACTGTTTTCAGAAAAATATCCGCAGAGAGCCTTTAATAAATTCTAAATAAAAATCCCTCTCAAAAGGGTGGGAGGGATTTTTACTAATTACTAGTTTAGAAGTTACTCCACAATCACCGGGTTTGTCACAAATCTTTCTCCTTGAGCGTCCGTTACTTCTACTCGAAAGTCTACGACTCTTTGTCCCTGCGGAACCTCAACCGTTACTGATGTCTCCCCTGTGTCCCATACTTCAAATCCTTCATCTTCGTACGGTGGCAAAGCCCCTGTATCAGAATTATTGGCAGGGGGTTGTCCAAACGATGTGCCTTCGCCCGCGCCAGTCCAAAGGGTACCAAGAACGCGAACACGCAGCGGTAATTTACATTCTTCATCAAACTCTGGAACCGTAAAGTGAACCCGCATGCGATTATCGACAATGGCATCGGCGTAAACATTCTCCGGCTGTGGCGCCGTTACGGTTTGACGCTCTGGAGTATCGCAAATTGCTGGTGGTTCAGGCGGTTGTTCATTTTCACCTCCACAAGCAGCGTCAGCGGCAAGAAGACCAAGGGCGGCTACCATTAACCTGGTACGCGGTCCTCTTAAGGCCAAGGCATCGAGCAAGGTTGCGGATGATCTTTTTGGCGCAGCAGATGTACCTGTTTCTGGAGATGGTTGTGGGCGATTCATAGTGAAGTTGGGTTAATTGAAGGGGCTAATGTAGCATGAAACATGCGGCAAGTCAAGACTTATACACGGGGATTTTTCAGGTTATAGTGCCCGTTGAGATGAAAATTTGCATTCCGATTCGTGAGAAAATGCTTCAAAAGGCACAGCAACAGGTTAGAAAGGCCGCAAAACATGCTAATTTTATTGAGATTTGGCTGGATTTTTTTCCGGCGGAAAATCTTGAATTAAACCTGAAAAAGCTCATAAAAATGGCTCAAAAACCGGTCATTGCCGTTTGCCGAGCGAATGATGAGAAAGGGAGCTTTTCGGGCACAGAAGAACAAAGGATAGAAAGGTTGGCTTTGGCCATGCAGGCGGGAGCGAAACTTGTTGATATTGGTCTCCACACAAATAAGTCGCTGATTCGTTTCTTAAAAAAATCGTGCCGAAGAAAAGGAGCAAAAATGATTATTTCTCAGCATATCTGGGATCAGACGCCACGCTTAAGTTATCTCTTAAGTCATATCCAGAAAGCCAAAAAATTAGGTGCCGATATTGTAAAAATTGCCACACAAGTTCGCAGCTGGTCAGATAATACAGTGCTTTTTGAGCTTACGGCGCGCGCGCAAGAAATTGGCCAGAAGGTTATTATCATAGGGATGGGGGAGAAGGGGAAGATTTCCCGGATTGGTTCTCCGCTTTTGGGATCTTTCCTTACCTATGCGGCTCTCGATGAAAAATCAAAAACAGCACCGGGGCAACCGACCATTGATGAACTCCGAAAATTAAAGCTATTCTAGACCTATGTCTCTGCAGATTGGAATTGTCGGCCTCCCGAATGTTGGAAAATCAACTTTGTTTAATGCGCTCACGCGGACCCGGAAAGCAAACGTGGCCAATTACCCATTTTGTACGATTGATCCAAATGTGGGCGTGGTGGAAGTTCCAGACTCCCGGCTCGAAAAGTTGGCACAGATGGTGGGGCCTGAAAAAATCATTCCTGCGACCGTGGAGTTTTTGGATATTGCTGGTTTGGTAAAGGGGGCAAGTAAGGGTGAGGGGCTCGGGAACAAATTTTTGGCGAACATCCGGGAGTGTCATGCCATCGCCCAAGTGGTGAGAGTCTTTGAGGATGAAAATGTGATTCATGTGCACGGGAAGATTGATCCGAAGGGCGACATTGAGATCATTCAGTCTGAGCTCATTTTGGCGGACCTCGAGACGCTCGGGAAACGCCTCGATAAAGCCAAATCAGAGATAAAATCCGGGGATCCAAAAAAAGCCGCATATGCCGAAATTCTTGCAAAACTCAAAACGCATTTAGCGGAAGGGAAACTTGCGTATGATTTTACAAAAACGCTGGAAATTCAGGAGGCCGTGCGCGATTTACATCTCCTCACGAATAAGCCGTTTTTATATATCGCGAACGTTCATGAATCTGAAATAAAAAATTGGGATCATGCAAAATTGGCGAGTATTTTGGGGGTGCAGGATACCGATGAGGTTATTCCCATTTCAGCAAAAATTGAGGAGGAGTTAGCGCAAATGAGCATCGAAGAAGCCAAAGTATTTTTGGACGACCTGGGACTCAAGGAACCGGGACTTTTTGTCCTTATCCACGGGGCGTATAGAACGCTCGGATATCTCACTTTTTTCACCGCGGGTCCAAAGGAAGTGCGTGCGTGGACTTTTGTGAAAGGCGCCACCGCGCCGCAAGCCGCTGGCGTGATTCACACCGACTTTGAAAAAGGATTTATTGCGGCCGAGGTGATTGGCTACAAAGATTACATTGAATGCGGCAGTGAGCTGGGAGCAAAAGAAAAAGGAAAAATGCGCGTTGAGGGAAAAGAGTACGTCATGCAGGATGGGGACGTCGTACACTTCCGTTTTAACGTTTGAAGACCTGCACAGGCCCTAGCGGAACAGTTCTTTTTTATAGCTGAAATAGCTGTAGGTGAGGAGCGTATAAACTCCAATAATAAAGCCAAAAACAATCACGAGATTCAGCTTGAGTTTGAACTGGAAAATCTCCCCAAGCACGGTAAAGAGCGCGAGGGTATTCAAAATGTATAAGATCGGCCAGTAATATTTCGTTTCGGCGAGTTCCGGAAAGCTGCGGATGGTCATGCGTTTCAAATAAAACACGAGCCCAAAGAGCATAAAGAGGCCGCCGTAGGTAATAAGATTTGAGACCGTTTCCCCATAAGGAGATTTCGAGAGGGCAACGCCGATTAAAAAAGGATGGCTGAGCCAGAGCAGGGCGGTGACTGAACTCGTCAGGTAAAACAAGACTTTTCGTCGGATGAAAAGGCGGGATATTTTTTCGATTCCTTCGAGCTGTTCGAGGCTTTCAAAGACTTGTGCGAGTTCGTTATAGTTCTTCACAAGCACGGTGAGGTGGCAGCGGTCTTTGTCGATGTGCCAGGGCCGTTCGATGATAAATTTTACAATAGGAATCTTGAGAGCATTGAGGGTTCGGGTAATTTCCCGAAATTGATTTTTACTGTTGTCTCCAATGATTCGGAGTCCAACGCGAGAGAAGAACCCTGGTTTTCTCGCCGTATTTTTCCTTCGGAAAGAAACCAAACTGTCCGTGTGGGCGTGGGGATCTTGATAGAGGATTTCGAGAATTTGTTGGGGATTGAGGCTTCCTTCTCCGATGGCGATGAGAATTTCATCGAGGTTTTTGTAAGGAATTTTTTCCCCGATGAGGCGGATGCGTTTGGGCGTGAGTTCCTCGAGGAAATTTTTTCCGATCCGATCAAATTCTTTTTGGAGGAAGCGCTTCCCCGTCGCGAGTTTTTGCTCCTGAGGTTCGCGGCGCAGATGGTCTTTTATTTTGTTGATGGCGAGCGAGGTTTTTACAAACTGGAGCCACTCGCGTTCCGGATGAGCATCTTTGCTCGTGATAATGCGAGCGGTGTCACCTGATCCGATCGTCGTGGTAATGGGAACGATGAGGCCGTTCATTTCTGCTTTGAGAGCATGGAGGCCGATATCGCTGTGGATGGCGAATGCAAAATCAATGGCCGTAGCCCCGCGAGGAAGATCAATAACATCGCCCTTGGGAGAGAAAACGAAGATGCGATCCTGGAAGATATCGAGTTTCAAATCCTGGAGGAAATTTTCGGGATCCTTTTGATCCTTCTGTATTTCGAGAATGCGCTGCACCCAGCTTGACCGCTGCCGCATGACCTCGGCGAGTTCCTGTTCATTAGAGTATTTATAAAAGTAGTGAGCCGCAATGCCATACTCTGCTTCCAGGTGCATGTAGTGCGTGCGAATTTGAAATTCCACGACACTGCTGTTCAATCCAAAAACGGTGGTGTGAAGGCTCTGATATCCGTTTGGTTTTGGTCCAGCGATGTAATCCTTCACATGCCCAAGTTTTGGCTTAAACAAGCGGTGAATAATCCCAAGCATGTCGTAGCAGTCTTTCCGGGTGGGAACGATGACGCGAATGGCAATGAGGTCGTCGATGTTGTAAATGGTTTGTTTTGTTTGGAGTTTTCGGTAGATAGAGTAGAGGGTTTTTGGTCGTCCGGTGATTTCGGCATCCACGTGGAGCTTATGAAGTTCTTTTTCGGTGAGCCGGACCATTTCTTCGAGAATGAAATTCCGTTCTTCCATATTTTCTTCCACCTCCCGTTTTAGATTCGCGTAATCCATGGGGTAGAGGTGTTCGAAACAGAGATCCTCGAGCTCTCCGCGAATCTCACCAATGCCGAGGAGGTTTGCGATGGGAACATAAATCTCGAGCGTTTCTCGGGTGATGCGATGGCGTTTTTTTTCATTCGCAATGAAACGGAGGCTGCGCATGTTGTCGAGGCGATCGGCGAGTTTGATGAGAATGACACGAAGATCCTGCGCCGAATGAATGAAGAGTTTTTTGAGGGATTCAATTTGCCGTTGCTCCATGCGTTCGCGGTAATAGACCTTCGCCAATTTAGTAATGCCGTCAACGAGGTAGGCGATTTTCTTACCGAATTTTTCTTCTATTTGGGCGATCGTGATGGGCGTGTCCTCTGGTACGTCGTGGAGGAAGGCAGCAACGATGGTGTCTTCATCGACCCGAAAATTTGTAAGGGTTTGAACCGTACGCAGCGGGTGAATGATGTAGGGTTCGCCGGATTTACGGAGTTGCCCCTGATGTGCCTGTTTGGCAAAATCATACGCTGTGCGGATTTTGTTGAAATTGATATCTGGCGAATACGAACGTATTTTTTGAAATACTTCTTCAGCAAGCTGGTCGATGCTGGAGGAGGGAAGTGGCATATTTGTTGTATAATGTTACCATATTTCCTTATGCAGCAGAAAAAAAAGAAAATTGTTGTGGCAATGTCCGGGGGTGTGGATTCTTCCGTCACCGCCGCGCTCCTGAAGGAGCAAGGGTACGAGTGCATCGGTATGCACCTCAATTTTTGGAGCGATCCTGGTGTTCCGAATGAAATGGCACGGGCAGCGAAGAATAAGTGCTGCACGCTCGGCGGACTTGAGGACGCCCGTGATGTATGCGCTAAACTCAATATTCCTTTTTATGTGATGAACGTGGTCACAGAATTTAAAGAGCGCGTGGTGGATTATTTTTTGGATTCCTATGCAAAGGGCGAAACCCCGAATCCGTGCGTGGAGTGCAATCGGCACATAAAATTTGGAGAGCTGCTCAAGCGGGCTCGCGAACTCGGGGCCGATTTTTTGGCTTCGGGCCATTATGCAAAGGTGGAGACGAGTTCTGTAACCGGCAAACGCGAGCTTTTGATGCCCAGAGACCGTACGAAAGATCAAACATATTTCCTCTACCATCTTTCGCAGGAAAAACTGGAGCGGATTCTTTTTCCGTTGGGAGGTTTGATGAAATCGCAGGTATATGAACTGGCCCGAAAATTCGGACTTATCCGAGTTGCGGAAAAACCGCAGAGCCAGGGATTGTGTTTTTTTTCCGAGGCGACGCCAAAAGAATTTCTCCATCGTTATTTGCAGGGAGGTTTTTTCAAGTCCGGTCCGATCGTGACGATGGAGGGTAAAATTATAGGTCAGCACAACGGGTTGCCTTTCTATACCATTGGTCAGCGGCAGGGATTGGGTATTGGCGGGATTGCCGGGGAACCTGAGGGAGAGGCTTGGTATGTGGTTCGCATTGATCCCCGGAAAAATCAGCTCGTCGTCGGACGAAAAGTGGATGTGTATCATAACGCTTTTGTGTGTCGTGATATTTCTTTTATTTCTGGTGAAATTCCTAAAGGAAAAATTTCGGTGCAGGTTCGCATTCGACATCGGGGGACACTTGCGCCTGCAAACATGGAATTGAAGGAAGGGAAGGTTTTGGTTTTTTGCGACGAGCCTATTTGTGCTATTGCTCCGGGCCAGGCTGCGGTATTTTATAGAGGTGAAGAAGTCATCGGCGGTGCGATCATCGAAAAAATTGTTCCCTCCCGAAGCCATGAGAAAATCCAAACATCACAAAAAGACACAGCATCTCTACTGGTTGCATATTGATGCGGTGCCACATGTCAAAAAGCTAGTGCCCAGGCCATCAAACAAACTTTGGGCATTTCTGTGGGACAAGGTGCAGTTTTTGATTGTTTCCGTCGCCGTTTTTCTCGTGATTTACGTGGCAATGAATTGGCAGGCGCTTTCGCTCATTGCTGGCCATTACTGGGATGTGTGGCGCGGATACAAGAGCCCGCTCGAGCGTTTAGTTGCTCAAAAACCGGACGAGCCGGAAAGACTCGTCATGCCTTCGCTCTCCACGCTGAAGCAAACACCTCTTCCTCCGCTCAATTTGGAGGTGTATCCCACGGATATGAGACTCATTATTCCGCGGATTAATCAAAACGTCCCCGTAGTCGGCGTGAAAAATGAGAATCTCATTGCGCGGAAATGGGAAGAACTTGAGTCGGATATTCAAAAGGCGCTCAAGAGCGGTGTGATTCATTACCCAGGCACCGCGCTACCTGGCGATAATGGAAATGTGGTGATTACCGGTCACTCCTCATATTATGCGTGGGATGCCGGTCGATTTAAAGATGTGTTTGCGCTCCTTCACGACGTAAAGATGGGCGATAAAATCGTCATATATTTTAATCAGAAGAAATTCATCTACGAGGTGAATAAAATTAAAATAGTGTTTCCGAAAGATGTCGATGTTCTGGGTCCCGCGCCTTCCGAACAGCTCACGCTCATAACCTGTTCCCCTATCGGAACGAATTTAAAACGCCTCATTGTACAGGGGAAGTTGATCGAGAAGAACTGAGTAAAATATCCTTCTCCATACCAAGCGTATAAATGCTTGACAGTTAGTTAAATGTAGTCTAATATACATCATCCGTTTACCCTTTGCGTTTTATGCCAGACGAAACAATAGTGACATCTGCAGCCTTAAGTGATCATCGTTTTGAGAGGCCAATCGATCCAGATGATGATTTCCAGGAAATCCCCCTTATTGAGCAGGATCTTGATCTGATGGCTTTGAAAGGACAAGCCGAAGAGCAGGGCCTTGTTCGAGTTCATGAGGTGAGAAAGAGATATCCGGTGCCAGAGAGAATGTCCCCCGAGAGAGACAAAGCTTTAGCGCGGCAGATTCTCGGTTTATTGAGTATGGCGCGTTATCGGAGAGGTCCGGTAAAGTTCATTCAAGATGCGAGCGAAGAATTCATTGCAAAATTGGTTCACTGTATACAGAGAGACATTCCAGTAGAAATTATCCTTAGTTTTTTCTGCTATAAAGTTTGTAATCCGCTCAAAACTTGGGCTCAAACCGGAACGGAAGTGGATCTTTCTGAATTAGGATCGCTTCTTCGTTTTCACGAACTTGCTTTCGCCATTTCACAACTGTATCCGCCGGGCGCTAAATTTTTAGTCGCCTGTGATGGGTCAAAGTATTATGACTCAGTAGGATTTCCGGCTGAATCCGGGAGAGGATATTTCGAAAACGTGAGAGGCATGGCCGAATATCTTGGCATTTCTGGTAGTACCGTGGAACTTTTTGATGAGTCTAGTCGTTACCCCACTGATATTGCAGACCGTAAAGCCAGCCACACGGAGCGGGTTACGGAAGCCTACCAGCGAGGCGATCCTGATTTGGTTCGACGAGTGACAAGCCTACGCACAAGTATGGCTCTCCTCATGCCGATTGATCAAAGCACACCACTGGAGCTTGTTGCCTTGGCTTTTAGTGGCGTAGAAGATGCTGAATTACAAGCTGTGTGTGCCGAAGCATACGATTTAAGAAGAGACATTCTGGATCAAGCTCATTACAAGACCTTAAGATACATCGGGAGCTACGATGCGGTGCAAGATGCGGGGGTTTTAGAGGAAATTGCTCCTTTGGCTCTCCGTGCAACGGTTCATCCAAAGCCCGGGCAGATCGGAATGTACAGTGTTAATTGTCATGCCAATAACATCTTTCCTCACCATGCTCAGGGTACCACGAGGGCATTCGGCAGGACCATGTGCCTGGAAGATATTCGTTTAAAGTTCGCTGCCGACCTTCGAAGGCAGTGTGGCGACAGTCCATTAGTGGGAGTTACCCTGCCAAAGGGGAGGTATCCATTTAACCGCTCAACAGAGTCCCATCCTTTTGCTATAGTGAAGGCTTCTTAATTTCATACTATGTCTCATTTAGATCACCATTTCACAGTAAATTTTGCCTCGGTAGATCCACCGGACCCTGATGTAGCGCCGGGAAGTGCTGAGGCAGAAAGTTGGCTTTTCGGTAGAGACGAATTAATTTTGATGTCCACCATAGCCGAGCGAAGAGAATTAGACACTCGTCCTAACACATTGTCCACAGAGGGGGCTGAAGCCCTCAAGGCGGTCATAAGGGATCGTATCGTTCATGTTATTCAATTCCTTGCTCAATGGTTTGATTTGAAAAAAGATGATTGGAAAACATCACCCGTGGTGTGGCAGAAACTTTCCTTTAGCAATGATGCCATTACATCAGCCGATGCTCCAATTCTTTCTGCTTTACATGAGGCGGTTGAAGCCAGCGAAGATATTTTAAGGGCGGCCGGGATTTCTGATTTGCAGGATTTTAAAAACAGTTTAGATCTTGTTGTCCACCAGGTCTTCGCTCGTAGAAATGCCATATTAGCCACTGCTGAATATTCAATGGACGAGGTCAGCGCAGCAGGAGATTTGCTCGACGCCGATGTCGATCATCTGCTTGAGAGGGTCGCAGGTAGTGTGGGTGATGCTCTCCGATGTTGTAAAGAGCGGACGGGCCGTTAATTTTAATTTAAATAGACTTTATGGAATTCTTGCGTGCAAGCACTCAACCAGAAGCAGTTTTACCCCGACTTCTTAACCCGAACCCGCTCGGTTTTACAACGTATCGTCCGGGGTTTGAGGGATACTTTGAGAGGATACCGAGAATGGATCCTACTCGCCCCTATCCTACAGAGGAGGTCGAACAAACGCGGCGAGTACTTGGTGAGCTTGCTATGGCCGTTCTTGAACGAGAAGATGCTATGGATCTGCCGCAGGTAGAGGACGGAAAATTTGGGAGAGTAGTTTTAGGTCTGGAAGATCCAAGCGAAGGAGAAGATAGAGTTCTGGTCCCAGGGACAGAGGTGATCATTGCCTTGTGGGGCAGAGGTTTTAAAACGCCCGTTCACGGACATAAGGTAGGCTATTTACACGAGGCGCTTGTGAAGGGGTCGATCGATATTTCGATGTATGAACGGCTTCGATCTGGCAGGCTCGATGCGCGGTTTGCCCTTTTCGATAGGACGGTTCAGCAGAGAGAGCCTGGGATTTTCTGCTCAGCCTTTACACAAGATGTGGGTCAACTCGAACGTTCAGCCGTGATTCATAATTTTGCAGCTCTTGAACCAACGATGACCCTCCATTATCTGCCTGAACACATAAGGGATGCGCGTGGGAATAAATTTGAAGTTGTAGGGAAAAAAAATGACAGAGAATTTGAGGTTGATGAATCGAATGTTCAACGGATGCAGCTCGAAGATTTTATCGCATCAAATGTGGGGGATGTGTATTTAGTGAGAAGCCCCAGTGTTCCTCAATATGGTGATCATTATGTTTTGATTGTAGGTGGGATCGTACAAAAGCCCCATGGTATGAGGCCTGATGACGTCTTGTTTTCAGCTGGATCCGGTACACCTCTCAAAAGTTACGGCAAGGATGAATTAGTTATTTTCAAGCTGAGCGGAGCTGCGAGAAATGCGTTTTATGAACATTATGCAATCGAACAACGATACAGAAGTAATGCGTAGGTTCACAATCCTTGGAGTTTCTTGATTAAATCTTCTTCTTCCTCTTTTTCGGTTTTTTTCACCGCGGTCTCTGCGGCCTGTAATTTTTGCCGTTTTTCTTTCACCTCAAATTCTTTCCACTCCGAAACGTGTTTGTCGTTGATGCGCTTGAGTTCCTTTTCGTAATCTTTGTCGAGTGAGGCGAGCTGATTTTTTTCATTCATCAAGATCTCTCGGAGTTTGCCGACCTGTTCGTCCGTCATGATCGGCAGAATTTGGAACCAGTACTGTCGCTCATCATTATTCATACTCTCCGTTTGGAGAATGAGCGGGATGAGGTCCGGATACTGTTGTTTGACCGTGTCCGGAATGTCGAATTTTTCGAACAGACTCGGGTCGCCGGTTGATGTTCCTCCTCCGCCGCTTGACCCAGCAGTCGTTCCAGCAGCTGCCCCGGTTTGGGCCTTTCGAAGGTCAATGGTTCCGCCAGAAGTTGGATTCGTGTCGTCAGCCATAATCATTTATTTATTTTACGCTATGGTCCAGTCTTTTGCGAGGTTTGCTTGGATGAAAGCGAGTACGGTTTGGTTGGGATCGATGGTTGCCTCCGCTGCGCCATTCGTTTTTATTTTTATGGCGATTTTTTTGGCGCGATCGTTATCTTTAATGGCATCGGGGAGTGTTCCGTTTGCCGTGTCTTTTGCCTTTGCATTTTCAAGGGCCGCGCGATCATCTGCTGTCATGCTTTCAAAGATTTTTGCAAGTTTGGCCGCTTCGGGATTTTCGGTGGGTGCGGTTGCTGGGGCTACGGCCGCTGCCGCTGCCGCCACGGCTACCCCGGGATATTCAATCCCGGTCCAGACCGAAGCATTGCCCATGAAATCAACGAGTTTATCGTCGCTGCCCGCGCCGCCTTTGGCTTCGAGTTGTCCAGCAAGTACCGCGAGTTTTGCTTGTGTTGGTTTATCGGTGGTGATTTTCTCTGGTTTTTGCCTCACAAGTGCGATGACTTCTTTAGTTTTTTTGCCTCCGAGTTCAGCGACGAGATCTTCAGGCAAACCAAATTTTCGAAATTCCGTTTCTACTTTTACCGCTAATGCCGCCTCTTCATCACCAAATTTTTCAGCAAGGAGCCTGTTGGAAATCATCTTGCCACGGAACCAACTGCCGATGAGTGGCGCTTTTGATAAGGTTGCGCAAATGGAAGCAAGCGCAAGCGCGATGCCGCCGAGCACTTTTTTCATTTTGCCTTCTTCCATGGAATCAACCCAGCCGAGGAGTTTATCGATCGCTGGGGCGTCTTCATCGGCTGTGAGAGGGAGGTTGGCAGCTTGCTGTGCAGCTTCCAGCTGGACTTTTGCTTGTTCGGGAGTCTGCTTTCTTTCGCGTAATGCGGTGAGGATTTGAGTTCTCCTTTCTGCGGGAATTTCGGCATTTTCGGCGAGTGGCCGGAGTTCCTCGAATGGTTTCAGTTTTTCACTGAATGCGGCTATGGAGGCTTCAAGACCAGCGAGATTGGTCCCGCCGGACTCCGTAACGTTTGTTTTGATCCCCTTTATTTCATCGGACAATGCTGTTGGGAGAAAAGCGGCACATGCCATGGCTCGTGTTTCGGTAGCAATCGCACTGTCGTATAAGGTTTGGATTTTGCCACCGGTAGCTATCAATGCCGCTATATTTGCTTCCAGGCTGGAAAGCGCGGTGATATCACCGGCACCCTCGATCTCTCCCCCGATGGCTTCAAACTGTCTGACCATACCGGGAAATTGGGCTACGGTTTTTAGGACCGGATCTTCTTTGGCTGCGGTCAATTTCCCTTTTAAATCAGCCTTTTTTTGATCAACCGTTTGCGCTTGTTCAGCTTTTTGTTTTTGCTCGGCTTGCCACTTTGCGTATTCAAGAGACTGCGGAGGATTCTTTACCCACTGTTCAAAACCCCCGACCCCTTTTTGGCCGCTATGACCTGCCGTATTTGGATCGGAAAGAGCCTTGAGGCTTGCTTCCACTTGCCGTATGCCCATGGTTCCCCATGATTTGTCATAAGATTGGATTTCCGCGATCATAAAATCAACGGCCGCATCTCTCCACGCTTTTTGGAGTTTTTCGGGCGCATCGATTTGGCTTGCCTCGAAAAATAATTTGAGGCCATCTTTGGACATTTTGAATGCGCCATTGTTTTCTATCGCATCCCCGTCGTCTCCTTCAAAGTCCGATTTTTCCTTTGCTAAGCCCGTGAAACGTTGAAGGTCAGTTTCTATAGCAGCGCTAAGGTTCGCGAGGGCATCGCGGGTTCCTGCTCGGACGCTTTCGCGCGCATCAGCCGTTGGAGGCGCTTCTTGAGCAGGTGAAGGTGCTGGTAGTGGTGTATCGGTAGCCATAGATTTTTTATTTTGGTGGTGGCGGATTTGCCGGCGGAGTTACTGGCGCTCGAGCCGGAGCCGTTGTCGGAAGATAATTTGCCAGAAGTGCCGCCGGGTCGGTTTGTGCATTATTTTGGATCAGTTGGATTCCAAGGATGCCCGTATCGTTCACGGCGCCGATATTGGTTCCGGCTTTTACGATTTCATCCGCCTTCGCCGCCTTCAGTGAGGCGTCATTTTTTAGCCCCGTGAATTTGACGATTTTGCCGTCCTTGTAGCTCACTTCCACGGTTCCATTTTCCGATTTTGTGATGATTCCATCGGCCATCATGACGACCGGAGTATCTTTGGGAGCGGTTATTTCAATTCCGTTTTGGCCGCTTGAGAAAGGTTTTGTGATGTTTAGTTTTTGGCTGGCCGCAAGCGCGATCGGCGATGCCGTCACATTAAGGGCCGGAGCTTCGGCTGGTTTTGTTTCGGGAGATTTCACATATTTCCCAAGGAGTTTCGTCGGATCGATCTGTTTCGAATCTTCCCCGAGCATTTGGAAATTCAAAACATCCGTTTTCATAACCCCGAGTTTGGTGCCTTCGCTCACTTCGGCATCTTTTGTCACGGTTGGTGCAAGTGTGATTCCAGAGTAAATTATGAAGCCTTTTCCGGCCTGGATTTTTACGTAATCCGGGCCCACCTCCACGACTTTTCCTTTTCCGGGAACGGCATATTTCACGTCCAGCCCGGCTTTTTCCGCGCGCAAATTCACGCCTTTGTTTGCCTTTTCAATGACAAATTTCTGATCGCCGCCAATGGGCGAGGTCGCGAACTGTTCGGACGGTTTTTTGAAAGCTTTATCAATTTGATTTGTGAGTTTTTCGAGGAGCTTCGTGATTTTTTCGATGAGTTTTTCGAGGAGTCCCATGAAACCGAGTCCTTTAAGTTCATCGGGGATTTTATCCTGTTGCTCCGCAATTCTTTGGATGTCATCGACCAGAGCTTTTGCGATCATGCCTTCGCGGTAATTCATCGTTCCCGCCACGACCGCTTTTCCAATGGCCTCTTGATTTTGTTGGTTAATGAGTGCTTCATATTTTGCCGCCACGGCTTTTTTCTCGAGAATGGTTGGAGGTGCAGAAATGGCCCATTCGATAATTGGTTTATCTGCTTCATTGGTGATAGCGGCCAGAAATTTTGCTTTGTCTCCATCTTTGATGAACTGTGTATACGCTGCATCGTATTCTGGTTTTTTGAAGAGCTGATCCACTTGCTCCAGCGCATACTTTGGTTTCATTTGTTTTTCGAGCGCTGCTTGAAGCATTTTGAGACGCTCGCTTCCCTGTTGAAGTGGAGCCTTATCCACGCCTTGTGGAGTAATTGCCGTAGGGTTAGCCTCGAGGAGCGCTGACATGACAACGAGCTCCCGAACAGAGAGTTTTCCTTCGGCAAGAGCTTGCCCAAGCTTCTGCCAATCGAGCAGTCCGTTTGCATCAAATTTCTTTTGAAGATCGATTTTTTCTTGAGCGCTTACTTCTGCGCTTAAGGCACTGTCCAGCATCAGGAGCTGTTGCGGATTCGCTTTTGCGAAAGCAGCTTCGATCTGTTCAACCGTGAGAGGCGATTGGCCTTCTTTTGGTGTGGCCTTCACTTCAATTCCAAGTTGCGCCAGAATTGTTTCTGCTGCAGCAGGATCCGGCTGACCCGCTTGCGCTGCCTCTGCCACCCGAGCGCCTCGTTCCGCTTGTGCCGCTTCTGCGATAGCTGGATCAACAGGTGTCGCATCCGGTTTTGCTTCTGGTGGCGGCGCCTCCCCGGTTGCAGGTGCTTCGGCTCCGTCCCATACGAGCCGCGCCGGTTTCCATTCATCAAATTGTGAAAAATTTCTGCAATTCATAAAGATTTTTTAAGAAGTGGTTGATGCACCGCGCTGTTGCATAGCCGTGGCTATAGAAGCTTCGGGGTTTTGTGTTATACCGCCGCGTCCTTGCCAAATGAAGTGGAGGTGAGGACCGGTAGAGCGCCCTGTAGAGCCAACTTTCCCGATCTCCATTCCAGCCGTGACCGAGTCGCCGACTTTCAAGCTATCGGTAAATGCGGACAAATGGAGCGATTTGGAAATTCCATTCGTGTGTCGAATGACAATGTGGTTTCCGCTTATCGGATGGTTTCTTACAATTTTGTCTACGGTTCCCGCCTTCACGGCAAGCACTGGAGTGCCAAGCGGTGCGGGATAATCAACCCCATTGTGAAAATGCATATGGTTTTCTGTCGGATGCATCCGGCCGCCATACCCCGATGATTTCTCAATGCTCAGAGCAAGGGGAGGAGAATCAAAACTCGGAGCATTGGAATTCATGAGTTCGTAAACCACCGCTACTTGCGCTACGCGCTCGGCATAATGGCTCCGCTCTTTCCATCCTTCAACGCCTTTGTCGTTGGTATCGAGCTGAAACTTTGTGAGTTTTGATTTATTTTCCGGAGTTGGATTATCAAGATATCGGCGTAATACTAAATACCCAAATTCGCCGTTGTTATACGACATGTAGAGGAAGCGCACATCGCTTTTCGTACTCAGGCGATACGAGTCCCGGAATCCTTGCTGCGAATCTGATCGGTCGATAATTCTATTCACGCCACGAATTTTTTGGAGGATGTGCCAGCCCATGAAGTCAATGGCGGTGGCTGGTTCCGTGAGGTCGGCAATGGCCGGGAGACCAAGCCCGGGCATTTCACGTCTGAATAATTCATATTGGCCCTGCCTATAGTGCTTGATGCTGGCCGGCATAGCCTGCGCAAGACCCGTTGCCGAGCTTAAAGGTTTTCCGGTTTTTTTACTGATACCCGGACGCGACTGGGGATTGAAACCAGATTCCATTTCGATGAACGCCACGAGCGTAGAAACCGGAATATCGTATTTTCGACTCGTCATATCAATTTGTGCTTTCCATGTTGGTTGCTGGGCAAGTTTCATGACCGCGTGCTCGGCGCGTTTTTCTTCCTTGGTCATGAGAGGGTTGCGGTCGAGATCCTCTGGCGTGAGGGGAATATCTTGACTTGCCGCCCCGGGTTCTCGCTGAGCAGGTTCGTGCGCTTCCACAATGGCCGCCACTTCCTTTGGACGTACGTTAAAAATCGCACCAACCACGGCGCTAAATCGGTCCCACTCTTTATCGAGGTCACCCCAAGCATCCGAGAGATCTTCAATAGTTCCATCACGCGCCTGCGGATTCTGTCCGACTGCATCCCAATCGACTGACCGTCCGAGTTTTTCATCGGCCATTGCCCGGGATCCTGCCTCAAGCGAGGTGGAGAGATCTGCTCGGACTTCAGCACTATCCGGTGATGTCTGCAGCGCCTCTGGAATTTCCACCGGAGCGCTGGCATTTGTTTCTCCCATTTTGATTTTATTTTATGTTTTAAAGGACATATACATCTCCGCTGATTTCCTCGAGCCGTTCTTTTGTGAGTCTCACTTGGTGTACGAGATTTTCAATCTGGTATGTCGGCTGATGATAGACCTGAAGGAGGTCGTAGATGTTTCGCAGGGTAGTGGCCAGGTTCACCGCATCAAAATCGACTTTGCCCTGTTTTTCCGGCGGGAGCTGATCGTAAATGGCATGATTGATGAGCGAGCTGGGTTGCATCAGGTTAATTTCCCCTTTTTCGACCTTGGAGACCACGAGATCCAGGAAGGTTTGATCCTCAGGTGTTAAACCTTTTGGATTAATGAGGGGATCGTTCAGTTTTTTTTGGGTTTGCGGATCGATTTGAGTCTGGTCCATATGGGAATTTAATCTTATAATTATACCAAAATTCCGCATTTTATTCAATATGGACTCTAGAGAGGCAAAAAAGCGCATCGAGAAGCTCAAAGAACAGATAAAAAAGCTTAATTATGAGTATTTCGTTTTAGACAAATCTGAGGTTTCCGAATCGGTTCGGGATTCGTTAAAGCGCGAACTCAAGGAGCTTGAGACGAAATTCCCTCAGTTTGTCACGCCAGATTCGCCCACGCAGAGGGTGGGGAGCGTTCTTTCTGGACGATTTCCAAAAGTTGCGCATCTCACGCCGAAAAAAAGTTTAGAAGATGCTTTTTCCGAGGAAGAGTTACGAGATTGGGAAGTGCGCATTGCTAAGTTTGTCAGGGGCGAAAAGATCGCATACATTTGCGAACTTAAAATCGATGGCCTCAACATCACGCTCCATTACAAGAAGGGAAAGTTGCTACGTGCGCTTACTCGCGGTAACGGAGTGGAGGGAGAAGATGTCACACACACAGTGAAAACCATCGAAAGTATTCCTTTGGAACTGACCGAGCCGGTCGATTTGGAGGTATCCGGCGAAGTGTACATTTCAAGTAAGAGTTTTGAGAAGATGAATAAGCAGCAAAAACAAAATGGCGAGGAGCTTTTTGCAAATCCACGAAATGCGGCAGCGGGGACGATTCGTCAGCTGGATCCTCAGGTTGCCGCATCGCGTGATCTTTCAGCATTTTTTTATGAGCTGGGGAAAAATAGTTTTACGACGGCACCGAAAACCCAGGAAGAAATTTTGAAAATGTTTCAACGACTCGGTCTTCCCGTGAATCGCGAATTTCGGCTTGTAGAGTCCATCGATGAGGTGCTTCAGTTTTGCCATCATTGGCGCAGGAAGCGCGAAAAGCTTTCTTATGAAATTGACGGGGTCGTGGTGAAGGTGGATCAAAAAGATTTACAAGAACGCATGGGATTTACAGCAAAAACACCGCGATGGGCCGTGGCATATAAATTTCCCGCTGCCCAAACTACAACGCAGATAGTGGATATCATCGTGCAGGTCGGGCGTACGGGGGCGCTCACACCGGTGGCCATCTTAAAGCCTGTTTTTGTAGCGGGTTCGACAATTTCTCGCGCTACGCTCCACAATGAAGACGAGCTGAAAAAGAAGGATGTGCGTATCGGTGACACCGTGATCATTCAAAAAGCCGGCGACGTAATTCCCGAAGTCGTTTCGGTTTTGAAAAATTTGCGCACGGGTCACGAAAAGAAATTTCATTTTCCAACGAAATGTCCGGTTTGTGGCGGTACCGTTGAAAAACCCGAAGGGGAAGCCATCACTCGCTGCATGAATGCAAGCTGTTTCGCGAAGGAGCGTGAGGCGTTCATTCATTTTGTAAGCAAAAAAGCGTTCGATATTGATGGGTTGGGTGAGAAGGTGGTGGTGCAACTTTTGGATGCCGGTTTAATCGCTGATCCGGCGGATATTTTCACGCTTACGGAGTCAGATTTCTTGCAGCTTCCCCTTTTTAAAGAAAAGCGCACAGGGAATCTCATTGATGCGATCGAAAAGGCAAAGCGGGTTCCCCTAAGCCGTTTTCTCTTTGCGCTTGGGGTACGGCACATTGGGGAGGGCACGAGTCAGGACCTTGCGAAGTTCATCGCCGCACACGTAAAAAAATCGAAGGAGATCCGCCCGACGGAAATTTTCCATATCATGCATGGAGTGACTCAGGAAACCATCAACGAAATCGAAGGGTTTGGGGACATCGTTGCCGCCTCAGTTTTTGAATTTTTCCGTGATCCCAGAACAAAGCAGCTCTTCGAAAAATTAGAGAGCGTTGGGGTGGTGATTTTTTCCGATATGAGTCAGGAAAAAACCCCGCTTTCAGATAAGAAGATCGTCATCACTGGTTCTTTAAAAAACTTCAGCCGCGAGGAGATGAAAGACACCGTGAAGCGTGCCGGAGGTATTATCCAGTCCGATGTTTCCACGAAAACCGATTATTTAATTTGCGGCGAAGAACCGGGATCAAAACTCACCCGCGCCAAGGAGTTGGGAGTGAAGGTCCTTACCGAGGAAGAATTTATTCATCATTTCCAAAAATCTCCATAGCCGTTTCAATAATATCTTTGGATGATTT
>ORJL010397262.1_pt1 | contig 157033 bp, 179 predicted proteins | sample 1779941 | NCBI WGS metagenome assembly ORJL01 (sample SAMEA104232317, study PRJEB22302) | groundwater metagenome | biome: forest; feature: aquifer; material: groundwater | place: USA | collected 2011-08-07 | depth 5.8 m | reverse complement strand
GAAATTTTTAGCATACAGCATAATTTCATGGAAATGAAAAAAGGAAAGACTCCTGCAATGAAAGAGGGTTTGCAAAGAAAACCTCTTACATGGGAAACCTTTTTTCATATAAGATTAAGCATACTAAATTAGGTCACTTCGTATTTATAAGCTTTTTGCACAACACCACGCTAAAGTAGTCATATGAGAATTTCTGCCTTCACATTTTCCTCACCCTTTGCGCTTTCTCAACCGCCTCTTTGCCTTTGGAAGTCCCGGTTTCTATTAATTCCAATGTTGCACCTCCAGCGCTTGTCATTATAGAGAAAGCGTTTTCTGCTTTAAGCCTGCGTATCCTTGCCACTGTGTCTCCGCCAGCGCCAATTGTTATGCCGCCCTTTGCTTTGCATTTACGAGCAGCATTAAATATCATGTGATCTGTTTTTGATATTGCCTCAACGCCCTCATCTTCTATGGAGAAAGGTCCTGACTGAAGATAGAATCCTGCATTTTCAATCTTCTTCGCCATTTCGCTTAACGTTTTCGGACCTTCTGCAACCCCAAGCCATCCCTCAGGGATATTTATCGGGCTTTTATGAACCCTGATTTCCGCACCTTTTGGCAGAGTGCCGCTCTTATCCGGAAGCTTATTTGCAATTACATGATCATGCCCCATAACAACCGCGATTCCCCTTGCCTCAGCTTCGCTCAAAACATTGTAAGCGTATACGAACTGTTCGCCCTCCTGTCCCCATCTTACATAGGAATCGCCCACAAGCTTTTTTATCCCCTTATCTTCAATGCCGAGAAGCGCCTTTAATTCGTCACTTTTTTGCTTCTGCAACACTTCAGAAACTATCCTGCGGTCGTACTTTCCCACAATTTTGTTTACCTTATCCAAATTCATCTTTATCTTTGAAGCATAATGCTGAGCCAGGATGAACGTATAAGTGACCGCCCCTCCAATTAACAGGGCGTCGTTGCTGCGCATCTTATCCAGCAGCACCCTGACTACTGTTATTTTAGACGTGATGCCTGGGTCTGACTCTATCTTTTTCCCGCAGAGCCCCAATGCAAAACAGCCCCTGCCGGGGTTTTCCAGCTTACGCTTCAAGTCCCCTATTTTATTCAGCACATCTACATATTTCAGCCCATAAACAACCTCTCCGCCCTTCTTTGCAATTAAGACTGGGGTTGTTACTACTGTTGCCTCTTCCCTGTGATTCTGCACTTCATTTTCGTTGACGTAAATGTCTGCCAGCGATGCAAAAAAGGCAGCAAAACCTTTGTCATTTGCATTCGCCTCAGGGTCATATCGCACATTTTCCAGAACAGCAATCTGGCCTTTCTTAAGCCCGACAACTATCTTCCTGACTTCGCCCCTGTTTTTGTATACACTTCTGGGCTTCCTGTCCCTGAAACAGTCTGGAGAAATCAGAACTTTGTGCCTTAGCAAGCCTTTCTCAGCCAGTATTTTTTCAAGCCTCTTTGCTACTGGCGCCATGCTGTAATCAGGGTCTTCTGCTTTTGGCCTCCCACACCACCCTGCTGCCAATATAATCTTTGAACCCTGTTTTATAAGATATTCCAGCGTGGGAATTATGTCTCTTATTCTTGTGTCGTCTGTAACCCTTTCAGGGTCTAATAAATCCTTTTTTTGGTCCAGAGGGACATCCAGACCGCACCTCACTATAACAAACTTCCCTGTTACTTTAATGTCCTTTACGGTCTTTCTGTATTCAGCCATTCCAGTCAGGCCATCATCTTTACAACATCAACCATCCTGCATGAGAAGCCCCACTCGTTGTCATACCACGCAACAACCTTGACGAGAGAGCCGTCAATCACCTTTGTGAGGAGGGAGTCAAAGACTGATGAATGCGGGTTTCCGATTATGTCTGAGGAAACCAGGGGCTCGTCAACATACTGCAATATGCCTTTAAGGTAAGAAGAAGCTGCCTTTTTGAACGCCTTGTTCACTTCCTCAACTGTCGTTCCCTTTTCAACCTCGCATGTAAGGTCTGTGACTGAAGCGCAGGGAACAGGGACGCGCATGGCAATGCCATCAAGCTTTCCCTTGAGCTCAGGAATAACCTGATGGATTGTCTTTGCAGCGCCTGTTGAAGTCGGGATTATGTTGAGCGCAGCAGCCCTTGCCCTTCTCAAATCCTTGTGCGCAACGTCAAGTATGCGCTGGTCATTTGTGTATGCATGGATAGTTGTCATGAAGCCATGGACTATCCTGAAGTTCTTGTGCAGCACGTCAACAACGGGAGCAAGCGAATTGGTTGTGCAGGACGCGTTTGAGATGATGCATGACTTAGGGTCTTTATTATCGCATTCGCTGTCATTCACTCCCTTCACTATGGTTATGCATGACTCGTCCTTCGGAGGAGCGGAGAGAAGAACTTTTCTTGCGCCTGCCGCAATGTGCTTCTCGGCATCAGCCTTGCTGGTAAAAAGACCTGTGCATTCTGCAACAACGTCAATCTTCATGGATTTCCAGGGCAGGCTTTCCGGAGCCTTCTCGTTAAGAACCCTTATTCTCTTTCCGTTTATCACAAGGTCTTCCTTGTCAGAGCTTACAGTGCCCTGAAACGCACCATGAACAGAGTCATACTTGAACATGTAAGCCAAAGTTGCAGCATCAGAAAGGTCGTTCACAGCAACAACATCAACCTTCTTGTCATTAATCGCAGCCCTTAAAAACATGCGGCCAATCCTTCCAAAGCCGTTAATCGCGACACGAACCATAAAATCACCTCTTTGACACAATCCTGTTAAATGCCTTCTGACCAAGCCTGAAGCCTGCAAACGCAAGCAAAAAATTCACAACCACATCAAAGACCTCTACGCCAAAAACCAGGTTCTCGCCCACCAAACCGGATATCTCCTCGTTCCCAACCTTAATCAACATCATGTCAGCAACCCTGGAACTGAACACTTCCCAAAAAACAAAAACAGCCGCTACAATAACAGCCCCATATAACCAGTTTTTATCCTTATAACCAAAAAGCCTAAAAAGCAAATACCCGGACACCCCCCACAAAATGCCGCCAAGAAGCGCAGTGATTATACCATAAGTAACCACAAGTGCCAATGAAAAAGCCATGAGCCATCCTTTTCATATCTGGTTTATATAGTTTATGGCGGTGCGGCTGAAAGCAGGTTTTATATGCGGCTCCTATGATGCCATTTTCTCAAGAAACTGCCTAATCTCACTAACTTTTCTTGGGTTCAAAGAAACGTGATCAGCTGAACTCCTTCCTGTCCTTTTTGACAGAATAATAATCCACTCACTATTCTCCAATTCTTTCAATGCCTTTTCAATTGCTTTCTTTCCCTTATGCGTGTTCCGATAATGCTCAGGCAGCCCTTTCAACACAAAGTCAACAGGCGTATGTTTCCCACCCCAAAAATTTGAGCGAACAAGCTTTTGAAGAACAATCCTTTTCAATACATCCATCTCTTCCATGCCCTTGCTGTCAAAGAACTTATTAATAATGATTGCCTTTACTTTTTGTATATCGACATACAATAACGAAAGATTTAAATATTAGCTTGGCTTTGCCTACTGCATGAAGGATGAACCCATATTTTTGGACTATGTGGGAAACAATCCCCGCATGAGAGTGTTGCAATATCTTATAGAGGGGCGTGATTTTGATTACACCCTGACCGACTTGCTTAATTCTGGCGTTAGCTGGGGAACCTTAAACAGTTTGGTGCCGAAACTTGCTGAATTAGGAATCATTGCAAAAACAAGAAAAATAGGAAGAGCAACCCTCTACAAAATCAACAAAGATAATTTTGTCGCCAAACAATTAATTGACTTGTATGACAAATTACTTCTGCAAAACCTGGAAAATTTGGATGGGGCAAGGAAAAAATTGGAAGCCCCTATAAGCGCTTAAGCCAGAATCTTGATAATTCCGTATATATGCCAGAATGCAAAAACATATAAAAACAAAAACTTCCGGAAATCCCTGAATGATTACACAAGAAGACATAAATGGCATAATTAGGGAAGCTGAGATTCTTTCAAGAGGGAAATATGGGATAAACCACCAGATAGTTACCGCGCTTATTAAAGAGGCAATAACAATCCATCTGGAATTACAGCAGAAAGATGTAGGGCACTTGTTTGGAACTCTACACCCCACAGAAGGCTATATTGAGTCTTTCCAGCAGAGAAAAAAAGTTATAAACACAAACAGATTTTTAAAACAAAACGAGAGAGGGTTTCCAAGAACCACTTTGGACGATGGATATTCAATATTTTATGATGAAGGCGGTCGTGAAATTCGTTCCTCAATAAATAAAGAATTCGGGACCACTCTAGGCGATAATGATAGGGGGTGGGGGCGAGTATACTTGTTATTATTGCGGCTTGATAACGAAAACGGCATGATGTATTGCTATGGTGAAACGCATCTTGACCGGACTGGAAGGCACAACATGAATTTTTTTTACGTTGTTGCGGAATACCAAAATCTCAGTCTCATAACAGAACTCTTCCTGAGCAACCCTGATTATCTCGCCGTATTTGTAAATAAGGTCTTTGGCTGGCAGAACGGACCTGAACAAAGCCCTGAGCCCAACTTATTTCAGCACATGAAATCATTATTTGTAAAGACGCCTGAATTGGGAATAAAAGCTGTGGCGAGGTAAATTCTAAAAGATTAATTTGAATAATGGCTGAAAACAGGGGACATTCAAAGCTCTCTATAGCAATATTTAAATAATCACCCGAAAAGCATTTATACTATGCTTGTGCGGGGATGCCGGAGCGGCCAATCGGGGTAGAAGCTGCAGAAGCTGCAGAAGCGGTAGAAGCAATACCCAAACTCAAGGCTCTTCGGGAGCGCTAAGTTATCTGCCAATCGCAAATGCGATTAGTGGGATATCTACTGGCTTAGTGCCTACGTGGGTTCGAATCCTACTCCCCGCATACATTATTCATGAGGCTATCTGATGATTGAAATAACAGCAGTTGGCGGATATTCTGAAGTTGGCAGGAACATGACTGCCGTTAAGATAGGCAACGAGGTTGTTGTGCTGGACATAGGGCTGCACATGGAGAACTATGTGCATGTCAGCAATGACGAGGACATAGTGAAGATAAGCGCAGAAGACCTGCTTGCGACAGATTCTGTGCCAAGAATAGAGACTATAAGCGACTGGGCAGACAAGGTCAGGCTGATAATACCAAGCCACGCACACCTGGACCATGTTGGCGGAATTCCTTACCTTGCAAACAGGTATAACGCGGACATACTCGCAACCCCATTCACTTCCGCCGTTCTTAAAAACATACTGACAGAGGAGAAGCTGAGGATAAGGAACCATATAAAGACCCTTGATGTGAATGCGGTTTACAGGCAGTCTGACGAAGTCAAGGTGGAATTCATAAACATAACCCACTCAACGCCGCAGTCCATAATTGTTGCACTGCACACTAAACAAGGTACAATACTTTACGCCAACGACTTCAAGTTCGACCTATACCCGACCATAGGCAAGAAGCCGGACTTTGAAAAGCTCAGGCAGCTCGGGCAGAAAGGAGTTCTGGCTTTAATAATGGACTCAACATACGCCGGCTTGCACCAGAAGATGCCGTCAGAATCAGTGGCGAGGCAGATGCTCAAAGACGTGCTATTAGGCACTGACAACAGGAACAAGGCAGTGATAGTAACCACGTTTGCGTCGCACATAGCAAGGCTCAAAAGCATAGTGGAGTTCGGAAGCAAGCTGAACAGAAAGATAGTTTTCCTTGGGAGAAGCCTTGCAAAATACGCAAGTGCAGCAGAGAAAACAGGAATTGCAAGCTTTTCAAAAGATGTGGAAATAGTCAAGTACAGCAGCAAGATAAAGAGAAGGCTCAAGAAGATAATGAGGGAAGGAAAAGAAAAATACCTTCTTGTTGTAACCGGGCATCAGGGCGAGCCGGCAAGCACCCTATACAAGATGGCAAACAACCAGTTTGACTTTCAGTTTGCGGCAGGAGACCACATAATATTCTCATGCAGGGTAATCCCCACAGCAACCAACATAGCAAACCGGGAAAACATAGAAAAGCTGCTGAACAAGCAGGGCGCAAGGCTGTTCAGGGACATACACGTCTCAGGCCACAGTGCAAGGGAAGACCACCGCGAAATGATACAGATCGTCAAGCCAAAGCACATAATCCCCGCGCACGGGCCGCTGGAAATGACCTCAAAAATGGCAGAGCTGGCATACGAGATGGGGTACAAGCGGGAAAACGTGCACCTAATGAAGAACGGGCAGAGGATAACCATAGAATGACAAAAAATATATATAGAAACAGGCAACTTTTAGCACTGCTTTAGTATTGTTTGGGGGTAAATCATGAAACTAAGCCTTGCAGAGCCGAAGTACCTAAAGGACAGCATAGCCATAATTTCAGATCTTGTGAACGAGGCGAGGCTCAAGATAGGAAAAGATGGGATAGAGCTCGTAGCCATGGACCCTGCAAATGTGGCCATGGTTGTGTTCAAGCTCCTGGCAAGCGCATTTTCTGAGTACACAATTGAGAAAGAGACAAACCTCGCCCTCAACCTCAACAACCTAAGACAGGTTCTCAGAAGGGCAAAGCCGAACGACATGATAACTCTTGAAGTTGAAGACAACAAGCTAAAAGTGCAGCTAAGATCAGACTCAGTAAGGACATTCAGCCTGCCCATAATGGACCTGGAAGAGAAAGAGCAGCGAATACCTGAACTTATTTTCCCAGTAAGCATAGAAACAAATTCCTCGTTCCTGAACGAGGCAATTGAGGATGTTGACATAGTGGCGGACGCAGTAAGCTTTGTCGCAGAGCCCAAAAAGTTCATAGTCCAGGCAGAAGGGGACTTAAGCAGCGCAAATATAGAGATAAAGGAAAGCGATAACACGAAGATAAGCATGGAAGGCAAGGACCGGATAAAGGCAAAATACTCGGTGGAATACCTCAAGAAGATGATACAGGGCAACAAGCTTGCTGACAAGGTAACTATCCATTTCAACCATGACTACCCGTTGAAGCTGACCTACAATGCAATAGACCGCGTGCTTCTAAGCTTCATACTTGCGCCAAGGGTTGAGAATGATTAGTTCGTCTAACTGAATTCTCTAACTGAACCTGATAAACAGCAGTCTGACTACTGGGTTCTGCATCAATACTGCGGCTACACATATAGACATTTGAAGAAAGTGGCAGTTATTCAAAGTCCTCCATTCTTATTTTAGCGGACTTATCAAATCGAAAGATTTATATATGTTATAATTATTTTAACAGTCGTTACCAAAATGATAACATTACTAAGATCGGGTTATGGAAAGATTATGCAGTTATTTTACAAAGATAAGGCTGCAAAACTTCACCTGAGAGAAATAGCCAGGCAGACCAAGCTATTTGTGCCAAGTGTTTCAAGATTTCTAAACAGCCTTGAAAAAGACCAAATATTAAAATCAGAAAAAGACGGCAACCTAAAAAAATACTCAATCAAGAAAACCACGAGAACTTATTTTTTATTTGAAGCATTTGATCTTGAAAGATTCGAAAAGCTTCCAAGCATAAGGAGAAATGCAATAAAAACCTATTTAGAAAACCTGCCTGAAAACCCGGTGTTTGCGATACTTTTTGGTTCAACAGCAAAAGGAACTTATAAAGAGGACTCTGATATAGACATTTTGTTAGTCACAAATAGCAGGATATCTGCAGAAAAAGCCGAGAAAGAAACAAATGCGCTGACAGCAATGAAAGCAAGCACATTTCAAATAACATATAAAGATTTTTTAATTGACCAAAAGATGAAAGAAGATAAAGTTGTGCAATCCGCAATTAATTCAGGATACCCCCTGATGAACCATCTCCAATATTATGAGGTTCTTTACAATGAAAGAATATGATCTTCAGAAGTTAATCATGCTTTGATTCAGACTAAAGGCTACACTTCAAAAAACCACTTAGCAACACTTTGCATAATCATAAAAGAGTTCTATAAAAAAGGGCTGGCAAAAGAAGATGTTGAAACGCTTTCAAATTTCCTGGATTATGAAGATGTGTTGCTCTATATTGAGTCCAAGAATAAACGGGAAGATGCAACTTATTCAACAAAGACCTTATTTGACAAAAAGGATGTTGAAAAGCTAAGAATACAGGCAACAATGTTTGTGAATAAGATAAAAGACATCCTGACTGAGCAAGGGTTCTGATTTCTTCTTTTTCCTGCAACTGAACCTGATAAACAGCAGGCTGACTACTGGGTTCTGCATCAATACTGCGGCTACGCATAAGAGGCCTTATAGCTTATAGAGCAGCAACAACCAAGCCTGCCAGAATCATTCCAACGCCAACATACTGGATTTTCGTCATTCTCTCCTTAAAGAAGAAGAGGGCAAGGAGAATCGTGAGTGCAGGATAAGCGGCTGATATTGGGGCGAGGAGGGCGCTTGGGAAGCTCCTGACAGAATAAACATAAAGAAGCCATGCCGCCTCCAGAAAGAGAGTTCCCAGAATCAAAAGAGGAAAAGAACTCTTTGCTGGAAAGAACGAAGTGGGCTTCCTGCCGTTAGATAAGCGTAGCATAATAAAAAACGACACAGGAATCGTTATCATAAAGTTGAAAAAGAAAGGAGTGACCCAGTCGTAGCGCCTTACAAGAACAGCCGCAATAGTAAAATTCGCGCCCCAACAGAGCATGTATATAAAAGCATACACAAGTCCTTTAACCCCGCTTTTAACCCTGAACGCCCTTAACGCGGAAAAATCAATAATTGAAAGAAACAGGCCGAAAGTAGTTACGAATATGCCAAGATACTGCTTAGAAGTGAGCTGCTCATGAAGAAACGCCAAGCTCAGAACCATTGCCAAGACTCCGTAACTTGAGCTTATAGGACTCATCAGGGAAACCTTGCCAATGGCAAACGCCTTGAAAAACGCCAAGGATGCTGCTATGGCAAAAACAGAGTAAAGAACAAGAAGAGCCAGATCCCAACCCTTAATGACCTTTGGAAAGAATAAAAGAAAATATAATATTGCGACAGCGACAAACGGGATAATGGCTTTCCAAAAATTCAAGACAAAAAGGTTCTCTTTCCTTGCCACCTTTGCCAGGAAAAAATCCCCAACACCCCACCCAAGCATTATCAGCAGCGCGACAAAGAGTAACTCAAGCATCTTTTCCTCAGCGGGCTTTCCCGATGATTATGTTCCTGCCGCCGTAATTGACAAGTGCTACTGAAACGCCTTCCTGAACATCAAAGTCAGGGCTTAACTCGGCATCAATTACCTCATAAGTCCTGCTGTCCATAATCTGGCACTTGTTATTGGCAACAGAAATAACCTGACCTGACTTGAACTCAAGCTCAGGCTGATCAAGCTTGTCATGATGAGCATAGACAGCGCTCTTCTCACCCGGAGAAAACATGCCTTGCATCACGAGCTTAATCTTGGAATGCATATGCGTGCCTGCTGTAACTGTCTCGCGCCTCTTCACCTTGAAAGGCTCCCTGTTGAACACAATCCAGTCTCCAATCTTCAGGTCCTTTGCCTCAACCATAAAGCAAAGGTAATGGCGGCTGTTTATATTCTTTGCCAAAAACAAACTTTTTATACAGTTTGCGGTTCTCAGGAACAGGGGAAAAATGCAGGACTACAAAGAGGACTTTACAGAGCAGGAGAAAGCTGTGCTTAAGCCGTTTGTGTCAAATACTGACAAAAACGTTTTTGTGCTCATGAACCTGCCGGAGGCGATAAAGGGAGCGCTGTTCTCAAGGTACAGCAGGTCTGCCAAAAGCCTGAGAAGGGTGCTGCTTGACGAGTTCATAAACGCCAGGGAGATGAACTTTGGCGAGATGGCAGGGGAGAGGCAGGGAGTTGACCTGAGGGCTGCGTTACAGAAAGCACAGGACTTCTACGACAGGATACTTGACGGATACGGGGATGACAGTGTTGGGGAACTTGGAGGCGCTCATCTCGCGCTTGAATACGTCTCAAACGTGGCTGCAAAGTTCCTTGAGAATTCAAGGATAGGCGGAAGCCCGCTTGAGAAATCAACAAGGTACGTGTGGTTTGACTCAAAGATAAACGGCGAATACATGTTCTGCAGGGAGCCGAGGATAATGAAGAGCAGCCACGCAAACAGGTATTTGGCTGTCAACAGGCTGCTTTTTGACACATACAGCAAACTGATAGAGCCGATGACTGCATTTGTTGCGGAGAACTACCCCCTTGAGGAATTTGAGTTCCTTGATGCATCAACAAAGACAAACATAATGTTCCCTGGCATAACGGATGAAAAGCTCAGGAAAAGGGCAACAGCAGCTTATAACTCCTCGGTCAAGGCAAAAGTATGCGATGCGCTGCGAAGCTTCCTGCCAGCAAGCACACTTACAAACGTGGGCATATACGGCAACGGAAGGTTTTTCCAGGGGCTGCTGACAAAGATGTACACGAGCAGGCTTGCAGAGATAAATGAACTTGCAGCTTCTGCGCATAACGAGATTAACGCAGTCATACCCTCATTCGTGAGAAGGGCGAAGCCTGACGAATATATGAACGAAACTGAAAGCGGAATGAGGCAGCTGGCTGAAGAACTCCTTGGAAAAGAGAAGCCAAGAGGCGCCGAGCCAGTAGTTCTGGAAAGCTATGACAAGGAAGCAGAAATGGATGCAATGGCGGCAATGCTTTACCCATACTCAAAGCTAGGCATGAAGCAGATAAAGGAAACAGTGAGAAGAATGAGCACGACAGAGGCAAAAGCCCTGATTGACAGCTACATGGGAAAAAGGAAGCAGAGAAGGGACAAGCCAGGGCGCGCATTGGAGCATATCTACTACACGTTTGACCTGCTCACAGACTTCGGCATATACAGGGACTTGCAGAGGCACAGGATGCTGACGCAGGAAAGGCAGCTGCTCACAACACAGCACGGATATGTGATGCCTGAAGAAATAGAAAATGCAGGGTTCAGGAACGACTTCGAGTACTGCATGGAGGAAGCTGCAAAGGCGTACGATGCAATAAGCACGGAGATGCCGCAGGAAGCCCAGTATATTGTTCCGATGGCTTACAGGGTCAGGTGGTATGCCAAGCTCAATTTAAGGGAAGCGTTTCACCTTATAGAGCTCAGGTCAACTCCACAAGGGCACCCTGCATACAGGAAAGTTGCACAGGAGATGTTCAGGAAGATACAGGAAGCAAGCCCTGTGCTTGCAGAATACATGAAGTTTGTGGACATGAATGATTACCCTCTTGGGAGGATAAAGTCAGAGCTCAGGAAGGAGGAGAAGAGGGAGAGATACACATAGCTTCTTTTTCCTTTACAACAGAAAGATTTATATATTTATTGCCTATTATAATAGACAAATAACATCGTATTTTAACTAATATGGAAGACAAAATATATAAAAGGAAGCTTGCGGAAAAAATATGCGAATACCTAAGCTCTAAAAAGGCTATTGTAATTTATGGAGCAAGGCAAACCGGGAAAACAACATTATTGAAATACATTATTCAGAACCACATCAAAGAAAACGCGTTTTATTTTGATTTAGAGCTTTCAAACTTATTAGCCATGTGCAATGAAGGGGCAGAAAGCGTTTACCGCTATCTGCAGCAAAAAGGGGCGAATGAAAAAAAGAAGATTTATCTCATAATAGACGAAGTGCAATATTTAGAAGACCCTTCCAAGTTTATTAAAATATTACACGACCACTACCCCGGCGTAAAGCTGATAGTTTCAGGCTCTTCAACCTTTGAAATAAAGAGAAAGTTCAATCAAAGCCTTGCCGGCAGGATTATTGCTTTTGAATTATACCCCTTAAATTTTGAAGAATTCCTGATATTTAAGGACAGAGAGTATAAGTTTGCCAAAGAAAATGCCGAAGCAATAAACAGGGAGCTGATTGATTTGGCAGACGAATATATTAGATACGGTGGCTATCCAGAAATTGTTCTGGAGGATTCAGAAGACAAGAAATACACTTACCTGTCTCAAATAATAAACACCTATATACGGAAAGACATAAGGGACATAGGCAATATAAGGAACATAGCATCATTTAATAAGCTATTAGATGCCCTGGCATCCCAATCAGCGCAGCTTCTTAATATTTCAGAGTTGGCTAATACGCTCGGAATAAGAAGGGAGACAGTTATGGAATATTTAGGGCTGCTTGAAAGCACTTTTATAATAAAGATAATAAGGCCTTTCCATAAAAATTTAAGAAGCGAGCTATCGAAGAACCCAAAAGTGTTTCTTACGGATACAGGAATGATGCACCTGTTGTGGCTTAAAGAGTTCCCAAAAATAGTCCATGGAAGCGTTTTTGAGACGTTTGTATTCCTTGAATTAATAAAAGCCGGAAAGGACATCAGGTTCTGGAGAACAACAAACAAGCAGGAGATAGATTTCGTCCTGCCGGGGAAAGAGGTTTATGCCATTGAAGCCAAATACAAGTTTAGCAAACCGACCAAGAGCATGGCCTTTTTCAGAAACGAGTATAAATGCAAGACTTTTCTTGTAGGGCTGAAAGGAAAAAGAACAGGAAAATATGTCTGGGAACTGCTCAAAGAATTAGGGGGCTAAACAAGAAGTAATTCCGGAGTTGTGGCTTCATTTGAAGTCAATTCGTATCTGTAAAGTGGCTACAAAATAGAAAGATTTATAAAGGATGATTAATTCTTTATTCTAAAATGGTTGATCAAGTATTTGCAATAATGTATGATATTGGTCCAAGAAATCCAATGGCTCAGACAAATATCCCTAGAAGATATGAGTTAGCTATAGTGAGATGCCCCTCTCTTGAGGCTGAAGTTGCTGCTACGGTAGGATGTTGGGATAATGATCCAACAAATACCTGTTTGAGGGTGGGTTTTAAGGAACTGCCAGATACCCCAGATCTGGGGGCAGTTGCAAGCCAATTATTTCAAGCTTATCCAGGCAGTTCTGTACGTGATTCTAATCCTAGCACAAGTACGATTGTATATCATCAAGGTACACGTCCAAATGCACGAACCCTTATGGCAGAACAGGAATTTGTGATGGATTAATGTTGAGTCAAAGTCCCTTTCTAGTTTTTAGGACTCTAAATTTATTGAGTTTAACAACTATTTACCGCCATTTTGTTCGCATTATACGTTAACTTCGCAATTATGGCGAAGTTTCATACAGTTTTGCCTACCCGACAACCTTTATCAGGAATGGCGCAACATTGATGAAAAGTATCACGTTAAATGCGATGTTCGTCCCTATGTAAACTGCCTCGCGCATCCTGTTCTCGCCGAAAAGGAAGATAAACGGGAGGATAAGGAGGTAATAGACGAACACAAGCGCTATGCCCAGCACGGCAATGTTAGCTGTCCTGAAGGCATTGGCCAAAACGGCTATTATTGCCATCGCAGCCAAGGACGTAACAGTGTCCTGGTCAAACCGACCGGACAAAGCCCTGCTTATTATGACAGAAAGCGCGCCAACAATTACCCCGGCAACTGCTCCGTAAGCAACAGCGGCTGTGACTGTGAACAGCTTGGCAAGCTCAAAGTTTATTGGAGAGCGGAAGTAGTTGTGGTAAAAGGTTGAGAAGGAAGCCAGGATTATGAACACAACAACCACTATCACAGGCTTTGCATCCCTGCCAAAAAGCAGAAGCAGAAGAAGCAAAGCAAGCGCGGCGATTGCATGCTTCCTGTACCTGTCCTTTATTTTCTGAAACGCCGCAACAAACCCGGCTGCGCCCATAAAAGGCAATGCATACCAAACCTTTAAAAATATTCGTATTTATGGATAACAAAAACCGCAGTAATCCCCAACCTAAAGGTTGGGGGTATTTATAGTGCGGTTTTTGGAATTGTAAATTTCGGGCTAAAGCCCAGTGTATTAAACCCGAAATTTTCAATAACAAAAGAGAGGTGATACATGGCAGAGCTGATTCTGCTAAGGGATATAGGGCTTGTAATAATAGCTGCTACACTAATAGCTGCACTTGCAGGCAAGCTCAGACAGCCGCTGCTTCTTGGGTACGTGCTGGCAGGAATACTCATAGGGCCTGTTCTGGGGCTTGTGAGCGACCCTGAGCCGATAAAGATACTTTCAGAGCTGGGAATAGCGTTCCTCCTGTTCATAATAGGGCTTGAGCTTGACCTGAAAAGAATAAAAGAAGTCGGACTGGTTTCGTCAGCCATCGGGCTCATACAAGTTGCGGCGACAGCGGCAGCCGGATACTTCCTTGCCATTTATCTGGGCTTCAACAGGCTTGAGGCAGCATACATAGGGCTGGTCATATCTTTCTCAAGCACAATGATAGTGGCGAAGCTCCTTGGTGAAAAGAAGGAGCTTGAGTCGCTGCACGGAGAATTAGTTCTTGGGGTGCTGATAATACAGGACATAATAGCGGTTATAGTCCTTTCTTTAATATCAACCGTTGGCAACGTAACCCTTGAAACGGCAAGCCCAATACTGTTCAGGGGGCTTATGCTGCTGGCTGTTTCATATGCGATATTCAAATACATACTGCCATTCTTCCTTGAAGAGGCAGTGCATTCAACAGAGCTCATATTCGTGAGCGCGCTCACAACCATGTTTGTGTTTGCCGCAGTAGCCAACTATTTCCAGTACTCATTCGCCATAGGCGCATTCATAGCAGGCGTTGCATTAAGCACGACGCGCTACAACCACGAGATAACAGGGAGAGTAAAACCCCTTAAGGACTTCTTCCTCGTCCTGTTCTTCGTAACACTCGGGATGCAGATGGTGTTCAAGAGCCTAAAGCCGCTGATGGTGCCATTCCTTGCCCTCATGCTTGCCGTGATACTCCTTAAGCCGCTTCTCATATTCATAATAGTCAAGCTTTTCAAATACAGCAACAGGACAGCATTCTTCACAGGGGCGCAGCTTGCACAGGTGGGGGAATTCTCTCTCGTGCTCGCTGCACAGGGAATAGTGCTCATGCACATAACACAATCCCTGTTCTCAATGCTCATAGCACTTACGATAATGACAATGGTCCTGACAGCCTACATAATAAAATATGATGACAACCTGTACAACCAGCTGTTCTCCAAGCTGCTAAGGCGGTTTGGAAAGGACTCTGCAAAGGAAAGCCATAACGTAAGGAAGGAGATGAAAAACCACATAGTGATATTCGGGCTGCACAAGATGAGTGAAAAAATAATAGAAGGGCTGAAGAAGTCAGGGAAAAGCTTTGTTGTTGTAGACCACAACCCGGAAAAGACAAGGAAACTGGCATCAAGAAACATAAGCTGCATATGCAGCGACATGACAAACCCGGAGGTGTACGAGCGCCTGAACATGGGCAAAGCGAAGACAGTCATATCAACAGTCCAAAACCTTGCCGCAAACAAGGCTCTGATAAGAAAGGTGAAGCGGGAGAACAGAAAAGTGACTGTGATGGTTGCCAGCAGCAACGAGGAAGAGGCAATAAGCCTTTACTATGCAGGAGCAGACTTCGTGATAATACCCCTGATACTCGGCGGCCAGAAGGTCATAGATTACCTCACATTCCTTAAGCCAAAAGAGATAAGCAAGTGGGGAAAAAAGTATTACAATGAGCTGAAGCAGGGGCAGAAAAAGGGGTGACGTTTAGTGTCACATTCTCTTTTCCACCGGACAAAATTTATCTGTTAATTCTGCCATGCGAATTGGTTGTCCACTATAAACGGTGGTAACGCCTATTCGGACATAGCCCTCGTCTACTGCTGTTTGAATATCTCTGGCAGATAAATTACTTTTTCCTGAGTTTACTATTTCGTCATAAGGTAATGCAAAAAAGAAACCGACTTTCTTAGCTTGTCCAGAGAAAAAATCCGCGACTTTTTCAGATTCGTGGGAACCAATAAGAAAACATCTAGCACTTCTAAGGTTGTAATCCGCTTCCTTTGAAACAGGTATAACAAGTTCTCCAGTTAATCCTTTAACAGGCTGCCGGTTAACCACTAAAATTTTCAAGGCTAAACCTCTATCTCGCTCGCTGTGAACTCCATGTTCTGCAATCTGAGAAATGTAATTGAAACCGAATAGCCCATCCAATCTTGCAGACATATCTGTAGTGGCTAAAAATGTATAATCAGTACCGCTTAAACCTGCAAAAGCACGAGTATCAAGTTCGTCAACCACATTGCATGAGAATAGTAACTACTTTATAAATTTTGACCCCTTCAATTCAGACGAGAGTAAATTTTTGCGCTCATTATCAGTATTGATTCTACAGTAGTGAATAAAGCAAAAACTTATATATCGAACCTCAATTACCGCTCTTATGACGGACTGGTTATTTTATAAACTTGAAAGATTTCGGCGAGAAGGTGGAAACCACGTTAATAACCAAGTTAAATATTTGTGTGAAGCGATTTATCCTAAGGAAACCACGACAACAATCGGAAATCTGGTGGTGCAGGGACGGCCTACACACCCATACACAGACGACAATCCGCATAGATTATTTGGGCAAATCGCTGCTCTTTATCAGCAAGGAGATGCTATTAAAACAATTCCTGAAGCAGAAATTTCCGATACCTTTGGGGGTGTAGAAATTGAATTAAAAGAGCCATTAAGTCATGATGAATTGAGAATTCTATCCATCCAAATCTTGGAAGCGCTTAGAAACAAGTGAAGGCCCAAAAATTTCTTTCCGAAAAGTTTAAATACATATGCTCACTACATATGTTTGATAAGTATGTCTGGCGAAAAATATAAGGGTTTAAGAATAATAGTATGTGATTCGGCAATGCGTGAACTGATGAAAGAGGGAAAGACCTTATATGATGTTGCAGAAGTTTTAGAGCAAGGTTATGATGCGCCAAGAAAAAGGAAAGAAGGCACAATTGAAAAATGGCTGGATAAAGGCAATAAAACATTCAATGCCGTTGTTGTGCAGGATTACAATGAGATAATGAAAGAAGATTGCTGGGCTCTAATACATTTTGGAAAATTTAGCAGGAGGAAATTAAAATGAAATGCCACAAATGCGATAGAAAAATGGGATTTGTTAAAGGAATGAAATTTAATGAATACTCTATAGGTGGATGGAAGTGCTCTTGTGGCGAGGTTTATTACGAACCAGGGCAGGCACAGAGGATTCTGTTATTGAATAAGCTGAAGAAAGAAACAATACGGGCCAAACTAGGAAAAATCAGGAGTAACTTAATATTAAGACTGCCCAAAGATGTTGAGTCTGCTTTAGACCTGCAGAAAGGCGAAGAAGTTCTTATACAGGTTGAAGGCAAGGGATTTAAGATTCTGCCAGCATAGGTGAAATTGCCCTGTTCCGGCTATCTTGGCGAAGTGAGACGTAAAAATCCTGTTACGCGCCATGAACGAAGCGAGAATGCAATGGGGTTGCAAAGCAAAGTTTTTGAGCCGGCTGGTAATCAAGAACAAAGTTCAATCACATAAAAGAAGAAAGGGCAAAAACAGTCATTCCAAACAAGCCCTTGCGTAATCAATTATCTGTTCGACTTCAAACTTAGGTATCATCACATCAAATAAACTTTCCTTACTGGTTGGAATGTCCTTAAGACCGGTGTAAACAATTTTTCCTGGATAACCAAGATTACGGAGAATCTGTGCTAAATCCCAACCATCAAGAATTTGTCCTCGTGCTCCTACGAAAGGATCGATAAGCCCCCCGTCTGTAATAACAATTCCTAAATCTGAAAGATTTGCTCCAGAGTCCCTCAGCCTTTGTTCAATAGTTTCAGAGGAAATTTCACTTAGATAGCGAGGATGAAGATCGATTCCAGTAATTCCTTGCAATCCATCTCTCACTGTTTCTGCAGATGTTAAATCATGCGTGGGAAACGATTCTCTTAAAGCACTCGTAATCTTGGCCCTACGGTCAGCGTCATCTTCACAATATAAAATTCTAGTCATGTTATTAGTAACTATTCAGTAGCATATAAATGTTTAGTTTTTGCCAAATCACAAAATAGGCCAACTCAAAAATTGCTCAGAACTATGCATATACGACCAAGCCCAGACTCCCACAATATAAGCTGCAGCATATAAACCGAGTTGCATGAGAAATGTTTTATAATAATCATTGCAACCAACCAAAACATAGCTTCTCACAACAACAATATTTAAATATGAGCAGATGATAAGCAGATACCATATGTTGGGTTAGAGCTTGCTCTGAACCCCAACAGGTTGTATTTATCAGCAAGGGATGAAAACAGGCTAAAAAGAAAAATGATAACGCTCATAAGGAAAAGGGATGGCAAGATAGCGCCTTTTGAGAAGGGCAAGATAACCCATGCCATATTCAAGGCAGCGCAGTCAGTTGGAGGAAGAGACAGAAAGCAGGCGGCAAAGCTGGCAGACCAGGTTTCTGAGCAGCTTGAAAAGGGCATGAGGGGCAGAATACCTGAAGTTGAGGAAGTGCAGGACACAGTAGAAAAGGTTCTGATAGAGACCGGGCATGCAAAGACAGCAAAGGCATACATCCTTTACAGGGCAAAAAGGGCAGAGCTGAGGCAAGCCGCCATTGAAGCGGTAAAATTAGGCGATGAGGAAAAGATAGCGCTGCTGGACATGTTTGCCCACAAAAGCAAACTGGCGTCAAAGATAGGCTATGACAGGCTTGAAGCGTACAAAAACACGCTCTTTTACATTAAAGAGAAGCAGAAGGCAGGCGAGCTGCCATTGCACGCAGACTATCTTAACGGGAACGAACTTGCCATAAACATATGCCAGAAGAAATACTACCTGAAGGACCTTAACAGCAAGCTCATAGAAAAAAGGCCTGAAGACATGTTTGCAAGGCTGGCAGCGTTCATGGCTGCTGTTGAGCCAACAGAGCAGAAACAGGTTGAATGGGCAACTCGCTACTATAATGCGCTTTACGAAGGGTACTTTGTTCCGGGAGGCAGGGTAATAGCAGGAGCAGGAGACCTGTACAGGCTGAAAACCCTTGCAAACTGCTTCGTAACGCTGATAGCAGATGACAACATAGAGTCAATATACAAGGCAGCATACGAATGTGCAAGGACCTACTCTTATGGGGGAGGGATAGGGGTTGACATATCGGTGCTGAGGCCAAAGGATTCAATAGTCCATAACGCAGCAGACACCTCAACAGGCTCTGTTTCCTTCATGGAGCTCTTCTCGCTAACAACAGGGCTTATCGGGCAGTCGGGAAGAAGAGGAGCGCTTATGATAACCATAGACATAAAGAATCCTGACAGCCCGCTGTTCATAAACGCCAAGAAAACGCCAAACTGGGTTACGAGCCAGATAGTTGAGCAGTGCAAGTGGAGCGGGGTTTTCAACGATGCGCAGCTCAGGGAGATACAGAGGCAGGTGAGGGAGAACACGCAGGTCAGGTTTGCAAACATAAGCCTCAAGATAAGCGACGAGTTCATGAAATCTGTAGAGGAACAGAACCAGTTCGGAGAAGACAAGATACTGCTTTACCTGAAAGACAAGGAAGTGGCAAACCACGGCGTAATACAGGCAGGCGCAGTTCATTATTCGTACAACATGCCCTCAAAACCGATAGAGCGCTACAGCCTGCTCAAGGCATTTGGCACAATTGAAGAGCTAAACGCTTACCTTGAACAAAACGGCGCAGAGCCGGTTACAGAAAAAGAGCTGGCAAACAGCCAGAGAAGGGATGTGTTCGGGGACCTTGTGCTTCACACAAGGGCAGAATACGACTTCGCGGTAAAGCGGGCAGGCGACTTCATGCTTTACTACAATTCCAGGGAAACAGGAGAGATAAAGCGGCTTGTGAAGGCAAGAAAGGTATGGAACGCCTTCATAGAAGGCAACTACAAGACGGCAGAGCCCGGCCTGATGTTCTGGACAACAATGACCAAGTATTCGCCGTCAAACTACGTTGGAAGGCCTATTGCATCAACTAATCCGTGCGGCGAAGTTCCGCTTGAAGACGGAGGAGCATGCAATCTCGGTTCAGTAAACCTGTCAAGATTCGTAAAGAACGGATACACCCCTGAGGCAGAGATAGACTGGGAAGGCATAAAGGAAGTGACTGCCCTCACTGTAAGGTTCCTGGACAGCGTTGTTGCGTGGAACGAAATACTGAACCCCCTTGAAAAGCAGAGAAGGGCTGCATACGAAACCAGGAGGCTTGGGCTCGGAGTAATGGGCATAGCGGACATGCTCAACCAGCTGGGAATGGGCTATGACAGCGAGGAAGGGATGAGGCTGCTTGAGGAAGCTGCCAAGGTAATCGCCAACACTTCATATCAGGCATCCGCGTGGCTCGCAGAGGAGAAAGGGTCTTCGCCGATATTTGAATACGAGGCATACAGCAGGGGAAGATTCTTCCAGGAAATACTCTCAGAGGAAACAAAAGAAACCATAAGGAAAAAAGGGCTGAGAAACATAGCGATTTTGTCAATAGCGCCAACAGGAACAATATCAAACATAGTGCTTGGATACAAGCTTGGCGACAAGCACTTCATAGGCGTTAGCGGGGGAGTGGAGCCGATATTCTCCCTTTACTACACAAGGAGGTCTGAATCATTCGGAAACGTGTTCTTCAAGATGTTCCACGCAACAGTTGACGCATACATACAGCAGCGCGGATTAGGTGAGACCGTCCAGAAGACAAGAGATGCTGAGGAACTAAAAAAAGTTCTTCCCGCACACTTCTTCAGGACAGCACACTACATAGACCCTGAGAAAAGGGTGAGAATACAGGGATTATGGCAGCGCTACATAGACCATAGCATATCATCAACAGTAAACCTGCCGGAAGACATAGAGCCGGAAACAATATCAAACATCTATCTGGATGCATGGAGGCACGGACTGAAAGGCCTAACCATATACAGGGACGGCTCAAGATACCCGATACTCAGCACCGAGACAGAAAAAACAGAGTTCCAGCACTATAAGGACCAGAACTTTGATGTTGAAATAGAAGGCGAGCAGAAGCTGATGAGGGGAGATGACATAATAACGCTCTCAAACGGAACGCTTACAACAGTTTACCACTCCCTCAAGAAAGGGATGCTGAGGAAAGACAACGGAAGATATGTTCTGACAGAGCTTGATGAAAAGCCAGCGGAGCAGCAATTATCCCCGATAAAAGTAATGGTGACCAGCGCAGACAAAGCAGAACACGAACATAATGAGATAGTAGCATCAGACATGAAGCTGAGCATATGCCCGGCATGCGCAAAGGAAACAATGAAAATTGAAAACGGCTGCTACTCATGCATGAATGAGGAATGCGGATTCAGCAAGTGTGATATGTAAAATGATTTTCAAAACTCTCGGCATAATGGACCTGGTAACTGTGATAATCCTCATGGGCGCAGCAGCGTTCCCGCAAAAGATGCTGCTGTACGCAGGGCTTTACTTGCTGATAAAAGGGCTCGTGTTCATAATGGCATCAAAAGACATAGCAAGCTACGGAGACGCCATAAGCGGGGCATACATGGCGCTGATGGCATTCGGCTTAACAAAGCCTTTCATTACAACAGCCGTCCTCATATACCTTGGACAGAAAACATTCCTGACATTCGTGAAGATAGGCGTAGAGGCGTATACTTTCTACAACTTCGTAAAGGGGCTTTCCAAACATAAAAGCGCAGATGCAGATTACTATCCAAGATAGAGCGCACAAGCATATGCCATACTATACAAAAGCGGGGGACCAAGGAAAAACATGCGTAATAGGGGCTGGAAGGGTGTGCAAAGGCAGCCGCGCAGTTGAAGCCCTCGGAGACTTTGACGAGCTGAGTTCAGCTCTCGGAGTAGCTGCTGCGTTCTCAAAAGACAAGGCAACAGAGCAGACGATAAGAAACATACAGAACGACCTGCACACAGTGTGCGCCGAGATATCAGGCACTGACTCAGAAGATTATCCCAGAATAAGGAACGAGCACGTCACAGAGCTTGAAGAGGCGATACGGAAGATAGAGACTGCTTTGGGAGAGCAAAAAACATTCCTTCTGCCAGGCGGCGCAAAAGAAGCCGCACTGATACACCTTGCAAGGGCGATAGCGAGAAGGGCTGAAAGAAGCCTTATACGCCTGTCAAAAAAAGCTGCTGTGAGAAGAGAGCTGCTCATATATGCAAACCGGCTGTCAACGCTGCTTTACGTCCTTGCACGGCTCCAGAACAAAATGTTCAAGGCAGAGGAAAAAAGGCCTGTGTACAGGCATAACTAAACAAAAATGAAATGCCCGTACTGCAGCTATGCAGAAACAAAGGTAACAGACAAAAGGGATTCTGACGAAGTAGGCATAACAAGGAGAAGAAGGGAATGCCTGAAATGCGAAAAAAGGTTCACGACGTATGAAAGGGTTGAGAACCTTGACCTTGTCGTTGTCAAGAAGGACGGAAGAAGGGAGCAGTTTGACAGGAAGAAGCTGCTCACAGGCATCCACAAGGCGTGCGAGAAAAGGCCTGTGAGCACCGAGGACATAGAGAAAAAAGTTGACGAAATAGAGGCAGAGGTAAGGAAGCTGGAAGGAAAGGAGATAAGCAGCAAGGAGATAGGAGAACTGGTCATGAGGAAGCTGAAAGGGCTGGATAAAGTCGCATACATAAGGTTTGCCTCTGTATACAAGGAGTTTGACGACCTTGAAACCTTCAAGAAGGAACTGGAAAAGCTGGTGAGGAAATGACTACGCTAACAGGAATAAGTGCGCTTGAGCAAAGGCTATTGGAGACATACACCTCACAGGGCGTAGTTTCAGCACAAGGGCCAAGCGACATGCATTTTGTTTTACCGGGGGCAACCATTGTCCAGGCAAGATACAACCACCTTAGACAACTTTATGCCGGCGGCAGTGAGCGCGCAGCCGCCTATGCAGCTGCAATCATATGCGAAGCGGCAAAAATAGTGAGTTACGGAGCAATTATATACGCAATCATAATATTGTCCACAAAATAGAAAGATTTAAATATAATGTGGACAATATAATATGGTATGGCATATATCGACAAAGTTAAATCAGGAAATAAAACATTCTATTATTTAGGAAAAACCCTGAGACTTGGAGCGAATAAATGGAAGAAGATCAGGATAAAATTAGGAACAGAAAAACCTTCTAAGGATATCATTGCAAAAAAACTAAAAGAACTAAAGCTAGAACAGCATAAAATATATAATGATGGTTTTATTGATGCAGATAAACTGGAAGTAATTGATGATTTCAGGGAAGTGTTTCAGAATCATGTTAAAACCCTGCCCAAGACCATTATTGAAAAAGAAGAGTCGGATTTTGTTATAAGATTAACATATAACTCCAACGCAATAGAAGGAAATCGCTTAACTTTGAGAGATACTTATCTTATAATTAATGAGAAACAAATCCCTTCCGGCGCCCCTCCCAAAGACTATAATGAAGCCATTAATGGGAAGGAAGCATTTGATTTCCTAAAAAGATACAAAGGCAAGCTGACTATTGAATTTATTGAGAGATTGAATGGAATTCTTACAAAAAATACAGGCGTAATTTATCCCGGGAGAATCAGATTCTTCCCCGTAAAGATAGAAGGCGCTGATTTTGTCCCGCCTAATGAAAAGGACGTGCCCAGATTACTTAAAGAAATGATTAATTTTTATTATGAGAAAAAAAACAAGCTTCATCCTTTTGTGATGGCTTGCTTGATTCATGTCAAATTTGTTGAAATTCACCCATTTGAGGATGGGAATGGAAGAACAGGCAGGGCTTTAATGAACTGGATTTTGATAAAGGCAGGATATCCAAAACTCTTTGTTCCTGTCAAAAACAGGCAGCAGTATTATGAGGCAATCGATTTGCATAACGCAGGCAAATACAAAGAGTACTGCAACAGGATGTTTGGTATCATGCTGGACCAGATTCATTTGTCCACAAATAAATAACAATAGTAAAAAATGTGGACAATAAATAGCAAGATATTGAGATAACAATCAGAATGGTGGCATAACAAACTTTATTAACGCGCGTTTTTTAGCCCTTTTCCTCATGAAAGCCAGAATAAAGAGGATAGACAAGACTTTGCCATTGCCTGTTTACCACACAGACGGAAGCGTGGGTTTTGACATAATGTGCAGGCAGGACACCGTTATAAAGCCAAAAGAGATAGTGCTCCTTCCAGGCAACGTGGTTGTTGAGACGCCGAAAGGATACATGCTGCTTGTAACGCTGAGAAGCTCAACACCGAGAAAATACGGGCTTATAAAGCCGCACGGAGTCGGAATAATAGACAATGACTATTGCGGGGATGAAGATGAGGTAAAGGTTCAGGTTTACAACTTCACGGACAAGGACGTTGTTGTGAAGAAGGGCGACAGGATAGCGCAGGGAATATTCGTCAGGGTTGACAGGATTGAATGGGAAGAAACGGATGCGATGGGAAAGTCAAGGGGAGGCTTTGGGAGCACGGGGTAGTGTGTGAGAACTGGTCGGGACGTAAAAATGCTAATATCAAGAAAGGATTATAAAACTGTGGAGTTCGAGATATTCAGGAAAATTGATCTCAGAAAGCTATTTGGAAAAGGCAAGCAGCTTAAGATAGATGCCCAAAAGGCAAAGGATATGCTAAGAGAAGAATGGTAGTCTTCTTGGACACTTATGCAATACAGCAACAGGCAAAAAGCTTTTTAAACAGCCATCCTGATTATTGTTCTTATGCCAAAGCTGAAAATAGCGTTCTTTGAAGTAGAGGACTGGGAGAAGGAGCACATAAAAAGGGAGCTGAAAGGGCTTGACATAGAATTCTTTGGCGAGCACCTTGACAGCAGCAACGTGGGCAAAGCAAAAGACGCTGATGCTGTTGCAGTGTTCATCTATTCCCAGATAACCCCTGAGATTCTAGCCAAGCTGCCAAGGCTAAAGCTTATTGTGACCATGTCAACAGGGTATGACCACATAGCAATTGCGGAGTGCGCAAAAAAAGGCATAACCGTGTGCAATGTTCCCAATTATGGCGAAAACACGGTTGCAGAGCACACATTTGCGCTCATACTGGCGCTGTCAAGAAAAATAATAGAAAGCACTGAAAGAACGAGAAAAGGCGACTTCTCGCTTGAAGGGCTAAGGGGTTTTGACCTCAAAGGCAAAACAATCGGCATAATAGGCATGGGCAGCATAGGGCAGCACGTTGCAAGGATAGCAAAAGGGTTTGAGATGAAATCAATGGCTTTTGACGTCAGGAAGGACAAAACCCTTTCAAAGAAGTTCGGATTCAGCTATGCCAGCATTGACAGCATACTGGGAAACAGCGACATAATAACGCTTCACTGCCCGTACAACAAGGCAACACACCATCTCATAAACAGCGGCAACATCAAAAAGATAAAGAAAGGGGCAATACTGATAAACACGGCAAGGGGCGGACTGATAGAAACCCAGGGACTAATAAACGCGCTAAGCACCGGAATAATATCGGCAGCAGGGCTTGACGTGCTTGAAGAGGAATGCGCGATAAAAGAGGAAAAGCAGCTCCTGTCAAAAAGGTTTGCGCAGGAATGCGACCTAAGAACCATGCTGCAGGACCACATGCTGCAGAGAATGGACAATGTTATAATCACGCCGCACAACGCTTTCAACAGCAGGGAAGCGCTTCTTAGGATAATTGACACAACCATGGAGAACATAGAGGCGTTCGGCGGCAAGAAGCCTATCAACGTGATAAGGGGTTAGCTGATGCTGAAAAAGCCTGTTGCTATTGTTCTGATCATTTTTTTGACAGCCATAGCTGCAACTTCTCTAGCGTATGGCGTCCTGTACACAGAGAAGCTTTTTGATGACTACGCCCTTGAAAACACAGAATACAGAACTTCAAACGGGCAGCTTTTTACAGTCCAGTTCGCAGCAGAAGACAAGGTAATCGCCATCTTCACGGAAGGGAAGATAATTGTGGCCAACAACACCTGCAGCGAAGGCCATAACTACAACGTCTGCTTTAAAGGGCTTTTCTTCAGCCACTACAACTATTCTTTGCCGGAAAGAATTGTGAACAAGGCAAAGCTTACAATAGAGGCTATAACGGCAAAAATAAACATCACAAGGCAGCTGACGGGCATCATGCTGCTGGACCAGCAGCAGGAAATAAAGACAGTCCTGCACAACGTGGGTGAAAGGGCTGCCGAAAACGTGGCGTTTTACGACCAGTTCCCGAAGGAATTTGACGTCTACCTGACTTCAGACTGCCAGCTTTCGCAGAACAACGTGACGTGGAGGGGCAGGCTGAAGGCAAACGAAAAGGCGCAATGCAGCTACGTCATAAAAGCGCTGAAAAACACGACCTTCAGCTCAAAAGCATCCGCAAGCTACAACAACGGCATTGGCATGAGAAGCGAGGAAACAAGCACGGCAATAGTTGTTGAGCCCCTATCCCTTCAGATAGCATGGAGCATAACCAACACAAGCCCTGACATTGGAAGCGAAGTGGCTGCAAACCTCACAATAAAAGCGCTGAAAAACCTGAGCATAGAATACTTCAACGTAAGACTCCCTGCCGGACTAAGGATTGTCAAGACAGACAACGCATTCGCCAAAACAGGGGACGTACTTACTTACAGGGCAGCCATGGCTGCAAACGAGGAAAAGGTTTTCCAGAACAAATTCGTTGCAGAACTGGCAGGAAACAGAACCATGGAAGCCAGCTCAAGATTCAAGGTTGAAGACTTTGTTCAGTATGCGAAGATTCCTGCTGCGATAAACGTGTCGTTCAAGGAACCCTATGTTCGCCTGGCAAGGACTGAATTTGCGAAAAACGCGGACAAGCTGGCCATATTCATAACAAACCCCTCAAGCCACACGTTCCATGACATCACACTCACAGTAAAAGGCGCTGTGGAAGGAAACCAGACAGAGGAAATTATAGAGGGGCTAAGCCACAAGGAATATGCCTACGCCTTTGAAAAGCCAGATGGAGAATACAACATAACAACACATCTCAGCTACAAGACCGTGTTCGGGCAAAGATTTGTATCGGTAAAAACAGAAAAAATAACTGTAAACGCCACAAGGAAGAAGCCGGAAACAAACGCCACAGCACAAAACCAGACACAGGAAAGCGAACAGGCGAGGTTTGATATCGCTACAGGAATAAGGAAAACGGGCAGCATATTCCTGATATTCGCGGCAGCAACCATACTGCTTATAATAGCTGCAGTAATAGCAGCAAGACTAAGAAAGAAGGAAAGCAAAGCTGCGGAAAAAGAAACCCCTGCCATGAGCGAGCCACAGAAAGAGGAAAAAGGCAAAGATGAAATCGTGGCAAAAGGAGATGAAGCAGGAAAGGGGTGAGTTCTGTGATGGGAAGTGGCGCACTTATTTTCCATGTGATTTACGCAGCATTAGGTCAAAAACTGATAGGCTTGGGCAGTATCATGAACTTTTGAGTGGATAAAGTTTCATAATAGCCTTAAAATTCTGTTTTGGATTTTGACCAAATATTGCACAAAGTTTAAATATGTAAGTTAAGGAATAAATCTATGCGATTGACAGGTTATTTAATATTCACACTCCTGCTTCTAGTTTTTACATCGGCATCTGTTTTGGCTGATAATCTGCTCTGTCAATACACGGAAACAATCACTACTTCAAATCCCGTAAATAGGACATATGTAAACGACTCTGTTTTTAATGGCGTTCCTATAACTGTTAAAAATTTTATTTATGGAGAAAAAACGGAATCGGTTTTTGACTAAATCGATAGTTTTGATATAACCAATAATCTTAATATTCCTGTTTCAGTTAAGATTACTTACAGAATTGATTCAGCACCCACATCAGATATTTTAGATTTAAATGCTAGCAGCGTCTTTACTTATAATATTAGACATAATCTTTATTCTGGGGTTGAGCGGGGGTCAGAAAAAGTTAATCTTCTGCCAAATCCAGAAATAATATATAAATCTGAAACCGAGTATTTTAACAAAACAGAATGTAAGATGTGCGGACCTAATGTGTGTAACAACAATGGAAGTCAGTGTAATTCTAATTTTGAGTGCGGTTCTAAATATTGTAATATTGCTCGCACTTGCGGAACATTTAAAGGATGCCAAGAAGGACAATTAAACTGCAATAATCAATCCTGTTTGAGCCCTGAAGTTAAAGAAAATGGGGAAACTTATTCTTGTATGTGGGAATGTAAATCAACGAACGGTGAAAATGGGATTTGCAAAAAACAACCGATGCCAACAATGCTGATCTTTTTTATATTTCTCATATTAATTTTAATCCTGTTTGGATCGGTTAAGTTAATCCTGTTTATGGAGAAGAAAAAGGCGGGAGAAATAACATTAATAACTACACAAAAAGAGATTGAACATGAAAAGGCCAAATTAGATACTGAAAATGAAGAGATTGAACGGGAAAAAGAGAGGGTTGAAAAATTAATTAAATTGAGCCTCAAATTAGAAAAAGAAAAAGAGGAACTTAAGAAATCGATATATGAGCAACAAAAAATGGGGAAGGCTGCGCAAAAAATATCGGATTCTCTTAAGGCGGAGCTCATAGAGATAGAAAAACTTCGTGAGCAATCAACTAAACCATATCCTAACCTCAGTGCTCGTGGTAGACTGGTTTGGAGAAACCCTGAATTGGGTGGATACGATTGTTATTACAATAAGGATGATACGAATCCCTTTTCTAAAAATTTGGTTCACATCTATGTTGCTGAAAAATGGATTTATAACAAAGATAAGTCTTATTACAAGCTACCCTTCAAAAGCTATCAGGTCCACCATATAGACGATGATAAATATAATCACCGAATAAATAACCTTATCTTGCTAACTCCTGAGCAACATAACAAAGTAACAAAAATTATTAAAAATAATGAGGCCCAAGGTTTAGGGGCAATTAAAAAGGCAGGCATAGAAATACCGTCTCACCTTAGAAATAATCTAAATCAATTATAAGTCATATCATGATTATTTAGAAGAGCACTTAATTTAATTACTCAACTGTTGCGGTCTTGCACAAATAGTTGAGTAAGTAAATAGGTTGGCCGTGTTTTTCCATTTCTCAAAAATCCGACCGAGCGACAGAAGGGGGCGAGCAAGCAATTATGCCTTTGGCATAACTTGTTTCGGATTTCTATTGAAGTTCTTTCCCTTCTATAAAGATTGAGCTGTTCTCCAGGCGAAGGACTCTGCCGTAGACATAGGTGTTGTTCAGGTGGATCTCAGAATTTGCCTGTCCGATCACGTCCTGATGTATTTTTGAGTCATAGATGTAGTATTTTACCCCTTCCTTTCCAAACAATATTTCAATTGAGCTGTTTCTGATGATGACTGTGGAATTGCCGCCGTTGAACTGCACGTCCGCAAGGTCTGATTCAGATATATCCATTGTTGCCCCGTTCCATGCCTGCGGATACCAGCTTTTGACATATGTGTTCATTAAATGGATCCTGTTTGTGTCAAAGTTTATTGTTTCGTCAGAATAATGTCTTGCTTTCAGCCCGCTTATCCTTACTGTAGGCGCTGGCTGGTTCCATTCTCTTCCGGGTCTTGCTGCAGCCGAGCCTGCATTCATTCCTATGGTTATCTTTGAATCTATCAGATTTACATTCGAGTCCCTGTCTGCGGTCATTCCCCAATGGGTGAAGGTGGTGTTTTTTGTCCTAATTTTGTACTCACCAAACTCGTTTGGCACTGTTATGTCAAGCACTTCCTCATATCCTTCAGGCAGCCTGTATGATCCTGAAGCATTTGTAAACATCAGCTCGAAGAACATGCTGCTGTTTTCTACGTCCATTGTCACGTTCATGTTCAGCGTTATTCCTACCTTGCTGTTCCTTATTACAAAAGTTGCGTTACCTGTTGAGCTGTGCCATGGCAGGCAGCAGTCGTTCCCTTTTACATTGTCAAAGCTTGCGTGAGCGTTATTGAAATAGTTCATGTTGAACCACTTGCCTTCTGTGTTAAAGGTTACATCCTTTAAATCCAGCACTGAATAGTCGTATGCATAGACTCCAAATTGCTGGTTGTAATCTTGCTGGAAAACTATTTCAGAATTTGATGCCTTCAGTTTTCCAGTGCCATTTAGGATTATCCTTCCCTTGAGCAAGAGTTTGGAGTCATTAATTGTGTATGTTCCCTCTGATATTATCAAGTCTCCATTATGTACTTTGGTGACTAACTCCTTGGCCTTTGCCGAATTCCCCCATTGCATGGTCTGGCTTTTTGGGGAAGAATAACCGCCTAGGAAAAAGGCTGCTACGTTTACTTCTGCTTTTTCGCCTTCTTGTAGAGGCAGGTTTTTTAGCCTTCCTTCTGTAGCATCCCATTCAAACGAGAGGCTTATCAGAGGCTTGTTGGCTTGTGTAACAATTACCTTGTACCAATACCCTGGTTTCATTCCCTTTGGTGGTGCCCAGCTTACGATGAGGTCATTTTTTTCCCTGCGCCATTTTACATTAGTTGGATAGTCAAGGATTTCAGGCGTATATTTTACTGGTTGGATAAGCTTTTCTTCATTACCTTGATAATAGGTAAAGTTATACTCACCTGACTTGGCAAGCCCTGCTCCGGCTGGCCCATACAGCACCCATCTTCTGGTTATTTCGTCTGAATAGTTGTTTATGTTGAAGTCTTTTTTCAGCTGCCATTTTCCATCTGGCCCTGTTACTTCAACCCTGGTTATGTTCCACAAGAAGCAGTCCTCGAGTTTTGGATAGTTGCCAACACAGTTTGTCTTGAATTCATAAGTTTGCCCTGATGGGTTGTTGTCAGACCATACCTCAGGATATACATTGTCCTTGCAGCCATCGTCTATATAGAATTTCACAGTTTTGCTTTGGCATGCTGCACATGGGTTTAGGTAGTCCCTTCCGTCGTTCCCGCAGACTATTCTTTTTCTGGTAGAGCAAGGCTCATCATACAGCTCTTGTGCGCACACGTGTTTGGTTCTTGTTGTGTCATGGCTGAAGCATTGGACTGGCTGTATTGTTTTCCCATCCTCGCCGGTTAGGCTGCACCCTCCTCCTAGCTGCGTTTCTGGGCACTGTATGCATTCTGGCCGCTCATTTGTTTCGCATCCGGCTGCCAAAATCAGGATTAGAAGTGCTAGGACGCTTCTTTTCATTTGTTTTTTCAGCCGGATTCAGCTTAATAACTTTGTGCCTTTGCTAGACTTTTGCACTTTTCGACGACTTTAGCCGTTTTGTCAAAATCAAAAACGCAAAAGTCGAGAAAGCAGAACATTTATATATTAGATAGTTACCTAATAGGTAACTAATGTCACGAACATGATGAGCGAAATACCCCAATACTGCTTGAGGGCCTATGCATTGTTTAATTCAAAGTACGGCTCAAGAGAACCTTTCAGGCAATCTGAATTAGACTGGATAGTGGGCCAGTCCATGAAGAAGAAGATTTTTGCCTTATTGTTAAAGTCCGGCTGGATTGTCAAGGAGAGCAGGAATAGCTATAAGTGCGTGGATCCTGACAAGGTCATGAAGGGCTTGTTGGAGTTTAAAGTTCCTGAGATAATGAAGGAAGCCGCAAGAGATTATGCTTTCACTAATTTGTCTGCCATTGAGATTTGGTCTGATTACTCGTATGTTCAAAGGGGAAAAGAGAGGTCCCCATATTTCATTAAGATATTAAAGAAAGACATCAGGCATTGGAAAGAGTTCTTCAATAGGCGCAACATCCCAAGTTATACGGGTCAGGGCTCAACAATAGGGGAATTTGTCATATTGATCCCTGTAAGCAGGTTACATTCTGAAAAAAAAGGGACATTAAAGGTTGAGCCATTGAAAGAAACAATAAAAACCGCCAGGAATAATGAGATGTATTCCTATGCTTACAACTATATGAAGGATAAATATGGACCCGCTGCAGCTTAGGGAAAAAGAGATATTTGAAGCGCTTAAAAAGATTAAGGCTTGTCAGTTTGCAGTGATTGGCGGCTATGCAGTAAATGCCTACACACTGCCTCGCTTCTCAGTGGATTGTGATATTGTTGTTGGGGATTATTCTGTTTCCAGGAAAATCGGCTCAGAGCTTGACAAATCAGGCTTCAAAGTAAAGTCAGGCAAGGGATTTTCTTACGATGGCAGGTTTGCAAGATATGAAAAACAGATTGAGAAAAGTTTCAGCGTAAGCGTGGATATTCTGATAGGAGAAGTGATTGACAGGCAGACGGGTTGCATCTATAGTGCACAATGGGTATTTGATAATTCGGCCATAATGCGGCTAAGAGGAAAAACAATAACAGAATCATTGGAGTTGAGAATTATCGATATGGATGCGCTTATTGTGATGAAGTTCATTTGCGCAAGGCTTACTGACATCAGGGATGTTTTCATGCTGCTGCCGAATGCAAATGATAAGGATTGGATTAAGGAAGAAATTTCAAAAAGATTTGATTTTGAAAAGGCATTTAATAAGGTTAAGGTCAAGATAACTTCTGCTCAATTCAAGAACGATTTGCAGGGCGTATTTGGCTATGTTGATCCTAAAGTATTTGAGAAGCATAAGAAAGCAATTTTGGGGTTGGAGTGACTTTGGCAGTAAAACCAATATGCCCAAAGAAGTGCTGTTTTCACATAGCCTGGTAGGAACGTAGATTTGTTTTTCGTAACTATAAACACAACTCTTCAGCAATCTTTACGGGAACAGAAGGGTTATGACTTGTTGAATATTCGGCAACTTGGGCGACGCAAATATTTCTTCTGAATCCGGAAAGGACAACGTCATCTATGCCTTTTTCAGCCATGTCATCCAATACAGCCTGAGCTTGGTCTTCCAGTTTGCTGCGATAAATTTCAACTGCGCCTTCCAGGTCGCCTTTTAATTTCAGGCGGGAGTTGCTTCTCATGTGATAAACAACATCATTAGCTGCTAAATACTCCGCGGCTTTCGAGAGAATTCCCTTATACACATCGGGCGCACCCGGCGAGGAAAGAAGAAATATTGGTTCTGATGGAGGATGGACAACTACGAACGCCCGCATAAATCAAGCGGGAATCAAATGCCGTATAAAAAGTTTTGGTATCATAAATTGCGGTAATCGGCCAAATATTTATCGCGCAATTTACGAGATTGGAATTGCGCCAATAATTTCACTAATCAGCGCAATTCTCTATATTTGTCCGGTGGTTCTTGCATCAATTTTTAAATTAATGGAGATTCACTTCTTTCATGGTTAAAAGGAAAAAATACCGTGATATTGAAGATTATCTGTCAGCTCATGAGAATGGGAAACCTGCAAGGCGGCACATTAAGCACACAGAGAAGAAACACGGTCTATCACGTCTGGACTCAATAGTGGAAAAGTTTTTTTTTGAAGGCTCTGATTCCAGTTTGAGAGACGTAGTCTTGCAGCCATTTAATTTCGGGATTCCTGTTATGGTTAACGATGTTAATTATCCGGGTCTTTTCCGTTTAGGGGCCAAGAAAAAATGGGCAGCAATAGCCCTTTTTGCTGTTGCGTCCTTGTACATGTATACTTTGCCCCATGAATTAATTCATGCTGGCGTTAATGTATTGAGCGGAGGTGAGAACCAAAAAATTGTGTTTAACACATTGTATGGTGGAGGGATTTATGAAATGATTATTCCAGGAGTTCAATCAGAGTTGCTTTCACCTTTAACTGGCGCGTATGTAATGACTGTAAATCCTCACTTTTTTGGGAGAGTAACTTCTGTTTTAGCGCCTTATGCAATGACGCCCTTGGGTGTATTTATGGCGTTGGAAGGGAAAAGCAGGCGAAACTTGCCTCTTTGGGCTGCAGGCGCAGGTCTTGTTCTGAATCACATGGGAGGAATTCTCGGCGATTTCTTTAGTTTCGGCACAGAGTTAGTAGCCAAGCCTGCTGTGATGTTTTATCAGGCTCAGGGTTACGCCGATTTTGACAGGGAAACCGGCTTTTTAACAGCGCTTTCTCTTATGGCAGCCTCATTTTATGTAGGCGCAAAGGCTGCGGGCATTAGTTACAAGCTTTTCAGAAACAGCATCCAATACGTCAGGAGTGAAGTCTTTCATCACAATATTTAAATAACTCTCTCTAGTCCTCTCATGCATGGAGCCTTTGATTAAGGAAAAGTCCTGGACTAAGGAAGCCGAAGCTGCAGTTTGGAAGAAGTGGGTTGCCGAGGAGCCTTACAGGTTTGACAAGTCAAGCAATAAGCCGGTTTATTCCATTGACACACCTCCTCCTTACCTGAACACGCCCATCCACATAGGCCACGCTACGACTTATACGCTTATGGACATGTTTGCAAGGTTCAGGAGGATGTCTGGTTTCAATGTCCTTTTTCCTCTTGGCTTGGACAACAACGGCTTGCCTATTGAGATGGCTGCTGAGAAGAAGTACGGGGTCAGGATGGGCAGCGTGTCAAGGGAGGAGTTCATAGGGGCGTGCAGGAAGGTTCTTGAGGAGGCAGGTGACATATCAGTCAATTCCTTCCAACGCCTTGGGATTGGCTTTAATTCATGGAAGCGCGGCACAGGCATAGGAGAGGTTTATGAGACCGACAGCGCTGATTACCGCTCTCTTACTCAGGACACGTTTATTGACTTGTGGAACAGGAAGCTGATTTACGAGGACAAGAGAATTAACAACTATTGCCCTGGCTGCCAGACAACCTTGGCTGATGCTGATATAGAGTATGCTGATTTACCCACGAGCTTTAACGACTTAATATTTACAGTAAAGGAAACCGGGGAGAAGATAATTATCGGCACAACAAGGCCCGAGCTGATATGCTCCTGCGCCATGGTTATATTCAATCCTGATGACGACCGCCATTCGCGTCTCAACGGAAAGATTGCAATAACCCCCATATACAATAAAGAAGTGCCGATAAGAGCACATCCTTCTGCTTCCATGGAAAAGGGCACTGGTCTTGTGATGATGTGCTCAATGGGAGACACTGTTGACATAAGGTTTTTCCGCGAGATGAAGCTTGAGCCTGTCATCGCAATTAACGCTGACGGAAGGATGAACAGCAATGCCGGCTTTCTTGCCGGCATGAAGGTTTCTGAGGCAAAAAAGGCAATTATTGCTAAGCTTAAGGAGGAAGGGCTGCTTGTGAAGCAGGTTCAGGTTAATCACAGGACGCCTGTGTGCGAGCGCAGCAAGGAGCCTATTGAGTTCATATCAATGAAGGAGTTCTATGTGAAGCAGCTTGATTTTAAGGAAAAGATGGTTTCTCTTGCAAAAAAGCTTCATTTCTATTCTGACAGCAGCAGGCAGATAATGCTTGACTGGATTGGTGCTGTTTCAATAGACTGGCCTGTTTCAAGGCGGCGCTATTACGCAACAGAAATCCCGTTGTGGTATTGCAGGCAATGCAGCGCAGTTATTGTTCCTCCAAAAGGGCGTTACTATCAGCCGTGGAGGGAGAAGCCGCCGGTTGAGAAGTGCAGCTGCGGCAGCGATGACTTTGTTGGCGAAGAGCGGGTTTTGGACACGTGGTTTGACAGCTCAAACACACCTCTCTACATCCTGAAGTATTCAAGGGACGACACGTTTTTCAAAAAAAGCAGCCCGTGCACTCTTCGCCCGCAGGGCAAGGAAATCATAAGGACGTGGCTTTACTACACCCTGCTTAAGTGCTACCTTCTTACAGGGAAGCTGATTTTCAGGGATGCGTGGATTAATTACCACGTTGTTGACGAGGCAGGCTTCAAGATGTCCAAGAGCAAGGGCAACGTGCTTGACCCGCAGGAAATCCTCAACAGGCATGGCACAGAGCCTTTCCGCCTGTGGTGTGCGGTGGAAGGAAACCTTGTAACAACTGATTTCCGCTGCTCGTTTGAGCGCATTGAGGGTGCGGGCAAGACAATTGTGAAGCTGTGGAACGTCTCAAGGTTCATATCCATGTTTCCATATAGCGAAATGGATGCGGCAGGCGAGGCAAATCTGCAGCCGCTTGACAAGTGGATTATAAGCGAGTTGGACTCAATAGCCGCTTACGCTGCAAAGCAGTACGAAAAGTACGACTTTCACAATCCTGTTGTCAGGATGAAGCATTTCATCTGGGAAACCTTTGCCTCGCATTACATGGAGCTTGTCAAGAACCGCGCGTACAACACAAATGGCCAGTTCTCTGAAGAGGAGAAAAAAGCTGCCATCTTCACCCTGCACAGGTGCCTTGACACAGTCCTTAAGCTTCTTGCGCCTGTTATTCCAATGGTTACTTATTCAATCTACAGCCAGCTTCGAAACAAGGACATCCACTTTGAGGAGTTCCCGAAGCCTGCAGGGAAAACAGGTAAAGCAAAACAGGGATTCTCAACAGCTGACATTGAAGCACTTGACAGCCTGGTTTGGAAGGCGAAGAAGGACAAGGGGCTGAGCCTGAAGGCTGATGTAAAGGCAGCTGTGCTTCCAAGGAAGTTCAGGCACATAGAAAAAGACCTCGTTGCCGCCCACAGCATAAAGTCGCTGAAGTGGGGGAATAAGGTTAAGGTTGAGGTGTGAATTGCAAAAACTTTATATGCTTTTAATGATTCATGTTGTCCGGTAAGCAAAAATGGTGAATGTTATGAGCACAACCGTTCCAGAGCTTCTGGGAGAAATTGCAGCCATAGTAATTAGTGATTATGCCATTTTGCCAGGATGTAATCCTGCGGTTGAAGAACCTGAATATGTAGCTACTGGCGTTCTTGCTGATGGCAGGCCATTGACAATTAAATACGTTCCTTCAGGAGAACCGTCACTATTTTTGCCTGGGTCGCGTCTGGAAATTGCGTTGGTGCCTGCGGAAGAAGGTCAGGAAGGCTTCAGGGCATCAGGTGACTTGCAGGGCGTGTTGGGGAGCTTCTCATTCTTGTCCTTTTCAGGCCTGAGTGTTGAATTCCCGGGCTATTTGCAGCCCGGACCAGTCGCACATGCGCTCAGAGAAAAATATGAATGGCTGCTGGGCTTTGCGCATTCTGTTTTAACCGATAGGGCTTTTCGCCATGAAGCTGCTTACCGAGCTGCTAATGCAGAACAAACAGCTTAAAGTCACTTTCCCAAATACATCTCAAACTCGTTAAGCTGCGTGTTTGTGCCCATGGCAAGTATGCTTCCCGGCTTTGCCTTTGTCTTGAGCCCGACGTTTATTGAGTAGCGCTTTGCCTTTTCTCCTTTCATCCCCATTATTACTATGCCTGTGTCCTTCAGTATGTCAAACTTGGTCTTCTTTGTAATCTTGTCGCCTTTCTTAACCTTGAATTCCTGAAGCAGTAAATGCTCTGTCCTTGAAACGTTGCCGAATAGCTGCGCTGTTAGCTTGCCGAAGTCAGGTATTCCCATGATTAATCACCGCGTGCATTTGTGCTTATAAAGTTTTTCTCCACCTTGTGCTTTCTGCTGTGTCTTCCAGTATGATGCCTTTCTTCCTCAGCGCTTCCCTTATCCTGTCTGCCTCTTTCCAGTCCTTCCTTCTTCTTGCTTCTTCCCTTTTTCTTATTAGTTCCTCAGAGTCCTTGTCAAGGCTCTCGTCCTCGTAGTCCAGAACGCCCAGTACCTTGTCAAGCCTTTCCATGGCTTTTATTGCCGTTTCCGCTTCTTTTTTGCCCAGCTTGTTTTCCGCCAGCAGCCTGTTGATTTGCTTCACAAGCTCAAAGACAGCAGCTAACGCCTCTGATACGTTCAGGTCGTCATCCATTGCCTTTTCAAAAGCCGCTGAACATTCTTTTATTGCCGCTTCTGCTTTGCCTGAGTCCTTGCCTGCTACAGCTCTGGCTTCAGTCTTGGCTTCTTTAAGTCTTCTGACGAAGTCTATGAGCCCTTCAATCGCATTCGTGGCTGCTGTAAGCCCTTCAAATGTGAAGTTGAGCTGCTGCCTGTAATGCGTTGCCAGAAGCAGGTACCTTATTGCGGCAGGGTTGTAGCCCTTCCCCAGCAAATCGCGCAGCGTGTAGAAGTTTCCGAGCGACTTTGACATCTTTTTGCCGTCCACTATGAGGTGTTCGCAGTGCATCCAGTATTTCACGAATTTTTTTCCTTCTGTTCCTTCTGACTGCGCTATCTCGTTCTCGTGGTGCGGGAATATTAAGTCTACCCCTCCTGTGTGTATATCAAACGGCTGCCCAAGGTATTTTGTGGACATTGCAGAGCACTCTATGTGCCACCCGGGCCTTCCCTTTCCCAGCCCTGTTTCCCAGTAAACATCGCCGTCGCCCTTGTCCCAGTATTTCCACAGTGCAAAGTCCTGCACGCTTTCTTTGTCGTACTCGTCCTTCTTCACCCTTGCTCCTGGCTTGAGATGCGCCTTTTCAAGGCGCGCCAATTTCCCGTAGACCTTGAATCTTGATATGCTGTAGTATATTCCATCTGCTGCCTCGTAAGCCATTTTTTTGCGAAGCAGCTTTTTCACTATGGCAGTCATTTCCTTTATGTGCTCTGTTGCCCGCGGATAAGTGTCAGCCGGCTCTATGTTTAGCGCCTTTACGTCCTCAAAGAAGTAGCCCTCATACCTTCTTGTGAATTCCTTTAGCGCGATGCCTTCCTTCTGTGAGTTTGCTATTGTCTTGTCATCAACGTCAGTAAGGTTCATGACGTGCTTTACTTTGTATCCCTTGTATTCCAGGTATCTTTTTAGAAGATCTCCAAATACGTAAGCCCTGAAGTTGCCTATGTGGGCGTAATTGTAGACCGTAGGTCCGCACGTGTAAAGGGAAACGGCATTTGCTTTCAGCGGCTTGAACGCTTCCTTTCTCCTCGTCAGCGTGTTGTATATTCTGAGCATGGCTTAACAGCTGCTTGCATGGTATAAATTGTTTTCTATCAGGTCAGGCTTTTCCCTGTCTTGAGTGCGGAGTCAAAATCACCGTAGAAAGCCCACCAGTTCTTCAGCTTCTTGCCCTGGTGCTCAAGCCCGTTGTTCAGCCCTGGTATGCTTTTCATCCACCAGACCTTGAATTCAACCCCGCCGTTGTCAGCGCATTTCTCGCCGTACCATGTGTGGCAGCTTACAACCTTTACTTTTCCGTTTCCGTCAGGTTTCCAGTCTTCGCAGTCAGAGCTTGCGTTTGCCTCGTTGTTCCAGTCGTACTGGTTTTCGGTGTTTGGGGGTGAATGCGTCCAGCCGCAATGGTTGTCTTTGTCTTTCTTGCCGAACGGGGTTTTGAACTTGTCCCACATGCCTGCATCTGCAAAGCTCATGACAGCTTCTATCTGGTGGCCGTGGTCTTCAAGTGCCTCGCCCAGTCCGCGGCCATAATTGTAGTTGTAAAGCGTGTAAGTCTTTTTGCAGGCAGGCAGGTCGTTTATTCTTTCGCTGTTGCTCACGTCCCCGTATGTGTCGAAGTTCCAGAAATCCTTTGAGTCTGTGCCCATTGACATGTCGGATTCTACTGGCTCTATGTTGCCGTAGTGGTAGCCCCAGAGCCATACCTGCCTGACGCCTTTGCCGTCAACGTAGTCGCAAATCTTCATTTCATCCATGATTTTCATGTAATCAGGCCTGTACACGCTCGGATTCCAGGGGATTTTGTTTGAGGATAATGGGAGCGGAAATAGGAATTCTTTGCTTTCCAGGACATAGTATTTCAGTGAGGGCTGTGCTGCAGAGTCTTTATATCCGTGATACCTTGTCCCGTTGCTGAGGTTGTCTGTTAGCTGTTTGGTGAGGCTTTCTGTCTTTGCCCTTATTGCCGGCAGGCCTGTATCCATCCCTGTTATTGACTGGTTGAGTTTTGTTCCGCTGGCGTCAAGCGGGAAATATTTTATTACGAGGACAGGGACATCATAGGACTTGTGGGTTGTGCTGTCATTTTTATCTCCACCCCCTGTTGAGCAGGCTTCCTTGTAGTCCGGGCAGCAGTCATTGTAGGTTTCACAGATAGGGTCGCAGTAGCAGCCTGAGTCAGATTGGCCTCCGCAATAGCCCTTGCAGCTTTTCTTTTTTTCTTCTGAAGGGACGCATTTGCCTTTGACACACTTGTTGACAGGACACGGCTCTTTTACGCATTCTATGGGCGGGCAGTCTGAATCCTTTTCGCATTCAGGCTTTGTCAGGCAGGAATCTTCATAGTCCTGGCAGCAGTCCCCGTATTTCTGGCATGCGGAGTCGCAGTAGCAGTTGCCGGCTGATTTTCCCCCGCAATTCCCTTTGCAGCTGTTTTTTTTGTCTTCCGAGCAATCCTCTGGGCAGTTAATTTTGTCTTCGCCGGCTTCGCATTTGCCGTTGCCGCAGGCAGGCTTGCTGTCCCCGCACGCAATCTTGTAGTCCGGGCAGCAGTCGTCATACTTCTTGCACGCGCTGTCGCAGTAGCAGCCTGATGGCGATTTTCCGTTGCAGTAGCCCTTGCACGTCATTGAAGGATTTGGCAGCTGTATCGGCTTTGGCAATGAAACTTCAGCCCCGGTTTGGAGCTTGACGGCAGCCCCTGTAGGCGCATGGCTGTTTGCAAGCATTGCAACACCTGCTATAGAAAGAAGCAGAAGCGCCATCAGCACAAAAACAGGCTCTCCAATGCCGGCTGGTGAAAAGTTGTGCCTTTTTTTCTGCTTGGAACCTTGCTTGGAGCCTCTTTTATGCATGATGCTGGCTTGGCATCACAGTTATATAAAACTTATGAGTGCCTCTTTATTGCCGGCCAACATGCTGGAGCAGGGCTCCGCTTGGCCTTCCGAATACGCCATACCTGATTGTTTCTGGCCTGTCGGATTCCCCAATCACAGAAAAATCTTTCCAGGTGAACAAGTACACTCTTTCCACAATGCTGCGCATGCCCAGGTTTAAATAAGCAAGTGTGTGCCTGGCTTGTTCAGCTTCTTCATCAAAACTTCTGCCAGCCAGGTAGCCTGCTTCAGTTACAATAATCTGCTTGTCATGCAGCCCCAGGCCATCTAAATGCTGCCTGTACAGCTGCAGATGCCCGGTAAGCTCTGGAATGGACAGATACGGGTGAACAGCAACAGCGTCAAAATAAGCCTCTCCACCAGACGCTTCCAGAACAGCGTCCAGCCACACTATCGGGTCTTTAGGCACTTCGTGGTTTATTTTAAGCGGGTTGTAGTCAGTTCCTAATGCTGTCGGGGGCAAAAGCCCGCCTATTACTACCTCTATATCCTGGTTCTTCCTTTTAACCAATGGATGAACCCTTTTCAGGATGGCAGCGTATACGTCTGGCCTGATACTGGTATCTGTGCCGCCTGATAACGTCCATAACCATGCATTATCATTGGGCTCATTCAATATCTGTACGGCATTGACTTTATTCCCATAAGCATCCAGAAATCTTTGAACAGCGCCCGCATACTGTTCAGTCCACGCATCACTTTTGTCATGTATGTCTGTTACAGGCAGCCTGATTAAATTCAGGTTAAGCAGTGCAAGAGCGCTTATTCTTTTATCCAGCAATTTATCAAAGAAGTAGCCATAGCCCTGCCAGTCAGGCATTATCTCAACTCTTACGCTTGTAACTCCATGGGCTTGCAGGTCCAGGGCAAGCTGCTCCAATTGCCGTTGTGAATATCGTCTTATGTCGCCCACATTCATGCCGATATTCGCATAGCCTGCTTTTATTCGCTCTATAGGCTGTTCATCCAGTAGCTCCGCAAGCACTGCTTTTTGAGCTTCTGTTAACATATCGATGCTGGAAGCTGGCCTTGGCTGAACCTGTTGCCGTGCCATTAAATTTGATGGATTTGCAGCATAAAAACCAAGTGTTCCTATTAAAATGGCAGTTAAAGAGAGAGGAGTCATCCAATAAAGTTTGCCTCTTAAGAGCGAGTCCATAGACATAAGCAGCCAGAACTAAGAACTGTTATATAAAATTTACTACTCTTTAGTCGTTATTGTTTGGTTTATCGTATCTCTTAGCATAATCAGTAACCGAACCTGTCTGCTGCTTAATCTCTGCTTCAGAGTATCTGCCGTAAATGATAAGTATCTTATCTTGGTTTTCTGGCTCGTAGTTGTCAAGCTCGTAGTTTCTTTTTCCGTTAACAAACAGCACCAGCTCCTTTCCTTCTCTGCCTTCTTTTCCTTGCTCTGTGCAATGCTCCTCTTCATCAAAAGTCAGGCAGCTGCTTGTCAGCTTCATTCCAAGCGTGTTGAAGAAATGCCCCAAAGTTATGCCTTTGCTTTCTACATGCAGGACTTTGTCTCCGTCCTCAGGGTCGTGCAGGTGCAGGTGCGCAAACGCGTTTTTCTCGTCAAACTCCTGCCTTCTGAAATTGACCTCTTTGCCGTCAACCACGACTTTGAAGTCTGCGTGTATGTGTATGTCGTTTATGTTTCCTTTTATGCCTGCAAGCGCCTTTATTTCCTCTGACAGCCTGCCGTAGTAGTCTGCTGCTTTTTCTGCATTTTTCATGCTGCTGTATGATATAACAAGCCAGACAGCTGTAACAGCCAATATTATGCAGGTTATTGCCAAAATTGCCGCCATGGGTTTATACCGCATTTTGTTTCACCTTTCTTTTCTGCACAAAAACATGCAGTGGTCTTTCTGGAAGGGCTCAAGCTGCCTGCTGTCTATAATTTTTACGCTTTTTTCCAGCTCTGCCCTTGCTTCTCTGAACACCTTTCTCGGTTCCTGTGTGGTGTCTATGCTTCTTGCCTTTATTGCCAGAAACCCGTAGCCGTTTTTTTTAAGGAAAAGGTTGGTGTTTTTAAGGAATATCTCAACCTGGTTTTTCTGCGCTATGTCCTGATAGACAATGTCTGCTGCAGGAGCATAGTGGTAGTAGCTTTCAGGCCTGTTCGCGTCTGCCAGAATGGCTGTCATGTTTTTTATTTTTTCAGACGCAAATACCAGGTCACGCACAACCCTTGGCGCAAAATCAATTGCAACCACAAGCCCTTCTTTGGCTATGTCCGCGACAAATGATGCTGTGTAGCCGTGCGCCGCTCCAAGGTAGAGCACTTTTGAGTCCTTCTTTATGGGGCAGCTCATGCCTTTAAGTATTGATGTTGCAAGCTTGCTGCTCCTCGGATCCCAGTATCTGTATCCGTCATTGTCTTTTGTGAACAGCTTCCTGTTGTCCATGTAAACCCCTTCCTGCAGCTCTTTCATGCGAATCGCTTCTCCAGCCCCGCAGCCAGCTTGTCCCCGATAAAGCTGCCTTTGAAGTAGTCTATTTTTGCCGCTATTGCTATCTTGTCGCTTAATGCCCGTGCCGCCTTGCCCTGATTCTCTCTGCCACTTCCCTGCACGAGCTGGTGGGTTCTTATCACGCCGAACTTTGGTGCCTTTGCTCCTGTTTTTTTGTGCCTGAACAGAGCTCTTTCAGCTCCAAGCACCTGTATTGTTGATGCAGGCATCTCGGAAAGTTTTTTGAGCGAGCCTGCAATTGCTATCAGCTTTGCTCCTGTAAGCATGCCGGCAACAGCTTTCAGGTTTGGGCAGGTCTGCTGCATCAGTTCTTCAAGGTACTCTTTTTCCTTTTCCCTTGTTGCGTATGCGCTTTTCAGTTCCTCTGCCAGGATGAGCATTGCTTTTGTGTCTTCGCTGCCCAGGTCTGCGCCCATGCTACTGTCCTCGCTTAGCCCTATGCTTCTTAGCAGCTCAGCCTTGCTTTTGCTTGTTATGAGCTCTGCGAATTTCTCATGGTCCTCAACTGCCCTTGAGAATTCGGGGTTGTACAGCTCATACCATTCCCTGAGCCTTTTTGCAATAAGGTTGGATGCCCTGTTAAGGTCTTCTATGGCTTCGGATGCGTGCATTATGAGCCAGTCCTTCCCAACAGCGTTTTTCAGCTTTTTCTTTGTTATCTCTATGCTGTTCTCATGCAGCGTTTCAAGCCCTGCTGCTTCCGATGCCTTCTGCAGCTTCGCTAAGTCCTGTGTTAAAACCACGTTTTGCAGCTTTTCCTTTTTGAAGCCGAGCAGGAATGCCTTTTCCCCTTTGCGGTTTCCTATCAGCTCTATCAGCTCCTTTTCCTCTTCAAGCCACTCGTTGCGCTCAAGCGCAAGGCATTTCTCTATCAGTTCGTTCTTGCTGAAAAGCCGTTTCTCAATCAGGTTCATGTTGCCATCAAACAGGTATACACCTGAATGGTTCGGGTATATTATTGCCATGGCGAATGGCAATTTCAGGCTATTAATAAAGCTTTGTGCAGGGCTGGCGGCACATTTTTATAACCGCTTCAATTCTCCAGAGGCATGGATTATTCGCGCCAGACGCTTCTCGGGCACATAGGGAAAAAAGGCCAGGAAAAGCTAAGCAGAAGTTCTGTTGCAGTTGTAGGCATAGGCGCGATTGGCTGCCTGGCTTCAGAGCTCCTTGCAAGGTCGGGCATAGGAAAGCTGGTACTCATAGACAGGGATGTTGTTGATGAGTCTAATCTTCACAGGCAGGCCCTTTTCACAGCAGAGGATATTGGCATGGCAAAGGCGATTCAGGCAAAGGCAGCCCTTGAAAAAATCAATCCTGAAGTAAGCGTAACAGACCATGTTGCTGACTTAGACTGCACGAATGCCGGTATGATTAAGGCGGACCTGGTTCTTGACTGCACTGACAACTTGGAAGCAAGGTTTCTGATAAATGAATACTGCAGCAAAAACAGGATTCCGTGGGTTCATTCTGCTGCTGTCAGGACTTCAGGAACCGTTATTCCGTTTGTTCCAGCTGCTTCATCCACTTCAGCTCCATGCTTCAGGTGCATATTTTCAGGGCAAGGCCAGTCAGAAACCTGCGACACAGTTGGAGTCAGCAACTCAATAACTGCGGCAATAGCTGCAATTCAGGTTAGTGAGGCAACTAAGCTTCTTCTTGGCATTCCTGCTGAGGAGAAAATGATAAGGCTTGACTTGCTGTCCAATGAGCTTCTTAAGCTGTCAATGAAAAAAAGCAGCAGCTGCCCTGTTTGCAGCGGCACTTATGAGTATCTGTCAGGAAAAAGAGGTTCAAAGGCGGTTAAGCTGTGCGGCACAGGCAGCTATCAGGTAAAGGGAAAAAGTGTTGATTTGCGATTGTTGAAGCAAGCCATGGAAAAGTCAGCTGATGCAAGTGGTGCAATTGGCGTAATGGGTGTAAAGGACTTCGGCTACTGCCTCAGCTTTGGCAGCATTACGATATTTTCTGACGGCAGGGCTTTGGTGAAAGCATCTGATGAGAAGCAGGCAAGGGCAAAGTATGCGAGGATGGTTGGGTAGGTTAAGAAATGTCAGAATTTTCCAATAGAGGACTTTGAATAACCACCTTTTGCTTCAAAATTCAAAGTCCTTCTTAGAGAGGTTTGATGTATTTAGCGGGTTATTCAAACCTCTCAATAGTTTTTAACTGGTGGCAAAGTGTTGCTTTGCCAAATCCTATCAGGAAAATTCTGAGCATGCAAATAAATCCTCGGGGGATTTATTGCACAATAAATGCCGAGCATTTATTTGTGCTCAAAAACCACCGAGCATAGTAAATTAATGCAACATGCCACAAGTCTTTGACCGGTGGTTTTTGACAAACAATTATATATTACCCCTTATCCTGTTTGCTTCAATGCTGGATGAAAATGATTACAGTGCAATCAGGTCTGAGCTTGACTGTTCAAGCCCGCTTTTCTTCATGCATGACGACCCTGACGGGCTGTCCTCGTTTCTTCTGCTTTACAGGCACTGCAAAAAGGGAAATGGCGTGCTTGTAAAGACAACTCCGGTTGTTGACGCCAAATACCTGAGGAAGGTTGATGAGTACAGGCCTGACAAAATATTTGTTGTTGACATAGCTGTTGTTGAGCAGGAGTTCATTGATAAGGCGAATGCCCCTGTGGTCTGGATTGACCATCACGAGCCTTTGAATCGGAGTAAAGTGCTTTACTTTAATCCGAGGGTCAAAACCAGGGAAGCTTATTTCCCTGCGACGTACATATGTTACAGGGCTGTGAAGCAGGACTTGTGGATTGCCATGGTCGGGTGTGTTGGCGACTGGTTCCTGCCTGAGTTTTCTGACGAGTTTGCAGAGCAGTATCCTGACCTTCTTGACAAGGGCATTAAGAATCCTGATGATGCATTGTTCAAGTCTAAGCTTGGCGTTCTGGTAAGGCTTTTTTCCTTTGTTCTTAAGGGCAGGACTTCTGACGCGATGAAGTGCGTCAGGATTCTTACAAGGATTAAGAGCCCTTATGACATCCTGATGCAGAGGACGCCTGAAGGAAAATTCCTTTACAGGCGCTATGAGAAATTCAACGCCGAGTATCAAAAGCTGCTTTCAGAAGCCCTTTCCGGTATAGGCAAGGATAAGCTTTTTGTCTTTATCTATGACACCCAGACAAGCTTTTCAAGTGACTTGGCCAACAACATTCTTTACAGGTACCCTGATAAGTTCATAATTATCGGCAGGGAAAAGGATGGCGAGATAAGGATGAGTCTTCGCGCCCGTGACGTTATGGTTCTGCCCAGGCTCAAAAAGGCGCTTGAAGGCGTTGAGGGCTATGGCGGCGGTCACGAGTATGCCTGCGGTGCCAATGTTAAAAAAAAGGACTTTGATAAATTTGTGGAAAGCTTGAAAAGGCAGTTGTAATCATCATTTCTTCAGTTTATCCGTTCTTTTTCTTCTGTTCGTTGTAGTACTGCTCCACCATGCTCAGCGTGCTTGCATCCTTTGCTCCTTTGTCATCTCTCAGCCGCAGAACTCTTGGAAACCTTAACGCGTATCCGGAATTATAAGTCGTGCTTTTTTGTATTTCCTCATATGCCACTTCTATAACTATTCTTGGCTTCACAGAAGCCTCTTTTCCTTCTTCCTTTATTATCAGCGGTTTGAGAAGCTTTGTCACCTCTTCAAAGCTCAGCCCTTCTTCGGGCTTTTCCTTAAGCCCTGTTGATGCCTTGCCTATTTCAAGCAGTTTTCCATTGTTTATGCACGCCACTGTGTAGCTGCTGAGCCATTTGCTTCTTTTCCCTTCTCCCCATTCTGCCTTGACTATGGCGAGGTCCAGGTTCTCCATTGTGCGCTTGTACTTGAGCATGTATCCGACTCTTGCGCCAGGCTTGTATGGCGCTTTCAGGTTTTTGAGCATGAGCCCTTCGTTGCCTTTCTCCTTGGCTTCTTCAAACAGCTTTTCTATGCGCTCCTCGCTGTCTGTTATTATTGCTGTCGCCGGAAGCAGCTTCCTCTTCTCAGCCATTATTATCTTTTCTATGAGTTTTCTTCTTTCCTCAAACGGCGCGTTTATCAGGCTCTTGCCTTCATACGCTATTATGTCAAACACGTTGACCTCAACAGGAAACTGCTCAGCCATCTTCTCTATGTCGTATTTCCTTTTTATGCGCTGCGAAATGCTCTGGAAAGGTAGGTATCGGTTTGTTCTTTTGTCGTACCCGACTGCCTCTGCGTCAAGGATAAAGTTATCTCCTCTTACATTGCTTCTTACGCTTTCAGCTATGTCAGGGAACTGCCTTGTCACATTTTCAAGCCGACGGGTAAAAATCCTTATGTCTTTGCCTTTTTTGCTTATCTGCACCCTAAAGCCGTCAAATTTGAATTCTGCCTGGAGCGGCTTTCCTGCTTTCTCAAACCCTTCTGCTATTGTGTCAACCTTCAGCGCCAGCATTGCCTTTATGGGCTTGCCAATCTCTATTTCTGCCTCTTCATCGTCTTTCAGCTCTCTTTTTTTTGCCTTCAGCGCCACAACCGCGAAGTCATTCGTCATGTCGTAAGCCCTCTGCACCTTCTCCATGATATGGTTATAAGCTTCCCGCGCAGTGTTTTCGTCTTCAGCAATTATGAAGTCATAGCGTTGCAGGTTTTTCAGGTCGCTTGCGCTCTTTATGCTCAGCGTGTTTTTTTCCTTGAAATTCTCTGCAGCGATGGCGTATTTTGTTTCAATCTCCGAGCCGCAGTTCAGGCATTTTTCGGCAGCAGGCATCCATTCCCCGCATTTGCATTTGAAGAACACTCCGACAACTTTTGGGAAGTATGCCCATGCTATCGCGTCTCTTATAGTTCCGCTGCCTGTTCCAACCCTGAGCTGCTGAAGTATTGTCCTTACTATGTATCTTGCCTCTTTTGGCTTTGCCTGTGCAAGGAGCTCTGCGATGAGCTGCGCTTTCCTGTCAACGCTCCCTGCTCCTTTTATCGCTGAAAGCTTCCTGAGGTTGTCAAACACCTTTTCCACTGTCAGCTCTTCCTTGTGCAGAGTCGCCTGCTTCTTTTTCGTGATAAGGATTTCTGCTGTTTTTCCGAGGTCGCCTGTCTTCTTCCAATCGCTCTCTATTTCATTTGCGCTTATTCCTGTGGCGGCGTTTATCGCCTTTATCATCATCTGGCTTGCAACGCCAGCTTCCCTTTCGTCCCATGCAGGGTATATGCGCCCTTCAAGAAGCAGCATTATCCTTTGCAGGTTGTCTGCATCCGTCGTGCTGAGGAGCTTGGCTATGAAGTGTGTTTTCTCAAGTCTTTTCGTTGTGCCCTGCAGTTTCTCGTATACATCCACTAGTTCAGAGTATTTCACATGGTTTGTTTTGTCAGCTGTGTTTATATACTTTTTTGAGGAAAACAGCAAAATTTATTAAAGCCATAATCATAGGATTTGAGCATGAGGCAGGAACAGGAGCATTGGACGCATATGGATGTGCTGGAAGCCATCAGGTTAAGGCGCAGTATCCGCAAGTTTTCTGATCTGCCTGTTGAGTGGGATAAGGTTGGCACGGTTATTGATGCTGGGCGCTTGGCTCCGAGCGCAGGCAACCTTCAGAGCTGGCGTTTCGTGGTTGTTGAGGCAGCCGCAAATAGGAAGCGGCTTGCAGAGGCGTGCATGAACCAGTACTGGATGGAAACCGCGCCTGTTCACATAGTGATTGTCATGATGATGAAGAAGATAAAAGATTTTTATGGCAAGCGGGCTGAGTTTTACGCTGCTCAGGACTCGGCAATGGCTGCGCAGAACATGATGCTTGCAGCGCATTCCATTGGCTTGGGCTCCTGCTTTGTTTCTGCTTTTGACGAGGAGAGCGTTATTGAGATGTTCAGGCTTCCTGAAGGCGAGGGCGCAAGGCCCTTTGGCATTGTTACTATTGGCTATCCTGCTGAGGAGCCGCAGGAGCCCATTAAGTACCGCCTTGAGAACGTCATCTTCCTTGGCCGCTGGGGTGGTCAGAACGCTGCGAGAATGCGCGACTTTGACAACATCATATGGAACTTCAGGGTTGCTGAGCGCGCTATAAAGCTCGGCGAGAACATTGTTAAGGCTGTTGAAGTGCATACCAGGCAGGGCAGGAAGGGCTTCTTGGAGAAGCTTAAGTATAGCACCTCGGAGATAAAGAAGAAGATAGAGGAAGCCGGGAAGAAGAAAGCACCATAGGAAAAGGTGTTACAAAACCCCACCCCAGTATACGAAAGCGTAACATTTATATACTGGCTTTGTTCTGAAGTGAATAAATGGTCGTTTTGTTTGACCGCTTCAACCTGTCGGAAGACGTTTACGAGATAATATTCGCCACCAATCAGCAGAAGGTAGTTGCGAAGCTGCTGATAGAGGAACTGAAGCTGCACAACGGAGAGCTTAACAAGACAGAGATGAGCCTTTTCGCAATGAGGCTGCACGAAGGTCTTGTCACAGAGATTGATGAGCCCGAGTATCGGGGCAAGAAAGTGCGCATCAGTTACAATAAGAGGCAGTTTTATGATAGGATCCTTACTCCTATGAAGGGTATGGGTCTGGTTGACTATGACCTTTACAAGAAGACTTACAGGCTTTCAGACCAGTTCAATAGGGCGATGATTGCAATAGGATTGATGTGGATACAGGAACTCAGGAAAAGGCCCAACTTCATAATGAAAAAATGAATGCTCACAAAGGCTCCCTCCCTAGTTCTCCCAAACCCCAAACCCCAACAATAGGGAGCCTTTATTTTTTTTCGGTCAGCGTATGCGGTTCATGCATAATATAGGGATGAAAAATGTTTTATGACAAGGTTTTCGCAGGGCAGGCTGGCAGAATTCTTCTGCTTGTCATTTCTGTCTTCGTTACAGTGGCGCTGCTGAAGCTGGCGTTCTTCTTCATAAGGAAGCGCTTTGAGGGAGAAAAGGACAGGGCACAGGTCAAGGAGATGATATCCATATACAAGTATTCTCTTGTAATAGTCGTCGTTATAGTCCTTGTGATGGTTTTCAATAGCGTATTCAAGGACGCTTTGGCGTCTGTAGGAATACTGGCAGCCGGGCTTGCCATCGCGCTTCAGAAGCCCATGCTTAATGTTTTTGGCTGGTTCACAATAGTGCTTAAGAAGCCCTTTGTCATTGGCGACAGGGTGAGCATTGGTGCAAACAAGGGTGATGTTTTTGAGATAAACATAATGCACACAAGCATGAGCGAGCTGCAGGATGATGCGCCAAGCGGCAGGATGATTGCCGTGCCGAACGAGTTTGTCCTCACCCAGCCCATTACAAACTTTACCAAGGGCACTCCTTATGTCTGGGACAATATTTCGGTTGTTATAGACCAAAGCAGCGATGAGAAAGAGGCAGCCGGGCTTCTAAGGAAGGCTACGGGCAAAGTTGTCGGGCAATTGATGTCGTCTTTGTCAAGGAAGTGGACCGTTATTGACGGCAGGAAAGTTGATGTTAGGCCTGAAATAGGTGTTGAGCTTGTCGTAGTTAACGGCACATCTGCAGTTCAGCTGACTTCACGCTACCTGTGCAATGTGCGTGAGAAAAGGTCTGTGAGGAGCGGGATAAATGAGCTGCTGCTTGATTATATAAAGAATTCAAAAGGCGTCAGGCTGAAGTGAGGCTGAAATGGTGCTTAAGCAAAAAAAGAGGAAGTTGGCATTGCAGCTGGACAGCGACTATGATATGGCTGCTTTCCAGACGCCTTCAATGAAGAAGGTGGAGGAAGACAGGAACAAGGTTATTCCTAATTATGTCATGGAGGCTGTGAGGAATGCATTCCAGAGGAAGCTTTCGAACTTTTTTGAGCTTAACAGGCTCAAGGATTCTTCGCAGTTGCAGAAGCCGGAAGATGGAAATGGCGTTTCTGCCGGGATGCAGATGCCTCAGGCTCAGGATGGAATTGCTGATGCCGTACAAGGTGAGCAGCAGGCTGAGCATGCGCAGCAGGCTGAGCAGGCTGAAGAAACGTCAAGCGCGGAGAGCAATGATAGCCAGAAGCTGCTTGGCGAGGCGGAGCATTCGCCTACGATAGAGGAGCTTATAGGCACTGCTGCTGTAAAGATTTCGCGTGATGTTAAGGCAAACTGCATTGTTACTGTAGAGAAGGGCTCTTCAGATACGTCTGATTTCAACTTTATTGATGTGAAGGTTGCCATATTCAAGCAGATAAAGAAGGACGCTTATCAGCGCACAAGCTACAACACAAAAATGAAGAAGCAGGGCTCCGGCTCTCTCCTGCCGATAAAGGAGCTCCTCATGGAGGCTGTGAACCGGAAAAACATAGGCAAGGGCGACAAGGTTATTTTTATTGGAGGCGAGAGCATAGGCACATGGATGAAGGGGTTCTTCTTCATATTTGACGTTGACAACGTCTTCTTCAACATAAGCACCCATCACCTCACGGAAAACATTAGTGCTGATGTGATAGAGGCAATAATAAACGTGGCGCAGGAGATCGGCACAGAGGGAAGGGAAGGGCACAGCATAGGGACTGCTTTTATTGTGGGCAAAAGGGATGTGCTTCTTGCTCATTCAAAGCCGCTGCTCAAAGTTAACCCTTTAGGAAGCCTTCCTGAGGAGGCACGCAAAATTACAGACCCGGAGATGAAGGAGACTGTAAAGAACCTTGCCCAGCTTGACGGCGTTTTTCTCATAGACGAGTTAGGCACGATTCTTACAGCTGCCGCATACCTGAATGTTGACCAGAATGGCATTGACCTTCCCGGGCTTCAGGGCTTCGGCACAAGGCATAGATGCACGGCTGCAATCACAAAGCTGACTGGTGCCATCGGAGTCGTTGTTTCTGCAAGCGGCGGAACAGTGCGCGTCTTTAAGGAAGGAAAAGCGGTTCTGAAGCTGCCCTGATTATGTCTTGGTTATGGCTGATTTGTTGGGCAAAGTCAAAAGTGTGCCTGAATTATTCATTCCCACTTCATTCAGAATAATGGTAAATCGCATTGATTTTGGAACATTATCATGCGATTTACTAATAGCAAAGTGCATATCGAAAGGTCCATTATTAATGCACTTTGCTATAAGTTTGTTCTGATTCAATCGGATTTTAGGTAACGCCTGTCAGGAAGTCCGAATAAATAGACTTTGTTGTGCTGAAAATCTTCAATGGCGTGTAGTTCTACCGCTAATCTACGAAGGTCAATCAGCAATCCTTCCGGATCAGGTTCGTCTGGCTTTATTAGTTTCCCTGCATACTGGACTGCGGAGTTAATAAATGACTGCATGTGTGAGGCGTTTTTTTCTCCTGATGAAAACCAGCCTACCACTGTTTCGTTTCCTTCACCGCCGGGAAACCTGTAAAGAAATGTCCTTTGTCTAGTTCGTATACTTAATGGGATTTGTAAGCTTTTGCAAACTTCTTCAATGCCCCCTTCACATTCTTGTACGTATATGCCTTCTCTTGCCAGCGCATTCAATCTGTCTTGTAAAGCTTGAGCCATCTTTATAGTTACTACTTGTAAGTAATATATAAACATTTTGTTTTTGCAAATTGATGAGTGTATCTGTGCTCTCTAACCTTAAACATTATATACCCTTTTTGCCGCCCACTGTGCAAGATGAAGCTGAAGCTCAGGTCCGAGTATGTTCTGCTCATTGCAGTATTCCTTGCATCGCTTGCAGCGCGCCTGTGGGTTGCTTTTGGCACTCCTAATTTTTCTTATGATGCCTATTTCCAGCTGGGGCAGGTTGAGAATATAAGGACGTCTTTTCTTCCTTCCTTTAGCAGGCTTTTTTACTCTCCGCATCCTTTTATGCCTCTTTTCCATTACGTCCTGGCGTTCTTCAGCTTGTTTGCGCCGCTGCACGCAGTGCTGAAGGTAGTGCCGAACATCCTGGCTTCTTCCTCTGTCTTTCTTGCTTATCTTGTGTCTTTTGAGATGACAAAAGATAAGCGCGCTGCTCTTTTCTCTGCAGCCTCTGTTGGCTTTGTGCCTGTGTTTGTCTTCAACACGGCAAACTCACTTTCCCCTTACGCCCTTGCAGTGCCTTTGATGCTGGCACTGGTTTATTCCTTTTTGAAGGTTGGGGAGAAGAGCTTTGTTGCGTTGTTTGTTGTCTTCCTTTTCGCTTTGGTCTTTACGCACCCTTCTGCGCTTCTTTTTGTTTCCGGCTTGCTGCTTTACGTTCTGCTGCTTTACGTTCTTGGCTCAAAATCTTCCCGTTCAGAGCTGGAGATTATGCTTTTCTCGGTAATGGCGTCTATCTGGATAGTTTTTCTGTTCTTCAAGGAGGCGCTTCTTGCGCACGGCTTTTCTGTCTTTTGGCAGAACATTCCGGGTGATGTGCTGGCAGGTGGATTTTCAGGTTTCAGCGTGTTTGACGCGGTTTACAGGATAGGGCTGCTGACGTTTATTGCCGGAATATTTGTCACATACAGGTATGTTTTTGAGGAAAAGCGGAAGGACGTGCATGTGGTCATCAGCCTGTCGCTTATGGTTCTTGCCCTTCTTGCCCTTAAGCTTGTGAAGCTTGATGCGGGTCTTATGTTTCTCGGCGTTTTTTTTGCTGTCATGTCAGGGGAGGCGTATAAGGCGTTTTTTGAATATTTGGGGAAGTCAAAAGCAGCTAAGATGCTTCCTGCTGTTTCCGTTCTTTTGGCGTCCGTGTTTATTTTGACTTCAGTTGCGCCTTCGCTGCTCTACAGGCAGTTCCAGGCTGGTGAAGTTCCAACATCAGGTGAGTTGGTTGCTTTTGAGTGGCTGAAGAATGGCTCTTCTGAGGCGTCTGTGGTTTTTTCTGATGTGAACGAGGGGCATCTTGTTGTGGCTGTCTCAGGAAGGAGGAACTTTGTTGACAGCAACTTCCTTCTTTCGCATGACATCAGCCAGCGCCTTTCTGACATGGAAAAGCTCTACACGGCCAAATCTCAGATAACTGCTCTTCAGATAATGGACAGCTATGATTTGTCGTACATAGTTGTCACAGGCAGGGCTTTGGCAAGAAGGAACGTTTCTTCTCTCAGTTATGTTGCCAGCTGCTTTGCAGTTGTGTTTGAGGGCGAAGACACGGTAATATATAAGCCGCTGTGCAGGGTGAGCTCATGAGGAAAGGCTTATTATTTTTTGTGCTTCTTGCATCAGCTCTTCTGATGCTTTTGGCTCCTTATGCCTACAGGGCTCTCTTTACGGATAAGCCTGTGTTGTTTGGTGAAGAGACTTATTATCACGTCAGGATAGCGAGGCAGATACTGCAGGGAACCATACCTGCTTCTGACGCGCTCATTTATAACGCAAGGCCGTATTTCTTCGGCCCGTTTCATGTGCTCCTTGCCTATTTGTCCGCGCCTCTTGGAATAACGCTTGCGTCTGTCCTGCTTCCGGTGCTCCTGGGCTTGTTGTCTCTTGCCTTTTTCTATCTGGTTTTGGGAATGTTTGGAATTCGCGGGGCAAAGAGGCTTCTGATATGTGCTCTTCTTGTGGCGTCTCCTGCCTTTATCAGCACCTTCAGCCAGCCTAACCCGCATGCATTGGCAATACTGTTCTACCTTTCAGGCTTCTATGCAGTTCTTCGCAGGCAAGTGCTTATCGGCTTTCTTGTTCTTGTTGTAACGCTTCTGTTCGGGCTGTTCAACTCGCTTCTGCTTCTGGTCATGCTTTTGGCCCACTATACTGTGCAGGAAAGGAAGAAGCTTGTTCTGCTTTCTGTCTTTTCGCTTGTTTTCATTTCCGCTGCGGCTTATTACCTGCTTGGGCTTGGAGCTGCCATTCCTGCAAGCTCTTTTGGAAGCCTTGTTTCAGATCTTGGAGGGAATGGTTTCGGCATATTTACTTTCATCCTGATGGCGGCAGGGCTTGTTTTTTCATGGAAAGAGCGCTACGGGTATGTTCTTCCTTATTCCCTTCTCCTGTTCCTGTCAACTTATGTGTTTTTCAATGGCGGCTTTGCCATAGCTTATCTCGGGTTTGTTGTTGCCTTGTTTTCGGGGCTTGGGCTTTACAGGATTGCAACGGCAAGCTGGAATCTGCCTGTAGTCAAGCATCTCACCATGCTTGTAATAGTGTGCGGGCTGACATTTTCAACAGTTTCTTACATGGGCAGGCTGGCAAATTCCGGTCCTGATGCGGATGTTGTCAGCAGCCTCTCCTGGCTCAGGGAGCAGGAAACAGGCCTTGTTTTCTCGCACCATTCAAATGGCTTCTGGATTGAGTACTTTGCCGGGAAGCCTGTTCTCCTTGACGGCTTTCTTGTCTCTGACCTGAGAAAAAGGTATGAGGATATGCATGAAATCCTTTACTCGCGCAACATTGAGCGCACTGCAAGGCTTCTTGGCAGGTATAATGTGAAGTACATCTACATTGACGAGTCCATGAAGAACGGCGAGGTGTGGTGGAATGATGATGAAGGTCTTCTTTTCGTCCTCAGGAACAGGGAATATTTCAGGAAGGTCTACGACACAAGGCAGGTGCAGGTGTGGGAGTATAAGAAGGAATAAAAGTCCCTTAATCAATATCCTTGTTCAGCCCGGTAGCTTGCTATAGCCGCTTCCAGGTCGCCTGCATGTAAGTTATCTTCCCGTGTTACTGTCGCATAAGCTGAAGCTGAATATCTTTCGCCTAGACCGTAAGTCTCAATCTTAAACCTTGGCGGCTCTCTTCCTGCCCTTCTGAAAAGCTCCTCTAATTCCGAAGGCTCCAAGTAACCGTTTCCATTTCTGTCAGCGAGCCTCATAGCTTCATCATTAAGCTGTTCGTGTAAATAGTTTCTGCCAGGAGCATTTAGCCATTCCAATGGATTGAACTCTTTCAACACACCACCGGCAATGCCGGTATATGCCAAAGCTGCCAGCATAACGCCGAGCAGTGTAACACGCGATTTCAACGTATCTCTGACAACAGTCGTGATAGTCATTTTTACCAGCCTCAAGATGCGGGAAGCAGCCGCGCTTTATATTTTTTGTGCTGATTATCAAACCTTCAGTCTCAGGAAATAAAAGGCAATTGTTGCCGTAACCGTTATTATGCCCAGGGCTGCGCCTAAAGCGGCAAATGCAAAGTACCTGTTTCTGTGCCCGAGCCTGTTCCTGTGCATGTACAGCATTGCTTTTGTGCCGAGCCACGCTGTGAGCGCTCCAAGGAAGATGTTCAGCATTGGCACCCACAGGAAAAGCGCAAGCACTATGGATATTACTGATGTTGCCTTGTAGTCTATTTCGTCGTCCATTAATTCGGTATTGTAGTTTTGGTTTTGCTGCCGCCTTTGCTTAGCATGTACCACTTCATTGGCCTGTTGAAAATCGCTTTGTATATGCCTATGTTTACGTGGTAAGCTACAATCAGCCCGTAGCTGAATGAGGCTGTGAGCATCTTTATTATGTGTCTTGCTTTTTTTGCCTTGGCCACAGCTATCAGCGATGCAACCATCAGCCCGCATGTCATGGCTATGTTTCTGGCTGTGTAAAAGAAGAACTTTCCGAAGTCTACAGGTTCAGGCCTGTGCGTCACTATGCTCAGAGCCCCTGTTATGAACAGCCCGGCAAGGAGTATGGTCATAAGGTATCCGCTGCACACAAGGGATATGTATGCCTTGTCTTCTATGCCTATTTTTTGGCTTGAATATATGTCCTTTGCGTGCTTTTTGTATGAGCTTACGACTCCATATGCCCATCTCATCTGCTGCCTGTAAAGGTCTTTTGGCTTGTAAGGAACTTCGCTGTCGCACTCAAGGTCCTCAAGGTATTCTATCCTGTACCCATTTTTCATGAGCCTCAGGGAGTATTCTATGTCTTCTGTGAGGTTTCCGTGGTCCCAGCCGCCCAGCTTGACGAGAACGTCTTTTCTTACGGCTTCGGCTGAGCCGCAGAGGAACGAGATTCGCCTTCTTTTGAAAACGAAAGGAAGCGTTATGCGGTGGAATACCTCGACTATTGTTGAGCCAAGCACAGCCACAAGGTTCTGTTCTGCATTCACGAATTTCCATCTGGCTTGCACTCCCGCTGTTTTTTCGTCTTTTGCGAACGGCTCAACTACCCTTTTCAGGAAGTCTCTGGATGGCAGGAAGTCCGAGTCAAACAGGACTATTATTTCTCCTTTTGAATGTTTGAGCATGTTGTTGAGGTTTCCTGACTTGTAGCCGGAATTGGTGCCTCTTCTAAGGACTCTTATTTCAGGGTGCTGTGCTGCGAATTCGTCAATCTGCATTGATACGTCTGCATTGCTGCTGTCGTCGCCTATAATCACTTCATACTTGTCTTTTGGGTAGTCAAATTCCAGGCATCTTTCTGCGCATCTGAGTGCAACTGTCTCGTTCAGGGTTGGTATCTGCACTGTGACGTGTGGCGTCCAGGATTTTTCGCCATCTCTTTTCATCTGCTTTTGGAGCAGTACTGATATTGACATGATTATGTATATCAGGGAGAGTGCAAATGCCACGGCGAGTAGTATGTTAAACGCGCCTTCAAATATGTTGTGCAGCACATCCAGGATGGGCCTGCCCATGCTGTTGTACTGCACGAAGAAGGCGTCTATTGCCTGCTTGCTCTGTGCTGAAAGCTCGTAAACACCCATTTATTCATGCCTCGAAAGCCTTAAAAGGCTGTTTTCTGCTGTCAATGACCTGATTACGCTTATAATTATTATGGAATTGAGCAGTATTGTGTATGGGAAATAAAAGAATATTGGGGCAAGGTTTTTCAGGCTTCTGTCTTTGTACATGTTCAGTGAAGCCAGTATCATCGCCGTGCTGAGTATGCCTGAAAGTATTCCGAAAAGCGTATAATATGCTATTCCCCAGGCGCTTATCTTGTATATGACGTAAAATATTCCTGTGATGCTGAACCACCTGAAAAGGTAAAGGAATAAGGACATGAAGCTTGATGAGTTATAAGGCAGCCAGTACGCTACCAGATAGGCTATTATTGGCAGGCATAGAAGTGAGTATACTGGCCCCCAGAACTGTGTAAATCCGAGGAAGTATGTTGATGGTGATGTTTTCCGCGAGAATGCCTTGCGGTTTTTCATAACAGCCTGCATTCCTCCTATGCTCCACCTGTAGCGCTGCCTGTAGAGCTCCTTTATGCTTTCAGGCACGTGCGTGTAGCCGATTGCGCTCTTTATGTTCATCGCCTTGTAGCCTGACTTTGCTATTTCAAGAGCGGCCTGCATGTCCTCTGCAAGTGCGCCTTGCTTGAACAGCCCTATCCTTTGCAGTGCGTCTTTTCTGTAGCACGCAATTGCGCCGAAAAACCATGAGCCTTGGTTGAATGCCTTGGAAAAGCTGTTGCTAATAAGGTTGTTGTAGTGGTATTCTATGTTCTGGAACATTCCCAGAAGCGAGCTTTTGTTCTTTACCCTGCAGTTGGCAGTTGTGGCGGCTATTGTCCTGTCTGCTAAGGGCTTTACAATCTCTGCAAGGCATTTTCTGTCAAGCACAGTGTCTGAGTCAACTGTAAAGAGTATGTTGTACTTTGCTTTTTTTATCCCTGCGTTAAGCGCAGCAGGCTTTCCTTCATGCCTCGTCCTTATCAGCTTAACGCCGTGCTTTCCATAAGCCCTTGCTATGTCTGCCGTCCTGTCCTCGCTTCCGTCATCAACAACTATAATCTCTGTTTTGTGTTTCGGATAGTCAAGCCTTAGAACAGAGTCAAGGCACTCCCTTATGGCAGCTGCCTCGTTATAGGCTGGGATTATTATGCTGACATTTGGAGTGTAAGTTCCGTATTTCTTTTCCTTCTTGAGCGTGGCGGCAATGAACACGGAAAGAACAATCATGAGAAACAGGAGCATTGACCCGAATACTGCTCCGGCAAGGACTAACATCACATTTACCATTTGGCAGGGAAGCACTCGCTGTCTTTTTAAATATTTCGTTGGAAACGTTTTTAAACATCTTTTCTGCATAGCTTGGGATGAGGCGGCAGGAATTATGGGGTATTGCGTTTTTGGCAGTCCTTGTTGTTTTTGTTTCAGCCCAGCTTCTCATGCTGCAAAAATACCGCCTTGTGGTGTGGGATGAGGCGGTTTATATAGGCCTGGGCAAATACATGTTCTCGGCAGGAAGTAGTGGCTTGCTTGAGCCAATAAGGCCTCTTGGCTTGCCTTTGCTCCTTGGAGCCTTCTGGAAGCTCGGAGTCGGCGGCATGTTGGCTTATCGCATTCTTGCCTTGTCGTTTGCAGCTGCTGCGGTCATCATGACTTATCTCCTCGGCAGGCAGCTTTTCGGCAGTTCAGCAGCGATGTTTGCAGCCGCCCTGGTTGCTTTATCGCCTTCTTTCTTCTCAAGCTCAGCGATGGTGCTTACAGATATTTCTTCAGTTGCATTTTCGCTTGCGGCTGTTTACATGCTTGTCAAAGGCAGATACATTCTTTCAGGGCTTTTTGGCTCAGCTGCCTTTCTGTTCAGGTTTCCTCACCTCCTGATAATGGTTGCCATAGCTATCGCTATAATTGTTAACGGCAAAGGCAAAAAAGCTGCTTTCGCCAGTTTGTTACGTTTTTGTGCGCCTTTTTTAGCCGTTGTTGCGGCTGTTCTTGCCTATAACTTCCTGCTTTACTGGCAGGTTTACGGTTTGAGCGCGCCTTTTGCGCCTTTTTTTGCCGCCGCCTCGCATCAGGGCAACGCAGCTTATTCTATTTCTATTAGCGGCTTTGCAGGGAACATTTCTTTCTATTTCGTTGAGCTTGCCAGGCAGAGCCTGCTTCTGCTTTTCTTCATTCCCGGGCTTCTGTTTGCGCTGGGGAAAAGGGCTAAGGCAGGTGGGCATTCAGCCAGCGGACTTTTGGCAGTTGCTGTTGCAGCAGTTGTTTACATAGCTTATTTCACAGCCATTGCCAACAAGCAGCCCCGCTTTCTTATCGCTTTTCTTCCGTTTGCAGCCCTGCTCGCTGCTTTCTGGGCAAAGGAGGCCTTCTCATTTGTGAAAAAGCTTGGCACAGCCCCAAAGCTCGTTTTTGCCCTGGTTTTCAGTTTCCTTGTCGTGTTCAGCGCAGCAGCCGCTGTTAAGGAAAACTATGGCTACTACAACTCCCTTTCGTCTGCTGAGCCTGCTGTTGTTGGCGTGTACAGGTATTTCTCAAACACATCAGGCACTTCAGCCACCGCATCCATCATACTTACAACAGATCCTGTCTTTGCAGCTTACTCGGACAGCTTGTTCATTCCTTACTATGACAATCCTGATGTTGCGCTGGAAGCGTATGATAAGTATTCATCTGAAGCCAGCTATGTCGTCTACACGCCTCACTTTTTCCCTTGTGATAAGTTCGGAGAGGAATGCGAGGCGAAGAAGCAGCTTTTGTTTGGCAGGATAAGCTCGGGCAGCAGGCTGGTTCTTAACAAAACAGTTGATGGCAGGCAGTACTACGCCTTTGTGCCGGCTTTTAATACTACTTCAGAGTAATGAACATGAAAAGATTTATAAATGATGGTCTGATTCCACAGTGCCTAGAGGTTATGAACATGAACTTAAAATTGAATCTGTGGACAACTGATTATAAGCCATTTCGAGGCCTTTATACTGCGCAGATGCCTTTGATTGTCGCTGAAAGAAGAACTCCGATGTCTGTTGCTAAAGTGATGAGAAGGCGTGTGGAAGTTCTTGACGAATTGAAGAATGCGCCCAGAGATTTAAGGGAGGAGTATAAAAAAGTAATTCAACACTGGTGGTATGCGACCATAAGTACTGGTGATGGTGCTGTCAGGCACCGTGATGGCAGTCTAACGATTGTTCTTGATGCTCCGTATTTGTGGGGGATTAATCCTGACACAAATCTTGTCGATGGCAATGTTTCTTTTGATGATGCTGATTACAGACGCTTGGCTGGCGACAAATTCAGTGCTAAGCAGGTAGAACGTTATTTTAACAAGCCTCTTCTGAATATAGCTCAAACTAAAAAACATCCTGGATGGCTTGCTTTGGCGAGGGGAGATGAGGACTTGCTTGCTAGGTTTGTTGATGCTGCTTTCAGCCATACGGATAAACCCGATGATGAGAATCAGATGATGCCTATATTGACGTCTCTATCGACGCCTGCATTATACTCCGTCTCAGGTGTATTTAAGCCGATGGCTCCTGGGATGATGGCGTATGGCCGCGCGTGGGATATGGGAGGTATAGCTCGCAGCAGCTCCCGATCCCCCTTGTATGCTGATGGCAGAGCAGAACTTAACTTTGACGATCATAGTCTGCTCGTCGGAATTGCCCAGCTAGTCCAGCTCGAAAGGGGCGAAGGCGGGCAGTATGCTACTTATGGCAGAGTAGGCATAGATTGTAAGGTTTAGTAATTCACGCAGCTACCTAAACAGAGACCTGAAGAATATGAGCATGTGCCTCATCCTTATCTTTGACTCGCCGCCTTTGCGCAGCCCGAAATCATAGTAAACGTGCCCGATTCTTGTCCCTTTCGGGCAGCATTTCAGCAGGTCAAAGAAGACCTTATAGCCCTCTTTCTCAAACCTTTTCCCGCTCTTTGCAAGCACGCCTTTGAACAGCTCTGTCCTTGCTCCAAAGAACCCTGACAGTGGGTCTTGAATGTTTTTCCCAAGCCGCAGCCTTGCAAGTTCTGTCGCCACCATTGAGATAAGCTTCCTGTTCCACGGCCAGCTTACAAGCACATTTCTCCTCGCTGCTCCAACAACATCAAGGCTTTTCAGCTTTTCCGCAAGTTCCCTTATTGCCTCGGGCGGGTGCTGCAAATCGCCGTCCATGATTATGACGTATTTCGTGTTTGCCTTTCTTACAGAATCCATTACGCTTGCCGTAAGCCCCTTTATTGCCGCATTGCTCCTGTCAATAAGCTTTGCGTTCCTGTTCCTTTCCGCAAAGCTCCTCACAGCAAGCTGCGTATTATCTCTGCTTCCGTCGTCAGCCACGAGTATGCTTATGCCTTTATAGCTTTCAGTCAGCAGTTGCAGCAGCCTGCCTATGTTCCTGCCTTCGTTCAGCACAGGTATTATTACAGTGAATTCAGAATAAGCCATCTTTTCCTTACCTTTTTGTTACCTTTACGAAGTCGCCTATTGTGATCTCGTCTTTTTTGGGCTTAGATATTTTTGTCTCTTCCTCTTTTTCCTCAACCAGCTTAATGCCCAGAATCCTTTCAAGCTTCTTTGCAAGCTCCGTGCCTGGCTCTATCGCCTCAACCTCTATCTTGTGTATTATGGATTCCTTCTCGGCAAGCTTCCTGGCAAATTCGTCCTGCTTCATTCCGAGCTTCTCCCTGCCCTTCCTTATAAGTGCCCCGTATCCTGGTGCCATTGAAAAAATCTTCTCTTCTGTTTGCCTTTTTTCAGGCTTCTGCTCCTGCATGGCTTTTCCGAGAACCTTGCCAAACTTGCCGCATTTTGTGCATACCTTTATCTGTGCGCCTTCAACAACAGCCCTGAATAGTTCACTGTTTGCACCGCAAAGTTCGCAGTTCATTTTTTCCAGGCAATATTTTAAGCAATTAAAAACTTGAGCGGCACCACAACCATATAAGCCAGTGTGTAAAGTATCAGCGGCACAGAGTATGCCGTGAACAGCCAGTCAGCCGCCCTGAACTTGTGCACAAAATAACTTGTCTTTTTAATGCTTTTTATGCCCCTGAGTTCAAGCATGAGCGCCATGTTGTCAAGGAATGTTATGTACAGAGTCAAAAAGGCTGTGAAGAAGGTTGTGAAGAACAGGCTTATGTTTTTCCACGACTTGTTTTTCAGAGAGAGCCCCCTCGCCTGCTGTGCAAGCATTATCCTCTGCGAGTCTTTCCTTATGACTGGCAGTATCCTGAACGCCACTGTAAGAGGCACAACCACAACTGGTTTCTGCGAAACCCTTTTCGCCACATATATTATCTCCGAGGGGCTCATGTTCTCCGCATAAATCAGCCCTGTTACGATTACTACTGTCCATTTTATCAGCAGCGAGGCATTTGACAGGATTATTTTGCCTGCTTCTGCTTTTGTAAAATAAAGGTAAGCTGTATTGACGAGCAGCAGCACAACCACGAATATGAGCACACCTTTCTTTTTGAGCACATTATACCTTGCCAAAATAAGCAGCAGGACGAATACAGCAAATATTGCCAGAAGCAGTTCCATCCTGTTGACAAAGAACACTATTGAGAAGCTCAGGAGGAAAAGTATCCTTACAGCGGGGTGTATGTCAGTAAACTGCATGTTTGAACCTCGCAAACTTCATCGGGTCGCCGTCATACAGAACCTTTTTGTCAAGGTAAACAAGCCTTGTTGCATAATTCTTGAGCAGCAGCGTGTTGTGGGAAATCGCAATCACAGTTGCTCCTTTTCTGCATTTCCCGTAAAGCAGCCTCATTATCTGCTGCTCCCTTATGGGATCTATTGCGAGGTCTGGCTCGTCCAGCAGCAGCACGTCAGGCTTCATTATCATGAACGCTGTTATGTTGAGGAACTTCTTCTGCCCGTAGCTCAGCTCCCTGGGATCTGTTTCAATGCTTTTTACATACGGCAGCATCGCCATTCCTTCCTTCAGCCTGGCTTTTTTCTCCTCTTCAGCCAGCCCGAGCATGTCCAGCCCAAGCTCAAGCTCCTCCTTCACAGTCACGTTGAATATCTGGTGGTCTGGGTTCTGGAAAACTATTCCTGCCGCCGGCAGAATCCTGTCTGCCTTTCGGGTGTCTTTCCCTGCAACAGTTATTCTGCCTGTCTTTGGCTTAAGCAGACCTGCGAGAAGCAGTGCAAGCGTGCTTTTTCCGCCGCCATTAGGCCCGGAAACCCATATGAACTCGCCTTTTCTAGCTTCAAGTGATACGTTTTGCAGCACTTCCTTCCTTTTTTCGTACTCAAAGCTCACATTCTCAGTTTTGAGCACAATCTCGCCTTTCCTTATTGCTTTCTTCATGAACCTCTTTACTGAAAACCTGTCCAGTAGCTGCTTCCTGCTGCTGTAATGCACCACTTTGCCTTCTTTCAGGACAAGTATCTTGTCAGCTATCCTCTTCGCAAACTCTGCGTCATGAGTGCTTATTACCAGCGTATGCCCCTGCTGCTTAAGGCGTTGCAGGTAGCCAAGAACCTTTTTCTTGTGGTCTATGTCCAGCATTGATATGGGTTCGTCAAGAACCATTACTTCCGGCTTGTTTGCGAACATTGTTGCAAGCCCAAGTATCTGCTTCTGTCCCTGTGATAACGCATCCGTGTCCTTGTAAAGCCATTCCTCAATCGCAAAGAACCTTGCCGCCTCGCTCACTCTTCTCTGCATGTCTTCCCTTTCCATCCCCTGGTTTTCCATGTCAAAAGCCATCTCGTTTATGACTCGCGGGTTTAGTATCTGCAGTTCTGGGTTTTGCAGCATTATTCCAACCTTGCTGTGTACCTCGGAAAGGTTGTCCTTTCCAACCTCAATTCCGCCTATTGCAACCCTTCCTTTCAGCTCCCCTTTTATCATGTGCGGGCATATGCCCATTATGCAGTTGGCAAGGGTGCTTTTCCCTGAGCCGGAGTTGCCAAAGAGGACAAGCGTTTCCCCTTTCCCCACAGACACCTTTACATTCTCAAGAGAATTCCTGCCATTGCCAGCATATCTGAAGGACTTTATGTCTGCCTCAACAACAGCATTGCCCATAATGCTTATTGCCTTGCCGAATATTATAAAGGTTTCTGGTTATTGTCAGTATTCAGTCTCTTCCGCTTTTATTCCTGCAACTGCTTGACTACTTTCAGGTTTTTTATCTTCCTGTTGTATAGCCATATGCCTGCAAACCCTCCTATGAGCCCTTCTATGACTCCGATTATTGTGAACGGCACAAGGAACTTCATGTATGTTTCAACTCCGGGCAAGCCGAGAAGGGTCATTACATAGAGTTGCAGAACTGATCCGGTTGCTATTCCTGAAGCAATTGCAGCCGCTATGCCTATGTTTGAGTAGTTTGTTAAGAGGAATATGATTTCCACGAGTATTGCCAGAGGCATTATTATGAGCAGCTTGTGAAGCCCGGGCGCGCCCCATGTTACGAGTGGAACGCTGAGCAGGGCGTAGGAAAAAAGCATTGCTGTCGGGAACCCTGTCTTGCGGACGATAAGAAGGGCTATCACGGCAACAACTATCCAGAAAAACGTGCTCGTTATTCCCACAACGCCAGGCAGGTTGAGTATTGTCTGCAGAGGCGTGAACACCGCATCTATGGCAAACAGAAGGGCGCCAAAGCCGCCTGCCAGAGTAAGGTCTTTTACTGTGCTGATTCGGCGCATATGGCTTCTTCGGCCTTGTTTTTTATAATTGTTTCCATTTTCAGTTCTGCAGCTGCCTCACAACCTTCAGGTTCTTCAGTTTCTTCTCGTAAGTCATGTATGCCAGCCATACTCCGAATGCGCCTTCCAGCGCTGCAAATGCCGCAATAGGCAGGAGCAGCTTTTCTGTCCCTTCTGGAAGAGGTATGCCGAGCTGCGTCATCACGAAAAACTGGTATGGTACGGACACAAAAGCGGCAATAATAATCCCGGATATCATGAACAGCTTTCTGCCATTGGAAACAGAAAATAACAAATCCATAAATACGCCAAGCGGCAAAAATACCAGAATCTTGTACAGCCCAGGCACTCCAAATGCTGATGTAGGCACAGAGAGCAGGCTCATAACAAGTACAGTGGCAGTAATGATTCCCGTCCTTCTGGTTATCAGAGGCGGAATCATAATCAGGTAAGCCAGAAGTACGGAGTCAGCTATCGCAATGAGGATTGGCAGCCCCGTCAACGAGGCTATGATTATGCCTATGGAAAGCTCAAACGCCACTATCAAAGCCCCAAACCCTCCGGCTATTGCGAAGTCCCTTGTAGTTGAGATAAGTTTCATCGCGATAAAGGCATTCTCGCTGCAGATAAAAAGTATTGTCGTCAGTTTTCCGACAACTTTAAATATCAGGCATCTTAACCAGCCTGTATGGACACAAAGCTGCTGTATGAGATTGGCTTGTCCAAGGCGCAGGTTAAGCTCTATCTTTCTTTGCTCAGCCACGGCTCCTTGACTGCCGCACAGCTTTCCTCAAGGTCTGGCGTCTACAGGCCGAGCGTGTATGACAACATCCCAGGGTTGCTGGAGCTTGGCTTGGTTGGAACAAACATAAAGCTTGGCGTCAGGCACTATTATCCTTTGCCACCTGAGAAGATAGAGCACGTGTTCAGGGAGAAGCAGGAAAGGATTAAAGAGCTTGTTTCCGGTCTCAAGTCAGAATACAGGCAGCCGAAGCATGCAGAGGAAGTCATAGTGTATGAAGGGAACGAAGGCTACAAGAGTTATCTGTCTGAGTTCTTCAACCAGCTTGAGAACCGCAAAGTAAGCTATTTTTACGGCATATGGTCGGCTGATGAAAAGGTCTTCAAGCCGGCAGAGGGATTCACAAGGAGCATGATGAGGCTGGTTGAGGAGGAATATAAACCAGGTGTAAAACCGGACATGAAGGTTCTGATTAACAGCGGCAGTAACCCTTTCGCAAAGTTGTTTCCGTATTTCAGTTACAGGAGGCTGCCTTCAAATCTTTCTTTTCACGCATCAACAGACATAATGGATACTGGCGTGGCTTTCCTTATTCACCGCCCACGATTTCTCATAGTGCTGGTGAAGAGTGGGGAGCTCGCCATAACCTACAAGAACCTCTTTGAGCTGCTATGGGAGCGGTCTTCTCAACTCTGAAGACTTTTGAAACCTTCAGCTTGCCGAGCTTCTTGTCGTAAAGCAGCAGCGCAATCTGGACGCCTATTACAACGAGTACTGCATCCGCTACCCACATTATCAGTAATATTGATTGCATTTTTTCAGCTCCTGGAAGCCCGAGAGCTGTAAGCATGAACAGCATTGAAATAAGTATTGCAGTGCCTGCCACAATTGCTGCAATTGTGTATCCAACCCTGTTCCTCTTGAGGAAAAGCAATGACGCGTCCCATAAAAGCCCTCCGGCAAAGCCCACAGCCACCTTGTAGATGCCGGGCGCACCAAACAGCAAAGTCGGTATTGACAGTATCGCCATAGTCGTCGCTGACACAGTTCCATATCCGAATCTCTGCAATATCTTATCGCCTATTACCAGAAGGATGATGAGCACTATCCCGCTGACCAGCCCGCCTGTTCCCGGCGTTCCTGTAATCAGCTGTATTGGCGTGCTTATCGCAAAACCTATTGCAAACATCAGCGCTCCAAAGCCTGCCGCTATCGTCAACTGCCTTAAGTCATTGATTGTTTTCATTATGTCTCAACTCTCGGTATTTCCCGCCCGTCAAAGTCCTTGTCATATGTTAAATCGCATCAATTTTGGAACTTTTTTAATGCGATTTAATGTTTAGCCATTCGCATAAGATGTTTGATAATAATGCGAATTGCTATTAGCAATGAACTTCTTAAATCTTTGTGTTGTAGAGGAAGTGGCGTTTTATGAGAGAATGCTTAACATCAGGCCAGCTTCTTATCAATCTCTTTTTTCAAGGCAGAAATGTAAAGCTTCATCTTCATTTCAACAGCTTTCCAGTCACTGTAAATTACCCTTTCTCCGTAATAGTTAACGCCATTCCTCTTGGTTCTGACTGCCTCAAGGAAGCCCCAGTCCAGCTCTAACTCCGGGTGCTTAACGCAGAGGGCTGCAAAAAGGCACTGGTGGTTTGAAGAAATGATTTTGTCAAAAAGAAGGAAAGCCTCAGCGCATGTCCGAAGTGCCTCGTAGTAAAGAACATAAACAGTCATCCACTTCTCATCACGCTGGCTAAGAAGGTTTGCCAGCGCATCAGCTGATTCAACTGAAATAATTGAGTTTCGCAAAAGCGCCTCTGCCTTGTCCTTGTTGACCGTGAGCACTTCCTTGACATAGCCGTCTGCAATGCAGTATTGGTAAGCTTCCTCTTCATTGCCGAACTTAGGTCTCAACTTTAACACCCAAATCTGTTATGCTGCCTTTGATGAAATCCCCGCCTACTATGTATGGCAGCATCCTTCCCATGCGCTTAAGGTCCTTTTTGTTCTTTGCAGTGTGAACCTGTATGCCTCTATGCAGCATTGAGCCGTACTTGAGCCTGTCAAAGTCCTTGTCATCGCCGTAAATGAAAACATCTATATCGCTGTGGTCATACCAGTCAGCCTTGGAAAAGCTTCCAAATATAACAGCAACCTTTGCTCCCCGCAGGGTGGAGAGGTGGCTAAGCAGCCCGCTTTCAGTCAGCACCCTCAAGGCAAACAGGCGCTTCTTGTGCTGAAACTCGGGGATTTCATAACAGCCGGTATAATAGGGCATCTTCCCTTTTTGCTTCACCCTCTTTATCATGCCCTGCTTTACAAACTTTTTAAGCCAATAATTCAGCCTGTCCCTGCTTAAGCCGGACTTCCCTACCAACTCGTCAAAATGCCAGTGCTTGGGGGTGTTGAAAAACAGTTCCAAAACCCTCTCATCCTTGCTTCTCATTTTTAGTTCGCATATACGTACTACTATTTTAATCTTTTCTTTTTCATTCCTGCAGCTGCCTTACCACTTTCAGTTTCTTCAGCTTCTTTTCATAAATCAGCATCGTCAGCCACACTGTTGCTATTACGGCTATGACGTACCAAATCATGAGGTAAGGCACAAACCTTGCAAGCCGTTCTGCTGCAGGGAATCCAAGTAAAAGAAGCGCAAGGTATGTTGCCGGGACAACAGCGGCATAGGACACAGATGCCGCAACATAGTATCCGGTTCTGCTGTACCTGAACGCCATCAGCAGGGAGTCAAACAGCAGCCCAAGAATTATTCCCAGAAACAGCTTGTACACCCCTGGAGGCCCGAAAAGCACTGTGGGAATGGCTATTGAAGAATACACTCCTGCAGCTATTGTCACAGCCCCGAACTTCCTTATTATCAGTGCAATCAGGGCGAGGAAGAGCGCAGCCACAGGGAATATGCCTGTCAGAGGAACGCCTGTTATCATTATTCCCGGCAGGTTCAGCGCAAGCCCTGCAAACGCAGCCATTGCCCCAAAGCCGCCGCATACAGTCAGTTCCTTTATGCTGGATACAGTTTTCATCCCTGTAGCTGCCTCACTACTTTTAGATTTTTTAATTTTTTCTCATACGTAAGGTGAGCCAAATAGCCGCCTATAAACGCTTCAATTAGCCCTATCAGAAGTATTGGCCAGATGTATTTTCTGGTTACATCTGCCAATGGAAAGCCCATCTTTAGCAGCACGAATAACCAAAATGGAACTACTACTAGGATAAACAATGGAGTTGCGAGAATGTAAGCTGCTTTTCTGTAGTTTGTCATGATTAGCAGCAATTCAACCGCTACTATTCCCGGAATTAAAATCGTAACACCCAGTAGTATGCCAACTCCTGACGGCGCTAGGATGCCGACTATCGGCAGGATTATTGTCGCCGCCCCTGTTTTCCTTACAACCAGCAAGCCGATTGTAAACATGTAGCTGTACACTATCAGCATTGCAAGCGTGGTGAGTCCTGGAATCAGCACTATTGGGTATATTGCGAATGCAGCTATTATGGCCGAGACAAACAAGAGAGCCGCGAACCCTGCAGAAATAATCAATTCCTTTACTGTGCTTATTCTTTTCATTATGGCTCAACTCTCGGTATTTCCAGCTTGTCAAAGTCCTTGTCATAGCTTATTATGCTTTGACAGTTGTTAAGTAGGGCTGTTGTGTAGTGTATAAGGTCAAAAAGCTGCAGGTTATATTTTTGCTGGCGCCTGATGGCTTCAAACATCAAATTGGTGCTCAGGTCAATTATCTTTATGTTTCCGCTTCTGAGGATGGAAATCAGTGCAACTTTTCCCTGCTCCTTATCTATTTTTCCTATAGTGCCTATAGCTTCTGAAATCACCAACGCATTTGTCAGAAATTGGCGTTCTCTTAGGACATTTCTGCATTTCTCTTTTCTCGGGTTTCTTGTGAAAGCATAGACAATTATGTTGCTGTCCAGGAAATCAGTAGAATGTAACTCAGTATAATTCATCTTCAATCTTCTCGAGCTCTTCAGGTGTCAAATTGTGCGGCTTCAGTTTATCAGCTCTCCTGAAAGCCTCTTCCATATCTATGTCTTCCAGCGGAGTTATGACTATCTTGTCTTTTTTGACTTCTATGTCAACATCCGTTCCAGGCTTCAGCCCAAACCTGTTCCTTATGTCTGCAGGTATCGTCAGTTGGTAGCCCTTGCTTATCTTAGCCAGCATTACAAACACCTAATGATTAATGAATTCATTAACTATTTAAACCTTTTGTTTTTAATCCTGCAGCTGCTTCACAACCTTCAGGTTTTTCAGTTTCTTCTCATACGTTGCTATCGCGAGCCACGCGCCTATCGCTGCTTCTGCAGCCACTACAGCCATTATTGGCAGAAGGAATTTGGCAAGCAGCCCTGCTGCAGGAAGCCCTATCAGCGTGATGAAGTAGTAATGTATCGGTATGCTTGTTGCTGCGGCAGCAGCCATTGCTATTACGTAGCCGTAATTTTTCCATCTGGCAGCTATCAATATGGCTTCTGTCAGGATTACGACAGGAACAAACTGCAGTATCTTATACGGTCCTGGCGGACCAAAAACGCTGAGCGGCACAGCCACGATGGCTGCAGTAAGTATGGTTATGGTTGCTGCTCCTGTCTTTCTTGTCAGAAGCAAAGGCATGGTTCCGAGATAGCCGATAATCAGCGCTGAGAAAAGCGATGCGCTTGCAGGCACTTGGGAAACAGCATACACAAGGCTCCCTGTAAGGAGCTGGACAAATGTCAGCAGCGCCCCGAATCCGCTGCATAGAGTAAGTTCTTTAACGCTGCTTATAAGTCGCATGTACTGCTTTCTGTGAAGCTGCTTTTATAATTGTTTTGCCAAACAGCTTATTTTGTTGCCACCTGTGTCACAGTTGTAGTGCTGGCAACAGCAACAGTTTTCTCTACAACGTCTCCCTCATAATCATAACCGCTGTACGGCATCTTCACCTTGTTTACCTCTTCCATGTCGCCAAGGCCATTTGCCTTTATCATTCCGTCAGACACAGTGTAAAGCACGTTGCCAATGTACAGCGACCTCTTGACAGAGTATGACGAGTAATAGTAGTATCCGCTCTTCTTCAGGCTGTCATCATCAACATGGCTTACCATTCCTTTAAGCTCAAACCCTTTCTCAGTGTCCAGACCAAAAACATATGCGCCCTGCCATGTAAAGTCGCCATAGGCATATAGTGGCACTTCTCCGCCGGCGTATTTGCTTTTGTCTATCTCCGCAAGCAGTATCGGCATGACAAGCAGGTTTTTCTTGCGGTCAAACAGGAATGCCTTGTGGTCGTGCAATGCTTCAGAGTCAGTTCCCCTGTCGCCTATGCTGAACTTGCTTATTTCTTTCGGGTTTTCAGGGTCGCTTACGTCAAATAATGCGAGTTTTATGCCCTGGTACCATGCAAAGTCCCCTTCCTCTGCCTCAATCGCTTCCTTACCAATCCCAATGATATGATTCTCATCATATGGGTGCAGATAGTCAGAATATCCGGGTATCTTCAGTTTTCCAAGCACCTGCGGATTATATGGGTCCTGAAGGTCAATAACGAACAGGGGATCTGTCTTCTTGAATGTTACAAGGTATGCCCTGTCTCCCATGAACCTCGCTGAGTATATCTTTTCCCCTGGCGCAAGGTCCTCAACCTTTCCAACTAATTTCATGCCTTCGTCAAGCACGTATATGTTGTTCTTCGCTGTAGCTGTCTGAGATCCGCGCCCCCATACCTCTCCTGTTGTTGTTGCTATCCTGAAGTATCCCTTGTGCTCGTCCATTGAGAACTGGTTCAGCACTGTTCCCGGAACTGTGGCTTTGCCTTTGTAGTCTGTTTTGCCGTTGCTTATCTCTATCTTGTTTATGGTCGTTGATTCCTGGCGCGGCAGAACATCTCTAACCGGCCTGAAAACATCAGGCCGCATTATTATTTCCGGATAATTTGTATGTGACATGTATATGTTGTTTTGCGAAACGAACATGTTCTGCGCTTGTCCTGCAAGGTATGTCTTGCTGTTGTAATCCTCTCTGTCATCCTGCACATTCAGCGCTATTACGTTCACAAAGTTGTAGCTGTAGTCAGGCAGCACGTCAAAGTAGTATATGTTGCTGGCAGTTATCTTTGTTTCCTTGCCGTTTTCCATTATTACAGGCAGCGGCACCGGCTGCTTGTCGTAATAGTAAACAGGCATGTTCACAACCGCATACACGTATTCGCCAATCATTCTTGAGTCATAGTAGTTGCCGCTTACAGTGATGTTTCTTGCCAGCTCTGGCTTTTCCCTGTTTCTTATGTCGTAAACCAGTATGCGTGTATAGTCGCTGTAGTATCCGCGAGGCATAATGGTGTTGACAGGCATATCGTATAAAATGCTTTCTTCATAATATTCGTAATATGGGCTGAAGACAACCAGCCTGTCTTTGTTGACAAATATCTCGGTTGGCTGTGAATAATCATCCATTTCTATCGTTGATAGTACCCGTGCATTTTCTGCAGGGTAGGCATCAACTATCACCAATTTATTCCCGCTCACCGCGTATATGTATTTGCCGTCGTTCTTGACTATGTCCGCCTCGTCAACTCCTGCAACCTGTATGTTCGTTGTTGAGTAGTCTGCTGCTCCTTGGGTTGAGGGCGATGCTGTTGTTGCTGTCTTTGCAGAAGCAACTCCCAAGCGCTCAGCAAACACACGATCTCTGCCGCCTGCCTGGTTCTGCTGTTCTTTCAGGAAGCTGTCAAGCTCAGCATATGAGCTAAATCTTTTCAGACCTTTATCCTCAAGTTTTCCTTGGCTTGCCGAGTAAAGAAGTGCAATTCCTACAACAGCCAAAACCATTAGTGATAATATGAGCTTTTTGTCCATCTTCGTCTCACCGTAAGCATGGTAGGCAGGGCTTTTATTTATATGTGCGAGTAGGCTTCAATTTTGGTTGAAGTCATGCTTTTCTGTGCGCATTATGTATTGCATCCTGCCTGCCTTTTAAGTGCTGCCTTCGCACCTGCTGTTAAGGCATTCGCAGCTGATTATGCTTGGAAAGCCGCATATGCTCGCAGCCCCTTCCTTTGCGCACAGTATTCTTACAAGTTCAGGGTCAGTCTTTGCGTTTTTGTTCACGCACTGCGGATAGTTGCCGCAGCAATTTGTAATATCCTTTATCTCGCAGTCAGCGCTTGCCTTGCAGGAATAGTCTATGGATGAGTAATATTGGTTAAGGGTTGTTGTTGCGTCATTCTTTGGCGTTTCAGGCTCTGTTCCATTTTTCCCATGGTTTGAAGTGCAGCCGCCAATTATAATCAGCAAAGCAAGCATAACCGCCAACAGGATGGCCGTGTTTTTCATTATGCTTATGCTTGTCATTCTGCAATACAGGATCTCTGGCTTATTTAAGCCTTTCCTTGGCAACATCGTAAACAAGGTAGACTATTAGTGCAAAAAGCGCCCCTATTGCAAACCACATGGCTATGCTTGGCTGCTGCTGGGCAGGCATTGCAGCTTGCTGTGCTTCTTGCGCCAGTACTCCTGCGGACTCTGCTGTTTTGTAAGCTGCCTGTGCCGCTGTTTTTTGAGCCGCATTGCCTATAAACTGTATCGCAAGCCCTGTTGCAGCGACTATTGCAAACACAGGCAGTATTCTTCTGAGCTTGTTGGCAAGGCTTTCCGTTGTCTTGGGCGCTATTATGATGTACTTGTTCGCAATGGAGTAATGGTTTACCTCCCTGCCCTTTTCCGAGTAATGAAACTCATCCGCCTTTACAAGACCTGCCTCAAGCAGCTGCTTAAGGTTGTAGTGCACGGTGGATATAGGTATGTTCAGCCCCTTCGCAATCCCTGTTTCCGTTGCTTCCTTCTGGGCGAGAAAATCAAGTATTCTCCTGCATGCCTCGCTGCTTATCACGTTTGCAAGCTTCTTCGCCTTATCATCTTCGAGTGAGAGCAACAGAAAAGTGTTGTCTTTTTTGGCCATAAGGTCGGGTTGTCGTATAATATTTAAATACTTAACCATAACTTCAGTTTGGTTGGAAGTCATATGGCAGCAACCACAGAAATGGCTGCTTAAACGAACTTTTACAACTATGAACTCACTTTTATTCATAGTGCCTAACAATTCACTCACAAATGCGCTTTTGGGGTCAAATGAAGCTGATTGCCATAACAGGAACGCCTGGGACAGGTAAGACCACCTTGGCTAAGGAACTCTCACTTTTGCTTCGTTACCGCTATGTCAGTCAGTCTGAAATAGTGAAAAAAGGGGCAAAGGGGATAAGTGAGGGTTACGATAAGATTAGACGAACTTCAATAGTGGATCCGAAAAAGTTCACTGCGTCTGTCCTTGCCCTTGTACGTGCCCTGAAGGCCGCAAAGAGCCCTGTAAAGGGACTGGTTATAGACTCTCACATGTCTCACTTTTTACCTGTGAAACACGTTGACCTGTGCATCGTGGCGCGATGCAGCAGCCTCAAAGCCCTTAAAAGGCGGCTTGAAGCAAAGGGCTACAGCCCTGCCAAGGTCAGGGAGAACCTTGATGCGGAAATCTTTGACACCTGCCTTGTTGAGGCAGAAGAAATGGGCCATAAGGTTCTGTCTGTTGACACAGCAGGAAAGTCACCAAAAGTCGTTGCAAGGCTGGTTTTCATGGCGCTTGAATAAAAATATTCCACCAGTTCCCAAAGAAAACGAGGTTTTCTTGGGACCAAGAACTCTATGCGTTCTTTGGGTATGGCTGGGGCGCAATTCACGCAAGGCGTGAATGCACAGTTATGCCTTTGGCATATCTTGTGTCGGATTTCTTTTGAATAATGCTTCGGGTGATTAAGTCCGCTTTCTAGTCCGGACTTGGTCCGGATTTAGTCCGGAAACGGACTTAAATAAGCCTTCATAATCTCTGCTTTTCCAGCATTTTCCCGGAAATATTCATCCTGCCCCTGAGCCTCATCTCCTTGAGGTAATCATAGAATGCAGTCCTTCCGCACAGCATCTTTTCTTTGACTATTGACGTCTCAATCTGCTTTGTTGTGTACACGCCTTTCTGTGCCATGGTTTCAATCTGCTGCATGACATAATCCTTTTTCACAGGCCTGCTTATTGCCAAAATCTTCCTTTCAAACACCGTCTTTCGTTCAGGTTCGGATTTCAGTCCGGATTTAGTCCGGACTTGGTCCGGAAACGGACTGATTTTCTGGCTGTTTTTGTACATATTTCTGAGCTCCTCCTTGAGCATTGCAACATCCATCTGAAGCGTTTTTATTGCTGAAGAATTCTCGCCAAACTCCCGGCTTATCTGCTCGTGCCTGGCATCGTTTTTCAGGTCCTTTTCCCTGAGATAGCGGACCCAGGAGTAGAGGTTTCTGGTTTCTCCCTTTACCTTTTCAAAGGCAGTTGTCAGTGCCTTGTCCAGCTCATGCCATCTGTCATCCTGCCTTAAAACCCGCAATATTCCGAACATCTTCCGGTTTTCATGATGGAGCTGCTTTATATACTTTGTCTTGGCATCTGGCAGTAATCATGCGGCATCCAGAAGTAATTGTGTCCCGTAGTCATGCCTGCCCAGCAGTCATGCCTTGACACAGCCATGGATAGTGCTATGCTGTTTAGCTGCTCGTCAAGCTGTAAAAGAGTGGCCTGTAAGAGTAAAAAGTGAGGGTTTAGAGGTAGTTACAGCTGCTCATTAGGCACCATGAGCACAGACCATTCTGGTTAGGCACCATGTTATGGTAAGCCTTTTATAGTGGTTATGCTCACTTCTCAATATGAAAAGTGAGCTGTCAAGCATTGAGGTTGGCTTACTCGTGAATGAGTTTGCGCAGCTTTTAGGGGCTAAAATTGACCAGATCTACCAGCTGAAGGACAAAGATGTGGTGCTGCAGCTTCATCTGCCAAATCAGGGCAGGAAAAAAGTGAGGATAATGGCTCCTGGAGCCGTATTTCTCACAGACCAGCCTTTGGAGTTTCCTGAAAAGCCCCCTGGTTTCTGCCTTTTGCTCAGGAAGTATCTTTCAGGAAGCAGGCTGTCTGCTGTGGCTCAGCTTAAAAGCGAGCGTATAATGGAATTCGTGTTTTCAAAGGCTGAATCATATAAGCTCGTCGTCGAGCTTTTCAGCAAGGGCAACATTGTGCTTTGCAGCTCTGATGGTGCGATAATAGGTGCTGCTGAAAGGCAGGTGTGGAGCGCCAGAAAAGTTGTCCCAGGTAGCATCTACAGCTTTCCCACCAAGAAGTACAGCTTCTACGACGCAGACCATAAGGCGCTTCTGGCAATGTTTCATTCGTCTGACAGGGATTCTGTTGTCAAGTCCTTGGCCATGGATCTTGGCATGGGCGGGGTTTATGCTGAGGAAGCCTGCCTCTTGGCTTCTATTGACAAGGCGAAGAGCCCTTCCCTGGCAACCGAATCCGAGGCAAATGCAGTTGCCGCTGCCATTAAGGGGCTTGTCAGCAGCAAGCTGTCCCCGTGCATTGTTTATGAAGGAAGCGCTGCTGTTAACGCGGTTCCTTTCCAGCTGAGGCTTTATGAAGGCATGGAGTGCAAGCCGTTCAGCTCTTTCAGCAGCTCCCTTGACTACTATTATTCCCATGAGTACAAAGAGCTGTCTGGCTTTGACAAAAAGGTTGCCTCGCTGCAGCACATTATTTCGCAGCAGGAGGAGATGCTTGAGTCAATGAGGCTTGATGTGGAGGAAAGCACTGCCAAGGCAGAGGCAATTTACCATAACTATGCTGTTGTCAAGGATGTCATAGAAGAGCTAAGCAAGGCAAGGAAAAAGTACTCGTGGAAGGAAATAAGGGAAAAGCTCAAAGGGCATGCTGTCGTGAAGGAGCTTGACGAAAAGCAGGCTAAGGTTGTTGTTGAGCTGGCTGTTTAGAGTTTTGACTTTAAGGCTTCTGCTTCCTGGACTATTCTCTCACCTGCTCCTCTTAAAAGTCCAGAATCGGTTTTAACATTATGCAACGCATAGTCAACATACCTTATACGGTCTCAGGTATTGTTAACATCCTTTATGATTTTCCTCAAAGCGTCTGCCGCCTCCCTATTGCGGTTTAATGAATTAACCAGAGCACTTATTGCACCATCTACATCCAAAGTACCTCTACCTTCCATATTTATTCCAGCACGTCTTTGGAGTTCCTCTTTGGGAAGGTTTGCTTCCCTTTCAAAAAATGTTCCTAACTGTTCCATCATTCTGCCATATAGAATTATTTCATCAATGCGACTTAGAAGGTCATCTGACATAAATCAGTTCCAAGGGTTATTCTATAAAAATTTTGCGTTCAGTAATAAAACTCCGTCTTCTGCTGCTGCTTTTCTGCTGTTTGCGAAGAGTCCTCTTTTGCCTTTTCAAACAGCATGATAAAGTGCTCCTTCTCTATGTTCAGTCCTGCTGCTGTTACGAGATTTGCCAGAAGCGTTCCATCATCTTCATCTGCCCTGTATTCTTTGAGCGGCTTTATGGTTTGCCCGCAGATGAATCCTTGGTTTGCCTGCATTACCGCGCTTTTGCCCATCAATGTCTTTAGCTCGTGCCCTGCCACGAAGAATGCGTCGTCTGCCTTGTGGTTGTGCAGCTCCAGCTTCAGGAGGTCGTCTATTATCTCCTGGTAGCTTTTGCTGTTGAAATACGCATCAGCATCCTCTATTCCCATATACTCATTGAGCCCTTTGCTTCCTGCCTTTTCCGGCTTGTGCACCTTGCCCAAATACCCTGCTACTTTCTGCCTCGCCCCTTTCCCTGTCCAGCTGTTGCTGACGAGGTATGCGTAGTTCTTTCCTTTTATGTTTTTGAGACGTATGAACATGCATGGTGCCTAAATAGGCCTGGTATTTATTTGTTTTGCAAAAGGTTTATTAGCAAACTGGTTTTCCCGCCAATCATGCGTAACTTGTATGTTATTGTTCATGAGGGCTCTGTGCGTATCAGCGCTTTTTACAAGAAAGGTCCTGAGCAGGCAGATGCTTTGCGCGTGCTGAAAGTCATCAGGCACATAAAGCATAGGCACAATCCTCTGTCTTTTGATGGCGCGCCTTCCTCTGATATTCCTGACGGCTTACCTGAGCCTGCTGAAGATTTGAGGGTTCTTCTTGTAGGAGCTTATAAGTGCCCTGGCTTGCCGCAGGGCGAAGATGCTTACTGCGTGGATTTGTAGTATGATACTCTTAGGGCGCGCGGCTACAGCGTGGCTTTTTACGAGCCAGGATGCCTTCACCATATGAAATGATGATGTGCGTAACATCTCAGCAGCTTGTTCTTGAGAAAGCCGGGTATTCTGTGAGGGCGCATGAGGCAGGGTGCAATTTGGCTTTTAGCCAAATGCACATTTGAGCTTTGCTCAAATTGTGCCTTGAGTAAGCAGTGCAACGATGTGACTGTTACTTTTCTCTGCCGCCATTTGCAGCAGGAAACCTTGCGGCGTTCGCTGCTTCCTGCCAAGAGCTGGGCGGTATCCATATACTAGTTAACGCGCCCGGGTTAATGCCAAGTTTTCTAGCGATTATGTCATATCTTGGTTCTTTATGTTCTAGTATGTCTCTAAAATATGCTAGTGCAATATCTGGTTCAGGTTTAATGAGCTCTGCTAAATAAGCTCCGCTGACGTTGGCCAGAGCCACAGATCGTTCCCTTATCAAGGTTTCAGTTCCTTCTTGGTCTATTAAATGGATTTGTGGAGTTCCGCCCACTCCTGTGTTTACTGTTGCTGAACAGTACGCGTTCATTGCCAACAACGCCATCTGGTCTAAATCCATGCGTGACGGGTCGATTCCTTGCATCTTTGTTGTGAAATACATGCCTGCTCCGTCTGCTCCTGAGCCTATTTCTGCGTGCGGAGTGAAAAGCTCGGTTAGCATGTCTTTGCTTAGATAAAATTGTCTGACCCTTTTTCCAATACCGTCAAATGCGGCAAGGATAAATTCAGACTGCATTTTTGGGTCTTGCTTGGATTGGTCGTATTGCTGCATATGTCTGAACAGTTCCTGTTGGACGAATTGCTCCCTCTGTGCAGCATCGTCTATGAGTGCAGCTTTCTTTTGTATCTTGCCTTTCGCAACTTCAATAGATTGTGCGTCATTTTCATCAATTTTTCCTTTATAGAATCTTCTTATCTGTTCAGAAAATTCATCTATGTTTCCAGAAGGGGGCAGTCCGCCTATGCTGGATAGCAAGCCAAGAATAACATTGCCTACTCCTGCACCGAACATTACTCCATTATAGTTAGGACCGCGAAACATTTCTGATTTGGTGGAGGAATCGCTTTGCCTGCCATTGGATCCGGTACTCCTCCTGTCGGTAATCACAACAGCTTCCAGCCCGTTTGTTAAAGTAATTCCTACGGTCATAGCACTTACTTTTACAAGGAACTATATAAATCTTTCTATTTTTACTACTCTAAAGTGACTTCTGTTGGTTGTCTGTGAGAAAAACTTTATAGCAGCTATTCGTGACTCGGTCTGATAGCTTAGGCAGCCATGCAGGAAACATTTAAATTATCCATAAAAACCCCATTTCAAAATGGGCAAAGCTGATATGGATATTCTTGTAGCTGAAGTAGGCAGGTCGGAGAATAATCGTGATGCGAGGACAGGGAACTGGGAAGCAGTGTTGTATGCCCTTTCACAGGTTGACAGGGCGCGCTTCATTCCAGAAGGCGTTTACATAACCCGTTTCATTGTGGCAGAGGAGGGGGTTTCTGCTGTGCACGCATTAGCCGGCCTTTTAAAGGCGGCTGAAGAAAGCAGGACTCCTGCTAACAGGGATGTAGCTGTCAGGCTTGAACGGATAGTGCTTGGAGTGATGAGTGAGGCTCGGAAGATTGTTGTAAGCTCAAAGTCTCTGGCTTATGCTGATGTGCCTCTGGATATCGGGTATGGTCAGACCTGCTCGCAGCCTTATGTTGTGGCGTTTATGGCTGACCAGCTTGAGCTTAGTCCTGGGCTTAGTGTTTTGGAGGTTGGCGCGGGTTGCGGCTATTCTGCTGCTGTGACTGCTCATTTGGTTGGCGAGTCAGGAAGGCTTGTTTCTGTTGAGTGCATTCTTGAGCTTGCAGAGATTGCCGCAGGTAACCTTTCAAGGCATTTCCGGCAGGACATTGGAGTTAGGAGTGCTGAGAGTTTAACCCCTGATGATTTGAACGCGTGGCTGCTTGTAGTCAGGGGCGACGGCTCAAATGGAATTTCTGGCTTAGCCCCTTATGACAGGATTTATGTGACAGCAGATGTCAGTCATGACTATCATTTTGATCCTGATGTTCTTGCAGGGCAGCTTAGGGACGGGTGTGGCATTGTGCTTTACCCTCGTGAAACCACTTTAGTGAAGAAGACTTATGTTAACGGAGCCCTGGCTGGCAGAAATATGTTTGCCAGCTTTGCCTTTGTGCCGCTTGTAAGGGGGTAGCACAGTTAAATTTATAAGCCCGCCAGTTTTCCTTTATTCTGATGAACGGCCATAGCCGCCTGGAAACACCCGATCCCGTTTCGAACTCGGCAGTTAAGCGGGCGCACGTTCTCAGCTGTACTGCGCTAAGCGCGGGAACCTGAGTTCGCTGTTCATCACTTTTTTATATTAGTTTTTCTTTCCTGCTGTTTTATGGCTGGCGGGTTAAGAGTATTGGTTGTTGATGACATACGTGCTACGAGAGAATTAGTTATGCGTTACCTTCAACCTGCAGGTTACACTGTCACTTGCGCAGGGAGCGGTGAGGAGGCTTTGGTCGCCCTTTCTGAAGGCCAGTATGACTTGGTGGTTTCGGATACCGGAATGCTTGGTATGGGCGGTCTGGAGTTGTGTAGCAGGATTAAAAAGGATTACCAACTGGTTAAGGTTGTGGGCATGTCTGAATTAAATCATAATCCCGATGGCAGTTCAAGGGCGGGTGCGTGGAGGCGTGCTGGCGCTGACGACTTTTACCAAAAAGGCAATTTTGACAGGCTGGTTGAAATAGTAAACGGCTTGTTGGGGAACTCATAATCCGCCTTGCCTGCCAATTGCTTGTCCTGACTGGAAGCCTGTTTAAGCCGCCTCTTTTAAATCCGCCTTCGTGTGTATGTGCCTTTCTTTTTCAGAGCTTACATGCCCTTGCAGCAGCCCTTTTTCAGCTAGCTTTGGGAACACGTCGTATTCAAGGCTGTTTCCTTCCTGCTCAAGCAGTTCGGGTTCTGCTGCTATTATGGGTGAGAACACGAGGTAGACGTCTGACTGCTTTGGTTTCTGGATGAATTCAAGTATCTTGTTTCCTTCCATCTTGACTGTTCCTTTTTCCTGCGGCTTTGCTGATGTGGTGAGCATTATGGTTGCGATTGCGCTGCTTTTTATGTGCTGGCTCCACAGCTCGTCTATGTTGACCTTGTCAAATATTATGTCTCCGTACACGATAAGGAACCTGCTGCTTATCTTCCCTTTCAGCAGCTTTAGCGATGCTGCTGTGCCTTTTGAGCTTTTCTCCTCAACGTAGTTTATCTTTACGCTGTGGCTGCTTCCGTCCCTTAGTATGTTGAATATCCGGGTGAGTATGTTGCGCCTTGCAACAACATGGATGTCCTTGAACCCGTTTTCCCTTAGCTTCCTTGCTGCCTTCTCAACCACTGTTGTGTTTTTTATTTCTGCTGTCACGCTGTAAACGCCCTCGCTTATCTTCAGTGCTTCTTCTTCCCCTCCTGCAAGTATGACTGCTGTTTTTCTTTCCCCGAGTGAGCTCTTCACAAGGTATTCTATCGCTTGCGACCTGTTTCTTATGAACAGGTTGTCTATTACGCCGTCTATGCCTTCAAGGGCTTTCTCGTCTATTGTTATGCTTATCTTCCGTTTCATTTTTCCTTTACCAGCCTGGCATTTTGCCACACTTCATATATTGGGCCAAGCAGCATTCCTGATGAGAAATACCATGCCAAGTCCTCAACTGGATAGCCGAGGATTAGAATCCCTGAAAGCTTATCCAAGAAATACCAGTTGTTTACAAAGCCGGGGCTGAATGCGTTAAGTATCAGAAATCCCAGCAGGCCGATGATAGTCAGTATGGTGCCTGTTGCTATTGAATCAATGGTCAAGTCAGGCCTTTTTGCCAATATGTATGCTGTCGCAATTGAAAGTGCCAGTTCGGTGCTGTAGAATGAATGAATCTTAAGGGCAAAAAATGAAATTGAGAACGTGGCTATCATTAAGGTCAGTGATATGGCTATGTCCTTGTTGTCGTGTTTTCCCTTTTTCCTTTTATATAGTTTCCGCTTGAATAGTTCTTCATATATTACTGCTGCAATGCCGGCGATGGCAAATCCATAGATGAAGTCCTCTATGCCGATTATAGTGCCGGTTATTGTTTCAGGCTGCCGCCAGTCTTTAGTCCATAAGAGCCCTTCTAGGGCAAGGCCAGAAAAAGCCACAAACAGGCTTACAAAAAGCATTTCTTTTCTCACATCTTTCCTGTGGATGAATAATCCAATCCAGAGGGCTAGAACTATTATGCTTCCCAATAGGTATGTGTAAGCCGCCATTAGTATCCTACAAGGTAGGATGATGGTAAGATATTTATATGTTTCGCTATTCGTGCTTTGTATGAAAATAGCTGTTGTCGGTTGCGGTTATGTTGGCCTGGTTACAGGGGCGTGCTTTGCGAACCTTGGCAATGAGGTTGTCTGTGTTGATATTGACACGGAGAGGGTTGAGGGGCTTAACAAGGGCGTTATCCCTTTTTTTGAGCCTGGTCTTCGCGACCTTGTTGAGCTTAATGCGGGTGAGGGCAGGCTGAGGTTTACTTCTGGTGTAAAGGAAGCTGTTCAGGGCGCTGATGTCATATTTATAGCGGTTGGCACTCCTTCTGGTCAGAACGGCGTTGCTGACCTGTCTTACGTCCTCGCGGCAGCGCGTGATATAGGCGCTTATATGGACAGCTACAAGGTTGTTGTTATAAAGAGCACTGTGCCTGTCAACACTGCCACGAAGGTGAGGGATGTGATTATCTCAGGCCAGAAGGGCAGGATGGCTTTTGATGTTGTGGCGAATCCTGAGTTCCTGCGTGAGGGCGAGGCCATTAGGGACTTTATGGTTCCTGACAGGATTGTTATTGGCGTTGACAGCGATGCTGCGAAGAAGATTATGCTTGACATATACAAGCCGATTGAGCGCACTGGCCGCCCGATTCTGGTTACTGATGTGAAGAGCGCTGAGCTTATCAAGTATGCGAGCAATGCCATGCTTGCTGTCAGGGTGTCTTTCATGAACGAGTTTTCGCGGCTTTGCGAGGCTGTTGGTGCCGACATCAAGGTTATCTCAAAGGGCGTTGGGCTTGACAGCAGGATTGGCGCGAGGTTTCTTCAGGCAGGTGCTGGTTATGGCGGCAGTTGCCTGCCTAAGGATGTCAGGGCTCTGATTCATATGTTCAGGGGGAATGGTCTTGATGCCAGCATACTGTCATCTGTTGATGCTGTTAATGAATCCCAGAAGCTTCTTGTTGCTGAAAAGGCAAAGCGCGTTTTGGGCGATGTGAAGGGAAGGAAGATTGCTGTCTGGGGGCTGGCATTTAAGCCGAAGACTGATGACATGCGCGAAGCGCCTTCTGTCGTTCTGATTAACCGTTTGCAGGAGGCAGGGGCGAGGGTTGTTGCGTTTGACCCTGTTGCAAAAAATAATGCTAAGAGGGTTCTGAAGGATGTTGAATACGCTGCAAACCCTTATGACGCTGTGAAGGACGCGGATTGTCTGGTTGTCATGACTGAATGGGATGAGTTCAGGGAGCTTGACAGGGGAAGGATAAAATCTCTGATGAAAACAGCAAATGTTATTGATGCAAGGAATGTTTATGAGCCTGCTGAGATGCTGGCGTTCGGCTTCAATTACATCGGTGTAGGGCGTTAATGCAAAATGAAAGCTCTTGTTCTTGCTGCCGGATACGGAACGCGCCTTTACCCGCTGACTACTCTTACAAGCAAGTCTCTCCTCACAATTTCCGGCAAGCCGCTTGTTGAGCACATCCTTATGAGGATTGAGGAGCTGCAGGGTATTGAGGGATTGCAGGGTATTAAGGAGATTATAATTGTTACTAACAACAGGTTTTTCCCTGACTTCAGGAACTGGCTCAACAGCTATGGGTCGGGGGTGAAGGTTCGGCTTATTAATGACATGACGAACAGCAATGAGGACAAGCTTGGCGCTGTCGGCGACATTCATTTTGCAGTCAGGTCAGAAGGGCTTGATGATGACCTGCTTGTGATTGCTGGTGACAACCTTTTTGAGTTCAGTCTGCTTGGCATGTACAGATTTTTCAGGGAGAAAAGGGCTTCTGTTGTTGCCCTGCACGATTTGAAGGACCCTGGCAGGGCTGCCGGCAAGTTTGGCATAGCGGAGATTGACAGCGATTTTAGGATTGTGGGTTTTGAGGAGAAGCCCGCCAACCCTAAAAGCAGCCTTGCAAGCACTGCATGCTACTTATTCACTAAGAAGGATTTGGCTGAGCTTGAGCGGTGCATTGCAGCGCATCAGAAGCCTGACAACCTTGGCGACTTTGTTAAGTGGCTGTCTGCAAAGACAAGCATTTACGGCTTTGTGTTTGGCGAGAAGTGGTTTGACGTAGGCAGCCATGAGCACCTTAAGGAAGCTGATGCGCATTTCAGCGGCAGGAAACAAAAATGAAGACCGTAATTGTTACCGGTGGCGCAGGTTTCATTGGGCGCCATTTATGCAGATTCCTTCTTGAAAAGGGCTATAAGGTTGTGTGCATTGATAACCTGATTACAGGCAGCCCTAAAAACATCGCTGAGTTTAAGAGCCATCAAAATTTTGGATTCATAAACCACAACGTTGCGGAGCACATAACTTATGGCGGCAAAGTCCACTTTGTCCTGCACTTTGCCAGCCCTGCCAGCCCTTCTGACTACCTTAAGTATCCTATCCAGACATTGAAGGTGGGCAGCTTAGGAACTCATAACGCTTTGGGGCTTGCGAAGGACAAGAAAGCCGTTTTCATGCTTGCCTCTACAAGCGAGGTTTATGGCGACCCTCTTGTGCATCCGCAGCCGGAATCGTACTGGGGCAATGTTAACCCTATAGGTCCAAGGGGCGTTTACGATGAAGCAAAGCGCTTTGCAGAAGCCATCACCATGGCTTATCACAGGGTTCATAAGATGGACACGAAAATTGTAAGGATTTTCAACACCTTCGGCCCTTTTATGAGGCTTAACGACGGCAGGGCTGTTCCTAACTTTATCTGGCAGGTGCTTGACAACAAGCCGCTGACTGTTTTTGGCGACGGCTCGCAGACAAGGAGCTTCTGCTATGTATCGGACTTGATTGAAGGCATTTACAGCCTTATGCTTTCGGACGTCAATGAGCCTGTTAACATTGGCAACCCTGAGGAGCTTACAATCCTTGAGTTTGCAAAGGAAATAATAAGTCTCACAGGCAGCAGGAGCAAAATATCTTTCAAGCCTCTTCCTGAGGACGACCCGAAAACAAGGAAGCCTGACATATCAAGGGCACGTAAGCTTCTGAAATGGCAGCCAAAGGTCAGCTTGGAAGAAGGGCTGAAGATGACTGTGGAGTGGTTCAGGAAGAATTATTAGTGCCTTATTGTTTTCAGTCATTGCCTGTATGCGGCAGGCGCTGGATTTCTCCACAGCATGTCGTTTTGTACAACCATATGAGCTACCGCATGTCGTTCTTTCCCGACAAAATAAATAGCGCCCTCTGCCACCTTTTCTCCATGCCATACTTCACCCTTCATTATGTCATATAAAACCGCTTTAGCCTGTCCACCTTCTGTAAGCATATCGTGTGCTTCCGCCAGTGGCACTACAGATCCAGCTTCGAGTAGCATGCAGGCATTTATTAGATGAAGAGTTCCATACTTGCCAGCCATGGCACCCAGAACACTCTGTATTCCGGGCTGCATTAAAATCTCATCCAAAGTGGTGGGTGAGAATGGAGGTTCACTCAAAGCAGTAGGTATGAATGGAGATAATTCTGATTTATTTATAAATTTAATGCGTTTTAATCAGCAGGTTTTCAACAGCGCCCTGTTTTTTTATCTCAGCAGCACTATCGCAGCAACCGCTGCCGCTGCCGCTATCATTTTCTGTTTTGTCAGCTTCTCGCCGTAAATCCATGCTGCAAGCCCTATTGTTATGACAAGCCCGAGGCCTATGATGGGGAATATTATCATTGCAGGCCCTTCGGTCAGAGCCTTCAGGGCAAGATAGTAAGCTGCAAAGTTAATCAGCCCGGTTATTATCCCAAGCCGCACTGCCTCATGGTCTTCTATGAGGTGCTTTATCGGGTTTCTGTCCTTGTTCACAGTCACCTGGAGGAAAAGCGCAAGCAGGAACCCGAGCATGTATGAGAAGAATATGAAGCCCATTATGCCGCCTGTTATTGCCGCTGACTTGCCTATTATGTTGCTGAAGCTTGTTGACGCTGCCGCTGCTGCTGCAAGCACCAGCCCAAGAGTGAGGTGCTTCCTGCTTATACCGCTTCGCTTTCCTTCCTCTGAAAGCATTAGGACTGTGAATGTCGCAAGCGTCAGCCCGGCAAGCTGGAGAAGCGTTATTCTTTCCCTGAATATGAAGAAGGCGAGGATTGGCGTTATTGCCACGTACATTTTTGATAGCGGCGCAGCTATCGCCACAGGGGTGTATTTGAAGCTCTCTATCTTGCATATGTTTGCAAACAAATATGTTAACGCATTTCCTGCTGCAAACACAAGGAAAAGAAGCCCCGAAACACCCGGCTCTGCGAACACATAAAAAACCCCTGATACGACTGTTGCGGAAAGCATGAATGCAGTATTCACGCGTATGCTGTTGTGGTCTTTGTGCGCAGCCACCTTGAGCATGAAGTTCTGCACTCCATACATGAGCATGGCTGTTGCCGCCAGTATGAACCAGGCTTCCATGCCAAGCCGCTGTAATAACGCTTTTAAAAAATGTTTGGCTTCCTGAAGAAGCATAATCCTGCCACTGGGCACTGGACAGGCGCGCGTGAAAGGTTTATAAATGACTTGTTACTTCCAAATAAGTTGCAGAAGCTGAATAGACGAATCAGGGAATGCAACTTGTCCATATAATAGAGTAATGTTAGATGAGTCGTGGTTGCAGAACCTGAACAGGCGAATCAGGGAACGCCACAATACCTAAAAATAGGTAATTCAATACCTAAAAATAGGTAAATTTATAAATGGCCGCTCTTATAGCGGTAATATGCTTACAAAGGCGCAGTTAAAAATACTGTCGGTATTCAGAAAGGGCTTGTTTTCCAGTTTGACTTTCAGGCAGATTAAGCAGCAAAGCGGGCAAAAATCAAATAATGTTGTGCAAATAGCTCTAAAAGAGTTTCAGAATCAGGATATAATAAAAACAAAAAAAGTAGGGGATGTAACGGCGTATTCCTTAAATCTCAATAATAATCTGACATTGTCCTATTGTAATCTGATAAACGATTCCGAAATTGCTAAAAGCAATATTCCTAAGAGTATACTGGAAAGCATTAGAAATAAAATCTTCAAGTATACCGAACTGTTCATATTGATTGTGTTTGGGAGTTATGTGCAAAATAAAGCGACTAAAAAATCGGATTTGGATGTTGCTGTAATTGTAGAAACTGAACAGGCAAAAAAAGAGGTTGTCCCTTTTTTAGAGACAATAAAAAGAAGGGAAATAATTCCGATAGATTATCACGTTTTTACAAGAATTGAATTTTTGGAGATGTTGAAAGAGGATTTTGGGAATGTTGGGAAGCAAATATTTAAGCGCAGCATTATTTATTATGGTTATGTTCCGTACTGTCATTTAGTAAAGGGGATGAAAAATGAATGATGAATCGGAGTTATACCTGCAAAGAGCGGAAAATGAGCTTGTAGCTGCTCAGATTCTTTTTGATATTTCTGGCAATCAGGAATTGCAGAAGGAGAAATTCAAGCTGGAAAAGGAGTTTACATTCTTGTCAGAACAGGAAAGCTTGATGTTGAGTTGCTCAGAATTTATCAGAAGATGGTGGTAAAAGCAGAAGAACTGTTAGGCATATTCTCAAAAGAAAAGGGAAAAAGAGGAAGGTTTACATATCAAAAATTGCCTCAGGCTAATCGCGAGCCGGCTCAGGAGTCATTTGATAATGCATCATTCTTTTTTAAGAATATCAACAAAGTAATAAGAAAATAGGGGCTGAACAGGCAAATCAGGGAATTCACTCAAAATTTATATACTAGTTCTGAACCTTTTGCCTTATGCCAAAGAAGCGGGCTTTCATCACAGGAATCACAGGGCAGGACGGCTCGTATCTTGCAGAGCTTCTTCTCAGCAGGGGCTATGAAGTGTTCGGGATGGTCAGGCGTTCCAGCACTGAGAAGTTTGACCGGATTGAGCATATAAAGGGCGATGTAACTTTGCTTCAGGGGGACCTTCTTGACCAGACATCTTTGATAGAGGCATTGAACGAATCAAGGCCGGATGAGGTTTACAATCTTGCTGCGCAGAGCTTTGTTCCCACTTCCTGGAACCAGCCTGTTCTTACAGGCGAGTTCACTGCTTTGGGAGTTACAAGGTTGCTGGAAGCCATAAGGAGGGTTAATCCAAAAATCAGGTTTTATCAGGCGAGCAGTTCTGAGATGTTCGGCAAAGTCCGCGAGACGCCGCAGAACGAAAAAACCCCTTTTTATCCCAGGAGTCCTTATGGTGTTGCCAAGGTTTACGGTCATTTCATTACGGTTAATTACAGGGAGAGCTATGGCTTGTTTGCGTGCTCAGGAATCCTGTTCAACCATGAGAGCCAAAGGCGGGGCTTGGAATTTGTTACAAGGAAGGTAAGCGATGGCGTTGCCAGAATCAAGCTCGGCTTGGCTAAGGAGCTGAGGATGGGCAACCTGGATGCGAAGCGTGACTGGGGTTTTGCTGGTGACTATGTTGAAGCGATGTGGCTTATGCTTCAGCAGCCCAGGGCGGATGACTTCGTTATTGGCACTGGCGAGAGCCATTCTGTGCGGGAATTGTGCGAGGCAGCTTTCAGCCACGTAGGGCTTGACTACAAGGACTATATTAAGGTTGACAAGGCTTTTTTCAGGCCTGCTGATGTTGACCTTCTGGTTGCTGATGCCTCCAGGGCGAGGAAGGCTCTTGGATGGAAGCCAAAAGTAGATTTCAGGCAGCTTGTTGGGATGATGGTGGATTATGATTTGGAAAGGCTTAAATCAAACAAAAAATGATTTCTCTTGTTACAGGCATTGGAGGCTTTGTAGGCCCTTATTTGGCTCGGCATTTGGTTTCAGGCGGCCACAGTGTTTTTGGCATTGAGAGGAACCCTAAAGCGGCAGTTACCGGCTGCAGGGTTTTTTCCTGCGACGTTCTTGACAGCGTAAAGGTTTCAGGCATAGTTAAGTCGTGCAGTCCTGATTTTGTTTTTCATCTTGCCGCTGTTTCGTCTGTTGGCAAGAGCTTTGAGGAACCTGAGCTCACTATGAGGGTTGATGTTGACGGCACAAGGAATGTCTTGGATGCTGTTTCAGCCCACGCACCAAAGGCGACTGTGCTTATTGTTTCCTCTGCCCATGTTTACGGCATCCCTGAAAAGCTTCCAGTATCAGAAACCCACAGCCTTAATCCCCTGAGCCCTTATGCCAGGGCAAAGGTTGAGAAGGAAAAAACAGCTTTGGGTTATTTCAGGAGCAGGGGCTTGAAAGTCATAATCTCAAGGAGCTTCAACCATATCGGCCCAGGCCAGCCTGATGGCTTTATCTGCTCTGACTTCGCAAAGCAGATTGCCGCTATTGAGAAGGGCGCAGAGCCGGTAATAAAAGTAGGCAACCTCTCCTCAAAGCGTGACTTCACTGATGTCAGGGACATAGTTAAAGCTTATGGCATTGCTGTCCAGAAATGCGTGCCCGGTGAAATATACAATGTCTGCTCAGGAAAGGCTTATTCTGCAAGGGAAGTCCTCAGCCTGCTGCTAGGTATGTCCAATAAAAAGATAAAAGTCGTTGAGGACAACTCTGCAAAGAGGGGGGACATTCCTGTCATGCTGGGTGATAACTCAAAGTTCGTCAAGGCCACCGGCTGGACGCCCGGGATTCCTTTTGAGGAGACGCTTAGGGACGTGCTTGGTTTCTGGAGACATCAGCAATAGGGCTGCTTTATTTGCCTGTCTTTTCTTCCCTTACAGGTTGGATAAGTATGTGTTGCAGTGCTTTATGAATTCCTTTGCGTTTTTGATAGACTCCTCTGCCGGCTCTGCGTTGGCTTGCGGTATTGTGTTGTATGTGAAATCTCCTCTCTTTCTCTTTTCTGCTTTGAATATCTCAAGAAGTGTTTCTGCCCTTACTATCATCTGCCTGTAAATTACTAAGAGTCTGGCATCAAGCAGTCCTGAATCAATGAATTCTTTTTTGAAAGCGTCAAGTGTTTTCTTGTGTACTTCTGGAGCTTCTGTTTCTATGTTTTTGGCAAGCAGCATTGCTTTGGCGGAGTAGAATATGGCATAATACGCGTGGGAAATTACTCCGCTATAGTATGTTGAATCCGGTGAAATGTCAAAATTCTTTTTTGTGTCTTTGTTTTTTGATACTTCATGGAGAATTTCAGCAGTCTCAAGCTCTGTTTTTGCCCTCCTGAAATACAGGTCAGCCTTTGAATCCGTTTTTCATCGCCTCGAATAAGATTTTGTAATATTGCTCTGCGCCACAATAAAGTATGTGCTTTCTTGCCAGCTCTTTTCCATAATTAAATTCATCATTTATCAGCATTTGGTATAATTCTTCCCTTGTAAATATGTATCCATGAACTTCCGGAACCATCAATTCGCCTTCTTTTAAGGCTGTTTGGTAAGGCTTTTTGTCTTCCGAATCCGGAATAATAAATGCGATGTCTAAGTCGGAAGTTGGCTTTTGCTTTGCCTCTGCATAGCTGCCGCCAATGATTAAGGAATAGAAGGGATTTTTGATTTTGGCTGTGATTTGCCTTATGTTTTTGTATGGGATGTCTGTTCTTTTCTCTTTTATGATGGATTCCGTGATTGTTAAGTAATGCGTGTCGTTGTTTTCTGTGTTTATTGCGTAAATGTTGGTATTTCCTTTCTTCCTTTCTGTAATTATGCCCCGCTTTGTAAAGTTCTTTAATGCCTCAAAAACATAATGGTGGGATTTGTTTTTTGTGATTGTCTTTATTTCAGTCAGCGTAAATTCTCTCCACGGCTCTTTTATGAACGGCTTTAGGAGCAGGAGCTCCAGCTTCAATAATCCATTTTTGTGGATAGTTTTATCCATTTTTATGGACTTCATTAGTCTTCTTATATAATAATTTTTCTTTTGTGCAAAGAAGGGCGACATTCCTGCCATGGTGGGCGATGACTCAAAGTTTACAGCCGCCACCGGCTGGCGTCCTGAGATTCAATTTGAGGAGACTTTAACTGATGTTCTAAGTTTTTGGCAGAATAGAGGACTTTGAATAACTACTGTTTACTTCAAAATTCAAAGTCCTTCTTTGAAAGGTTTGATGTAGTTTGGCAGGTTATTCAAACCTTTCAATAAATTGCAGTGACTAAAAGCCATAATTCTCAAGTTCTGGCATAAACCTGGAAGTTGTCCAGATCGCCCCAAGGAGCATTGCGATCTGCAGCATTATAATAAAATCTCACATAGCGCGCATTTACTGTGGCGAAATCGTACCTGATTATTTTATTATTTGAAGGTAGCTGTATTTTAGTGTTTCCAGTATTAACTGTTGTCCAGGTAGAAGCGTCAGTAGAAACCTGATATAGAACATCTGACCATGTACTGCTGCCACTGTGGTCGTCCCAATGCCATTTTGCAATTATTGTATTGATGTTGTAGTTGCTTCGGCATTTTCTCCAAAAAGTTTCGTTCTTTGCTTGTCAGCACGGTTATAACTGTTCTTTTCATTCTGCTCGTCATTGAGCTTATAAGGCGGAAGCGGGTTGTTGCGTATGTGTTGTCAGAGCTGAAGAGGAAGCTGGAGAAGTGATAAAACCCGGGCTACTGGCTGTTCAGTTCCTCAGTATCCTTCCTTGAATGTATATTCTTCCATTTCCCTGAATAAACATACCCGACCAGTTTTTTCCTTTTTGCCAGTTCCGTGAATATGTTTTCCTGCAGGCTCCACGTCAGCTTCCCTGCAGGCACCATGCCGAATATCTCGGGCTCTGCAAATCCTATCATAAGAGATGTAAGGTGTGTTTCAACGTATTTGGGCTTTTCAACGTATTTCACTATGAGGTTTCCTTCAAGGCTGACTATTGAGCTTTTCTTCCATTCATGCGCTGTGCCTGAGTAGATGACCAGGGTTGCTGTTCCCTTGTTTCTTTTGTGATAGTTCTCTACTTCCTCAAGGCTCGTTTCAAAATAATGGTCGCAAGGCACAAACAAAAAAGTGTTTTTTATGTGTGGCTTTGCAAGGGACAGCGTCTTTGCTGAGCCAAGGTGCTCTTTCTCCTCTAGGTATTCTATGTTCACATCAAGCCCTTTTCCGTCCCCAAGCTCATTGTAAATGGCGGACAGAACTTCTTTTGAGCCTATGATGAGTATGTCGTTATAGCCTGCCTTGTTGGCTTTGCCTATGATGTCCTCTATCAGCGTCCTGCCTTTTATCTTCACAAGTGGTCTGTAGAGCTTCATCTCCGGCATGTACAGTTTTTCAGGGCTTCCTCCTGCCAGAACTACGCACTTCTTTCTTTCGCTTACGTGCTGCTCTATTATTTTTTCTATCGCTTCTGACCTCGAGAACACGCTTACTTTGTCCACTCCCCTGTCCAGCTTCTCAAGGATTTCCTTGTCTATCGATATTGATACGCGGGTTTTCATGGTAATACTCGAGTATTACCGCAGTAACAACAAAGTATTTAAATATGTTGTGTTTTTGTGCCGTCATGAGTGCTGTGATGATTGAGGGTGTCAGGGTAAAGCAGCTTACTTTGCACTCTGATGAGAGGGGAAAGCTTATGGAGCTTTTGCGCGCAGATGATGAGGTTTTTGAGGAGTTTGGGCAGGTCTACATGACCACTTGCGTTCCGGGGTTTGTGAAGGCTTGGCATCTTCACAAGGTTCAGGTTGACAACTTTGCCTGTGTGAAGGGCGGTGTGCGGCTTGGCTTGTTTGACGGCAGGGATGGTTCACCAACAAAAGGCGTGGCGCAGGAATTCATTCTGGGGCTTAACGACCCTGTGCTCGTGAGGATTCCTGCATGGGTGTACCACGGCTTTGAGTGCGCTTCAGGCGAAGAATCCATCGTTATAAACGTTCCTTCAATGCCTTACAATAAGGAAAGCCCTGATGAGTTCAGGCTTCCTTTTGACAGTCCTGAGATTCCTTTCAGGTGGAATGCAAAAAGGGGTGGGTAGCGGAAGGCGGTTAAAATGAAGTATCTTATTACCGGCGGCGCGGGTTTCATCGGCAGCAACTTCATACGTCTTCTTTTGAATAGATCCAGGGATGTTGAAGTAATTAATCTTGACAAGCTGAGCTATGCCGGAAATTTGGAGAACCTTAAGGATGTTGAAAATGATAAGCGCTACAGGTTTGTGAAGGGTGACATTTGCGATGCAAGGCTTGTTGACGAACTCGTTGACGGCTGTGACATAATTGTTAATTTTGCTGCTGAGAGCCATGTTGACCGCTCAATTGGCAGCCCTGACAGCTTTCTTAAGACTAATGTTTTTGGCACGCATGTGCTTCTTGAGGCTGCAAGGAAGTTTGACACCGGCTTTGTTCAGATAAGCACTGATGAGGTGTATGGCAGCATTACCGAGGGCTCGTTTTTTGAAACCTCTATGCTTTCTCCAAGCAGCTCTTATTCTGCAAGCAAGGCAGCTGCTGACCTTCTTGCATTGTCCTACTTTACTACTTATGGCGTGCCTGTGCTGATTACAAGGAGCACGAACAACTTTGGTCCTTGCCAGCACCCTGAAAAGCTAATCCCTCTGTTTATAACCAACGCAATGGAGGATAAGGAGCTTCCTGTTTATGGTGACGGCTTGCAGGTGAGGGATTGGATTTATGTGCTTGACAACTGCGAGGGCATCCTTTCCGTTATTGAGAAGGGAAAGTCGGGCGAGATATACAATGTGGGTGGCGGCAACGAGCTGGAGAATCTTGGGATAACCCAGACGATTCTTGATGAGCTCGGAAAGCCCGGGTCTCTTGTGCGCTTTGTGAAGGACAGGCCTGGTCATGACAGGCGCTATTCCTTGAGCTGCGCAAAGATTGCAGGCATTGGCTGGCAGCCAGGTTACGATTTCAGGCGTGCCTTGAAGGAGACTGTAAAGTGGTACGTTAACAATAAGCAGTGGTGGATGAGGATTAAAAGTGGCGAGTTCAGGGACTATTATCATAAGCATTATGTTGTTAATCACGGGCTTAAGGCTAATGAGACAAAGCTTAGGGGTGAAAAATGAAGATTCTTGTTTTGGGCGCGAACGGGATGGTAGGTCATGACCTTGTTTCTGTTTTCAGGAATGAGGAGCTTGTTTCCTGGACGAGGAAGGAACTTGACATAACGAAGAGGAGCGATGTTATAAACAAAATTACGGAACTGAAGCCTGATGTAGTCATAAACGCAGCTGCTTACACGGATGTTGACGGGGCAGAGGCAAACCGTGAGCTTAGCATGTCTGTCAACGGCTATGCCCCTGGCTATATTGCAGAGGCGTGCAAGCTTGCAGGTTCTGCATTGCTTCACATAAGCACGGATTATGTTTTTGATGGCAGGCAGAGTGGCTATACGGAATTTGACAAGCCCAGCCCGATTAATGCTCATGGCGAGGCAAAGGCTCTGGCTGAGGAGCTGATAAAGAAGAAGATGGAGAAATATTTCATAGTCCGCACGTCATGGCTCTTTGGCAGGCACGGGAAGAATTTTGTTGACACAATGCTGCGTCTTGCGAAGGAAAGGGAAAGCTTGGCTGTTGTTAATGACCAGGTTGGATGCCCGAGCTACAGCAGGGATGTTGCTGTGAGGATTAAGGAGATAGTTATGGGCTATGACTTTGGCATTTATCACATTACAAATTCCGGCTCGTGCAGCTGGTTTGAGTTTGCCAGGAAGATTGTGGAGCTTGCAGGGCTAAAAACTCCCATAACTCCTATCACAAGCGAGGAGCTGAGCAGGCCTGCCAAAAGGCCTAAGTGTTCCATACTGATAAACACCAAGCTTGAGCCACTTAGGGACTGGGAGTCTGCGCTGAAGGATTATATGGGGCTGGTTGCTGTGAAGGGTGTTATCCTTGCCGGCGGCACAGGCTCAAGGCTTAACCCCATCACTAAAGTTACCAATAAGCATTTGCTGCCTGTGCACGATAAGCCCATGATTTTTTATCCTCTGTATTCCCTGATTAATGCAGGCATCAGGAAGATTCTTATCGTTACTGGCAACGAGTCTGCCGGCGACTTCATGAAGCTCCTTGGTTCAGGCAAGGAATTCGGGATTGACCTTACTTATAAGGTTCAGGACGGCGCTCTGGGCATTGCGCAGGCCTTGTCTCTTGCTGAGGACTTTGTAGGAAAAGAGAAATTCGTCGTTGTTCTGGGCGACAACATCTTTTCAGACGACATTACTGGAGAGATTGAGGCTTTCAAGAACGGCTCTGAGGAAGCGAGGATTTTCCTTAAGGAAGTTCCTGACGCTGAAAGGTTTGGCGTTGCCGAGCTTCAGGGAAACCGCATCATTGGCATTGAGGAGAAGCCGCGGAAGCCGAAAAGCAGGCTGGCTGTTACCGGCATCTACATGTACCGCCCCAATGTGTTTGACATCATCCGCAGCCTGAAGCCTTCTGCGAGGGGCGAGTATGAAATCACTGATGTGAACAACATCTACATTAGCCGCGGCACACTTTCCTTCAGCATTCTGAAAGGGCACTGGACTGATGCAGGAACTTTTGAATCCTTGTTCAGGGCAACGACGCTTGTGAAGGAGGGTCTGGGAAAAGATGACTGACGCCCTCTCCGCCGTCTGTTTTGGCGGCTCTGCCTCCGCAGGCATCACATATTTTGCACTTTTCGACGACAAGACCCTGCACAAAAAATCAAACTGAAAATGGCGTTTTAGAGCCTATAAACCGCAAATGTTCAGATTACTGCAACATTATATACTCTTGATTATTACTATACTTAATGAAGTATTGATAATGTGACAAGATTAATGTTTGGAGGTGCAAAAAATGGCAAGAATTGTAAAACATGAAGAAAAAGGGCCGATGGAAGTAAAAGTTGGTGGAGAAAGTAAATGGATTTGTAGATGTGGATTAAGCAAAAACCAACCATTTTGTGATGGTTCGCACAAATTATGCGGTGATGAAAAAGAAGGGAAACTATACGAGTATAAAAATGGGGAAAGAATTGAGGTAAAAGACTTTTAATGTGTTTTGGGTTTAAAGCCCCGCAGCTTGCTGCGATTGGGATAGCCTCGGAAGTAGTTTTACTGAGGACTTTGAATAACCACCATTTACTTCAGAATTCAAAGTCCTTCTTAGAGAGGTTTGATATATTTAGTGGGTTATTCAAACCTCTCTAATGTTTAAATCCTTTTGAATAAGCTCTTCAAGCTCAAGATACGCTTCTGGCTTTATAGTCCAGAACCCCGCTTGAAAAGGAAAGTCCATGTCGTGAACCAACGCTATTACTAACGATATGGTGATGGAGGTGATTAGAATAACGGTGGTGGATAAAAATTGGTTTTGAAAATCCATTAAAATAACGGTGAATATTAGAACGAATGATAGAAAAATCAGGAGCGCCCAAATTATAGTTGGCGTCTTTACATTTACCAAGGCCAAGATGTTCGCTCTTGTTGTTGAAATGCTGCGCACTTCTTTAATTATGTTGTCCGAAGTTGATGCATCATTTTTGTTTCTAGAGGCGAGCTTGTTTACTGTATGAATTATTTTTAAGAACTTCTTCCCATTTTCTTCAATTTTCTCTGTTCGCTTCCAAAAAGTCTCTATATTTGACTTTGTATAACTTAGGACATGCGCTTTAATTTCTCTACTTATTTTTTTAGCAGAAAGCCACTCTGATAACAGGCATATGTTTCTCAACATTGTCGCTTCTTTTCTTATCTCGTTTTGCAGAGAGCTGAATTCGCCCCAAACCTTTAAGATGATGAACGATGAAATCACGGCATAAATGAACGCCATGGTTGATGCGAAGCTCGCATACCATATTACGTCATTAGCGGAAAACTCTATGCTTGGTTTCAACAGTGAGATTGTGAATCCCGTAGAAATTATTGCAGCGATAATTATGTACGATTTCAAATTAATTTTTCTCCATTTAACTACCGCATTGCCCGCAATCGCCCCTAATCTAAGCAATCTAGGGACTCTTAGAAATCTTAAAGCTATTGTTCCGGGAAAAATGGGCGATACAAATTCCAACAATGGGGAAACGACTATTAGGGCGTTTATAAAAGAATCAAATTTATTATTCTTTATATATCGAAACTTATCTTTTTCAAAATGCATTTTTAAAACTATTTCAAAAAAGAACATGGTCCAAATAACCCACTCAAATGCATTAATAATAAGGCTTTGAACTTTTGTCAGTGGGTAAAAAAACTGTAATATTGCGACCGGAATTATTAAAAAAGCAAGAAACACCATAAGGGCATCATTAAAGAAGGCATACACTATGGCTTTCAATTGTTTTCTGTTCATTGTAGTTCAGTTTGGCCCTTAAGTTTCATAAGCCTTCTCAAGCTTTAAACCACTATTAAAAGTTTTGGTATTTGTTTAGCTGATTTCTCTTATTTTTGACATTTTTTCTTCAATCGGAAATGTTTTGCCTTGTATAAGCCTCAATAGCGCCCAGTAGGAAGCATGACGGCCTGATTGCTCCGAAGTCTTCACCGTTCAGGATGTCGTTGAATTTGTTTGTTGGTATAAGCACAAGTTCTCTGTGCTCATTGCTTCCTATAGTGACTTCTCTGCTTGTTAGCGGGACGGGGACATATATTGCTATTGCTGTTATCAATGCTCCTATGGTGCCTGTAATCACGGCCATAACTTTTGCGGTTTCGGCAGGGTCGAGTTGGCAGGAATATTTTGTCTCTTCAAGGCACTCGTGCGTCAGGGCGCTTTTTACTGATGTCCCGTCTCTTTCCTGTTCCATGAATCCTGAGCCCACGAGCGTGAGTCGGGGTCCTGCCGGGTAAGGGAATTCCTGTACGCCTGCCAGAGCATAGCCGTCCTCAGTTATTTGGAGCGCAGTCACGCCTATCGGGATTGGATGCGGGAAATTGATGTCCGTTGGATGAGTTTGCTTGTAGTGGTGCGCGTGGTAAGTGGTGGAGCTTGCATGTATCAAAACAGTTCCTCCAGTTAAGCAGAGTGATTCATACCTCCAAAGAGCTTTGTTTTCATGTCCTCCTGACTCTGCCCATGACTGTTTTGCAGCTTTTCTTTGCTGTGGTGACAGGCTTAGTGTCGTTCTGCTTGGTTTGAGAACTATTTCTTCCAGATTCGCGGCGCCTTGCCAGTGGAAATTTACAGCTAATGTCGCTGATGTCATTTTTGCAGTATTATGGGAATTTGGCAGCGTATTTAAGCATTTCTGCATTTTTCAACAAACTTTAAATAAGCGCCTTTGTGCGCTGTGCTTATGAAGCTGGTTAGTGCGAAGGTCGTGCAGAGGCCGTTGAAAATCCTCATCATTACTTCCAAGTTCCCGCGCTTTGAAAATGATCCTCAGCCGCCCTTTGTTTTCTGCTTCGCGAAGGAGCTGGTGAAGATGGGCCATGAGGTTTATGCTGTTGCCCCGCATGACAGAGGTGCCCGGAAGGAGGAAGTTCTTGAAGGTGTAAGGATTTTCCGGTTCCGCTACTTTTTCCCGGCATCATTGCAGAGGCTTTCATATGGCCCTGGAATCCCGGTAAACATCCACAAGAGCCTTTTGGCAGCTTTTCAGATGCCTTTCTTCATCCTTTCTGAAATTTTGATGGCAAAAAAGGTTGCAAAGAAATTCAGGCCTGATGTTGTTCATGCCCATTGGGCTTTTCCGCAGGGCTTGGCTGCAAAATTCACCGGCGTTCCTTATTTCATCAATTTTTACGGCGGCGAGTTCTTCATGGCAAAAAAGTTCAAGCTGGTGTGGCTGCTGAAATATGTCGTTGACAGCTCATCAGCAAGCTTTACTCTCACAAATTATTATGTCCGGCTTATGCAGCAGGCAGGACTTAATCTTTCGTCCACACCTATCCCTCTTGGCGTGGACACTTCCAATTTCCGCCCAGGCGTCAGCGGCTCTGCCGATGTAAGAAAGAAGTTCTGCAGGAAGAATGAGCTTATGGTCTTGTTTGTTGGAAGGCTTGTTGAGAGGAAGGGTCCTGACTTTCTTCTGTCCGCATTCAGAAGAGTTGCAATGGCAGTGCCAAATTCAAAGCTTGTCATTGTCGGAGGCGGTCCCCTTAACCATGGTCTGGAAAAGCAGGCAAGGAAACTCAGGCTTTCGGAAAAAGTCATTTTTGCCGGCGAGATTCCCAATGCAGAGCTTCCGAAGTATTACTGCGCCGCAGATGTTTTCGTTCTGCCTTCAATAGTTGACAGGAACGGCGACATGGAAGGCCAGGGCGTTGTTTACGCAGAGGCCATGGCCTGCAAGACTCCGGTGATAGGCACAAAAACCGGCGGGATTCCGGATGTCATTTCGCACGGCGAAGTCGGCTTGTTGATACCCTTGGAAAAAGAGCATGGATGGACTGAAAAAGACGCTGGGAGCCTTGCCGATGGAATGATAAGGCTTCTGGAGGATTCAAAATTAAGGAAGGCAATGGGGGAAAACGCTTATAAGCTTGTCCAGAAGCGCTTTTCGTGGGACAGAATAGCGGCAGAGTATGTAAGGATTTTCAGTGATGGAGTGAAAAAATGAGGATTTTGGGCATCAACCACAGCCACGACGCAGGCGCAGCAATTGTTGAGGACGGCAGAATAATCGCTGCGGTAAATGAAGAGCGCCTGAACAGGATTAAGCTGTTTTGGGGCTTTCCTGTTTTGTCAATAAGGGAAGTGTTCAGGATTTCAGGCATAAGCCCGAATGAGATTGATTATGTTGCAGTTTCCAATGTAACGCCGGGATCCGGAATAGGCAGGGACTATCAGAATTATAACTTTCGCCGGAAGCTTATGAGTTACATGGCGTACCTGCCCTTTATTTTCGGCACTAACGCGTTCGCGTCTTTCTACAGGAAAGCCTATTCCTTGTTCAGGAAGAAAGGGACTTTCAGCGCTGCTGTGAAAAAACTGGGAGTTGATGCTCCTGTAAGATTCGTAGAGCACCATGAAGGCCACGCAGCCTCGGCGTATTATACCTCTCCTTTTGGCACGGACACTTTGGTGGTTACAACAGATGGGGCTGGCGACGGGCTTTGCGCGTCAGTTGCCGTTGTTACTTCGGATTACCGGCTCAAAAGAGTTGCCCGCACCCCGTTTTTCCACAGCCCTGCATCAATTTACGGCTACACTACTTACAACATGGGCTTCACTCCAAACAAGGATGAGGGGAAGCTCACAGGGCTTGCTGCTCATGGCAAAAGCGAAAAGACAATAGGCATATTCAGGAATGTTGAGGGCGTTAAAGGACTGCAATACAAGGTCCGGATGACCCCTCCATGGGGCTACAAGGCTGTCCAGAAGCTCCATAATCTGACCTGGGCCCAGAGGAGGGAGCACATTGCTGCAGGATTGCAGAAAAGGTCTGAGGAGGTTGCAGTCCAGCTGATAACTAACGCCCTTAAGAAGTATCCGAGGAAAAACATTGCTCTCGCAGGGGGACTTTTTGCCAACGTCAGGATTAATCAGGAAGTGTCCGGGATTAAAGGCGTGGAAAAAATTTTCATCCATCCTCACATGGGTGATGGGGGGCAGGGAGTGGGTTCTGCTTACCAGTTGTGGGCGGACTTGATGCTTGACAAGGGGCAAAAACCAAAGCCAGTTTTCCACGATAATGTCTACCTTGGCCCTGAGTTCAGCGATGATGAGATAGAATCTGCTTTAAAGGCAGGAAAGCTGAAGTACAGGCATGTAAAGAATATTGAGCAGGAGGTTGCAGAGCTGGTAAAGAATAAGAAGGTTGTTGGCCGCTTTAATGGCAGGATGGAATATGGTCCGAGGGCTTTGGGCAACCGCTCAATCATCGCCAGCCCCACTGACAAGACGATTAATGACTGGCTTAATGCGAAACTTAAGAGAACTGAATGGATGCCTTTCGCCCCTTCCATGCTGCGTGAGCACGCTGAGGAGTATTTCAACAGCTTCGCGGCAGGCGAAATTGCCGCAAAGTTCATGACAGTAACGTTTGACTGCACTAAGCTCTGTGCGAAGAACGCTCCTGCAGTCACTCACATTGACAACACTGCAAGGCCGCAGACGGTTACGAAGGAGCAAAACCCCGGTTATTATAAACTATTAACCATCTACAAGGAACTTACAGGCCTTCCAATCTTTGTGAATACGTCTTTCAACGAGCACGAGCAGCCCATTGTCTGCACCCCTAAGGACGCGATTGACTCGTTCAGGCAGGGCAACATAGACGTTTTGGCTATTGGGAATTATCTGGTGGTGTGAGCTTTCCGTGTATGAGAAAGAAAAAGTTTAAAAAGGTTGTAAGATTCCTTTCTTAATTGTTATTAAAATGAAAGCACTCGCAACAGTTATAGAATACGAAAAGCCCGGGCACGGCGGTTCAGATTTAGGGCCGTATCTGAGGCAAGTATTGGATAGTATTCTTGTAAGTGCGCAGCAAGTTCTGGATGAAAGCCGGGAAAGATATTGTGCTGGCGAAATTGCTTTGTATGATGAATTAACACAAGCTGGTTTGGACCCGATGGTTGCTGGACGGGCTGCTGTTCTTTTCCCTGATCCTTTGAAATTTCATCCACACGCTGTAGCCGGTATAGGTCTGGATGCACAAAATACGTTTAGAGAAGAACAAGATAAGAGAGTCGGAACTCTTGCCGCCCTCGTTACAGCTGCCAGGGTAGCTCACCCTTATGGTGTTGCACATGGTGAATATGTAGAGCGGCTGGAAAGGTTTGTGGAATTTGTTGCGGCACAAAGATAGAGGACTTTGAATAACCCATGTTCACTTCAAAATTCAAAGTCCTTTGGTTATTTCTTCACAAAAAAGAACACTGCCGCAGCACCTGAATAGTTAAGCAGCAGCAGGACTATGTGTGCGCTTATCGTTGTTGCCGCAGCAACTCCAACCAGCCCGTAAAGGTAGACTGCAGCTCCCTCTTTTATTCCTAGTCCGGACATCGTTATGGGAACGAGAGATATAAGCATTGTTGTTGCGCTTATTGTCAGTATAACCAGCGGGCTTATTTTCTGCCCGAATGCGAGGAACGCAAGGTACGTGACAATCGCTGTGAGCACCCATTTGAGGAAGGTTATTATGAGGTTCATGGCGGCAGCTTTTCTTTCCTCAAAGATGAGGTATGTCAGCGTTTTTGAGAAGCCTGCGAACATTGCTGTGTATTTGCCCAGTAGCTTCCTTGCTATTGCCCTTCCTGCCGGTGTCAGCAGAAGCAATAGTCCTGCAGCAACAGCTATTGTTGCCAGCGCCATGAGTTTCAGCGCCGTCCATAATGGCAGGAATATGAAGAAGCCAAAGAACGCTATTGAGCACAGTGTTATGACTGTGATTATCTTGTCCAGGACAGCGACAGCTGTTGCCTGCCCTGTTGTAAGCCGCTTTTTCGCCAGGTAAACGAATGAGAACTCCCCTATCTTGCCCGGGACAACCATTCCAAACGCCCAGCTTAAAATGTAATAATTCCACATCTCCTTCATGCTTATCTTTGTTTTCAGGGCGTCTGTGAGCAGCTTTATGTTGTATGCGCCAATGTACAGCCCCGCTATGAACAGTATTATTATTGCCGGCAGCAGCAATATGTTCATAGTGGTTATTGTAGCAGCTACTTCTTTTACCCCGGCCTTATACAAAAGTAGCAGCAGTATCGCTGTGCCAAGAATTATTTTTATTATGCTGAACAGCTTCATCTTTTCATCATATCCGCCAGGAACCCAAACAGTATTATCTGTATGCCCATTGTTATGAATACGCCTGAAAGCACAACCCTCGGTATGCCTCCGACGTAGCCTGTTGCGAGGTATGAGTATATTGCCAGTCCTCCCAGTGCCATTCCAAGAAGCAGGAACGCCCCTCCAAACACGCCAAAGAACTTTATGGGCTCATAGTCGCGGTATATCCTGAATATTGTTATCCACGCCTTTATTGCGTAGTCAAACGGGTTTCGGAGCAGCCTGCTTTTTCCTGATCTTCTTTTCAGGAAGCTTACAGGCACTTCCGCTATCCTGTATTTTGCCTGTGCTGCCCTGAGTATCTGTTCCTGCGTGTAGGTGTAGTTTGATATTATTGGGAGCTGTGCGACTTCCTTTGTAAACACCCTCAGCCCTGTCTGTGCGTCTGTTATGCGCTGCCTTGTTATTTGTGATATGACTGCTGAGAATGCTTTGTTTCCGAGCCTGTTGAGAAGCGGCATGGATTGTATTTTCCCCGAAAATCTTGAGCCGAGAACCAGGTCGTAGCCTTCGTCCAGCTTGCTTAGCATTCTTTGTATGTCCTGGGAATCGTACTGTGCGTCTGCATCTATGTGTATTATTGCATCTGCTTTGTGTTCCAGCGCTTTCTGCATTGCTGTCTTGAATGTTTCTGCAAGCCCGTAGTTGCGTGGGTGGGAATATACTGTTGCTCCTGCTTTTTTTGCTTTCTCAGCCGTCCTGTCTGTGCTTCCGTCGTCAACAACTATTATGTCATAGTTGTGTTTTCTGTCCAGAACCTTTTTCACGTTGCCTATTACTTCAGCTATTGTTTCTTCCTCGTTGTATGCTGGTATTGTTACTGCTATTTTCATGCTGTCCATAAATGGCAATTTATTTATATATCTTTGTATAAGCCCTGTGCATGGGGTTTATCTCAGTTGCTCTGTTTTTCGTGTACGCCTATGGGCTTGGGTTTTCAATTTCAAGGTTCGTGAGGAATTCAGGCAGCTTCTTTGAAAGATGCATAATGCGTTTGGGCTTTGGCCTTTCTGCTTTTGTTGTTTTGGGCGTTCTTCTTAATGCCGTTCATGTCCCGTTGGACTGGCGCATATTCCTGGCAGTAAGCCTGCTTCCGCTGCTGTTTTTTGCCGTGAAGGAGTTTGTAATTGGCAAAAAAAGGGCTGTGTTTGGGTTAAGGCTGAGAAAATCCGACATAAGCGTAGCTGTTGCCTTGGCTGTTTTTCTCTTTGCCCTGTTCATGTATGCAGGCGGCTCCTTCAGGTATCCTTACCTGGAGGATGAGGATCCCTGGGGTCATGCTGTGGGTGCAAAGTACGTTGCTTTGGAGAAGAAGGCTTTTGACACGTCTGAATACAACTTCGCATATATTGACCCTTATCCTCCCGGCTATGATATAGTTATGGGTGTGCTTCACCAGACCGAGCCTTCTCTTCAGTTCACTCTTAAGTTCTTCAACGGGCTTATAATTGCTTTGGGCATCTTGTGGTTTTTCTTCATGGCTAAGCTGTTTGTTGGCAGCGGCAAGGCTGCGCTTGCAGCCTTTATCCTCGCCATGATTCCTTCCTACTTTACCCATTTCATCTGGGCGCATACTTTGGTAATAGCCCTGTTCTTCCCTGCAATGTACGCTTTTTGGATGATTAAGGAGGACAAAAAGTGGCTTATTCCTGCTTCAGTAGCAGTTGCAGCCATTCTTCTATCCCAGCCTGACCAGCCAATAAAGCTTGCCGCCATGATTTTTATCTTCCTGGCAGTAAGGGCGTGGCATGACAAGAAGCTTCCTGTGTATGAGGCTGCTGCAGGCGTTCTGGGTGTTTTGCTCTCTTTGTCATGGTGGGCTGCGAAGGGCGCTGGCATGTTTAAGTATGCGATGGGCATTGGTGTTGGCGGCTCTGCCTTTAATCCTGCTGGCGGCTCTGCTTCAAGGGCTTATTCCTTTGCTGACTTTGTCTTCCCGAGCCAGTCTCTGATTAATGTTCCGCCGGGATTCGGCCCTGTAATTTCTCTTTTGCTGGGTTTGGGATTGGTTGCTGCCGCAATCAATTATAAAAAAATAGTAAAGGGCGAGAAACCATGGCTCGCTGTGGTTTTGCTGTGGTTTGTTTTCGCTTTCCTCGGCACGAACTCTGCCACTTTTAACTTTCCTATCGGGCTTAACCCTTTCAGGTTCTGGCTTCTCCTTGCAATCCCTGTTGCGATTCTTGCTGCTGAAGGGGCGTGGTTTGCAGCGTCTGTTGCTTCGTCTGTTACAGCAAAGCCGTCTATATTGATTAAGCTTGGTGTTCTGCTTGTTTTTGCAGTTGCCGTTTTCCTTACTTCCGGCACTTACAAGCTCGGCATCAACACATCCACAGGTTGGTATGGCGGTCCTTTGCAGGTGGAGGGCGAGCTTCCGGGTTATCTGTGGCTCAAGACTCTGCCTCCAGGCACGAAGGTTCTCTCGCCAGGTGACGATTCATTCGTTATAGGCCTTGACGCGTTCAGTTGTGCGTGGTGCCATGAAGTGATTGATTTCAAGAAGGGCTTTTTCAGCAGGTCTCCTCATGAAATCAGTTCTTTCATGAAGAGGAACAGCTATCAATACCTTATTCTCGGCTCAATTGAGATTGGCGATAACCCTGACGGTTCCCAGTTTAGGTTCCTGAACGAAACAATAGTGAAGAAGGAGATTGAGCTTAACAACTCAACACTGTTCATTCCTGTTAATGTCTACGAGGGCGGTGCTGTTGCAGTGTTCAGGGTGAGGTAGCTTAGGTATCGTAAATTGCGGTAATAAGGTTACTTTTCAACTGCAATTTACGAGATTAGAATTGCGCATACATATCCAGTAATCAGCGCAATTCTCTATAACACTAACTGCAAAGTATATCTGCACGAAAGCGATAATTTTATATAAAAGGGAAACAGGAGCATTATCAATGGTGGACAACGTAGGGACGCGTGTTGAGATGGCTCTTATACACGGCATTAATTACGAAAGGATTCTAAAAAAGAGCTTCATGCACTTGCGGTTCAATATTTAAAAGGGGTTCAAGATGTAAAAGGAAAACCTGAACTAACGCGTTATTATGTGCAAAATTTTCGTTGGGTGAATAAAACTTTGCAAGATAAATTATCCTTGCTGAAAAAATCAGTTGCAACTTTACGCGGCTCTTACAGATTATTGTTTCGCAATCAAAGCAAAACCATAGCTGAAGGCGCTGCAAGCGCACTTAAAAATCTGAATGAGTTGATTCAGGCTATAGAAAAGGGCGTAAATGAGGTATTAAGATTGGTTTGGCAATACTTACTGGCGTTGAATAAAAAACAGCCCATAGAAGTTGTTTCGCCAACAACGCTGGAGTCTATAAGAGAATATATCCGAATCGCTGATGAAATTGATAGGAATCTGTGGATTTTCTATAACTTTAAGAATGCTGCCCAAAAATCGGCAAGGCAGCCTGAGGCCGCATAGTTAATTCAGCAGGTTAAACACGCTTATTTAATGCTCGGCAGCAAAATATTTATAGAGGATTTTGAATAACTACGATTTACTTCAAAATTCAAAGTCCTTCTTAGAGGGGTTTGATGTAGTTTAGTATGTTATTCAAACCTCTCTATATCTTATTTTGGTCCAGCAAGCCCTAAATCCACTATGTATTGCCTGAAAGCTTCAGGGCTCATTTTCCCTGCATATTGTTTTGTGATTTCCTGGATTGTCTGGTATCTTGGCTGTTTCGCCTTTTCTATTTCTGCTGTTCCTACACCATAAAGATAGGTTGCAAGTCCCGCCCCTAAAAGTGCAAGCCCTATTGCGAAACCAGTTCCTACTGGTATCTCTCCTCTCTTATATCCATGAATTCTTTGTACGAGGTTCTGTGCCATTTGCATTGGGAAAGCTTCTGGGTTTTTAAATTTTGTGCAAATCTTTAAAAGCAGTCTTAGGTTCGCTGCTGTCATATGGACATAGGCATTATTGGCACAGGTGACATGGGCAGTGCGTATGCGCTGGCTTTTAACGGGCTTGGTTACAGGGTGCGCTGCTGTGATGTTGGCGAGAAGCTGGATGCATTGAGAGAGAGGTTTAAAGGGGCAGGGGCAGGGACAGGTATAGAAGTCACTGATGACGGCGTTGCTGTTTCAAGGGTTAGTGATTTGATTTTCTATCTGGTTGAGACGCATAATATGTGGGATGCTGCGGCGAGGTATGGCCCTTCCACGAAGAAGGGCGCGATTGTGTCTCCCGGTACTTCTGTTATGACTCCTGCTGTTAAGGCTTTGGAGGAGTATCTGCCGGGTGATGTTGCCATAGTTCCCTGGCACTGGTATTTTGGCCCTTCGCTTGAGCCAAATGGTCAGCAGTCGCTTGTGTTCAAGCACAGGGGATCAAGGATTGAGTATGAAAGGGCGATGAATGTTTTCAGGCGGGTTGGGACTGAACTGATAAGGCTGCAGTCTTATAATGAGCATGACAGGATTACTGCTGATGAGCAGGCAGTAACCCAGACTGCTTTTCTGAGCATGGGCGCTGCTTGGGCAGAAAGGGGCGGTTTTCCTTGGGAGAACACTACTTATGCTGGCGGCATTGACAATGTGAAGGTGCTGTTGTGCCTGAGGATGTATGCTGGTAAGGCGCATGTTTATTCAGGGCTGGCTATAATGAATCCGTATGCGAGGGAACAGGTTATGCAGTATGCGAAGTCAGTTCAGGAGCTGTTTTTGCTGATGATTCAGGGCAAGGCACAGGAGTTCAGGGAGAGGGTTGAAACAGCAGGGCAGTATGTGTTTGGGAATGGCGATGCCCCGATTCTTTTGGATGACTTGGTTTTGGGTGAGTACAGGCTTGGTTTGCCGCCTGAGCAACGAACTCCGAATAATCATCTGAGCCTGCTGGGCATGGTTGATTCGTGGCATCAGTTGGGTATAAACCCGTATGCTCATTATAAGATATGCAGAACCCCTCCGTTCATGCTGAGGCTTGGGAGCGCGGAGTATTTGTTCAGGCGCCCTGATTTGCTTGAGGAATCAATCCAAACGGCGCTTTCTGACAAGGAGATTTGGGCTGATGACTTGGCGTTTGTTGTAGCGGTGAATGACTGGGCTTCAATAATAGGGCATGGCGACATGAGGGGTTATCATGCGAAATTTGATGATATTAAGGCCTTTTTCCCGCCTGAAAGGCTGTCAGACGGGATGAGAGTGAGTGACAGCCTGATAAGGCGGCTTCAGGAGTCCCGAAGTCTGGCTGCTTAGCTTATTTTTAATCTTATTTAATCAGGCTCTCCTTAATCTCCTTGACTATCATTATCTCATCCTTCCCTATCCCCCGTATTAAAAGCAGCACGGCAAAGTATGTTGCAGCTCCTATGGGTATAAGCACGAGTATGTTCATAAAGTCAAGCAGCAGCAACGCAGCTGCCATTGCAAGGGCTGCTATTGTGGGCTTGAGGAATGACTTTGTGAGGTTTGCTCCGTAGCCATTTGTTTTTGCGCTGTGGTAAAGAACAAGCAAAACTACGGCTTCAGTCAGCACCGTTGCTACTGCTGCGCCCATGTATCCATATTTTGGTATCAGTATGAGGTTCGCGCCTATGTTGAGCAGCGTTGCTGCTGCTGTTGTGTATGTGAACACGAGCTGCTTGTTTATTGAGTTCAGAAGATACCCTGCGAGAGCGCTTATGAATATCATTGCCTCTGCCCATATGAGTATCTGGAGCGCAGGGGCTGCTTTTTCAAACCCGCTTCCGTAGATGAACTTTATTATCCTGTCTGAGAGAAGCATTATGCCTGTTGCTATTGGTATTGCCAGCACGACAAGGTAGTAGAATGCCCTTTTGTACAGCTTCTGGAGCAGTTCCTTGTTGCTGTCGTGCAGCCTTGACATCACAGGAAAGGTTGCCGTTACTACTGCGCTGGGTATGAAGTATAGTGCGTCTAATGCCTTGTACGCGGCATTATACCACCCTACTTGCTCATAGCTTGTCATCATCTGCAGCAGCACCGTATCTATTCTGAAGTATATTGTTATGAATATGGTTGTGAACCAGAAGGGCAGCGAGCTTTTAAGCATGTGTTTCCACAGCTCCCTGTCAAAGCCCAGGCCGAATGCAGCTATTTTTTTGTATGCTATTATTGCTGACACCACAAGAACTATGATGTAAGAAACCAGGTAAGCAGTTACCAGTCCTATAAGCCCTTTGCCTGAAAACAATAGCAGCAGTCCAAGCCCCACTGTCAGTATTCTTTCCAATATCGTTGCGAGTGCCGTATATTCAAGTTTTTCATGCGATGCAAACAATGTTGCGAACACGTTGTTCAGGTTAAGGAATGATGTTGCCAGCGCAACAATATAAACAGAATACCTCACTTCTGGCGACTGCTCTATGAAGTTTATTACTATAAGCGGGGGCAGAAGCGTCAATGCTGCAAGTATTAGCTTGAGCATGAGCATGTTGCTTGCATACCTTGCTGCCTTTTCCTTGTCCCTTGCTATTTCCCTTGTGATGTATGTGGACATTCCAAGGTCAGCGAATATTGCGAACAGCCCTGCAAACGCAAACGCGAAAGAATACTTTCCAAGCCCTGCATCCCCTAAATAGCGGGCTATTGCAACCACGAGGAAGAAGGATAGGAACTTGCTTGCAAGGTCAGCTATAAACAGAAGCCCCGCATTCTTTACTATGCCTTTTACCTCTGACATGAGAACTTAGTATTTGCTCTACTATTTATTGGTATTTGTCCGCTTAGGAATTCCTGAAAGGGCTTATGCTACTGAGCTTTTCTACGATTGCATCGCCAACATATGTAGTAGTTCCCCTTTGATTCTGAGCATTGTGCATAGCAATTGCGTGCGCGATGCCAACTGCGTCATATCCTGACGCGCCTCTTGGCAGGCGGACATTGTCGAACTCGTAAAGAACTACTCCCGATGGAGACTCAGGATCTGCATGGGCTGCAAAACCTGTAAGTGCTTGGTATTCCAACAATGACAGCCCCAAAGCGCCCCATAAACCGTTTCCGTAATCAATATGAAGAAGTCCTGTTTCCAAGTCTGGAACTAAGACATTGCGGGCTATTGCAGCGATTTTGCCTCTTGTCTCATCTTTTGGGAAGTCTTTAACTATCATTAACGCTTTTTCAAATCCTCTGTAGCGCAGATAATGCGCAGCTGCAGACGATGCTGGCTGCAATCTTTTATCATGGCTGTCCATTAGCGGGCTAAATTCTTCGTCAGGCACCTTGCCAAGCCTTATCTCCTTTATCTCATCAGCAAAGAGATACATACCGGTATCCGCAAAGCCTCTGTCTGCTAAGTCAACCGCTACATAAGGTTCCGGCGGTCCTTTGCCGAAATCAACAGCTACATCTACTCGTATACTCTGGAAAGGAGTATAATGTGATCTACGGTATCTTTCGCTTGTAAAGGTGAAGGGAAGATGCTTGACCAGCGTCAGTTCTACCGAATCTGGAAGCTCTTCTGAGCCCGAAGTTAATCTTATGTAATCGCGCAGTGTTCGTCTTTCTGTCCTGGAATCCCAAGCTATATTAGGCTCCCTTTTGGGATCCACTACTGCACGTATCATTACAGCATTGGCTTGAGTGGGAAAATCTTCTATTGCGGTATTCAGAGCATCTTGAATTCCTTTCGCAGCACTTTCTAATGCAAAAAGACGTGTTCTTGTTCTTTCCCCTTCATCTGTGAATGCTTTAAGCACGTCACTAAGGTAGTAGTTTGCCACCCCGCGTGTTAGTTTATCCATTTAAGTGCAAGAATTCCAGCCAGTTTAAATATTTGTTGGTTTTTTGCTACTTTGTAGTTATTGTAAACTCCCTGATTGTCCTTATCATGTAGTCCAGCATCTCTCCGTCTATTCCAGGGTATAGCCCTATGAAGAAGCTGTCGTTCATTGCCTTTTCCGAGTTTTTGAGGCTGCCTATGATTCTGAAAGGGGTGTTTGTGTATGCCGGCTGGTCAACTATGTTGCCTGCGAACATCGGCCTGTTTTCTATGCCATTTTTCCATAGGTATTCTGACATCTCATCTCTTGTGAATCCTGAATTGTCTCTTATCGTCAGCGGGAACGCAAACCATGCCGGCTCTGAGTGCTTTGTTGCCTGTGGCAGTATGAAGTGCTCGTCAAGCTCTGCAAGCCCTTCGTACAGTGTTTTGAAGTTTTCCCTTCTTCTTTTCAGGAACCAGTCCAGCCGCTTTAGCTGCATGAGCCCCATTGCTGCCTGCAGGTCTATGGGCTTCAGGTTGTATCCTATGTGGCTGTAAACATATTTTCCCGCCCCAATTCTTCCCCAGTCCCTGAATGACCTCACCACTGGCTCAAGTTCGTCGTCGTTTATGCCAACCGCTCCTCCTTCTCCCATGCTCATGTGGTGTGATGCGTAAAACGAGAATGTTCCGAGGTCTCCGAAGGTTCCTGTTTTCTTTCCCCTGTATTCTGCTCCCAGGGCGTCGCAGCTGTCCTCTATGAGCAGCAGCCCGTTTTCCTCTGCGAACTCCGTTATTGCGTCCATGTTGCAGGGGTTGCCTATTGTGTGCGGCACCATGACCATCTTTGTCCTGTCAGAAAGCGCCTTCTCCATTTCTTCTGTGTTTATGGCGTACGTTCCTATGTCCGCGTCCACAAGCACCGGCTTGAGCCCGCTCTGCAGCAGGGGGTTTATTGTTGTTGGGAAAGTCATTGCAGGCGTTATTGCCTCGTCCCCTTTTTCCACCTTTATTCCAATGCCGTTGTTCACAGCTCCAGATACAGCCAGCAGGTTTGCTGATGAGCCGGAATTTGTCAGCACAGTCTTTTTCAGCCCGATGTATCTGGAGAACTCTTCTTCAAACTTTGCAGCTGCCTTGCCCACTCCAAGCCATCCGTCAAGCAGCGACTCCACTGCTGCGTTTACTTCCTCATCGTCAAATATCGGGCTGCAGTACCTTATGAGTGTCTTTCCGGGGACAAACTTTTCCTTGTTCCTCGCCCTGTTAGAATAAAGCTCTTTTACCTTTGCCTTTATCTCTTCCCTTAGCCTTTCCTCTTCACCCATGTAATCCCCGTTGTGCCGCAAACCTGTGCCTTATTTAAAGTTTTTCTCTTCTCTTTTTCTATTTGCAGATGAAGTCTTTTCCAGAACCATGTAAATAACCAGTATGCCATACGGTATGGCAAAGAAAAAGATTAAGTCTTCAAGCGGTATTACGCCGATGAATATTCCGAGGATTCCTGAACCGGGGTACATCCAGTGTCCCCTTGTTATTCCATACCAGTCCCATGCTATCCCTATGGCAAGTGCGATGAGCCAGAAGAGGGCGAGCTGCTTTCCTGTTTTGAATAACCTGACATTGTAGTGTTTCTGCAGTAAAAAGAAGAGCGCCAGCAGCCCTAGCTCAATCATGAGGTATTCCATGTTGCCGCTTATCCAACTGCCATTATTTAAAACTTTGCGAAACCCTTTTATATGCTCCTATTTGTGTACGAGCCATGTACAGCCTCAGTAGTCTTTCCGGAAAGTCTGTCCTTATTACCGGCGGCCTCGGCTTTATCGGCAGCACTATAGCTCATAAAGCTGTTTCTCTTGGCGCTAAAGTAACAATATATGACACGTGCCTGAATCCTTACGGCTGGAACTTTGCTAACATAAAGGAGATAAGGAACAAAGCAAAGTTTGTCAAGGCAGATGTTCGCGACTTCAGTAAGCTGAAGAAGAATGTCAAAGGCAAGGACGTAGTAATTGACTGTGCTGCACAGGTGAGTCATACGCTTTCAATGTCCAATCCTTTGCTTGACCTTGACATTAACTGCAAAGGCGCAATTAATCTTCTTGAGGCGTGCAGGCAGTCCAATGACAGGGCAAAGATAATTTACGCTTCAAGCAGGGGCGTTATCGGCATCCCCCAAACAACGCCTGTTGACGAGAGCCATCCTGAAAGCCCTGCGGATATTCAGGGCATCAACAAGCTTGCTGCTGAAAAATATTTCATGCTTTACCACGGCGTTTACGGTTTGAAAACCGCTGCAATGCGGATAACCAACGCTTACGGACCCAGAGCCCAGGTTAAAACAGGCGATTATGCCATTGTGAACTGGTTTGTGAAGCGCGCCTTGTCAGGCGAGCAGCTGGTTGTCTTCGGTGACGGCTCCCAGACAAGGGATTACGTTTATTCTGAGGATATCGCTGACGCCATGCTTCTTGCTGCACAGTCTGAAAAGGGCAATGGTGAGGTGTTCATGCTCGGTTCTGGCAAAGAGACGAGGTTCATAGACATAGTTAGGCTTATAGTAAGGCTTGTTGGAAAGGGCGAAATAGTGAGGAAGCCCTGGCCTCCTGAGAGGAAAGCCATTGAGATTGGCAGGTTTGTCGTCAGCAATGCAAAGATAAGGCGCATCCTGGGCTGGCAGCCAAAGACTTCCCTTGAAGAAGGCATGAAGAAAACCGTTGAGTTCTACAGGAAAAGGCTGAAGGAATATTTATAAATAAGCCGTCATTACCATTGCGCATGTCAGTCGACAGCATGACTGTTAGGATTTTGTCCATTAGCATTTGTGCCGCTATGGGCTTGGGCGCTTTGGTAAGTCATCCTGATGTAAGCGAAGGCATAAGAAGTATTGTAACAGTAGCATCTAGATCAGCCGGAAACTATCTTGCTATTGTAACTAATCGCGATGGTTCAGGCAGAGAGAGTTTTTTGCCTTATTTCAGGTCAGGTAATTATGACGGCAGGTAGGCAAGAAAAACCTTTTTAAACCTCTTCCTGTTTTTGCCGTGTTATGATCCCTGTTTTCAAGCCTGACCTGGGAAAGGAGGAGCTTGATGAGATAAAAAAGGTTTTTGCCTCTAACTGGATTGGTCTTGGCCCGAAGACGAGGGAGTTTGAGGAGCAGTTTGCAAAGTACATTGGCACTAAGTTTGCTGTTGGCACTAATTCAGCAACTGCCGCTCTTCACCTTGCTGTTGCCGGGCATGGCATTGATTCAGGAGAGGTTATTGTTCCTGCTATTACCTTTGTCAGCACTGCCCACGCTGCTGTTTATTGCGGCGCTAAGCCGATTCTTTGTGATGTTGACCCGCAGACTTTATGCATGGACGTGGACGACCTTCAGAGGAAAATAACAAAGAAAACAAAAGCCATCATCCCGGTCCATCTCGGCGGTCATCCGTGCGACATGGACGCGATTAATGACATTGCTGAGGACAAGAGCCTGGTTGTTATTGAGGACGCTGCAAACGCAACAGGTGCATTGTACAGGGGGAAGAAGATAGGCGCTTTGGCTGATTCTGCGTGCTTCAGTTTCCACGCTGTGAAGAACATGACGACTGGTGAGGGCGGCATGATTACAACAGATGATGAGGCGCTTGTGAAGAAGCTCTATCGCTTGAGATGGGTTGGCATTAACAAGGACACGTGGAACAGGGCTTATGTTTCTGCAAAGTATTCTTGGTATTATGAGGTTACTGAGCTTGGATGGAAGTATCATATGAATGACATCCCTGCTGCGATAGGCGTTGCCCAGCTGAAGAAGGTTGACAGGCTTAACGAGGCAAGAAGGAAAATTGTTGAGCGCTACAACGCTGCTTTCAGCAGTCTTGGCTGGCTTGCTGTTCCTTATGAGGCAAAGGATGTCAGGCACGCCTACTGGCTTTACATATTGCGCGTCAACGACCCTTCAGACCGCGACAAGCTCATTAAGCACCTTGCAGATAAAGACATAGCGACTTCTGTCCATTTCATGCCTGTTCATTTGCAGCCCTACTACAGGGATTTCTACATCAGGAACAAAATAAAAGTCAGCGTTCCTGTTGCAGAAAGGGAGTGGAAGAAAATGGTTACGCTGCCTCTTTACCCTTCAATGACTGACTCAGAGGTTAAGCAGGTTGTTGATGGCGTCAGGAGTTTCAGGAAGTAGTTTGTGTGCCTTCATAAATGCTGTAAATGCTTTCTTTTCAGGGCTGCAATTAATTTAATCATTTCATTAACATTCTCCTTTACTTCTTCCGGTGTTATGTTCTTCCCATAGTAGTTTATCCCGTTTCTTATCCTTCTGAATCTGTCAAACTTTTCCGCAATTACAGGCTCGTCTTTCTCTATCAGGAAATACTTGAATGCTTCGTGTGAGTAAATCTTGTATCCGTCAATGGCTGATATTGCCTCCAGAACGCTTCTGAGAACATCGTAATAGTTTGACATTATTTTCCTGGCGGAGTTTTGGCCAATCTCCAGTCCGTCAAGGAATTTTAGGTCGGTTTCAGCTGTTGATATTAGCGATTTGGCTAATGGAACATCTTGTGAAGCTTTCCTTACCTGTCCTTTCTCAATAAAATCTGAAAGTTTCATGTAAATAGTTCCCAATAGCCGTTCATTAGGACTCCGTTCACGAGACCATTCAAAAGTTCCTTGTTTTTGGTCTTCATTTCTTCTATTTCAGCTTTTGAGTGTAGGAACAGTTGTATCTTTCTGTGCAGGGCTCTTTCATACACTGATAAATCAGGCCTTTTCTTTAGGGGGGTTATGACCAGCAGGTCTATGTCGCTTCGTGCTGTGTCTTCGGCTTTGGAGAAAGAGCCGAACAGGATGAGCGCTTCCGGCTGGTTGAAGGTGTCGTTCAGGAAGTCTATCAGGCCCGTTTCCCTTAGCCTTTGTATGTTGTAAGCTAGTTTTAAGTCTTTGAACTGTCTGTTTTCAGTGTTTGCCTTGTAAAGCAAGTGGTTTAGTTTCCTCCTGCCGGCAAGTACGCCTTTCTTTTTATATCCATCCAGGTGCTTGGCAATGGTTGTTGGCGACCTCCCTGCCTTTTTGGCCAGTTCCCTTATGTGGAACTCCCTTTCCGGCTCCAGTATGAAGTATTCCAGCAACCCATCCATTTTTATTGACACTTGTCCAGAATAATGAACGGTTGTCCATTTATAACTCTTCTGCTTTTTAGGGTTGCTATCGCTGGCGTCAGAAGTTTCAGGAAGTAGCCTGTTCCTTCCATTTTTCCTCCAGGCGTTTTATATCTGATGCAAATTCCTTCATCAATTTTGCGTTTTCTTCTGCCTTTTTCCAGTCGCCTCTTTCAGGGTTTCCCAATGATTTTGCTATCCTGTCCCTGAATATTCTTGGAACTGCTATTTTTGCGTCAACGCTCCACATCTTGTTGTTTATTTGCATAAACAGGTATTTCCTGTTTTTGCCATACAGGATTTTCAGTTCATCAATGTTGCTTATCAATCTCAGGGCGTCTTTTTGAGGCACTACTTGGTTTATAGTCCCTTTGAAAGGCAAAAGGTGCATGTGCGCATGGGAAACTGTCTGTCCTGTCACGCCGTGCTCAAAGGCAGCATAGTTGCTATAGCTTCTCTTCAAAAAGTTCATCATTTTTTCATGCAACTCAACAAACCTCTTGAACAAGTCTTCGGGAAGTGCAGCCATGCAGTCAGCGTGCTTTTTTGGTATTATCAATATGTGCCCTTCAGTCAGCGGGTGGACATCGCATACCACCATGAAGTCCTTGTCCACAATCAGCGGGTGGCTTAGTGCGTGGTCTGTCCTGAAGTGTGTGCAGTTGCCGTTTTGGCCTCCAAACTGCCTGCTTCTTATCAATCCTAGTCTGTGCAGTCTGTATTCAATTACCTTGAAGAACAGTCTTGCGCCGTATGCTACCGACTTTCTGAAGCTGATTGAATGGCTTTCCTGTTCGTAGCGCGTCGGTATCGGAACTTCCAAAAGCCGGAACTTGCGCGCCACGCATTGTATTATCATTTCTTCATCAAAAGTGTATCCGTCAGAGTTCCTTTCAAAAGGCACGTTCTCCAGAACTTTCCTGCTGTATGCTATGTAGCCTGTTGCTGCATCTGTGAATTTTGTGCCTAGCATGAAGTTGTAGTAAAAGGTAAGCATCCTGTTGCCGAGCTGCTTGTATGTGGGCATCTTTCCTTCCTCTGCTCCTTTTTTGGACAGCATTCTTGAGCCATAAACAGCATCAGCTTTGTCTTCCAGCAGGGGCTTTATCAGTTCAGGAAGCTTTGTGGAGTCGTACTGGTGGTCTGGGTGCAGCATGACTATTATGTCAGCCCCTCTTCCAAGGGCTTCCTTGTAGCATGTTTTCTGGTTGCCGCCATACCCTTTGTTGTGCTCATGCACTATGGTTATTATGCCGAGCTTCCTTGCCATTTCCGCTGTTTTGTCCTTGCCGTAGTCGTCTACAAGAATTACTTCGTCAACATGCCCTTTTGGCATTTCCATGTACGTCGCCTCAACTGTTTTTTCTGCCTTGTAGGCGGGCATCACGACGATTACTTTCTTCTTTTTCCGTTGTCCCATGCAGATGCGAAATCCGAAACATATATAAATAATTTCCTTTTAGTTTTTTGCCATATGTCAGTTTCTTTTAAGGGGAGTTACAGCATCTTTTTGCTGCTGGCGGTTCTTGCTGCTGCGGTCATTATTGTCAATCCGGTTGGCAATTTCCCGCTTGATGACGACTTTGCCTATGGCAGGACTGCTCTTAATTTCTTTAATGGGGACTACAGGCTTTCTGGGTGGATTTCCGCAACCGTTGTTTTCCAGACCTTCATAGGCGTGCTTTTCTCGCTTCCTTTTGGCTTTTCATTCACTGCCCTGCGTTTCTCATCCATTTTCATGGCTTTTTTGGGCGTGGCTGCCGCTTATCTGACTCTTAAGGAGCTGAGGTTCGGAGAAAAGCTCTCGGCTTTAGGCGCGTTTGCATTGCTGTTCAACCCCCTGTATTTCAGCAAGGCGTTCAATTTCCATTCTGACATCCATTTCACGGCAGTGATGCTTCTTTCAGTCCTGTTCTATGTGAAAGCCGTCAACAGGGGCAACAGCCTGCCTTTTCTTTTCCTCGGCTCGCTGTTTTCAGTATTCGCCATACTGACAAGGCAGAATGGTGTTTTCATTCCTATCGCAGTTGTGATTTATTTGTGGCTTAACAGGGCCAAGCGCACTTTTTCCTTTGCACATTTTTCGGTTGTTGCGCTTATTCCTTTGGCTGTTTTCATGGCTTATGAATACTGGTTTTATTTTGTTCACGGAGTTACCGAGAGCGGAATCTTGATGTCCGAGTATGATGCTGCCCATCTTATGGAACTGGTTTTCCGCCTTGTTCCTTTCAGGCTCTTCTCAATTTTTGCTTATCTTGGATTACTGCTGCTTCCTTTCACCTTTTTCACGATTGCGAGGCTTGACTCGTTTTTCAGGTCATTGGGCTCTTTTGACAGGAAGCTGTTCCTGATGCTTGTCTTTGCAGGCGTCTTAAGCTCGGTTTTCCTTTTTGTCAGCTACGGCAAGGTTCTTTTCTACCTGCCTGCAATCATCCATGATACTGGCATAGGTCCTGTTTATCTTCAGGGCTTTAAGAGCCCTGTTTTTCCCCAGCCGATTCTCGGTTTGCTTTCTGTGCTCGCAATAGTTTCAGGTGCCGTTATTGCCATCAGGGCAAAGTCAGTTCTTTCCGGCAGCATGGGAGGATTTGGCAGCGTGGCTTCATCTAAGTTTTCTGATGCAAGGTTCCTTGTTTACTTTGTGGGCTTTTTCCAGCTGCTCTTTCTCATGATTGTTTTGGCTGTGTTTGACCGCTACCTTCTGCCTTTGTTCTTTCCTGCCATTGTTTTGCTTCTTGGCTCAGTGAAGGACAGGTTCTTCTCTTTCCGCTCTGCAGCAATCCTTGTTGCATTCATGGCTCTTTTTTCAGTTGCAGGCACTCAGGACTACTTGTCCTGGAACAGGGCAAGGAACGCAGCGATAGATGGCCTTACAGAGCAGGGAATTCCTTTTGACAGGATAGACGGCGGCTTTGAGCATGCGGCATGGCATTTCTACGAGTTCAGCCGCGCGCACCCTGAAATAAATGTTGCCAAGCCCTATGACCCCGGCTGGATTAAGGACTATTTCCCGGTTATTGACTCGCAGTACGTTGTTTCTTTCAGCCCGCTAAGCAACTACGGGGCTGTCAGGGAGTACAGTTATTTCTCTTTGCTTACAATGCGCAGCGAGAAGATTTATGCATTGAAGAGGTCATAACGTAAAGTCTTTTTCATAGCGCTACTTAGGAACCGCTATTATGGACAGGTTGTCCCCAAGGCCTATGGCTCCGAAGAAAAGGTCCATGGGCTTTAGCAAAAGGCTGTGCTCAACTGTTGTTATTATCACCTGTTTAGCCCTTAAGCCTGATTGGTCCAGGATTTTTTTTAGCGTACTTGGCCCATAATGCCATATGTGCTGTTTATGCTGGTAAGGGTACCATGTTTCTCCTTGTATCTTTCTCCATGCGCTGTCTACATTAGGCAGCCCGATGAAAATGATTCCGCCTTCCCGCAGCAGGCTTTTGGCTTTGGCCAATATCTTTGCAGGGTCTTCAATGTGTTCCAGGAAGTGATTCATTACTATGACATCATATTTTTCCCTGATGTCTGCTTTGAAGATGTTCCTGGTTATGGCTTTTACTCCGAGGAACTTTCTTGCATACTCTGAATCGGTCTTGCTGAGTTCTATTCCCGTGGGGTCAAAGCCCAGCTGCTTAGCGCAATAAAGGACCATTCCCTTCCCGCACCCTATGTCCAGGAGCTTCCCGCTTTTTTTATGGGGAAGTATCTGCTTTAGTATGTTCATGGCAAATTTCCTTGCCAGTTTTTCTGTTTTCATGTCCCTTGTCGGGATGCCCTCCGGCCCTTCATAGTCCGGTTCCGGTCTTGGGTGGGTTCTTGAGAGGCCGCATCTTTTGCATTTCAGTATTGAGAACTGTTTTCCTTTTAGGAGAAAGGCATACTGTTTTTCGCCGCATAGGCAACCTTTGTCCTTTTCATCCATATAATTCGCCTCTGGCGCAATATAGAGCGGTTTGAATAACCCACCGAAATATATCAAACCTCTCTAAGAAGGACTTTGAATTTTGAAGTAAATGGGGGTTATTCAAAGTCCTCTATATTTAAAGGTTATGCCCTGAACAGCGCCTGATTCCTCTTATACCATTCATACGTTTCCTTCAGTCCTTCTGCGAGCCCGTATTTTGGCTGCCAGCCAAGAATCCTTTTTGCTTTTGTTGAGTCCAGGTATTGCCTTTTTATCTCGTATTTTGCTTCTCCCAATACCTTCATCTTGGCATCCTTTCTTCCGCTTGCCTCAATTATCCTCTTGACCAGCTCAAGAACTGTTACCGGCTTGCCTGTTCCGAAGTTGAATGCTTCCCCGCTTATTACTTTTCCGCTTGCCTTCGCGCCAGCCTTTTCTCCGGGCTTTTCTCCAAGCATCAGGTAAGCATTAACAGCGTCCTTCACGTACAGGTAGTCCCTTTCCATTTTTCCATCGCTTCTTATGACGAGTGTTTTTCCCTGCAGTAAGCTTGTCATCATGTCAGGCACTAATCTGCTCATGTTCAAATCCCCGCCTCCGTATATGTTGGCGCACCTTGCTACAGCCACGTTCAGCCCGTAGGTTTTGGAATAGCTCCTGCTTAGTATGTCTGCGCAGGCCTTTGATGCGTCGTAAGGATATGCTCCGAGAAGCGGCGATTCCTCTGTGTATGGCAGTTTTTCATGGTCCCCGTATGCCTTGTCGCTTGACGCAACTACTATCCTTTCAAACCTTTTTGCTGTTCTGCATGCCTCAAGAACGTTCCACGTTCCCATTATGTTGGATTCAAAAGTGGATAGCGGAGAACGGTTGGCTACGCCCACTATAGCTTGCGCCGCAAGGTGGAAGCACGTGTCTATTTCGTACTCATTGAAAGCCCTCTCAATTAGCTTGTAGTCTGCCAGTGAGCCCTTTACAACAGACACTTTTTTGATTGTTCCTGAAAGGTTGAGGTTTGAGTTGGGTATTATGTCCCGTATGAGCGCTACAACGTTTGCGCCCGAATTGACGAGGGCTTCTGCCACCCACGAGCCAACAAACCCGTTGGCGCCTGTTACGAGCACGTTTCTTCCTTTCATTTCCATACCTTCCATGGCGCGTTTCCTTTTTCCCACATCTCATTAAGCTCAACTGCATCTTTGAACACGTTCATGCACTTCCAGAAGCCTTTGTGCCTGTAGGCGATTATCTCTTTTTCCTGCGCAAGCTCCCTGAAGGTTTCGTCCTCAAGCTCGTTTCCTTTTTTCAAATACCCGAATATCCTGCTTCTCATGGCAAAGAATCCTCCGTTTATCCAGTAGTCCAGCTTTGGCTTCTCCGCAAATCCCGTCACAATTTCCCCTGAAAGCTGCAGTATTCCGAACTGCGACTCGGGGTTTACTGCTGTCAGCGTAACTGTTTTCCCGTTTTTTCTGTGCATCTCAACAACTTTTTTTATGTTGACGTCTGAAACGTCGTCGCCGTAAGCCAGAAGGAAGTCATCATCGCTTATGTGCTTCTTTGCCTGCATCAGCCTTTCTGCCTTGCTGCTTTTCTCTCCTGTGTCCACGAACTCTATCTTCCAGCCCTCATCATTGTTTTTCTCAAAGTATTCCTTTATCTTTTCGCCTTTATAGCCGAGCAGCAGAACAAAGTCCCCGTGCCCGTAATGATGGTATGCCTTCATTATGTGCCACAGTACAGGCTTCCCTCCGACTTCCACTAGCGGTTTTGGTATTGATTCGGTATACTCGCGAAGCCTTGTTCCTTCTCCACCGCAAAGAATGACGGTTTTCACTTGGCTGTGCAAACCAGATATATTTATATAGTTTTTGATGAACCTTCCTGTCATGGTTAAAATTTCTGCCTGTCTGGTTATCCGCAATGAGGAGAAGCTTATAGAGCGCGCCCTGAAGAGCTTGAAGGGCGTTGTTGATGAGATAATTGTTGTGCACAGCGGTGAATGCACTGACAGGTCTCTTGGCATTGCGGGGAAGTATGCTGACAAGATTTATACTGTCCCTGACAGGGGTGCTGGCTGCTATAACAGGCCTTTTGCATTCTCCAAGGCAACTGGCGACTGGGTTATGTACATTGATGCTGATGAGTACCTTTCTGATGAGCTGCGTTCAAATCTTGGGAAGCTCACTGAGGCGCATGATGTTGATGGCTACGGCTTTCTTCACGAGACAATGGTTGGCTTCAAGCCGCTGGGGAAGGTTGGCTACCGTCTCTGTATGTTTCGCAAAAGCAAGGGGCACGTCAAGGGCTATATTCATGAAGCTGTTAGGGTTGATGGTGTTGTGAAAAACGTTAATCTGTTGCTCCATCACCGCCCTCTTTACGACAACTACACGTTTATGACATTCCGTACAAAGTGGCTCAACTGGGCACGAATCCAGGCAAGGGATATGGTTGCTGACGGCAGGGCTAAGTTTCCGGGCTTTTTGTATCTGCTGATGCCTTTTGCCATTGTTTTTGCGGTGTGGCTCAGGGATGGCTTTGGGCAGCTTCCTAACGGCTTTCGCGGCCTGAAGGTTGCCTTTCTGCAGGGGCTTTACAACTTTTCTGTTTACTGGAATATTTTTAAACTTAAGGTTTTCAGCAGGCAAACATGAAGGCCCCTTTGGTGTCCATTGTCATCCTGAACCTTAACGGCATTGATTATACTATGAGGTGCCTTGACTCAATCAGGAAAAGCGTGTTTAGGGACTATGAAATAATAGTCGTTGACAACGGCTCTTCTGACAAGTCTGTTGCTGCGCTGAGGAAAAGGAAAGGCATAAGGCTTATAGAGAACAGCACAAACCTTGGCTTTGCTGAGGGCAACAACGTCGGCGTCAGGGTTGCAAAAGGCAGGTATGTGTGCCTTCTAAACAACGACACGAAGGTTGACAGGTATTGGCTTAAGGAATTGGTCGCTGCAGCCGAAAGCGATAAGCGCATAGCTATATGCAACCCGAAGTTTTTTGACAAGTATGAGGAGAAGGATTATCACTTTTATGGCTACGGCACAGTCGGCTTGTTTCAGGCGCCCGTCTTCCTGCCGCAGATTGACAGGGATACGAAAAGCTATGTGTGCTCTTTGACTGCCAGTGGCTCTGCGTTCTTCAGGAAAGAGATAATGGGGGAGCCTTTTGACGCTGACTACTTTGCATATGCCGAGGACGCCCATCTTGGGTGGCGTGCCAATCTTATGGGCTACAAGGTCATCAACGTTCCGAAATCAGTTGTCTATCATGAGGGCGGCGCTACCGCAAAAAAGATGAAGGTCCCGAAGGACTTCTTTTTTGTGCTTGCAGAGCGCAACAAGATGCTCAACATGCTGACCATGTACAGCGGCTTTACATTGATAAGGCTGCTGCCTTATTTCTTGACTTATCCTGTCCTGGCAAACTTATATGACTTAAAGCATTTTTCTTCAAGGCTTAAGGTGTTCTTATGGGTGGTTTCCAATATCGGCAGGATACTTGGGAAGCGCAGGCTGATGCAGAGGCTGAGGAGGGTTCCGGACAGCAGGATTATCAGGCTTATGAGTTTCAAAATCTATGGCGAAACGCATATCAGGAACAGGCTGATGAAGCTCTTTGTAGGCGTTCTGAACAAATTCTTTTACTGCTACTGCTGGCTTGTCTGCCTTAGGACTGTTGAATTCCAGAAAGTTGATCAGATAAATGCGTAGATGAATGGCGATAAGGGTGTTGATGCCGCGAATATGATGAGCGCGCTTACGAGAAGGAGAAGTGCTATGAGCGGCAGCAGCCACCATTTCTTCCTTACTTTCATGAAGCTCCACAGCTCCTTTGCCATGTAGAAGTTTTTTATCAGCACAACCGCCATTATTGCCGCCAGTATTGTTACGAAGATTAACAGCAGTTGTGGCATTTTATTCCGGTTTTTGTATGTCCTTTTTTGATATTATGAACCTATCCATGACGAGGTAGTCTATGCCTGTTCCTGCGAAGCATCTGAACGCATCGTAGGGGGTGCACACGATTGGCTCGCCTCTTATGTTGAATGATGTGTTTATTATTACAGGCACTCCGCTCAGCTTTTTAAATGTTTTTATGAGTTTGTAGTATCTCGGGTTTTCCTTCTCGCTTATTGTCTGCAGCCGGGCTGTTCCGTCAACGTGAGTAACAGCTGGTATTGCTTCTTTTTTGCTTTTCTTCACGTCCACGAGCAGCACCATGAAGGGGTCGGGCTGCCTTATCTCAAAATAGTTTTTGGCTTCTTCCTCTGTGGTTACAGGAGCGAATGGCCTGAAGTCTTCTCTGTGCTTGACCTTGTTGTTGAGTATGTCCTTCATCTCTGCGTTTGTGGCGTTTGCGAGTATGCTTCTGTTCCCTAATGCTCTGGGCCCGTATTCCATCCTGCCCTGGAACCAGCCTATTATGTTGTTCTCGTGGATTAGCCTGGCTGTCTCGTTGAGTAATTCTTCTTCCGAACCGCATTCCCTGTGCTTTATCCTGTTCTTCACGAGGTAGTCCCTTATTTCTTCTTTTGTGTATTCTGGGCCCAGGTAGGCGTTTTTCATAATGTATGTCCTTGGGTTGTTGAGGGCGGAGTTGTATATGTACATCGCCACTCCAAGCGCTCCCCCTGCGTCGCTGGCTGCCGGCTGCACGAATAGTTTCCTGAAGCCTGACTTTTCGAGTATCAGCTTGTTCGCGACAACATTTAGCGCGACCCCTCCTGCCATGCAGAGGTTTTCCATGCCTGTTTTTTTCCTGACATAGGTTGCGATTTTCAGCATTAGCTCTTCAGTCAGCTTTTGCAGGGATGCTGCCATATCCATGTGGTATTGGGTTATTTCTGATTCTGGCTTTCTTGGCTTTCCAAACTCCGCCTCAAACTTTTTGCTGTACATCCTGAACGAGTATTCGTATGCAAAATAGCTCATGTCAAGCTTTATGCTGCTGTCATCAGTCTGCACTGCCAGTTTCTTCAGCTTGTCATAATGCACTGGCTTTCCATAGCTTGCCAGCCCCATAACCTTGTATTCGTCGCTGTTTACCCTGAACCCGAGGAATGCTGTTATGGTGCTGTATAGCATGCCGATCGATGTTGGGAATTGAAGCTCCTTTTCCATTTTGAGCTTGTTTCCTTTTCCAGTGCCGTATGCTGTGGTTGTCCATTCCCCGACAGCGTCCCATGTGATTATTGCGGCTTCTTCAAATGGCGAGGGGAGGAATGCGGATGCTGCGTGGCTTAGGTGGTGCTTGATGTAGATTATCTCGCCTTTGTACCCCAGCTTGCTTTTCAGCAGGCTTGGCAGCCTGAGCTTTTCTGTAAGCCAGGTTGGGACGGCACTTGTGAACTGCTCTATTGACCTTGGATAGGTGTCTATGTGCGTCTCGAGCATCCTGTAGAACTTCAGTACGGGCTTCTCGTAGAAGCCAACGTGGTCGAGCTGGCTTCCTTTTATTCCTGCATGCTCAAGGCAGAATTTTATGGCGTTTTCCGGGAAGCTGTGGTCATGTTTCTTTCTGGTGAACCTTTCCTCCTCTGCCGCCGCTATTACTTCTCCATCTCTGACGATGCAGGCTGCCGCGTCGTGGTAATGGCACGATATGCCCAGTATGTGCATTCTAGAACTGCCTCCTTAACTGTTCTGGTTTGTCTTCCTGGTTGAAGTCCTTCCAGTATGTCTTTTCCTGTGTTTTCTTCCGCGATAGCTTTCTTGCGATTGCAATGGGGGTGATTGCTGCGAAATAAACTATCGTAAGCAATATTGTATTGGTGACTATGCTTATTTTTTCACCCAGCTTTTTCCACGCGTTCCATAAATGCTTTATAATTGTCATACCAGTCCCCTTTTGGAAAGCTCCTGTGCAAGCAGAATTCCTGCCTCGTGCTGCCCCTGGCTGTTCAGGTGCCCGTCAATCGCATAGTAAAGCTTTCTTTTTTTTGACTCTTCGGTTAGCATTGGCAAAAGGTCTATTACCTCTATCCCGAATGTAGAGGCAGTCTCCTTAAGCCTTTTTGATGGCTGTGAAGGGTCTATTGGCTCAAGGCTGTATGTCCTTTTTATTGCCCCGAGTATTTCCGGGTCTGCCTGCACCTGTGCAGGGATTGAAACGAGGACTAAGGTGGCGTTGTTAAATTTTGCGGTTTCTGAAAGCTGTCCCAGGAGTATTGCTGTCCTTGTCCAGGCCTTTTTCATTTGTGGGGTTTCGTTTTCAAGCAGGGACTCCATTACCGTTCCGTATATTCCATCAGTCCTCCCGGTGTATTTTCTGCTCTGGAGGTTGACATACCTGTTCTTCGCAAAGCAGTATGAGTGCAGGTTCTGGTTGAGGAAGAGCTTTAGCTGGAATGTTAAGGTTCTTTCATCTGCTGTCTGGTTGTCAACAAGGTATCCCTGCCTTACATGTCTTGTGCAATTTGGCTGTATGTTGTCAAAAATGTCTGCTGTGTGGAATGACACGATTATTATGTCCGGCCTATATTTTAATCCCTCTGTTTTGAGGAGGTGCAATTCTTGTTCCTGCCCATATCCTGGAACTCCCATGTTTATTATCTCAATTTTCTTTCCCTGGCTTTTCAGGATCTCTTCAGCAACTTCAGTGTAAATTTCTTCCTTTTCCACGCCATGGCCGAACTGGAATGAGTCTCCAAGCGCGACTATTCTTGTTGTCCCTGGCTGCTTTTCATATGAGTATTCGCTGTCCCTCAGCCCGTGGCTGTTTGTTGTGTAGGTGACCTTGTATTCTGGCTGGTTCACTTCCCCTGACGCGTGTGTTGAGAGCTTGTAGCATGTGATGTTGTCTGCCTCATAGAGCCCTTTTGGGAATGCATAGCAGCTTTGCGGCATTGCTGCCCTTAGGAAAAGTTCGAGCCCGATAAGGAATATTATCACAGTTGCAGAAAGCAGGGCCAGATTCAGCAAAATCTGCCTTGTTTTCATGGTTATTCCTTCCGCGCGACTGATGACAGGAGGTATCCTGGAAGCTTGTAGTCTATTGAATTGTAAAGCTTCCTGTTTAGTGAGTGCATCTTTTCAGCAATCAGGCAGAGGACTGGAACAAATGTTGCCTGTGTCAGGCCTCCGATTGCATGTTCTTTCGGGTTCAGGCCGTTCCTCTGGTGCTCTGGCCTCATTGTTGAGAGGGGTATTTCAAGGCCTATCTCCCATTTTTTCCTTATCTCGGCAAGCTTCTTGCCAAGCCTGTAAAGTGGCGCATACTTGTAAGGCACAAGGGTTACTATTATCCCCCCTTTTTTTGTCACTCTTTTTATCTCTGCCAGCGCTTTTACCCGTTCCTTGAATTCAAAGTGTTCAAGCACGCCTGAAGAGTAGACAAGGTCAAACGCGTTATCCTTGAAGGCTTTCATGTTGAACATGTCGCCGTGGCAGAAGTTTGCCTTGACGCCTTTCTCGCCGAAATATTTTTTTGAGTTCTCTATAGCCTTTTCAGAGTAGTCCAGCAATGTAAAGTCTGTCTCAGGGAAGAGCCCTTTGAGGTTTAGGGCAAGTTTGCCTGTGCCGCTTCCCGCCTCAAGCACTTTTTGAGGCTGAGTGCTCCTCATAACTTTTGATACTGCAGAAAGCGCCAGGGAGTCTATAGGATTTATCTTGTATAGCTTGTCATATTCTGACTTGTTCCAGACCTTTATCCAGGTTTCCTCAGATGTCCTGTGCCCTTCAGGCATTTTTTGCCAGCCTCACTATTCTTTCAGCTGCTTTCCCATCGCCAAACGGGTTGTCCCAGTTTCTTTCTTTTTTAATCATCTGCACTGCTGCTTCTGCTATTCTTTCTGGCCTTGTCCCTGCAAGGGTGTTTGCCCCGGATTCTATTGTTTCGGGCCTTTCAGTGTTGTCCCTTAGTGTCACGCAGGGCACTTTAAGGATGCACGTCTCTTCCTGGACTCCGCCAGAGTCAGTCAGGACAAGCCGTGCGTTTTTCATCAGCTGCAGGAAGTCAAGGTATCCTGTCGGTTTTATAATTTTTGTCCCTTGGGGTATTTTGAGGCCGTGGAACTCTATCATCCTTTCTGCTCTCCTGTGGATTGGATAGATTATCGGGATGCCGTGCTCATTGTGCAGCCTTTCAAATCCCTGAAGTATTCCCCCAAGCCTCTGTTTGTCAGTAACATTTTCCTCCCTGTGGACTGTTGCCAGAAAGTATTGCCCTGGCTTGAGCCTGAGCTTTGTAAGGGCATTTGATTTTTCCTCAGCAAGACTTGTGTTCTGCATCACAGCATCAACTATTGTGTTGCCTGTGACGTGTATTTTTTCAGGTCCTATTCCTTCCTTCAGCAAAATCTGCCTCTGCTTTTCAGTAGGGCAGAAGAGAAGGTCTGAGATATGGTCGGCAACTATCCTGTTTATCTCTTCCGGCATGTTTCGGTCATAGCTCCTGAGCCCTGCCTCTATGTGGCCTACCTTGATTTTCAGCTTTGAGGCAGCGAGTGCCCCTGCCAGAACCGTGTTTGTGTCTCCTTCAACGAGGACTATTTTCGGCTTTTCCTTTAGGAGCACTTCCTCAATCCTTTCCAGCAGGAGCCCTGTCTGGGGCCCGTGTGAGATTATTGTCTTCCTCCTCTTGAGACTCTGCCCTGTCTTCAGCCTGTAGTTAGGCTGGGGCAGCTCTAGCTGCCTGAAGAAGACTTCATCCATGTTGTGCGAGAACTGCTGGTTTGTATGTATTGAGAAGTGCTCTGTTCCCTGTTCCTTCAGCTGCTTCATTACAGGGCTCATCTTGATTATTTCAGGCCTTGTCCCGAAAATCAGGCATATCATGCCACTCATACCATTTCACCTATTGCCTTTTTCCAGCTCTTTTCCCATCTTTTATGGGAGAATTCATTTTCTGCCATCCTCCTTCCTTCCTTTCCCATTTTAGAAGCCAGCTTTGGGTTGTCAAGCAGCTTGATTATTGCTTCCGCGAGCTCTTCAGCGCTTGGATTTATCATTATTCCATTCTTGCCGTTCTTTGTTATGTCTGGAAGTCCGCCTATATTTGTTGTAATTATTGGCTTCCCGCAGGCCATTGCCTCCAGCCCTGCCAGGCTTGTGCCTTCAGAATACCTGCTTGGTATGGCAACTATTTCGCATGAGTTATAGTGGCTGAGCATTTCCGTTTTGCCTGCAAAGCCCCTTATCTCGGCATTTACGCCCAGTCTTTTTATCATTTCATCCAGTTCAGCCCTTATCGGGCCTTCCCCCAGTATCAGGAGTTTTGCATTCCTGTGTTTCTTGTTTACTTTCTCCATTGCCTGTATTGCGATGTCAACGCCCCTTGCGTATCTCAGGTTCCTTGGGCAAAGTATTATCCTGTCCTTTGTAATTCTTCTGCCCGGTCTGAACTCGTCAACGTCAACAAAGTTGAATATGACCCTTATTTTCTTTTTTGAGCCATTGCAAAGCCTCTCTGCCTCTCTCGCATAAATGGTGTCGTTTGCCACCAATAAGTCAGATAAGGCAAGGGCAAGCATGTTTAAAAGCTTCACCCATGCGTAAAGCAGTTTCTCCTTGAATGTCTTCTCAGGGTTATCCCAGGTTATGCCGTGGCTGAGGCATATTGTCCTTGCGCCGCGCAGTTTCTTAACAAGCCAGGCAGAGGGGAAAAAAAGTTGCGGGTAGTGGACGATTATCACGTCACCTTTTCTCGCAGATGAAAAAAGCTTGCCAAATATCAGGAAATTATAGAAGAGCTGCCTGTCAAGCACAGGCCCGTTGGCGTTCCTGGGTGCAAGCAGGCCAACAGGCACAACCTTTGCCTTTCCATAAGGCTTTGCTGAGCCGTCCCTGAACACTTCCCTGAATCCGCGTTGGATTATAACCTGCTCCCAGCCCTGCTTTTCAATCAGCCTTGAGAGCTCCTTTATGTACAGTTCCTCCCCGCCCGAAATAGGCAGAAAAGAGTACCCGACATGGATTACTTTCATTTGGACAGGCGTTCTCCTTCGCAGCTTATAAAGATTTTTGTTATTGTATACAGGAAGCAAAATATATTTATATGCTCATTGCAGCAGCAGCCATATGCCGAAGTTTATTGAGGTTGTTCCTGCTTATCCGCATAGTTTGCCGCTTCTTAGGTACATGGAGGACTACTTTTTCTGGCCTGCCAGGCTGATGATGGACAAGGGCTTTGATGTTGAGTTCCTCACCACGCAGAAGGGCGCTGATAAGGAGCTCTGTAATGGTGTTGTTGTAAGAAGGTTTGGAAGCGCATTTTCAGTTCTTTCCTACATAAACAAAGACAAGGAAACAAGGCTTGTCCATTCCCACCTCAGGCCTTACCCGCCCACTTTCCTTTCCAGCTTCTCAAACAAGCCAAAAATCCTCAGCCCGCACACTTACCTTTTCAGCCCAAACCCTCTAATAGCCGGGCTTTCAGTTATGGTGATGAAAAAATTTGATAAGATTATCGCATTCACTTCTTATGAGCGCGATATATATTTAAGGGCTGGTATTGAAGGGAAAAAGATAGTCATTATTCCTCACCCTGTGGATCATGAATTTTATTCTGCTTCTGTAAAAAACAAGGGCGCAATAAGGGAAAAGCTGGGGATAAATGGCGAATTTGTAGTTGTTACAGTGGCTAATGTGCGGAAGTTCAAAAGAATAGAAACGCTGCTGAGGGCATTCAAAATAGTCAGCAGCAAAATAAAATCAAAGCTGATTGTTGTTGGCGAGGACTTGCTGTGGAAGGAAAAGGCGCCTTCAGTGAGTGATATGGTTAAGCAGATAGGCGTCAAGGGCGTTATACAGGCAGGCGTTCTGATGCCGGAGAAAGTTAGGGAAATACTCGCCATTGCAGATGTGTTTGTGAACACTTCTGACAACGAGGCGCAGGGGCTGGCTGTTTATGAGGCGGCTGCCGCGGGCATTCCTTTGTGCCTCTCAGGCATAGGCAGCTTCACATCAGTCTTCGGCAGCTTGGCTCATTACCACGACTACTGGAACCACGAAAAGCTTGCGGATAACCTTCTTTATTGCCACAGCAACCGCAGGGAATCTGTTGAAAGGGGCAGGAAACTCAAAGCTTTTGTCAGGGCATGGGACTTCACAGCTTTAAGGAAGAAGACAGAAAGCCTTTACGAAGAGATAATGCGGCGCTAGCTCATCAGCTCTTTCCTGTAAGCCTTGATATGCCTCTCAGCAGCCTTTTCCCAGTTTGCCTCTTTCCTGTATCTCTTTACGCCTTCCTGATATTTTTTATAGCCCGCGTGCACTTTTTTTATTGCATCTGCCAGAGCCTTTCCGTTTCTCGGCTCAACAACCTCTCCGCATTGAAACTCACTAACTATCTCCGATATCGGACCTGTTCTCGTCACCACGACTGGAAGCCCGTACGACATTGCGTCGTGCAGCACTGCTGACTGGAACGGGTTCCTTGTATAAGGAAGCGCGAGTATGTCTGAGCTTTCAAAGTATTCATGCTTTTTTCCTTCAGGCACCCATCCGAGTGACATTCTTATTGGCTTGCTGATGCTTTTGCCGCCGGAGTTTTTAAGGCGTATGGCGAGCTCTTCAGCATATTTTGGGCTTACTGCCTTGCCTGCTATGCTTAGCTTGTAGCCCCTTAGCCATTTCATGGCGCCTATCAGGTATTCAACTCCTTTAAGCTCGGAAATCATTCCGAAGAACAGAACGTTCTTGCCTTTCTTCCTGTGCATTGGGTGCATGCTCACTCCCATATGTATGGTTATTGCCTTCTTTGTCCTGTAAGCCTTTTCTATGAATTCTTTCTGCCCTTTCGTGTGGACTATTATCGCTGCCGCCCTTTTTATCACTTCCTCTTCAAGCTTTTTCACTATTCTTTCATGCAGCCCCGCTGCCTTGTAATGCACTTCATGGAGCGTTACAGCTACTGGAACTTTCTGCTTTAGCGCGCTTATGAGGTTGATGTTTAGTGTGTGCAGCCCGTAGTAGCTGCGCTCAGCGATGTACTGGAAGTGAAGAAGCTGTAGCTTTTCCTTTCGTATTATCTTTTCCAGGTTCCTCCGGAGAGAAAAAGATTTGAGGTCTGTCATGTAGTCCGCTTCCGAGCTTTTAGAGCCTATAGTGACTACCTCAGTCCCTTTTTTTCTCAGCGCCGAAACAAGGCTGTCCGAGTATATGGCTATGCCGTCCTTTTCGCCGAACTTGCTGACCATTCCTATTTTCATCGGATTCGTTCCTCTGTCCCGAACATCATCTACCTGAAGACCCACATCTTGTTTGCCAGGTAGTTTATTACGGACACAAACCCTGTTACAGAGACTATGACCAAGTAGCTGTAGTAGCTCTGCATTATGGCTGCTGGCATGATGCCTTTCAGGATTATAAGTTCTGTGAACGTAAGGACAAGCACATAGTTTGTTGCAGTCACGGCAAGCGTCAACGGCACGAATTTGTAAAGCCTTGCCATTGATTTGTCTTTTTTTCCGAAGGTTATGTATCTGTGGTAGAAGAAGTTGAACAGCAAGTTGGCTGCAAGCCCGATTGCGTATGAAACCCTGAACTGCATGCCAAGAGTTTCGGCAAGCAGGTAAGTTACAGCCACATTTATTATGAGCCCCAGGCCGCCCCCGAATATGAACTGCACGTACTTCATGAGTTCGTTAGGCGCTTTTATTGATTTCATTCCTGTTTTGATTTGAGGGGTTAAGTATTTAAATATGCGTCTTTTTATCTGCATGATGCCTGCAGCTTATAATTACAGGTCAGGTGGCAAGTCGTATTCCTCGGGTTTCCTCAAAGAGGCAAAGCCATCAAGAGAAGTGTCAGTGGTTGTTCCGACTTATAATGAGGAGCGCAGCATAAAGCGACTTGTTTCTGCCTTGTCTTCTGCGCTTAAGGGCTTTGATTTTGAGGTTGTTGTTGTTGATGATGCCAGCTGCGACTCTACTCCAGAAATAATTGACCGTCTTGCCGCTTCGTCTTCAGGCCGTGTTGCTGCTTTGCACAGGAAAGGCATTAAGGGCATCTTTTCTGCGCTTCAGGACGGCATAATGGTTGCGAGGGGAAGAATCGTTGTGATTATGGATGCTGACTTTTCCCATCCTCCTGAGCAGGTTCCTTTTATTGTCAGGGAGCTTCAGAAAGGCGATTATGATATTGTTGTTGGCTCAAGGTTTGTGAAGGGCTCCGTGTTTAAAGCTCCGTTCGCAAGGCGTTACGGCCCTGCTGTTCTTAATTTTGTGTGCAGGCTTATTCTTGGCATCAAAGTCAGTGACATATTCACAGGATTCCATGCGATGAAAAAAAGTAGTTTCAGGCAGGTAAGGTTCCTCTATCAGAGTGTTTGGGGGGAGTTTGACATGGAGCTTCTCTACAGGGCGCAGAAAGCAGGGCTTAAAATCACTGAGCTTCCTTTCAGCTACAGGTTCAGGTCTGAGGGCTCTTCCAAGTCCGCTGGTTTTAAAGTAGTAAAATACGGCTTTGCATACCTGAGGCGGGCTTTGCAGCTCAGGATTTTTGGGTAGCTGGCATAAACTTTTTAAACCTCGCAGCAGTGCTTTCAGTTATGGCTGAGTTCATTCCTGTTTATGAGCCTGTTCTTGGCGGCAATGAGAAGAAGTACGTAATGGAGTGCCTTGAGTCTGGCTGGATTTCGTCTCTTGGCAAGTATGTGACTGAGTTTGAGGAGAAGTTCAGCGCTTACTGTGGCTCTAAGCATGGCGTTTCTGTTGCGAATGGAACTGTTGCTCTTCAGCTTGCCCTTATCGCGTTGGGAATTAAGAAGGGTGACGAAGTCATTGTTCCTGACCTTACTTTTGTCGCAACCGCTAATGCTGTCAGCTACACTGGCGCGAAACCGGTGTTTGTTGATTCGGAAAGGGAGTCGTGGAATATTGACCCGTCCAAAATTGAGGAGAAGATAACTAAGAAGACAAAGGCAATTATCCCTGTCCACCTTTTCGGCCATCCGTGCGACATGGACCCGATTATGGATGTTGCAAAGGATCGCCGTTTGTTTGTTATAGAGGATGCCGCCGAGGCTCACGGTGCAGAGTATAAGGGCAAAAAGGCAGGAAGTTTCAGCACAATTAGCTGCTTCTCTTTTTACGGCAACAAGACTATAACGACGGGCGAGGGCGGCATGTGCATAACGAATGATGAGAAGCTTGCTGATGAGATGCGTTTTTTGAAGGACCATGGCATGAGCAGCGAGAAGCGCTACTGGCACTCAAAGATTGGCTTTAATCTTAGGATGACTAACATTCAGGCTGCTATTGGGCTTGCGCAGCTTGAGCAGATTGAAAAGTTTATAGAGGCAAAAAGGAAAAACGCGCAGCTCTATAATTCGCTTCTGAAGGATGTGGAAGGCATATCTTTGCCTCCTGAGATGCCTTGGGCAAAGAGCATCTACTGGATGTATTCCGTGCTTGTCACAGATTCTTATGGCATGAGCCGTGACAAGCTTGCGGAGAAGCTTAAGGAGAAGAAGATTGACTCAAGACCTTTCTTTTATCCCATGCACCAGTTGCCGATTTACAAGTCAGAGAAGCCTTTTCCTGTTGCTGATGTGCTTTCTGCACAGGGCCTTAACCTCCCTTCTGCCCCAAGCCTGAAGAAGGAGGATGTGGAAAGGATTTGTGAGGTTATTGCCAAATAAAAATATTCCGCCAGTTCCCAAAGAAAACAAGGTTTTCTTGGGCCAAAGAACTCTATGCGTTCTTTGGGTTTGACCGGGGTGCAATTCACGTAAGGCGTGAATGCACAGTTATGCCTTTGGCATAACTTGTGTCGGATTTCTTTTTAATTCACCTTAAATATAATTATCACAGCAAGTTCGGAGCTACCTTCTTGAATCAGCAAGAACCTTGTCTGAAACCGGGGATAATAAAACTGTATAAAGACTTCCTGCATAACCCAATAATTGTTGTATCGCAGGATATCTTTGTTCTACAAATTCCACAGCACCAGGACCAATACCATCAAATTCACGACCGCTATTTATATCTTCTGGAGTTAAATACACCCCCGTTATCCTAACACGGCCAGCCAAACTCCCTTTTTTATTTACATGATAATGAACATACGCTTCATTTACACCGGTTTCGTTTGCTCTCCTTAGTAATTCAGCGTAATGATGTTCAAAATGAAGTAAACCCTGTACGTCTGTTAATGGCACTCTCTCAACTAAATCTGCTGAAAATTCACTATTAACTGCTAATTCAAGGTCCATTTTTAATTCACCTTGCATTTAGTTATGGCGGCAAGTATTTAAATCTTTTGGTTGTTCACTACTTCAAAGATACTACTCAAACCTCTCAATTCTTTGTCGCCGGTGACAAACCTTAAGTTGTTTTTTATCGCATAGATGTATCCTGTGGCGTCAAAGAATGATATGTTCCTCTTTCTGTTGTTCCTTCTGAACTTTACGGCTTCCTGCTTTTAACCCCTTCAACCACCTGCACCATTCCTTTGTAGTGCGTTATCTTTTTCACGCAGATAAAGCCCGCTGCTTTCAGTTCTTCGGCCATGTCCTGCTTCAGGAAAGGCTTCGCGTACTTCTCAATTACTGTGACTGCTGACAATAGTAAGGCCTTCAGCAGGAAGTTGTTGGGCTTGTGTATGTCTACTACCACAATCTTCCCGTCATCCTTCAGGACCCGCTTCGCTTCCATAAGGACCTGCCTTGTTTTCTGCTTGGCAACGTGGTGCATGGCAAAGCCTATAGTTACGGCGTCAAAAAAGCCATTCGCGAAATCTGTGCTTTCAATGTTCTGCCGGCTTAGTTTTATTTTCGTTTTTGTCTTTTCTGCTTTTTTGGCTGCTTTTAGAAGCATGCTCTCTGACAGGTCAACCCCGTACACGTCTGCTTTTGGAAATGCCTTTTTTGCCTGTATGGCTATGGAAGCTGTGCCTGTAGCCATGTCAAGTATCCTTTCCGGTTCTTTTGGGATTAGCTCTACGGCTTTCTGGCACAGGTTTCGCATCAGCCCGGGCATCAGCTTGTGGGGAAAGTCGTATATGCTGGCCAGAAAATCGCCTATTACGTAATATTCCTGATTTCCCATATAAGCAAAATATTTTATATACCTGATTTATATTTCTTTCCCTATGGGCCATAAAGACATTATCCTTCCCGTCATCCTTTTTTTGGTCGCTTTTTACGTCTGGACTTTGCCAATCCAGTCAAGCCCTCTTCCTTTTGGCGAGGGCGATGCGGCATGGCATTTCGGAATAGGGGACTATATCTCGTCAGGCGACAGGACAATTGACAGGCTTCCTTCCTATATTGGATTCTGGTATTACCTTTTTAACCCCGTCGTTGGTCCAAACGCTCTTGAATACCCGCCTTCCAATCACATTAACTATGCTTTTATGCAGGCTTTTGCCGGGGAAAGGTTTGTGCCGGTCTATATTTACAAGGCAATCACTTCTTTCCTTGGAGTGTTTGCCGTTTATTTCCTCGTGAGAAAGCTTTATGGCAGCATTGCTGCTTTTGTTGCGGGCTTTGGCATGGTCTTTTCCTCAAGGGAAATCATGACTTACCTGTGGGGGCAGCAGCCGACCCTCATTAGCATAGTGATTATTCCTGCTGTGCTTTATGCCTTTTACATGTACACGGCTTCGCTTTTTGACGGCAAGCCAAAAAGCGTTTACCTTTACATGACCGCCTTGCTTCTTGCCTCGCAGTATCTTCTTCATATCCAGGGCGTTATTGTGTCTGTAGTGATAATGGCTGTTTTTTCCGCAGCAATGCTTGTGAAGCACAGGAAGCTGCCCGCAAGGCACATAAATTTCATTCACGCAGCCGTATGCGTGTTAATCCTTTTGGCTGTTGCTTTGCCTTTCATCAATATTTACCTTGGCCCTGAGAGCGATATTGCAGGACGGGGAAGCTTTGGCAGGCTTTTCAGCTGGGTTATTGATTCAAAGCTTCAGCAGGGCGCGTATCCTGATGCGTACTTCTCGTTCAGCCATAATTACAGCCTGCTGCTGCTTCCGTTTGTGCTTGCCGGCGTTGCCTTCATAATCCTCAGGAGGAAGGACCAGGATTTGCTTATGATAAGCTGGCTTGCCGGGATTTATGTGGTTTTGCATCTTGACGTTGTCATAGGAGCCTCCATAGTCAGGGTTGCGAGGATGCTGGTCGCGGAGCCGCAAGTTTTCTTTTCCTTGGCTGCTGTTGGCGCGGTTTCTCTTCCGGGTTTAATCAGGGTTCCTGGCGTAAGCAGGCAATACTTGAAGCTTGGCTTGTCTGCTGTTGTTGTCATAGTGGTTCTTTCCACAATCGGCATTGGCAGCTACAGTTTTCTCCGCGGTTCTTACCAGGGCATGGCTCGTGTTTCCCAGGAGGAGCTGGATGCTGCTAACTGGATTGCATTGAACACTAATGATGATGCCGTAATATTTAATATGGGGACGATTTCGTATCCGAAGATGCGCTTTATGCATGTGCTCTCTCAGCGCTTCACGAGCAACAAGCCTTCAGGCTTCAGCTTTTTTGGTTCCGGCAAGTATCCGGGTGTCAATCTTACGCCTACGCATTACGTTTTTGACTATTCTGATATTGTTAAGCTGGGTGCTAATGAGCAGGCTTCGCAGCTTTACGCCCTTGAGCAGCAGCTTAACGCCACTAAGGTTTATGACAGGGGCAATGTAAGGGTTTATGAGGTAAGAAGATGAAGGGGATTATGAAGGGCTTTTCGCCAGCGGCTGTTGCTGCAATCATTGCAGTGATTGTTATTTTGCTTTTCGGCGCCCTGATTTTCGGCGTTGCGGGGTTTAAGGCTTTGGCGGTGTTTATGCTGGTGTTCCTCGTTCCTGCTTATGCAATAATCAATAATCTTGATTTGGCTGGTGATGAGAAGCTATTTTTCTCCATGTTCATAAGCCTGGGGGTTTTCCCGATTTTTGTGTGGTTTCTTAATAAGTTTCTGTCTTCCTTTAGGTTGTCAACTGTCATGGTTTTTGCTGTTGCTGTTGCTTTTGGCTTTGGTTTGTGGCTTGTGCGGAGGGAAAAATGAGAGGCTTGGGTTTCCTGTCTCATCTGGTAGGGCTGGCTGTTTTTGCGTTCATCCTTATGAGCATAAACCTTTCCGAAACTGTCAGGATTATTGGCAACGCGAACCTTTTGTATCTTCTGCTGGCTGTTGTGCTTGTTGTTCCTGTGCTTCTTTTGGAGTCGCTCAGGTGGAATTTTATTCTTCATAGGCTTGGTATCCGTTACAGCTTCAGCGAGTCTTTCCAGATGTTTGCGTCTTCGCTTTACATAGGAACCGTAACTCCTGCGAGGGTTGGTGAGTTTGTGAGGGTTGGCTTTCTTAAGGGGCATAGCTTTGGCAGGGCTTTTTTCAGCGTGTTTGCAGACCGCGTTTCGGATGTGCTTTTCCTCATTCTTGCCGGCTATTTGGGGATGTTTTTCTTTGCCAGGGCGCTTGAGCAGCAGATTTTCTGGTTTTCCGCTGCAATTATCGGAAGCATTCTGCTTTTGGCTGTTATGGTCTTCAAGAGGGATTTTGTGCGGATGGTTTTGAGGGCTGTTTTCACAAGGGTTGTGCCTGAGAGGCTGAGGAGGGATGTTAAGGAAGCATTTTACGATTTTTACAGCAGCTTCCTGCTGCTTTTCAACGTAAAGTCGGTTGCTGTCATTTTCCTTATAACCTTTGCCTCATGGCTCGTGTATTATTCACAGGTCTTCCTGCTGGCAAAGGCATTGGGCATTGACATATCATTTATTCACATCGCAACTGCGCTGAGCATTGCAGGGCTTTTGTCTGTGCTCCCGATAAGCATCTCAGGCATAGGCACTAGAGATGCTGCCTTTGTGTTCTTCTTCGGGCTTCTCGGCATAAGCAGCGAGTTTTCTGTTGCGCTCTCAGCCCTTGTTCTGGTGCTCATGGTTGTCGTCGCTGCTGTCTGCTTCCCCTTCTGGCTCAGGAGGCCGGTGAATATGGACTTTTTCAGGAAATGATTATTATTTCCTCCTCAAAGCGACGAAAGCCGCAACCGCCAGCATGCCAACAGGCAGTATTATTGTGTGGTACTTCATGTGCACGAGCAGCGACAAATTGTATCCGATAACCCCTACAGCCGCAAGTCCAAGAACAGAGCCTATTATAAGCCGCTCCAAAAAATCAAGCTTTTCGTGCCAGTGGTACATCAGCGCAAACCCGGGCAAAACAAACAGCCAGAAAAAGGCAGCCGCAGTCCGTCCTGTTGTTATTATGCTTTCTTTTATGAAAATGATTTGAAATATTGCCGTGATTATTGCAAACGCCAGCAGCAAATAAAGCGCTTCCTTTTTTATCACTCCTTTGTCAATCGTAGTCATAGGCATTCATCTCCCGACCTGCTGTTTTTCAGTATAGTTATGCTTGGGTTTGAGTAAACTCTTTTTATCCATTCCTTTTTCATCAGCTTCTGCGCCATTGCGTTGTTGTATATTGCTATGTTGCCGTTTTCCGCTGTGTTTATGTAGACGTATTCCATGCTGCACAGCTTCGTTTCTCTTGGCGGGGATGTTGGCTCTTTAAATTCATCGTGGCATTCGGGGTCTGAAGATGGCATGTATGTGTGGTAGTAGCCGTAGTCAAAGCTTCCGCGGTCGCAAAGGAGATGCGAGTATGCTGATGCCAGCCCGAACTCGTAGGTGTCAACTATTTTTATGTCTTCCAGCCCCCTTACCTGTTCTGTCTGCGCCTCAAGCGCCTTCTGGTATGCGTTCCTGTGGATTATGTAGCTCACTCTTCCCATGTTGTAGAGCGCTGATGACTGCTGCATCCTTCCAAGGTCAAATACATAGGCAGAGCTGTTTTCAGGCAAATTGCTCGCCGCCCATTTCATCGCTTCCCAGTTGTTCTGGTCCATAAGGCTTCCGTGCATCTTTCCATAGCTTGGCATCGCAAATATTATTAGCAGCACAATGGCGGCTGCTGCTGAGTGCGCCACTCCCCATTTCCTGACGACTGCCTTGAGCCCGTAATACAGGGCAAGTCCGAAGAAGAATGCGAAGTAGAAGTGCCACAGCCATCTGTGAGCGAACGCCCTTTTCGCCAGCCCAAGAAAAGTAAGGTAGCTTATCCCGAATATGAAGAAGGCAATCCATGCAGGCCACATGCCTGTTTTTTTCTTTCCGGATATCAGCAGTAGTGACAGTATCAGTCCTGCCATTATCAATAGGCCCATGAACATAAGGGCGTTTATCTGGAATCCTATGCCTATGCTTTGCAGAGTTATGTCAGAGAACCCTTTTTCCGCAACCCCGGTGCCTTTTGTCAGCCCGAGCTTTGCGTCTTCAAGGTAAGTCATCAGCCATGTGAGGCGGAATATGTTTAGTGAGTAAGCTGACAGCACAAGCGCAGTTAGTCCTGCTATTAGTGCAGGCACAAATTCCTTTACTGTGTGCCTTGTTTTTATCCATCTTGCCGCCAGATAAATTGCCAGGAACATGCCCGCAAACAATAATTCTGGCTGGTGTGCGAGTGCGGTTGCTGCCATGAATATTGCAAGCAGGAAAAATATGTTCTTCTCGTCAAGCCTGCTTGTTGCCCAGAAGCACGCAACCATGAACAGCGCTCCGGCAATGAAAAGCCACTGCCCGAAGAATATTGCCTGGCTGAACGGAGGAGTATAAACGAGAAGCGTGACTGGAAGCGATAGCACAGCCACGTTTTTGTTGAATCTTCTTATGATTATGTAAATTAGAAGTCCCAATAACAGCAGCATTATTATTGCAAACAGGTAAATCGCATCATAAACCTCAAGCCCTGACGCATATGAAAGTGTTCCTGCTGCCTCAAACACAAAGGGCGGGTGTGAGTCGTAGACGTCCTTTCTTCCGCCTTCCATGCTTGGCAGCGCATATTTAAGGCTTCCTTGTTCCTTCAGGTAGGTGGCTTCTGCTTGGTGGAAGAAGGCGTCAGAGGCAAAGTAGCCGACAGGGTAAGGGTGGCTGAGCTTCTGCTCATATACCCCCAAGCCTGTGGCGAGGAAAACCGCGATAAACGCCGCAATGAAAAGGTATTCTAAGTTTATGTTCATCTTCATAAAAACCCTTTTAAGTTGTTTGTTTTAATATTTTTCTATTAAGATTTATATACTGAATTTAAATCCCTTCCTGCAGTATGCCTGCCCTTGAAACAAGGATAGCTGATGAGCCTTTATTGCTTATGGCGCCGTATAATAATCATAGCCAGATTTTCCCAGATGGGGTTCAGGATGCTTTTTCAGATGCGCGTTATAGTCCTGCATTTGGAAGATATCTCAAAAGGGTGGATCGGCTGGTTTCTCAGGGGATCCGGGTAAGAATTCTTGGAGCATATGAGGATGGTGATGACGTCGCGCCACATGGGTTTTCAAGGTCTGTTAATGATATCGAGAAACTCAGGCCTGGTTTGGTTGTCAGGCTGAGTATGTATTGGGATGCGGATAGGATGGCTGTTTTATGGCCAAGGGATGTTTTTCAGGTTTATGGGACGACGGTTTTGGCAGCGCCGGTATTTGATTCCGAAGACTTTCATAAGATTGCTGTATTTAGAGATAAAACTGAGCAAATCCTCTCTAAATTGGGGATTCCTAAGAAGATGTCTGCAATCGGTTTGTCTGATTTGGGCATGGGCGGGTATGTTGTGAGAGATGGGAACGTTTTGGTTGTTTCTGGGGTGGCTAAGCAGGATTCTTACTTCTTGCAGCTTGAGCATGAAGGGTATAAGGTCTTTCGCCTGCCAGTTCCCGGTGAAGGAAAAGGAACGCCTGATTTGGAAAGCCGGATGATAAATAATCACATTGATACAGAATTCAACCTGGTCTTTTCTCCTGATGGTAACGCATTAATTTGCGTGAATCAGGCTTATTATGCTGCTTTTCATGAGGAAGTTGATGGTTTGGTTAAGGAGCTGGCAGCTGTGCTTCATGTTATACCTGAGGGTTCCCAGGATCGTGAATTTTTGGCTGTTAATTTTGTCAGGCTGCCTGCAGGAAAAGTTATGATGCCTGGCAACTGCCCTTATACGCAGGAATTCCTGGAAAGGGGATTGGGCGAGGGAAATGTATTGGTTTCTGAAGTAATGTTGGATGAGTTTAGTGGTTCTGGCGGCGGACTTAGGTGCATGACTAATCTGATTGAATAACAAGTTTTCAAAACCTTTATATATGTTCCTTGTAAACTTTTTCAGGGGTGTGTTATGGTAAGTTTGTCTGTTGTTGTTCCTGTTTTTAACGAGGAAAAGAGCGTGCTTGCGCTTTACAATGAGCTCAGGCCGGTCATGGATAAGCAGGGCTTTGCTTATGAGATTGTCTTTGTTGATGATGGCAGCACTGACGGCACTTTCAGGGTTCTTGAGGGGCTGCACAGGCGTGATGCAAAAGTCAGGGTTGTTAAGTTCGCGAGGAACTTCGGCCAGACAGCTGCCATGGGCGCGGGCTTTTCACATGCAAAGGGGGATGTGATAATCTCCATGGATGGCGATTTGCAGAATGACCCCCGGGACATTCCTTTGCTTGTGGGAAAAATTGGCGAGGGGTTTGATGTTGTCAGCGGCTGGCGCTATAACAGGCAGGACAGCTTTTTTTCCAAGGTTATTCCTTCCCTTATCTCAAATTTTCTTGCAAGGAAGCTTACGGGAATTAACATCCATGATTATGGGTGCTCTCTGAAGGCTTATAGGAAGCGCGCTTTGTCAGGAGTTAAGCTTTATGGCGAGATGCACCGCTACATTCCGGCCATTGTTGCCATGAACGGCTTTTCTGTGGCTGAAGTGAAGGTTAATCACCGCAGGAGGTCTTTTGGAAAGTCAAAGTACAACTTCACGCGCCTGGTGAAGGGGATGCTTGACCTTCTTTACATCAAGTTCTGGTCCACTTATGGGACGAGGCCTCTGCATTTGTTTGGGCTGCTTGGGCTTTTGCAGTATTTTCTTGCAGGGCTTCTGTTTGTTGAGCAGGTGGTAAAGGCATTCATGATACAGGCGCTGAACATAGGCCCTTTGCTGCTTCTGGCAGTGCTTCTTGTGATCACCGGGACATTGTTCATTCTTTTCGGCTTTTTGGGTGAGATAATGATCAGGACTTATTATGCGAGCGCTGGCGAGCCTTATGTTGTTGATAGGGTTTTGAAGCATTGAAATCAAGCAACCAATCACATAACTAAAATGTGCGGCATCTGCGGTTTTTACGGCGGTGAGGACAGGAAGCTTCTCAGGCGCATGAACGATTCCATGTTTCATCGCGGTCCTGATGACTCAGGCTATTATTCTGACAGGCATTGCAGCCTTGCCATGAGGCGCCTTGCAATAATTGATGTTGCAAAGGGCCATCAGCCTATGCATAACGAGGACGGAACAATATGGATTGTTTTTAATGGGGAAATCTATAACCACCTTGACCTGCGCGCCAAGCTTTCTCGGCACAGGTTCTGCACGAATTCCGATACAGAGGTGATTGTTCATGCCTATGAGGAGTTTGGTGATGATTGCGTGCAGTATCTAAACGGCATGTTTGCCTTTGCCATTTGGGACTCAAGGAGGAAACGGCTTTTTATTGCCCGTGACCGCTTTGGCGAGAAGCCGCTTTACTACACTTTCCTTGGCAAAAAGCTTTTTTTCGCTTCTGAGATAAAGGCAATTCTCCAGAATCAGGAAGTAAAAAGGCATCTCAACCCCAATGCCCTTCATGATTACCTTTCCTTCAGGTGCAACAGCGCCAGTGAGACTTTTTTCAGGGGCATTTACAAGCTTCCCCCGGCACATTGCATGGTTTATGACGGCAAAAAGCTTGTGCTGAAAAAATACTGGAATCCGCAGATAAGCCCTGACTATGGCAGGACTGAAGGGTATTTTGCAGACCAGCTTTTCAGCAGCCTGAAGGAATCTGTGGAGATGCGCATGATGAGCGAGGTTCCGTTGGGCGCTTACCTTTCAGGCGGCATTGATTCAGGCAGCATTGTCGGCCTGATGAGCGCCCTCGGCAGGGAGCCGGTTAAGACTTTCTCAGTTGGCTTTGAGGACAACTTTGACGAGCTCAAGGCAGCTTCCTTTCTGGCAAGCCATTTCAGGACTGACCACCGTGAAATCATTGTGAAGCCGGACGCGATTGATTTGCTGCCGAAGATTGTCTGGCATCTTGACGAGCCCATGGCAGACCCAACATGCATCCCTGTTTACCTTTTGTCAAGGGAAATCAAGCCTTACGCGACTGTTGTGCTTACTGGCGATGGCAGTGATGAGCTGCTTTACGGCTATGAGCAGTTCAAGCTCATCTCAATGCATCGGCGTTTTGTCCAGAAGCTGCCTTTTCCTCTGAGAAAGTCACTGCCTGCTTTTGCAGGAGTCATTCCCAAGTCCCTGCTTGATGTCTTTTTCCGCTACAGCAGCTCACTCGGCAAAAAGGGGATTGATAGGCTTGGCCAGTTCACAGCCACGAATGACCCTGCAAAAATGTATCTCAGCCTTGTCTCAATATTCACTGAGGACGAGAAGAGGCAGCTTTACAGCAAGGGGCTTGATAAGTCGGCTGCCGGCATTGATTTAATTGCGGATATAAATGAAAAATATTTCAGCAGCCGCAGAGGCAAAAGCGGCATGAATTTCATGGCTGATGTTGTTAAGCTTGATGTGGACAAAATCCTTGCCGAGAACATGCTTATGCGCTCTGACAAGAACACCATGGCTTTCTCTGTTGAGCAGCGCGTGCCTTTCCTTGACCACACGCTTGCAGAATTTCTCATGTCTGTTCCGCCGGAGCTCAAGCTCAGGGGCAATGTTGACAAGTACATGCTCAGGAAGGCGATGGCAAGGCTGGTTCCGGCGCAGACTATAAGGAGGAAGAAGTCGCGCTTCTTTGTGCCCATACACCGCTGGTTTGGCACTGAGTTGGGGGAAATCGCAAAGCAGCTGCTTCAGGAAAGCAGATTTTTCAGGCAGGAGTACATTGAGGGGGTATACAGGAACTTCAGCAAGTCGCGGCTTTATTATAGCAGGCAGCTCTGGGCGCTTTTGGTTTTTTCTGTGTGGCACAAGATGTTTATTGAGGATGGAATATCAAAAAAGCCCGGATTCAGTTTAAGGGAGATGGTTTGAGGTAAAATGAAGAGGCGGCTGCTTAAGTATCTTGTTTGTCCTGAGTGCAGGAAGGGCTTTGGGATAAAAGTCAGTGAGGGTAATGCTGGCGAGATAGTCACGGCAACCCTGGTTTGCAGTGGTTGCGGCAAAACTTATCCTGTTGTCGGCGGAGTTCCAAGGATTCTTCGCAGGCTGTCAGGGGTTGAGAGAAGGACTGCTGCTGCTTTTGGTTATGAGTGGAAGAATTTCAGGGAGCATTATGGATATTATGAGGCGCAGTTTTTAAGCTGGATTCACCCAATCAAGCCGGATTTCTTCAGGGGCAAAGTCGTTCTGGATGCTGGCTGCGGGATGGGAAGGAATATGTATTATGCTGCCAAATACGGCTCTAAGGACGTTATTGGCGTTGACCTTAGCGAGGCGGTTGATGCTGCTTATCAGCTTGTGAAGGATTTGCCTAACGCTCATGTTGTGCAGTGCGACATTTACAGCCTCCCGTTCAGGCAGCCTTTTGATTACGTTTTTTCCATAGGTGTTCTTCATCATCTTCCTTCCCCGACGAGGGGCTTTGGTTCGCTTCTTGCCGTGCTTAAGAGGGGTGGCACAATTTCCGTATGGGTTTATGGGAAGGAGGGCAACTTTCTTGTCAGGACTGTTGGTTCATTTATAAGGGTTAATGTAACTTCAAAGCTGCCTCACGGGCTTCTCAAGGCGCTTTGCTATCCTTTGGCCGGTGTTCTGCATGTTTTGGCCAAATACATTTATAAGCCCCTTGGCTTTTCATGGCTTCCTTACGGGAAATATTTTATTGCGCTTGCTGACTTTGATTTCAGGAACAAGCTTTCAATCATTTTTGACCATCTTGTGCCGCCAATCGCTTTTTATATAAGCAGGGCTGAGCTGAAGGGGTGGTTTTCAGCAAGCAGGCTGCATAAAGTTATTGTTTCGTCAAGGTATGATAATAGTTGGCGTGGTGTTGGTGTGAAATGAAAAGGAAGCTTAATCTTGGTTGCGGCGAGGAAAGGATGGGTGGCTATGTTAATGTGGACATTAATGAGCTTGCAAAGCCCGATATCATCCACGACCTCAATTCAATCCCTTACCCGTTCAAGGACAACGAATTTGATGAGGTTTACTGCAGCCACGTGCTGGAGCATTTGAGGGAGCCTTTCAAGGTCATGAAGGAGATGCACAGGATTTTGAAGGACAGCGGCATTCTTATCCTAAAGGTTCCGCATTTCAGCAGGGGTTTTACTAACACAGATCATAAGTGCGGCTTTGATGCCGGCTTCCCCATGTATTTCAATAGCGGCTTTACCCGTTCGGGATATTTTGGAGTGGATTTTGAGCTTAAGAGGATAAGGCTGCGCTGGATGCAGAGCCCGAAGCTTCTCAGGAGGGTCGGCGTTGGTACTATTACAGTATGGGTTGCATCGGTTGCGGGGGCTGTTTTTGATTTCTTTGCAAATCTTAGCCCTTATTTTTGCAGCAGGATATGGTGCTTTTATGTGGGTGGCTTTGAGGAGATTGAATTTGTGTTCGTGTGCAGCAAGCCTAAGAGGAAAGAGGCGGTCAGGAGATGAAACTTCAGGCAAATAAGCATCATTTGCCTTATGTCGCTGCTTTTCTTCTGCTCACATTGGTGTTTCTTGGCAGATGGTGGCTCATGAGTAATTCCCATACGTTAGGCGACATAATAACTTACTATTACCCAAGGGCTGTTGCACAGCAGGAATCCATCAGGGGCTTTAACGACTTTTTGCCGCTATGGAACCCTTACATATTTTCTGGTGATGTGTTCCTTGCAAAACCTGCTGCGCTTAACCCGATACTTGGTGTTCTTCTAGCTTTTCTTCCGCCCATGGTTTCTATTCACATTAATATCATTGTTGCAATGTTTCTCGCTGCAGCTTTTATGTATCTCCTCAGTCATTATATCACTCGGAGCAGAATGGCTGCATTTATTTCCTCCATAATCTATATGTTCAGCGGCTTTGTGCTTACAACAGTAATTTTTTACGGCTGGGTCGTGTTTGCAAACGCGTACATGCTTATGCCTTTGCTGCTGCTTTTTTTGTTAAAGGCGGCTGGTGAGAAGCTGCTTCTTAATTCTGTCCTTGCTGGCATTGTTCTCGGCTTTTTCATAATAGCGGGCTCCGGGATTGAGTTCCTGTATGCTACTGTAATACTGGGCGTTTTTCTTTTGGTGAATCTTATCGGCAGTAACTTTAGGAACAGGCTGGTTAGGTCTGCCGTGATAGGCCTGGTTGTTATTGTTGTCTGCTTTGGCTTGTCTGCCTTCAAGCTTCTTCCAGTGCTTGAGTACCAGAAGCTGAGCGTGAGGGCGAGTTTAGGCTGGGAGGAGGCTTCTGGAAGGACTTTGCCTGTTTCAGGGTTATTCACAAGCCTCGTTGAGCCGGTGAAGGGGCTTATGCAGCCGAGCAACAAGATAGGCATATTCGCTTTCATCCTTGCCTTGTTTGCCATCTATAAAAGGCCAAAGAACAGGAACACGATTTTTTTCACAGCAGTGGTTGTTGTTTCGTTGCTTCTTGCTTCAGGCTCTTTCCTTCTTTACTGGTTCTGGAAGTTCTATCCTGGTTGGGGAGGTATGCGCTATGCCGACCGCGCCATAATAATGCTTGTTCCTGCTGCGGCTGTTCTGGCAGGCATTGGTGTAAATTCGTTCTTTGCTGCGGTTAAAAGAAGATTCAGTTTCAGCGACAAAAAAATGGTTGCAGTATTTGCAGTGCTTGCTGCCTTAATTATAGTTGACCTTGCTGTTTTGGGCTCTGGCGGCCAGAGCAACGCCCGCGATGAAAGGTACAAGTACAGGGATATTGACGAAGTTATTGCTGCAAACGGCATTCTTCAGAATCTCAGCGTTGAGAGGCAGCACAGCATATTCAGGATTCACACGCTTGAAACCACGGGCATTGACTGGGGGATTGAGTTTTACACTGTTCCTCTGAAGCTTGAGAACATTTATGGTTACGACACGCAGTGGCTGCCTTCTTACCTGAACGGCTACCTTTCCGTTGCCAATAATGCGCCTGCGAAGATGTGGGGCGTTCTTAATGTGAAATATCTTACATCAAGGCAGCCTGTTAACATCTCCGGTTTCAGGCTTGTTTCAAAATTCAGCGCCTGCGCCATATGCTTCCCTGAGGAGCCGGTTATACAGAAGGCGTGGGGGCCTTACCTTTATGAGAATGAGCGCTTCATGCCGAGGGCGTGGCTTGCTGGCTCTGCTATTCTGGTTGTTGGTAATGATGAGCCTGCAAGGAACATTATTTATTCCCTGATGCTTGACAGCAATTTTGACCCTGCAAAAGTCGTAATTGTCAAAGGCAGGGAAAAGGTTGATATGTACAGCCTGGACGAGTTGAAGCATTACAGGGCGATAGTTTTGTCAGGGGGCTCGGTGAGTGAGGGCAACCAGGAGCTGATAAGGCAGTATTCCGGCAGCGGAGGAATTCTTCTTCCGGACATTGTTCATGGAAAGACGGCGGCAGATCAGTCTGATGTTGACAGGATGTTTGAGGCTGTCAATGGGAGCTACAGGGCAATCAGCGACGCAGACATAGATGTGAAAAGCTTTTCAAAAAAATCAGTCAACACAGGAAAAAGCCCCGGAAGGTTTCTTGTGCTTAGCGAGCGCTACGCATTCTTCCCGGGCTGGAAAGCCAGAGGCGAAAATGGAAATGCTTATGGGCTTCTGCAGGCTTACAACGCCATTACTGCCGTTTACATTGACAGCCCTGAAGGCATAGTCAGCTTTGAATACATGCCGATGTCTTTTGTTGTTGGCTCGGTTATTACTGCCCTCTCTCTTTTGGCTCTGTTCGGGTATTTTGCTTGCTTAGTTATTGTCAGGACCAGAAGAAAGCCTGCGTCTGCCTGATTCTTGAACTTATAGCCTTTGCTGCTGCAACGTATGAAAAGGAGCCGATAAGCCCTGCAACGAGGTCATTTACTGTGTCCGCTGCTCCTCCAACATTGTGCGTTCCTGCAATTACGTCGGTGTAGTATTCCTGCGCTTCAAGCGCCACGTGCACTACTGTTGCAATGCCTATAGCCAGCATCATCAGCTCAAATCCCGAAATCTTTATCCTTCCAGCCATCTGCCTTGCAGCGAATATGAGAAACATGACTGCCGCAAGCGCCCCTGCGCCGTGAAAATGCGCCAGCAGGTCAAATCCATTAACTGTATCGTAAAGGTTGAATGAGTTTCCTGCCATGTCAAGGGCGAATATGGATAGGAAAATGATGTCTGTTCCGAATGGGTATTCTGCTTTTGCCTTTGCCTTTCTTCCATTAGCTTTGTTCTTTATCCACCACAGCGCCGGGAAAAGCATGCTTAGCCCGCCAACGACTATCAGGTTGCGCAGCGGTATTGCCTTGCCTGCGAACCTTGGGTCGTTTGGCAGAAGAAGCGCTTCTATGAGGAAGTAGGCTATTGCAAGCCTTAATGCAATGTTCAGGGCCACACGGCCGAGGCGTTTAATTCTTTGGTTCATAGGAGTTCGGCAGAAAACATTTTATATGCCTAATTCTTTTTTTGCCTTTTTCCAGGAAACAAAGTCAGAAGAGTTGCCCGCTTTTATTTTTGATATGCTTTCTTCCAGATGCTTCCTTTCATCTTCCGTCAGTTTGGTGTCCTCTACGTATTCCGTTAAATGAGAAATATCTCTTCTCAATGTTTCTATGCTGCTTCTCATCTCTGCAAGCGTGCCTAGAATTTGCTTTTGAAACCCGGCTTCTGTCATAATCGATAAGCAGAATAAGGATATATAAAAAACTATCGCTAGTATTGCATTGGGGCTAGAAGAACCTTCATCTTCTTGACTTGACTATCAGGTCTGCTACTAATCCAAGCAGCCCTATCTGCAGCCCTGCAAGCACCAGCAGAACTGGAAGCTGTGCTATGTTGCTTATGGTTGCGAGCTGGTATGCGCCGTAGCCTATTCCTGCGAGTATCAGGAGTATTGCCGGTGTCAGGAAGAATTTGAGTGGCTCAAAATAGGTGAGTATCCTCACTATGAGTGTCAGAAAGCCGACAAAGTCCCTTATTGGGTTTATGGCTGACTTGCCCTGCCTTTTGCTGTATTCTATTGGCACGTATTTGACTGTGTGGCTGTTTGTGAGGCATGCGAGTGTTATTGTTATCGTGAACGAGAACCCTGAAGGATACAAGTGCATGAACTGCATGGCAACTTCTTTCCTGAATACCCTGAAGCCTGAGTTCAGGTCAGGTATTTTTTTGCCTGTGAGTATGTTTGCCAGCAGCCCTATTATAGCCTTTGCCGGCTTTCTCATGTTGGGCACGTTTTTGCCTGCCCTTTCCCCGACAACCATGTCGTATTGTCCGGCGTATTTCATCAGCTCCGGTATGCTTTCCACCGGGTATGTTCCGTCTGCGTCGGTTATGAGAACCCAGTCCCCTTTTGCGTTTCTGAGCCCCGTCTTCAGGGCTGCCCCGTAGCCGAGGTTGTAGGGCTGCGTTATTGTCCTTATTCCGATTATCTGCTTGAGTATCTTTTCAGTCTTGTCTGTGCTTCCGTCATTTACCGCTATTATCTCATATTGGTGCTTCTCGCCCTTCATCACTTTCTTTATTCTCTCTATTGTTGCAGCTACGGAGTCCTGCTCATTATAGACTGGTATTATTATGCTTATCATTTTTTTCCCTATACCAAGCCACCAGATTTTTTATCCCTGCCTCAATTTTCGTCTTGGGGCTGAATCCGAGCAGCCTCTTTGCCTTGGTTATGTCCGCATACGTTACAGCTAAGTCGCCTGGCTGCATCGGCATTTCTTTTATTCTTGCTTTTTTCCCGAGCTCTTTCTCTATCAGCTCTATCAGGTATTGCAGCTCCACTGTGTTTGAGTTGCCAAGGTTTATTATTTCATATCCAAGTTCCCTGTCAAGTGCTGCAGCAACGCCTTGCGCTATGTCTGCCACGTAGGTGTAGTCTCTCTTTGTCCTTCCGTCGCCGTAAGCCTCTATCTCCTTTCCTTCGCTTATAAGCTTTGTGAATTTGTACGGTGCCATGTCAGGCCTTCCCCTTTCGCCGTACACTGTGAAGAAGCGCAGGCATGTTATGTCCATCCTGTAAAGCGAGTGGTAGCTGTGGCATAGCAGCTCTCCTGCCTTTTTTGTCGCGCCGTAAGGGCTTATTGGCCTGTCTGTCCTGTCATCCTCGGAAAAAGGCACTTTCTTGTTTTCCCCGTAGACGGATGAGCTTGATGCAAAGACGAGCTTCTTTATCCCGTGCTTCCTTGCGAGTTCAAGAATGTGCAGCGTTCCTTTTACATTCACTTCCTCATACAGGAAAGGGTCTTTCAGCGATGGCCTTACGCCAACCCTTGCTGCGAGGTGTATTACTGCTTCCGGCTTTGCCTTGCCGAATATGTCATCCATCTGCTTCAGGTTCAGTATGTCTTCCCTGTAAAGAGCATAGTTTTTGTTCTGCTGCTGCTTTTTTATGTTGCTTTTCTTCTGCTCAGGCTCGTAGTAGTCGTTAAAGTTGTCCACGCAGCTTACTTTATCCCCTCTCTCAAGGAGCTTGTCCGCTATGTGGCTTCCTATGAACCCTGCCCCGCCTGTTACCAGAACATTCATTTTTATTTTCCTTTCCCTTGCCCTTTCAGAAGCTTTACTGCCTCCTCTGCAAACCTCTGCACGTTTCCCGGCTCTATAAGCACGCCGCTCTTCACAACTTCCTTATGGCTTCCTGCGTCAAACGCAACAACTTTTTTTCCGCATGCCTGCGCTTCAACCGCTGGAATGTCAAATCCTTCCCACAGGCTTGTAGTGGCATATAGGTCGCATGCGTGGTAGTAGTGCGGCAGCTCTTCATCAGGCACATAGCCGGCAAACATCACGCCTTGCAGCTTCTCTGCAGTTCTTTTTAATTCTTTTGAATAGCTGCCGAATGTGTGCTTCCCGACTATTACCAGTTTGGTGTCAGGCAGCTCTTTTTTAATTGTTCCAAAAGCCTTCAGCAGCAGATGTATTCCCTTGTGCGGTGAAATCCTGCCCACGTAAAGCAGCATCCTGCCTTTTATCCCGTATTTTTTCCTTACTGCCGCAACTGCTTTTTTGTCCGTGTTCCTGTTGAACCTCTTTGTGTCTATCTTTACATATTCAACTTTGCTGTCTATCCCTGTTTCCTTTTTGAGCTGCCTTCTGAGAAAATCGCTTATTGAGTAAGCCTCATCAGCATTTTTTATTGTATCATTAGAGAGATAATTAAACAGCCGCAGATATTGCCTTTCAAGGAAGCCGAAGAGCTTGATGTCTGCTATGCCTGCATTATAGTAAGCATACCTTTTCCCGTACCTTTTCTTTGCCTTCGCTGCGATTATGTTCATGGGGTAGAAGAAGCTGATAACCGTATCATAGTCCTTCATCGCAGCAGTATATTTATTTACCTTTGAAAAGTCCAGGAAGAACAGAAGCCTGTATAGCCTTTCAAGAAACGCGTTTTTCGGCATTCCCATTACAACAAGCCCTGCTGTCTTGGGCTTCATGTCTGCCGCCAGTGCAAACACAGTAACCTTATGCCCCTTCCCCGAAAGCTCCTCTGCCTTCTGCTCAACCAGCCGGTCTATTCCGCTGAACCTTGAGAAGGTGGGCGTCAGCAATGCTATCCTCATGGAAGAAGGTTATTTAAGCTACTATTTAAGTTTATTTAAGGTCTGCATACATTGCCTTGGCTCTGGCACCATCCTCAGTAAGGCGGTATTCCACAAATAGGAATAATGCCTGATTTCCAAGCCCCCCTTGTTGCAAATCAACACGGTGGTGTTCTGCGAAGCATTTGCTGACCATTTCGTCAAGGCGGAAGATGACTTCACCAGGATGGATATTGTCAGGCGTTGTTAGTAATTGAAGAATTTCATAGGGGCTTCTCCAAGCTTCGCGGCTTAGGGTTCTGTAAACGTCAGCTTCTGATACGCTTATCATTGTGTTAAGGGTGAAAGCCCAGAAATATAAACTTTTTGCCTATCGCGTCTTCTGGCGTTTCCTGTTCATTGTCTTGGCTGATAACAGATTGGCTGAAAACCGAAGACAGGTTTAAATACTATTGAATGTTCCCGTTTGTTATGGGGTTGGAAGAAAGATTCGGGGTAAATGTTGATTTGCGCATACCTGAAGGGATTAGGAACTATTTTTATGCAGAGTGGGGAAAATGGTTGACTGAAACAGGCAGGTATGCCGAATTAGGCCTCCGAAACATATTAACCAGATACGAACATTTACTTATAGGAAGTGGTGTAGGGCTTCCGCCAGACCCGTTTAAGCCGTTGGCGGCTTTTGCTTCTTTTGGTCTTGAAGAAGTAATTCGCTATAGGCGAACGCATTATCCGGCTGGCAGCACATTACAGGTGTTTGCGAGTGGCGTATCAAATTTCAGAAGATTAACGGGGTTTAAAACTAAAGAATACGATGTTTTAGCTGAACTTCCAGATATAGCGGATGATGGAAGGGTTGGAATTCCGAAAGTTGTGGGGGGTTGTCGCTTGCGAAACCGGTGAAAGGGCTGAGTTAAGCGATGAAATAATTGGGCAGTTAAAATTTACAAGGAGAGATGTATTTGGGCCTGTTCAGGGCGGTGTTTATATCAGAGAAGTATTTGACTTTGATAATGGGTACAGGTTAGAACTTGCAAAATCTAAATGATTCATCTGTTTTTGGCATTCTTTTTGGTGTTCTTTTCAGTTGCCCTGAATATCCTCGCTTCCCTTCGCATCTCAACGATGTCAAACACCTTGACGTAGGGCACTAATGGCAGGACAAGCAGCACGAACAGCAGCCCTATGAGGAACCTTGTGAAGAAGTCTGTCTGGAGCTGCACAACTCCGAAGGCATGCAAAAACAGGAACAGAAGGAGCAGCGCTACGAGGAAGAAGTAAAGCATCAGCCTTATCTTGTTGCCTCTTTTCCCCGGCATATTTGCTTATGCTTGCTGCTGTTATTTAAACCTTTCTTCTCAGCTTGCTGCAGCTGCAAATGGCAAGATTTAAATATTCTGAATATAGTCATTGGGAATATGGAGACTGTGACTATTTCAAAAGCCGAATACGAGGAGCTGAAGAAGAAAGTAAAGGTAGACGAAGAGCTTATTGTGAAGTTTAGGGAAAGCTTTGAGGCGATTAAGAATGGCAAAGTTACAGAGTGGAAGCCTAAATAATGCCTTTTTTTCTCAGCAGCTCAATTACGTAGGTTTGATATTGTCTTGATTCAAGAAGTATCTGGCTGATTGTGGCTTGCTGTGCTTTCTTATCGCTTATTGCTGCTACGAGTATTACTGACCACTGTTCATATACGAAGTAATAAAGCCGCTTTCCGTTGAATTTTTTCTCACGCAGAAACCTGAACCCCGACAGGGGTTTGCCAACTTGGCCGCCTTTTTCATATAGCTGTGCCAGGATTTTTTCAACCCTTTCCTGTTCTGATTTGTCAAGTTTTGCTATGGCTTTCTCTACAGGTTCAGTCAGAAAGACTCTAAATCCCGTCATTTCTTACTCCTTTGCCAGCGCATTATAAAACGCCAGATGCCTCTTCACATTCTCATCTATAGTGAACCTTTTCAGCTTTGACACGGCATATGTCCTTTTATACGCCTTTTCTATCCCTTCTGCCAGTGCCTTTGCGCTTTTTGGCTCCACAAGCACGTATTTTCCTGACACGATTTCAGGCAGGGATGTTGTGTTGCTCGCTACTATCAGCTTGCCCATCGCCGCTGCCTCTGCTGCCACATAGCCGAACCCTTCACTCAGGCTCGGAATAACTACGCAGTTTGCTGCCGCTATGTAGTCCGGTAGTTCTTCATAAGAAACAGGTTCAAGAAGCAGAGTCCTGCTGTTGCCTGCTTTTGTTATTTCTGCGGAAAACTTCCTGTAGCTGCTGCTGTAGTCTTTTGCCACTATGAATATGTATCTGAAGTCAGGTATTCTTATCAGCGGGACTGATGCTGCCGCATATTCCATGCCTTTGCTGGGCGCAGCCCTTCCGTAAGTGAGGCATACAAATTCCTTCCCAATCCCCAGATTTCTCCTTGCAGCCCTCCCATTGTGCTTTTTTGGGCGGAAATGCCCGTAGTCAAGCCCGTTGTAAATAACCTCGGCATTTTCCGGCTTTATCCATCTGCATGTGCCCAGAAGCTGCTTCCTTGTGGATTCAGACACGCATATGTATCTGTCAAACTTCAGCTTGTAGATGAGCTTTTCAAGGAAGTTGTGCATTGCCGCGCTTATTGAATTCATGTCTGTGTATTCCTTCCATTTGCCGAGCCACACTTCATGCACTGTTATCACTGCCGGCTTTTTCCGCAGCTTTGCAGCAATGTATGCTGGCAGCGCTGATGCAAACGTTGTTGTGTGTATTATGTCTGCGTTTCTTGCAAGTGCTGTTGCTTTTGGTATTGCAAGAAGGGGAAAAAGGTATCTGCTAAGTGTGCTTATCCTGTTTATCCGCACCCCGTTAAGCTCTTCGCATGCCTTTGTTCCTTTTATGTGCCGTGTCAGGACTTCAACTTTGTTCCCTTTCTTCGCCAGCCCTTCTGCAAGGTTCCTGAATAATGTCTCAGCCCCGCCCTTGAAGGGCCAGTAGTTGTCCAGTATGAATAGGATGTTCATTTTGTTTGCCTTTATAATCTGTCAAGTGGGCTTTGTATGTTTTTAAGCCTTTTGCCTTTCCCTGAACATTTTGGGGCAAAATAGTGGAATTGGCAAAATTATTACTACTCTAAAGAAACTACAAAATAGAAAGGCTTATAAATACATTAAATTTACTAAATTCTATGCCAGACATATCATTGCCGAGACAAGCTACAGGACAAGAACTAACTGACGTAATCAAAGCTGTAGCTGGAGAAATCAGTTTCAAATATTATGATTTTGATGGTAATATTTCTGTTGGAAGACAATTCCCTGAACATGTTCCAGAGCACTTAAGATTTGCATTTGATGTTACGCCTGCTCTTGAATTTAGATTTGGTAAACTTGATCCACAAAGAAGTTATTCTAATCTTCAATGCCAAACTATGATAGGAACAATGCTGATGCAACCTGCAAATTTTGAAGGTGAAGAAGCCAAGTATAGGCCGTATTATGATAAATTTATTGAAGGAGTTAAAACACACTTACAATAATTCTTGCCCTTCTATTCTTTTTACTTGATAGAACTTTATTCTCGATATAATTTTACCCCAAAAAACTTTGCTTGGCAACCCCCTTGCATTCTCATTTCAGTCGGGGCGTATAACAGGAATTAAACGGTTCGCTTCGTTGCACTCGCCCACCCAAATTTCCTCACTCCGTTCGGAGGACTTAACAGCAGTTTCAAGGAAAATCACTATTTTCCCAAATTGGCTTCGCCAGCTTCGTATAGTCGCATACGTTATCTTCAATAAATTTGGAGTCCTAAAAAACTAGAAAGGGCTTTGGCTTTAGAAAAAAATCATTAGAGTCATGCAAATCTATAGTAAGGTTCGCTTATCCTAAACGTTTGTTTAAGAAATTCCTCAACATTTAATCTACTATTAACACCTCGATAGCCTTTACCTAAGCCTTCTTCAAATGCCTGCCGCTCACTTTCATCCTTTATAGAGTCCACAATTTTTGGTTTAACATTGGCATGAATCAGTAGATAGCTCAAGGCAAAATCAGTATTATTGTCTCGCCATCCCCACAAATATTGTAATTTAATTCCTCCCTCACTAATCTTGTAATTTTTTCCAATGCATAGCCCTTCTAAACCCATCCTATCGCTTGTAGCTTTCCCAAGAAATTCACCTAAGGCGTACAATAATCTCTTTTTATCAGGCACTTTTTCTAATTCTTGGAAATAACTTTGCTCTAAATATTCCTCAACAAAGTAAATTGATTGTGACCTGTCACTGAGTACGCCTAAAACTTGAGGTTTGTGTCCGTAATAGAAAGGTAAAAAAATCCAAGGCAGTTCTCTGGGAATTTCTCCAGATTCTAAATTAAAACTAACCTTTTTGGCAAAATTGGGCTGATAAACTACAAATCTTGTACCTATTCTTATTCTAACAAAATCTCGCGCTACTTCAGCTCCTTCAACAGAAGCGATATCATCAATATGATAAATCGGAATGATATATTCATCGCCATCTTTTTCCATCCGAAAATTAGACCTTCTCCATGGACCCCGAATATGTCTTTCCAATTCAGACCGGTTATCTGCCATGCCTGCATGGTCATTTAGTCTGCCCAACTCTTGTACCCACTTTGGGAGTAAATCCATTTCACCCATACCGATAGGTAAATAAGATAGCTATATAAGAGGCAATCGCTTAATTCGGATAGACGACAAAAGATATTGCTTTAGACGACAAAAGACGTAAAAAGTGCGAAGGCACCAGATTTTACTCATGATTCAGAGTAAAAGAGGTGCTTTCGCATGAAAAACAATCCGGAATTTGT